>Ga0172382_10003885_pt1 | contig 23371 bp, 22 predicted proteins | sample Leawel138RmetaG_FD_122245 | JGI IMG/M metagenome (GOLD analysis project Ga0172382, IMG submission 122245) | Leachate microbial communities from a municipal landfill in Southern Ontario, Canada - Leachate well 138R metaG | ecosystem: Engineered > Solid waste > Landfill > Unclassified | place... | reverse complement strand
TCAACGCTCAACGCTCAACGCTCAACGCTCAACGCTCAACGCTCAACGCTCAACGCTCAACGCTCAACGCTCAACGCTCAACCTCGCCCCGGCGGGGCAAAACGCCAAAATCGTACAATGGCCGGTTGCATGCCTGCCATATCGTTCCAGTCCGTTTCCAAGATTTTCCCGCCGCCACAGGGCTCGGGGCAGCCGCCGCTGCGCGCGGTTGACGACGTCAGCTTCGACATAGAAGAAGGCGAATTCTTCGGCCTGCTCGGCCCCAACGGCGCCGGCAAGACCACGCTCATTTCCATCCTGGCCGGCCTGGCCCGCGCCACCCATGGCCGCGTTCGCGTGCATGGCTTCGACGTGCAGGACGACTTTGCCCAGGCACGCCGGCACCTGGGCATCGTGCCGCAGGAGCTGGTCTTTGACCCGTTTTTCTCGGTGCGTGAACTGCTGCGCTTCCAGTCGGGATACTTTGGTATTTTCAACAACGACGACTGGATAGACGAGTTGCTGTCCAGCCTGGACCTGACCGACAAGGCCGCCGACAACACGCGCAAGCTCTCCGGCGGCATGAAGCGCCGCCTGCTGGTGGCGCAGGCGCTGGTGCACAAGCCGCCGGTCATCGTGCTCGACGAACCCACCGCCGGCGTCGACGTGGAGTTGCGGCAAACGCTGTGGCAGTTTGTCAAGGGGCTCAACCAGCAGGGCCACACCGTGGTGCTCACCACGCACTACCTGGAAGAGGCCGAGGCGCTGTGCCAGCGCCTGGCCATGCTCAGAAACGGCCGCGTCATTGCGCTGGACCGCACCAGCGCGCTGCTGGCCAAGGCCACGGCGCATGCGCTGCGCTTCAAGACCGACAGCGCGCTGCCGCCAGCGCTGGCGGCCAAGGCGCGCGTCACGGGCCGCATCGTCGAGCTGCCGGCGCAGGACTCCGCGGAAATCGAGCGCTTGTTGCGCGTGCTGCGCGAAGCCGGCGTCCGGGTTGAAGACGTCGAGGTGCGCAAGGCTGACCTCGAAGACGTGTTCATAGACCTCATGCACGACCGCGGCGCCTGGGCCCTTCCACCCGCCAGCGCAGTCCAGGAGGCGGCATGAACCACCCGGCTGTCACCCCCGCCGACGCCGCAACCACGCCGGCCCAGGCCCGGGCCGCGCCGCGCCTGCAGGCCATGCCGGCGCGCCACGACGGCTGGAAAATGCTGCTGTACAAGGAAGTGCTGCGCTTCTGGCGCGTGGCGCTGCAAACCGTGGTGGCGCCGATGCTCACCAGCGTGCTGTACCTGCTCATCTTCGGCAGCGTCCTGGAAGGCCACATCGAGGTCTATCCCGGCATAGGCTACATTGCCTTTCTGGTGCCCGGGCTCGTCATGATGGGCGTGCTGCAAAACGCGTTTGCCAACAGCGCATCCAGCATGGTGCAAAGCAAGATCATGGGCAACCTGGTGTTCACGCTGCTCACGCCGCTGTCGGCGCTGCACTGGTTCATTGCCTATGTGGGCGCCTCGCTCCTGCGCGGCATGCTGGTCGGCATCGGCATCTACCTTGTCACGCTGTTCTACGCGCCGCCCGTGTTCCGGGCCTGGCCGTGGGCGCTGGTGTTTTTGCTGCTGGGCGCGGTGCTCATGAGTGTGCTGGGCCTGCTGGCCGGCCTGTGGGCCGACAAATTCGACCAGATGGCCGTGTTCCAGAACTTCATCGTCATGCCCATGACGTTCCTGGCCGGCGTCTTCTACTCCATAGACTCGTTGCCCGACATCTGGCGTACCGTGAGCCAGTTCAACCCGTTCTTCTACATGATAGACGGGTTCCGCTACGGGCTGTTCGGCGTCAGCGACGTCTCGCCCTGGCTCAGCCTGGGCGTGGCCGGAACCAGCGTGGTGCTGGTGTCGCTGCTCACGCTGCACCTGCTCAAGACCGGCTACCGCCTTCGCTATTGAACTGCCGAGCTACTGAATCCGGGAGGACACATGACCGTTGAAAAACTCAGGGAACTGATCGCCGCGCGCATCGCCTGCGACCACCTGGACGTGAGCGGAGACGGCCACCACTGGTTTGCCACCATCGTCTCCAGCGAGTTTGAAGGCAAGAATCGCGTGGCGCGGCACCAGGTCGTGCACGCGGCGCTCGATGAAGAGCTGGCGTCAAATGCCGTGCACGCGCTGTCCATGAAGAACTTCACGCCAGCCGAGTGGGCGGCGCGGAGCGGGGCGTGAGCGTCCCGGCCGCAGCGGCCCCGCACTGAGCCGCGCATGGACAAGCTGGCCATACGCGGCGGCCGGCCGCTGCACGGCGACATCACCATTTCCGGCGCCAAGAACGCGGCGCTGCCCGAGATGTGCGCGGCGCTGCTGACCGACCAGCCGGTGCACCTGACCAACGTGCCGCGCCTGCACGACGTGCGCACCATGCGCCACCTGCTCGCCAGCATGGGCGTGGCCACGCAAACGCATGGCGCGCGCGGCGGCATGAGCTTCGAGGCGGGCGGCACGCTGCACCCCGAAGCGCCGTACGAGCTGGTCAAGACCATGCGCGCGTCCATCCTGGTGCTGGGCCCGCTGCTCGCGCGCCTGGGCCGCGCGCGGGTGTCGCTGCCAGGCGGCTGCGCCATAGGCTCGCGGCCGGTGGACCAGCACATCAAGGGGCTGCAGGCCATGGGCGCGCAGATTGCTGTAGAAAGCGGCTACATTGAGGCGCAGCTGCCCGCCGGCCGCTCGCGCCTGCACGGCGCCCGCATCAGCACCGACATGCCCACCGTCACCGGCACCGAGAACCTGCTCATGGCCGCCACGCTGGCCGAAGGCACCACCGTGCTTGAAAACGCGGCGCAGGAGCCGGAAATCGTCGACCTGGCCGAGATGCTCATCAAGATGGGCGCGCGCATCAGCGGTCACGGCAGCAGCCGGATCGAGATCCAGGGCGTGCCGGCGCTGGGTGGCTGCACGCACCAGGTCGTGGCAGACCGCATAGAAGCCGGCACGTTCCTCTGCGCCGTCGCCGCCTGCGGCGGCAGCGTGGTGCTGCACGGCGCACGCGCCGACCACCTGCAGGCGGTCATCGAGAAACTGCGCGACGCCGGCGCCCGCATCGAGCCGCTGGCAGCCGGCCTGCGCATCAGCAGCGACGGCGCCGCCGCGCTGCAGGCGCAAACGTTCATGACCAGCGAGTATCCCGGCTTCCCCACCGACATGCAGGCGCAGTTCATGGCGCTCAACTGCGTTGCGCAGGGCGCCAGCATGGTCACCGAGACCATCTTTGAAAACCGCTTCATGCACGTCAACGAGCTGCTGCGCCTGGGCGCCAGCGTGCGCGTCGATGGTCGCACCGCCATGATAGAAGGCGGCGCGCGGCTCTCCGGCGCCAAGGTCATGGCCACCGACCTGCGCGCCTCCGCCAGTCTGGTCATCGCCGGCCTGCTCGCCAGCGGCCAGACGCTGGTGCAGCGCATCTACCACCTGGACCGCGGCTACGACCAGATGGAAGACAAGCTGCGCGCCGTCGGCGCCGACATCGCGCGCATCCAGTGAAAGCCGGGCGACAATGACCCCCATGATCACCATCGCGCTCTCCAAGGGCCGCATCTTCGAAGAAACGCTGCCGCTGCTGCAGCGCGCCCGCATCCGCGTGCTGGACGACCCCGAGACCTCGCGCAAGCTCATCCTGCGCAGCAGCGACCCGCAGTTGCGCGTGGTGCTGGTGCGCGCCACCGACGTGCCCACCTACGTGGAATATGGCGGCGCCGACATCGGCGTCACCGGCCGCGACGTGCTGCTCGAGCACGGCGGCCGCGGCCTGTACCAGCCGCTGGACCTGGGCATTGCGCGCTGCCACATGGCCGTGGCCGTGCACGCCGGTTTTGACTACGCGCGGCAGGTACGCCCGGGCAACCGCCTGTCGGTGGCCACCAAGTACCCCACCATCACGCGCAACTTCTTTGCCGACAAGGGCGTGCACCTCAACCTCATCAAGCTGTATGGCAGCATGGAGCTGGCGCCCCTCACCGGGCTGGCCGACGCCATCGTCGACCTGGTCAGCACCGGCCGCACGCTCGCCGCCAACGACCTCGTCGAGGTCGAGCACGTCATGGACATCAGCGCGCGCTTGGTCGTCAACCAGGCCGCGCTCAAGCTCAAGACGCCGGCCGTGCGCCGCATTCTCTCGGTCTTTGAAGAAGCCGCCAGCGCCAACATGGAGCCCGCATGACACCCACCGCCAGACCGCTGCGCCTGCGCACCACCGACCCGGACTTTGAACAGCAGCTGCAGCAGCGGTTGCACTGGAGCGCCGGGCAGGACGCGCAGATCGAGCACGACGTGCGCCGCATCGTCGCCGACGTGCGCGAGCGCGGTGACGCGGCGCTGCTGCAATACAGCGCGCAGCTGGACCAGGTAGACGCCGCCAGCGTGGCCGCACTGCACATCAACGCGGCCGATCTGGAGACCGCTTTCCGCGGCCTGCCCGTCGCGCAGCGCGACGCACTGCAGCAAGCCGTAGACCGCATCCGCCGCTACCATGTCTGGCAAAAGCAGCAGGGCCCGCAAACCGCCACCTGGCGCGATGCCGACGGTACGCTACTGGGCCAGAAGGTGCTGCCGCTGGACCGCGTCGGCATCTACGTTCCCGGGGGCAAGGCCGCGTACCCGTCCAGCGTCCTCATGAACGCCATCCCCGCACGCGTGGCCGGCGTCGGCCACATCACCATGGCCGTTCCCACGCCCGGCGGCGAACGTAACCCGCTGGTGCTGGCCGCCGCGCACGTGGTCGGCGTTGATGAGGTGCTGGCGCTGGGCGGCGCGCAGGCCATCGCGGCGCTGGCTTACGGTACCGAGACCATCACCGCCGTGGACAAGATCACCGGCCCCGGCAACGCCTGGGTTGCCGCTGCCAAGAAGCAGGTTTACGGCCAGGTCGGCATCGACATGATCGCCGGCCCCAGCGAGATCCTCATCATCGCCGACGGCAGCACCCCCGCCGACTGGGTCGCCATGGACCTGTTCAGCCAGGCCGAGCACGACGAGCTGGCGCAGGCCATTCTGCTCTGCCCCGACGACGCTTACATCGACGCCGTGCAGGCCGCCATGGACCGCCTGCTGCCCGACATGCCGCGCGCCGAGATCATCGCCAAAAGCCTGTCTGACCGCGGCGCGCTCATCCACACTGGCAGCCTGGAGCAGGCCTGCGAGCTGGCCAACCGCATCGCGCCCGAGCACCTGGAAGTCAGCTGCCGCGAGCCGCACCGGCTCGAGCCACTGCTGCAGCACGCCGGCGCCATCTTCCTGGGCGCGTACACCAGCGAGGCGCTGGGCGACTACTGCGCCGGTCCCAACCACGTGCTGCCGACCAACGGCACCGCGCGCTTTTCCTCGCCGCTGTCGGTGTACGACTTCCAGAAGCGCAGCAGCCTCATCGAGGTCAGCCCGCAGGCCGCGCGCAAGCTCGGCCGCATCGCCAGCGTGCTCGCGCGCGGCGAGGGGCTGGTCGCGCATGCGCGGGCGGCGGAAATGCGGATGGAGGAAAACAGCTAGGAGTCTGTCGGGCTTTGGCGATCGTAGCGTTCTCGAAGAGCGGCGAAGCCAACCGAGTGGGAAAGCGAGGACAGTTTTGCCCGCTTTTGAGGGGCATAGCCCAGCTATGCAACGAAAAAGCGGGCAAAAATGGACCGCTTCTCCCACCGGCGCAGTAGATTGGACCAAAGTCCGACAGGCTCCTGATATGGATTGACCTGTCAAGTATTCAAAGTGGTTTCATGGAAATCTCCTTGTCTTGCCGGTGCTTGAAACAGAACATGAGTTGGCAAATTGCGACGATAGATCACTCTGATATGCGTGGATTGGTTACCGACCTGACATGTCTGCGTCGCGGAGCTGCCTCACTCTAGTAGCGGGGATCGGGTGGCATGCGCCGCCTGCCCCATAGGAGCCTCGAGGATTCTCCTGCCGGGCCAGTCATGCTCTGATTCAAACATCGGCATTGCGTTTGACTTTCTTTGGCCTGTGGGTGGTTGACTTGCGTGCGGTGCGATGCCCCGTGTTGCTCATGCGCCCGCCGCAAGCTGCACTGGCGTGTGGCGTGCAATATCCCAGATGAAGCCGGCCAACTCGCGTGCCACCGCGGTGCAGGCCTGCTTGGAATTCTTGCCCGCCTCGATCAAGTGGCGGTAGCGCGCGCACAGCCGCTTTTGTGCTGCCCACGCGATCGCCTGCACCTGCTCACTCGTGCGCTCGGCGCGGCGCTGGATGGTGCGGCTCTTGCGCGCGGCAAAGCGGTACGCCCAGGCCGCCTCGACCAGCGCACGGCGCACATGCGTGTTGCCCGATTTGGTGATGCCCCCCTGCACTCGCGCGCCACCGCTGGAGTGCTCGCTGGGCACCAGCCCCAGGTAGGCCATGAGCTGGCCGGGGTGATCAAAGCGGGTGATGTCACCCAGCTCTGCCAGTACCGTGCAGGCGTTGATCAGCGAGATGCCGCGCAGCGCCATGAGCGCATGCACCACTGGCGCCAGTGACCAGCCGGGCAGCGCCTGCTCGATCTGACGCACAAGCGATTGCTCGCGCCGCTGCGCGTCCTGCACCGCATCGGCGTATTCGCTCAGCACGATCTGCTGCACGGGCGTGGCCATCTTCAGCTGCTCTATCCAGCGCCAGTGCGCCTGCGTCCAGCGGCTCTTGCCGCGGTACACGTGGCCGTGGCGCAGCAAGAAGGCGCTCAGGCGCTGGCGCATGCGCCGCTCGGCCGCTTTCATGTCCTCGCGTGCGCGGCTCAGATCGCGCATGGCCTCCTGCTGCACACCCGGCACCCACACTGCGGTCAACTCGCCGGCGCGATGCAGGCGTGCCAGTGTGAGTGCATCACGCCTATCGGTCTTGACCCGCTCGGCTGCCTTGCGCGGGATCAGCCCTGGGGCCACGACCGTGCACTCGTGCCCCATGGCGCTGACCTGCCGCCAGATGCCGTAGCCGCACGGGCCCGCCTCGTAGCAGATGGCCAGCACTTCGCCCTCGGGCGAGAGCTTGTTCAACAATTTCCCGATGGCCTCGGGCGTGTTGGCAATCTCTCCCCAGTACTGCGCCCGCTGGCGTCCGGCTTGCGCTACCGCCACAGCGATGCTGTCTTTGTGCGTGTCCAGTCCCACATACGTGCTAAATTCTTTCATGACCTGCTCTCCTTGATGTTGGCTCTGCGTGAGCGGTGATTCCCGTCACCCGTAGCGTAATCCACGCGTTTCGAGGACGGGCAGGTCAATCCATGATGTCTAGCGCCAGGCCTTGAGCGCAGCTGCCAAGGCATGCGATCATTGCGCCATGCAGTCCTTCCTGACAGCCCGTGCCGCTGAGTTGTCTGCGCTGGCCCAGCGCCATGGCGTCGCGCGCCTTGACGTCTTTGGCTCAGCCGCCGCAGGTTCCTTTGACGACGCAGGCAGCGACATCGACTTCGTGGTCAGCTTTGTCGAGCAGCCACCCGGTGGCGCCGCCAACGCCTACTTTGGCCTCCTTGAAGATCTGCAGGAGCTGTTTGGGAGACCCATCGACCTCATCGTTGATCGCAGCATACGCAATCCCTGGTTCCGCCAGAGCGTCGATGCCAGCCGACGGACCGTCTATGTCGCTTAGGGTGCTCAAGTATTTATACGATATAGCCGCAGCGGCCGCGCTGATCACGGATTTCGTGGGCCAGGCGGATTTGGCCGACTACCGCGGCCATCCCATGATGCGCTCGGCGGTCGAGCGGCAGATGGAAATCATCGGCGAGGCGCTCGGGCAGCTGAGCCGCAGTGCACCGCAGGTTGCACAAGAGATACGCGGCTATCAGCGCGCCATCGCGTTCCGCAATATCCTGATCCACGGCTACGCGGACATTGACGATGAAATCGTGTGGGATGTCATCCACAGCAGCCTGCCGTTGTTGCAGGAAGACGTACAGCGGTTGCAGCGTGAGCTGACAGCCGGCTGATGCCAGGCTTCTCCGCCAGCTCAGCCGCCCGGCGCCAGCACCTGCTGCCGCAACGCCGCCATCTGCTGCCGCGCAATCACATGGCCGTGCGCTGCGGCCCGCGCCGCCCACATCAGCGCCAGCGACTCGGCTGCCGGGCCGCGCCGACCGGCCAGCTCGGCCGCGTGCAGCGTGCCCAGCCAGTTCATGGCGTCGGCGTCGCCCTGCGCCGCCGCCTGCTCCAGGAAGTAAAGCACCGCTGCAATGCTGGCCGCCGTCTGCGCTTCGCCGTCGCCGCCGTCGTCATCGGCCGCCTGCTGCAGCGCGTGCCGCGCCAGCAGCGCGCCCACGTCAGCCTGCGCTGCCGCCTCGCCGTTATCGGCGCGCACCAGCAGCGCGGCGTCTTCTTCGGCGCCCAGCGTCACCGTCAGCGTCGGCAGCGCCGCCGCCAGCGGCACCAGCGTCTGCTGGCTGGGGCCGGGCCGGCGCAACTGCGGCACCTGCCCCTGCGCGACGCGCCGCTGCCACGTGCGAACGCTCAGTCCGTTCAGGGCGGCTGCGGTGTTCAGGCTGATGGCGTGCCGGGGTGGGGCAGGGGCATGGGGCGAATTGTAGCCAGCGGCTGGTGGCAGGCGTTGAGCGTTAAGCGTCTGGCGTCTGGTGAAGTGCGGCGCCGATGACAGATGACCTCGGCCCTTGCGGGCCCTGGATGAAAGCCGCCTGCGGCGGCTGATGAAGGTTTGGCGTCAAGCGTTCAGCGTCCAGCGTGTGCCCACCACGCTCAACGCTCAACCTGTCCGGATGACCGATGACCTCGGCCCTTGCGGGCCTTGTATGAAAGCCGCCTGCGGCGGCTCATGATGAAAAGAGGTTGAGCGAAGTGCGTCCAGCGTTTGGCGTTCGCGCAACGCTCAACCATCCCATCGGCCAGGGGGCTGGCCTCCTTGTATGTTGGGGAGTATCTGTATTTTTGTGTGCAAGGCGGTTTGCGGACTTGTCCACGGTGGCGCTCGTCGCTTGCGACGAACGAGCGCCGCGGTGGTCAAGTCCTGGCGCGCTTTGCGCAGCAGACCGCGCTGCCTGCTGGAGTGACAAGGAGGTGCTTGTGCGCTGGACGCAGGTCTTTGCCGGGCCGCTGCTGGTGCAGCGGTTTCTCCTGCCGCAGGCGCGGGCCAGGATGGGTGATGCCGAATTGGCGATGGTGGCCTCGATGGCCGCTACTTATCGGGAGCGGCTGGCCGATCTGTCCTGGTTCATGCGCCGGCTCAACGAGACGGTGGCGCGCATGGCCAATGCCGAGGACGGCTGCACGGGCCGGTTCTGGGAGGGGCGCTTCAAGAGCCAGGCGCTGCTGGATGAAAAAGCGGTGCTGGCGGCAATGGCGTACGTGGACCTGAACCCGGTGCGCACGGGCATGGCCGGCACGCCGGAGGAATCAGATCACACATCGATTCAGGAGCGGCTGCGGCAGGTGCAGGCAGGCGGGGCTGCGGTGCAGGCGGCAGCGGCCGATACGCGCCCGGCAGCCGCCCCCGGCAAGGCAGCTGAGGCACCAGCGCAGGCGCCGCTGATGCCGTTTGATGCGCGGGGTGAAGTGCCGTGGGCGATTCCGTTTGGCTGGCAGGAGTATGCCGAGCTGGTGGAGTGGACCGGAAGGCAGGTGCGGCCGGACAAGCGTGGGCATATCAAAGCTGCACAACCGGCCATCCTGCAGCGGCTGGGATTGCAGGGCGATGCGTTTGCCGACATGGCCTGCCACCTGCTGGAGCGCTTTGTTGGCGTGGCGGTGGGCGTGCTGCGGGCGATGGCGCGGCTGTGCGCGCGGCAGCAGCGGCGCTCCCTGCATGGGCAGCGGGCGGCGCAGCGTATGTTGCAACAACAGCTCATGAATCGAGGATAGAGCGGACAACAGACATCCATCCACTTCCCAAAGAGAAGACAAAGGACACTCTATCTTCCTGTTCTCTTGCCAGGCACCGATGCACGCATCGCTTTGGCACCGAGCCACGCGCAGCGTGGGCACAACCGATTTCGGCATTCTGGTGGACGCTCGCTTGCAGCCGCGCGCCCAATACTTCATATCCGTTCAGGGCTTCTTGAATGAGCACAGACTTTCAATTGCTTGACGACGTACGCCGTCACAACGCAAAGGAGTCCAAGATGAAGCTTGCTCACACAACACTTGCCGCGGCGATTGCAGCGGCGATGGCCCTGTCAGCACCGGCGTTTGCTGCCACGGACAGCGCGACCACGATGGCCACGTCCAACACCGCCACCAACTGGTTCGGCGGCCCCGTCTACAACGGTGAACCGGCGCTCGCCGCCACTGCGGCATTGGTCAAGGCCGGCGGTGGCGCAGCCGACTTCAAGTTTTCCACCGCACTGGTTGCCATGCTGGGCGCAAAAACCGTGGATGCCGAAGTGGCCAAGCTGACCAAGCAGTACGGCAAGGAGGATGTCGACGGTTTCATCAACGGGATGACCTTTGCCATCAAGGACAGCTTGAAACGCGCGACCGAAGCGGGCATCAAGTTGCCGCCACCTGCTGACCTGGAGGGGAAAGCCCTGGCCAAGGCGCTGGTACAAGCTGGCACCGCGCCCGATGGGACTTTCTGGGCCGGTTACATGTTTGATCAGGCCATTTCGCACAAGCTGCATAACCAGGTCATGGCGGACATAGACGCGCAGTTTGGACACGAGGCCGACGGCAACACGCACAAGCTCCTCAATCAGGCCATGTTCGACGTGGCCCAGGCGCTGGACATGAAAGACGTCAAACTTGCCTCGCTCCACTGACGCGTGATTTCCCTGCAACCATGCAAACGCGGTTCACGCGTTTGCATGGCGGGTCGGGATTGGCAACCGGGAACAGAACGCAGCCGTTTGCGCGCCGGTTTTGGTGTGGGGCAGCTTGCTGCGCAGGAGCATTCCATGAAATACATTGATTTGCCGATTGCCGCAGCGCTGGCGTTGGGGCTGGCAAGTTACGCGTCCGCAGCGGAATATCAATACAACGCCGACCACGGCCAACAGCTCTACGGCGAAACCTGCGCCGCATGTCACCAGGATACCGGCCTTGGCGTCCCGGGGGCGTTCCCTCCGCTCAAGGGAAACCCGGCTGTCACGAACCCGGATCCCACACGGCAAATTGAAACCGTCCTGCATGGCGCACAAGGGCCGCTGACCATCAATGGCGCCAAGTACGACGGCTTCATGCCGCCGTTTGGCAGCAACCTCAATGATGTGGAAGCGGCGGATCTGATCAACTGGGAGCGCTCATCCTGGGGCAATCAGGCAAAACACGTGACACCCGCCGAGGTGGCAACGATTCGCGGCGGCGGCAAACCCAACTGAGTGCGAAACCAGCAAAGACGCGGCTCAAGGGCACTCACTTCTTGAAGGCCAGGTGGGACAAGGGGTCCCTGTGACGCTTTTGTCGCATCCGCATCGTTTTCTTCATTTCACCCGGGAGCTTCGCCATGACGCGCTCCCGCTCCGCCCCGTCAGCCTGGCTTGACGCGCCCTGGGATCGGCGCTGGCCGCAGATCCATGCCGAGCTGGCGGACTGGACGGGCCGGCTGGTGCGGCCGGACAACCACGGGACGTGGCCGCGATATGACCGGCGCTCTTGCACCGGCTGGGGCTGCAAGGCGATGGCGTTTGCCGACATGGCCTGCCACCTGCTGGAGCGCGTTGGCGTGGCGGTGGGTGCGCCGCGGGCGACGGCGTGGCTGTGTGCGCGGCAGCAGCGGTGGTTCCTGCATGGGCAGCGGACAGCGCGACGGATGCTGGTACGCTGAATTCAGAGGCCATTTTGGACGGCAGCGGAGCTTGTGCAAGGGTCATTTGTCAAACATAGCCCAGAGGGCGATGATTGCCCATGGAGTTTGAGTGGGACAAGACAAAGAGCGAGGCATGCTGCGTTGAGCGCGGATTTGATTTTGCGTACGCGGCCCGGGCTTTTTTTTGATCCTGATCGGGTGATTCAGCAAGATACGCGATGTCCATATGGAGAAGGCCGTTACCAACTTGCTGGCCAGATTGACGGGCGCTTGTTCGTCGTGGTCTACACCCCGGGAAAAGGCGTTGTTCGCATCATTTCTGCACGCCAGGCCAATTCCAGAGAGGTGAAGCGCCATGAAAACCATACGAGTCACGATTGACCCTTCCGGCCCTGACACCATGACAACGGGCCGGGTTGACCCCGAGCGGCTGGATGCCACAACTGATGCAGATATTGCAGCGCACGCCGCGCAGGACGATGCGGCGGCGCGTCAGGATATGGCACGCTACGTGCGCCGCGTACGCAAGCGGCTGGGTTTGAGCCAAGCGGATTTCTCTGCGCAAATCAACGTGCCCCTGGAGACCATCCGAAATTGGGAGCAGGGCACGCGCAGCCCCACGGGTGCTGCCAAGGCATTGTTCAAAATTCTGGATCAGGCGCCCGAACTGACGCTGGCCGCGCTGCGAATGGGGAACGCATAGAAAGGCCGTCCAGCCAGGCCTCATTCCTGGGTCAACGATGATCTTCTGCTGGCGTTCGTTGAGCCCGGAAAGCTGACAGCAGTGGGATAACGGACACCCACTTCTTGAAGCGCGACGTGAAGGAACAGCGGGCTGGCGGATCAGGGATCGTTTGAACCCAGGTTGAGTGCCTGCCGCTCGAGCGCCGTACCGATGGCTTCCAGGGTACCGGCCACCAGCGCCAGCGCGCCTGCCGGCGGCGCCGACGGGGTTTCGCGCAGGATGGCAAGCAGCGCGACGGTGTTGCCGTCGAGCCCGGCGCGTGGCGCCAGCTCGGCGTGGATGCGGGCGAGCGGAATCGGTGCCGTCAGGCCGCTGTCCATGCTGTCAGCCAGTGCGCCCAGGGCTTCTTCCAGCGCCTGGGTCATGGGGGCGCAGGTGTCGGCGGCGTAGCCGCCTTCGGCCAGGACGCGGGCCATGCCCAGTTTGCGCTCGGCGCCGGCCAGGCGCTGGCGCGCGGCCTTGAGCCGCAGCGCCTGGCCGCCATTTGGCGCGTCGGCCGTGGACGCCGGTTGCGGCCAGCGGCCATGCAGAAGCTGCGCCGGCGTGTTGATCGACACGATGCCCGCTCGGGCCAGGCGTTCGATGGCGGCCATGGTCTGGCGGTCTATCACCTGCATTTCCGGACGTTCGGCGGTGCGGTTGGCGGCTGCGGCCAGGACGTCGGCGTGCGCCCGTGCGTCGCCGTCGACCACCGCAAAAAGCGTCGGTCGCGCATCGTCGCCGGCCGCATACAGCGCCAGTGCGTCCAGCGCCTGCGGGTGGCGCGCCTGCAGCTCGCCGGGCAGGTCCTGCAGGGTGGGCGGCGCGGGTTCGGATTCGGCATGGGCGGCGGCTGCCGGCTGCCCTGCAAGGCGGGTTTCTGCCAGCGCTTCCAGTCGCTCGATCAGCATCTTGCGGCTCGAGGGCAGCGCCATTCGGGCCTCGCCCGCGCCGTCGAGCACGCCGTCGGCAAGCGATCGCTTTTGCTCCAGCAGGTGCAGGATGCGGTGCTCGATGCTGTTTTCGCAGACCAGGTTGATGACGCTGACGTGGCGCTTTTGGTGCTTGCGCCAGGCGCGCGCGATGCGCTGCTCCAGCCGCGCCGGGTTCCACGGCAGGTCCAGGTTGATGACGACGTTGGCCGCCTGCAGGTTCAGGCCGGTGGCGCCAGCGTCGCTGCTCAGCAGCACGCGGCAGGCCGCATCCTGCTTGAAGCGGTTGATCTCGACGCGGCGCTTGTCCTGGGGCACCTGCCCCGTGTGCAGGGCGTGGCCGGTGCCGGTTTTTTGCAACTGCTCGCGCACCAGCTCGAGCATGCGCGTCCATTCCGAAAAAATGATGATCTTGTTGTCGTGCTCGGCCAGCAGGTCATCCAGGATGCGGACCAGCTCCTGGAGCTTGGGCGAGATGCGGCAATCTGCGTCCAGGATGTAGGGCGTGTCGCACAGCATGCGCATGCAGGCCAGTTTTTGCTGCAGGCGCTGGAATTCCTCCGGCCGCAGCGGGCGCCTGCGCGCCGCGTGCAGCAGGCGCGCCACCGCGACGCTGTATTCGTCGTAGCGGACCCGCTGCTCCGGATGCATGGCGACGAAATACGTGTTGACGGTGCGCTCCGGCAGCTCGCCTTCCACGTCCGACTTGCGCCGGCGCAACAGGATGGGGCGCAGGCGCCGGTGCATCTGGTCCAGGTTCTTGTAGCCGACCGGCCGGCCGCGTTCGTCGAGTTCATGAAAATCGCGGTTGAAGCGAAACAGCGGCCCGAAAATGTGCGGATCGACGAATTGGACGATGGAATAGACCTCGTCGATGCGGTTCTCCAGCGGCGTGCCGGTGAGCACGAAGGCGTAGGGGCTGGCGAGCCGCTTGACCGCATCGGCGGTCCTGGTCTGCCAGTTCTTGATGCGCTGCGCTTCATCAAGGATGATGATGTCCGGCGCCAGCAGGCGCTGGATGTCGGCGCCGTCGTACAGGATCTGCTCGTAGTTGGCCAGGTTGAAAAAGGCCGGCTCCCGGTACTGCTGCAACCGCTGCGGGCGCGGGCCGCGGATGATCTGCGCCGGCAGGTCCGCAAAGCGCGCGATCTGTTCCTGCCACTCGGTTTTCAGCGACGCGGGGCTGACCACCAGCACGCGCCCGGCACGGCCCAGGCGACGCAGCAGCTCACAGGCCGCCACCGCCTGCACCGTCTTGCCCAGCCCCATGTCGTCGGCCAGGATGGCGCGGCCGCCGAATGCCAGGTGCAACACCCCCTCTTGCTGATACGGATAGAGCCGGTGGCGCACGATGTCCAGCGTGCGCTTGCCCGTGGCCACATCGCTCAAAAAGTGCGCGCGGTCGGCCTGCTGTCGCCGGCGCTGCTGCAGCCGCTCGAGCCAGGGCGCCAGGTGCGCCGAAAGCCGCACCTGCCGGGATGTCAGCCCCGCCTCGTGCAGCGCACGCTGCAGCGCCGGGACGGCATCGGCGGGGTCGCCCAGCAGGCTGTCGTCGGCGGCAAAAAATGGCCCGGCTGCCTGCCGGATGGGATCGCTCGCGGCCAGCCCGCTGGCCCACAGCACGCGCACCACCGGGCCCTGTTCGTATTGCCGGCTGCGGTCGAGGTGGATTTCCGATACGCTGCGTCGCGCCGGTGGCCGCCGGGCCTGCAGATGCAGCCGCACCGCCTCGACATGCTTGCACGTGCCCAAGCCGTTGACGCTGTAATCCGGGCAATCGCAGGAGTTGATGGGGCGATCGGCACTGCGCCATTCGACGCGGCGCGCGCCTGTCGTGGACGCCGATGCGACCCGGTAGGCGCCGTAATACGCGCGCCCGTCCTGCGCCCGGACCTGCGGCTTTTCGGTGGCAGCGCGCCGGCGCCGGCGCTCGACTTCATCGGCGTCGGTGGTGCGCCAGCCTTCGCCAATGGGTGGCTGCCGGGGTCTGCGTTTGCTTTTTGCGCGTCGTGCGGTTTTCGTGGTCATGGCTGTGGTCGGTTGCAGATGGGGATATGTTGACTGGCGCACACTGCGCCGGTGCAAGTGCCGGTCAACTCGCTCCCGTGCGGCGCACAACGGCAGCATCAGCGCAAGCGTACCAAAACAGCGCGAGCCGCCGTTGTGTGCACGGGTCGGACGATCGATCGCCGCGCGCAGGAGCGATGCGCAAGGTCAAGTTTTACCGCCGCCGGTCGATATGGGTGACGCGGCGCGACAGCGGCACCACAGGCCCGTAGCGTCTTCATCTGATGGGGGGGACATTGAAAAACGCAAAAACTCGAGCAATAACAAATAGCTGCCAAAGAAAACAAGCGGTCAACTGCGGATTCTGGGATGATCCCGGTCCCTGACCTGCCGGACGTGGTCGGCTGCCGACTGGACGCCGAGCCCAGCCTGATGATCCGCGCCAAGTAAGCACGCAGCACGCAAGCGTTCGTGGTGGCGTCGGTGGAGGACATCGCCCGGCTGGACTGGAGCCAGGTGATTCCGGCCGAGGCCAGCGGCAGCGGCCTCATCACCGGCGTTGCCACGCCCCGGACGCAGGACGGTCTCAGGCGCGGCTGACGCGCAGGAAGACGGCAGGAGGCACGCCGACGGGCTGCCGCACAACAGGAGCAACAGATGCAACACACATTTCTTCTCACCCCCGGAATCTGGATCCTGCGCCGCCTGCGCCTGGGTGGCAAGCTGGCCCTGCTGGCGGGCTTTGGCTGCCTGTCGCTGGTCGTTGCGGCGCTGCTGCTGGCCAGGCCGCAGCCGTCTGCGGCCGCCGTGTGGACCTGGTGTGCGCTGGCCATTGGTGTCATGCTCTACCTGGCACTGGCGCTTTGGGCCAACGTGAGCGGGGTGCTGAGGTGGCTTGACCAGACCATGGATCACGCGGCGGCCGGTGACCTGCGTCGCCTGAGCGGGCTGGACGGCCGCGACGAGCTGACCGGCATCGGGCGGGAGCTGGACCGCATGTTGCTGACCCTGTCTGCCATGGTGGCCAATATCCGCAGCAACGCAGCGCTGGTGGCGCAAGCCGGGCGCAACCTGACCAGCAACAACCTGGAGCTGGCCACGCGCAGCGAGGAGCAGGCGTCCAGCCTGGCGCAAACCGGTGCCAGCGTGGCGCAGCTTTCAGAAGCCGTGACCGGCAACGCGCAGGCCGCCGCCGCCGCGGCCGCGCGCATCAAGGACCTGCTGCAGGCGGCAGACACCGGCGCGCAGGTGATGGAGCACGCGGTGCAGGCCATAGACCAGATCCAGCAGGACGCCAACCGCATGGGCGAGATCATAGGCACCATCGACAGCATTGCCTTCCAGACCAACATCCTGGCGCTGAACGCGGCGGTGGAAGCCGCGCGCGCCGGCGAGCAGGGCCGCGGCTTTGCGGTGGTTGCCTCCGAGGTCCGTGCACTGGCCGGGCGCTCGGCCGAGGCAGCGCGCCAGATCCGCGACCTGATCAGCGGTGCGGTGCAGCAGGTGGAATCCAGCGTCGAGCAGATTCGTTCCGCCGGCGCCGGCTTTGCATCGGTGGTGGAAGGCGTGCACAGCGTTGCGGGCAACGTCGGCGAGATTGCCGATTCGGCCAGCAGCCAGAGCGCGGGCTTGGCCGAAATCGACTCCGCGGTACGCCAGCTTGACGAGATCACGCACGACAACGCAACCATGGCCGGCAACGCGTTGCTGCAAACGCGCGCGCTCGAGGAGCGCGCCGGCACGTTGGCCGAGGCGGTCAGGGCGTTCCGGCTGCAGCAGGGCACGGCAGACGAGGCCGTGGCGCTGGTGCAGCAGGCGGTGTCCCTGCACCGGAGCTGCCCTGACCGCAGCAACTACCTGCAGACCCTGTCGGACCCGGCCCAGCCTTACCACGACCGCGACATGTATGTGTTTGCACTGGACGGCAACGGCACCTACCTGGCCTTTGGTGGCAACCCGGCCAAGGTGGGCACCCGGGTGCAGGATGTCGCGGGCGTTGACGGCAACGGCCTGCTGCACGACATCGTGACGCAGGCGGAGCAGGGCCCGGGCTGGGTCGAATACGAGTTCACCAACCCGGCGACCAACGCGGTGCAGCACAAGATGTCGTTCGTGCAGCGGGTGGCAGACCTGTACGTGGGCTGCGGCGTCTACAAGACCCTGACGGCGGCGCAGCCGCAGTGACTGCGCCGCCGCGATGGGAGGTTAGCGAAAAAGACAACGGACACCCATCTCGAAGACCCGCGCGCGCGCTGGCGTGCAGCCAGCAAACGGCGGGCGTTCTTGTGACACAGTGCCTGGGTTCTCGTGGCCCGATTGGATGTTGATGCGCCCCGAAGACTTGCGCGATCGGGTTTGCGCTTATCATCACCAGCTTGTGCTTGCCGCGCGAGCGCTGCTGCCGTATTGACAGTGACCGGCCTGCTTGGAAACAATGCTCGGCAACTCCCAAGCGCATGACGGATGACCTCGCCGCTGCGCGGCGGCAATGACGGCGGCTGCGCCGCCATGATCCTGGATTCCGCATGGTTGACCGTCTGTTTCTGGTTTCTGGTAATGACCTGCTGTGGCAATTCGTCATTTGACATTTTCCAGAATCACCGTTTTGGTGAATGCGTCATGCGCACCATTGCACCGCGCCGGACGCGCCACGCTGCGTTGCTCCGCCTCGCGCACGGGCGTCCGCCGCAGCACGCCCCTGCGCATCCAACTGAATCCAGGCTGAACCCAGCATCATGAGCCACTATTGGAGCCCCGTCGTCCACACGCTCACGCCCTACGTCCCAGGCGAGCAGCCCAAGGTGGCCGGCCTGGTCAAGCTCAACACCAACGAATGCCCCTACGGACCCAGTTCCGCAGTATTGCAGGCGCTGGCGGCGGCCACGGCGGACAGCCTGCGCCTGTACCCCGACCCGCAGGCCGTGGCGCTGCGCCAGGCCATGGCAGCGCATCATGGCCTGGATGCCTCCCAGGTGTTTGTCGGCAACGGCTCCGACGAAGTGCTGGCGCATGCGTTCATGGCCCTGCTGCAGCACTCGGCGCCCATCCTTTACCCGGATATCACGTACAGTTTTTATCCAGTCTATGCCCGGCTCTACGGCATTGCCAGCCGGCCCTTGCCGCTGGCTGATGACTTTGGCGTGCGCGTGGATGACTACCTGCAGGCCGGCAGCAATGGCGGCATCGTGCTGGCCAACCCCAACGCGCCCACCGGCATGGCGCTGCCGCTGTCCGAGATCCGGCGCCTGCTCGCGGGCAATGCCGGCAGCGTGGTGGTGCTGGACGAGGCCTACGTCGACTTCGGCGCCGAATCGGCTGCCGCGCTCGTGGCCGAGTACCCGCAGTTGCTGGTGGTGCGCACGCTGTCCAAGTCGCACGCGCTGGCCGGCCTGCGCGTGGGCTACGCGCTGGGGCAGGCGCACCTGATCGCCGGGCTCACGCGCGTCAAGGACAGTTTCAACTCGTACCCGCTGGGGCGCCTGGCGCAGGCCGGAGCACAGGCGGCGATGCAGGACGTGGCCTGGCTCGAGCAGACCCGCGCCCGCATCATGGCCACGCGCGATCGCCTTGCCGGCCGCCTGCGGGACCTGGGCGCCCATGTCTTGCCGTCGCAGGCGAATTTCCTCTTTGCCAGCTTTCCCGGCCGCGACGGCGCCGAGCTGGCGCAGGCGCTGCGCCGGCGCCGCGTGCTCGTGCGCCATTTCACGCAGCCGGTGCGCATCGCGTCCTTCTTGCGCATCAGCATAGGCACCGACGAGCAGGTCGATGCGCTGCTGGCCGCCTTGCGTGATACTCTTTCAGATTGAACTTGCGGAATCCAGGTTGAACGGAGTTTTGGCCACCATGAACACGCTACGCACCGCTGAAGTCTCGCGCAACACGGCCGAGACGCAGATCGTCGTGCGCCTGAACCTGGACGGGACCGGGCAGGCGCAGCTGGAGACTGGCATTGGCTTTTTAGACCACATGCTGGACCAGATTGCGCGCCACGGGCTGATCGACCTGTACGTGCAGGCCAAGGGCGACTTGCACATAGACGGCCACCACACGGTGGAGGACGTGGGCATAACCCTGGGCCAGGCCATGCGGCAGGCCGTGGGCGACAAGCTCGGCCTGACGCGCTACGGGCACAGCCTGGTGCCGCTGGACGAGGCGCTGTCGCGCGTGGTGGTGGATTTCTCCGGCCGGCCGGGGCTGTACACCAGCATGCAGCTGACCAGTGCCATCGTGGGCAGCTTTGACACGCAGCTGCTGCACGAATTCTTCCAGGGGTTTGTCAACCACGCCGGGGTGACGCTGCACGTGGACAACCTCAAGGGCGTGAACGCGCACCACCAGATAGAGACCATCTTCAAGGCGTTTGGTCGTGCGCTGCGCATGGCGCTGGCGCCAGATTTGCGCATGGCCGGACAGATCCCCTCGACCAAGGGCGCGCTGTAGCATCTGGCTGTGGTTTTGCCAACACAGGATGGGGTTTTCTCTTTACCTGCCAAAACGCAGGCGCTACCATTTTTGCAGCCGATCCCACTGGCAACCGAACCCACCGGCCACGTTAACGCGACATCCAGCTCCAACATCCGGCGCATCTGCCGAGGCCCGCGCTGCTGCCGCCCGCGCACGACGCATTCCCCTTTTTTCCGTCTTCATTTTCCAGTTTCGACATGTTGCTCATTCCCGCCATCGACCTCAAGGACGGCCGCTGCGTGCGTCTCAAGCAAGGTGACATGAACCAGGTCACCACCTTCGGTGAAAACCCGGCCGCCATGGCGGCGCACTGGCTCGACCAGGGTGCGCGGCGCCTGCACGTGGTTGACCTGAACGGCGCCTTTGCCGGCGAGCCGCGCAACCTGGCGGCGATCCGCGCCATCCTGGACGAGGTGGACGGCGAGATCCCCGTGCAGCTGGGCGGTGGCATCCGCGACCTGGACACCATCGAGCGCTACCTGGACCTGGGCGTGGACTACGTCATCATCGGCACCGCCGCAGTCAAGAACCCGGGCTTTGCGCAGGATGCCTGCGCGGCCTTTGAGGGGCACGTGATCGCCGGCCTGGACGCGCGTGACGGCCGGGTGGCCACGCACGGCTGGAGCAAGCTCACGCGGCACGACGCCACCGACCTTGCGCGCAAGTTCGAGCAGTGGGGCGTGGCCGCGATCATCTACACAGATATCGGCCGCGACGGCATGCTCAGCGGCATCAACGTGGCGCAGACCGTGGACCTGGCCCGTGCGGTGGACGTGCCGGTGATTGCCTCCGGTGGCCTGGCTGGCCTGGCCGACATCGAGGCACTGTGCGCAGTCAATGAAGACGGGGTGGAGGGCGTCATCTGCGGTCGGGCGATTTATTCCGGGGCGCTTGACTTTGCCGCGGCCCAGGAGCGCGCCGACCAGCTTGCCGGAGATTGAACATGCACGCAAGACGCGTGATTCCCTGCCTGGACGTGACCCACGGCCGCGTCGTCAAGGGTGTCAAATTTGTTGAACTGCGCGACGCCGGCGACCCGGTTGAAATCGCCCAGCGCTACGACGAGCAGGGCGCGGACGAGCTCACGCTGCTGGACATCACCGCAACCACCGAGGGCAGCGACCTCATGCTGCCGGTCATCCAGGCGGTGGCCGCGCGCCTGTCGATTCCGCTGACCGTGGGTGGCGGCGTCCATGGGCTGGCCGACATCGGCCGCCTGCTGGACGCTGGTGCCGACAAGGTGGGGTTCAATTCAGCGGCCATTGCCAACCCGCAGCTTGTTTCTGACGCGGCGTGGCGCTACGGCAGCCAGCGCCTGGTGGTGGCCATAGACGCCGGCGAGCGCAAGGGGCCGGAGCAGGCCGAGCGCGGCGCCGGCTGGGACGTATACAGCTACGGCGGCCAGCGCAACGCGGGGCGCGATGTGGTGGCGTGGGCGCGCGAGGTGGCCGAGCTGGGCGCCGGCGAGATCCTGCTCACCAGCATAGACCGCGACGGCACGCAGGACGGCTTTGACCTGGCGCTGACGCGGGCCGTCAGCGACGCGGTTTCCGTGCCGGTCATCGCCTCGGGCGGCGCCGGTACACTGGAGCATCTGGCTGACGGCTTGGAAAAGGGTGGCGCGGACGCCGTGCTGGCCGCCAGCGTCTTTCACTTTGGCACGCTGCGCATTGCCGAGGTCAAGCAGTACTTGGCCGGCCGCGGCATCGCGGTCCGTCTGTAGCCGCTGCAGCGGCGCGTCGCGGCCGGGCCTGCCGGCGCCGCGCTGCGCGCTGATTTTCTGCCGGGCGGCGTTGCCCACGCCACCGGGCAACGCTCAAGGAGAACGGATTGAAGATGCCTGATTTGGAAGAGTTCATGGACGCCGTGCGCAGGCGCGACCCGGACCAGCCCGAATTCCTGCAGGCGGTGCGCGAGGTCATGCTGTCGCTGTGGCCGTTCCTGCAAAAGCAGCCGCAGTACCGTGGGCACGGGCTGCTGCAGCGGCTGGTCGAGCCGGACCGGGTGGTGCAGTTTCGCGTGGCCTGGGTCGACGACCGGGGCCGCACCCGCGTCAACCGCGCGTTCCGCGTGCAGCACAGCATGGCCATAGGCCCGTACAAGGGCGGCATGCGCTTTCATCCCACGGTCAACCTGTCCATCCTCAAGTTCCTGGGCTTTGAGCAGACCTTCAAGAACGCGCTGACCACGCTGCCCATGGGCGGCGCCAAGGGCGGCAGCGACTTTGACCCCAAGGGCAAGTCCGACGGCGAGGTCATGCGCTTCTGCCAGGCGCTGGTGCAGGAGCTGTTCCGCCACCTGGGTCCCAACACCGACGTGCCGGCCGGCGACATAGGCGTGGGCGCGCGCGAGGTCGGCTACATGGCCGGCATGATGAAAAAGCTCAGCAACGACGCCAGCGGCATCTTCACCGGCAAGGGCATCGCCTTTGGCGGCAGCCTCATGCGGCCCGAATCCACCGGCTACGGGTTGGTGTACTTTGTCGAGGAAATGCTGCGCCGCCAGCGCACCAGCCTGGAGGGCAAGCGCGTCAGCATCTCCGGCGCCGGCAACGTGGCACAGTACGCCTGCGCCAAGGCGCTGGAGCAGGGCGCGCGCGTGGTCACGCTGTCGGACTCCGGCGGCACGCTGGTCTGCGACCAGGGCATCAGCCAGCCGCTGCTGGCCGAACTCATGGAGTTCAAGAACGTGCAGCGCGGGCGGCTGGCCGACTTCTGCAGCCAGCACAAGCTGGCGTTTGAAGCGGGCAAGCGGCCGTGGCACGTGCCCGTGGACGTTGCGCTGCCCTGCGCCACGCAGAACGAGCTGGACGCCGACGACGCGCGGCGCCTCATGACCGGCGGCGTGTCCTGCGTTGCCGAGGGTGCCAACATGCCGTGCACGCTGGACGCTGCGCACCTGTTCCTGGACGCCGGCGTGCTGTACGCGCCGGGCAAGGCCAGCAACGCCGGCGGCGTGGCCACCTCCGGGCTGGAGATGTGCCAGAACGCGATCCGCCTGGCCTGGTCGCACGGCGAGGTGGACGTACGCCTGCGCGACATCATGAAGGACATACACGGCAACTGCGTGCGCCATGGCGAGCAGCCGGACGGGCGGATCAACTACATGCAGGGCGCCAACGTGGCGGCCTTTGTCAAGATTGCCGACGCCATGCTGGCGCAGGGCGTGCTGTAGAAGAGGTTGAGCGTTGGGCGTTGGGCGCTCATGACGGATGATCTTGCCGCTGCGCGGCATCAATGACCGCGGCTGCGCCGCCATGATGGGGAGGTTGAGCGTTATGGGGAGGTTGAGCGTTGGGCGTTGAGCGTTGAGCGTTGAGCGTGATGGGCTTACGCTGGACGCTGAACGCTTGACGCCAAACCTTCATCAGCCGCCGCAGGCGGCTTTCATCCAGGGCCCGCAAGGGCCGGGATCATCCCAGGAGCCTGTCGGACTTTGGTCCAATCTACTGCGCCGGTGGGAGAAGCGGTCCATTTTTGCCCGCTTTTTCGTTGCATAGCTGGGCTATGCGCCTCAAAATCAAACAAAACTGTCCTCGCTTT
>Ga0172382_10003884_pt1 | contig 23374 bp, 26 predicted proteins | sample Leawel138RmetaG_FD_122245 | JGI IMG/M metagenome (GOLD analysis project Ga0172382, IMG submission 122245) | Leachate microbial communities from a municipal landfill in Southern Ontario, Canada - Leachate well 138R metaG | ecosystem: Engineered > Solid waste > Landfill > Unclassified | place... | reverse complement strand
CCCGCGGACGGACCGCCGGATGTTAGCCTTCCTGATCAAGCAGGCCGATGTAGTTCAATGGCAGAACATCAGCTTCCCAAGCTGAATACGCGGGTTCGATTCCCGTCATCGGCTCCACGTTGACCAGCAGCGATACTGTTCGAATGCGTTCGAAGTGGCCTGTCAGGGTCACCAAGGGTCACAAGTCAGACGGAACTCTTGTTCGGACGGTCGAGCGACCGGCCCGCAGCCTTCAACGCCCCGTCCTGGGAATGCGCGTACACCCGCAGCGTCAGCGTCGGGTCTGAGTGGCCGATCCACGCTGCGATGACCGCCACCGGCACCCCGTCGAGGTGCATCAGCGTGGCCGCGGTGTGTCGGCCACCGTGGAGCTTGATATGGCGGACACCGGCTGCCTTCACCGCGTCAGCCCAGTACCGAGACAGCACCGCCGGGTTGTACGGCTCCCCGATCTCGTTGGACACGACGTACTCCCCCGAGCCGTAGTGCTCCCCCAGCGCGAGCCGCTCGGCAGCCTGTCGCTTCTTCGCGCCCCGGAGGACCGTCACCAGCCGCGCCGGAAGTGGCAGTTCCCGCCGGGACGCGTGCGACTTCGGATCGTTCTCGACCGTGGCACCACCGGCTGACACTCTGTTGTTGGCGATGGCCAATGTCTTCGCTTTCAGGTCGACGTCGGCCCACCGGAGGCCGGCGATCTCACCGCGTCGCAGCCCATACAGCGCGAGTTCCCACGCGTGACCGATCCGATCTTTGGCGAACTGCTTACGGAGTTGGTCGACCTCGGCCGTGGTGAAGGTATCGACATCCTTTTGTGCGCTGGACACCCGCGCCACCTTCGCCGCGACATTGGACGTGACGATCTTCTGGTCGAGCGCGTCGTCGAGCACCTGGTCGATCGTCGAGATCACCTTGTTGACCGCGACCGGAGACCATGACCGCCGGGTGCGGCCTTTTGCTGTCGTGGTGCCTCCCGCGACGAGGTCAGCGACAAGCTTGTCGATGTGAGCTTTCGTGAGCTTCTGCACCGGCAATTTCCCATGCCGCTCTCGGAGGGGCGCGAGATCGTAGGCCAATTTGGACAGGGACGATTCCCGCAGGTTGTGCCGTCCCGAAATGTAATTCGCGCATACCTGGTCGACGGTCACTTTTGATGGTGAAACATAGGTGCCTGTAACTGCTTTGTTCTGTAGTTCAGAGAGGACTCTGCGCGCCTCCTGCTCGGTGCGGCAATGACGCTTGGCTTGTTGCCGTTTCCCTGTCTCGGGGTGCGCCCCGACGTCGACCTTGACCCGGTATCGCACTACGGTTCTCCCGGTAGACCGGTCGAGAACTTCGACTTTCTTGATCTGCGGCGGGAGCTGTTGCCTGCTCATCCGCGTTCGCCATCCCCGCGGGTGAGATCATCGAGTCTGCTTTCGTCGGCCTGCAAACCATGCCGAAACTCCAAGCCGTACACGATGTCTCGCCACTCGTCAGCTAGAAGCTCCAGCACTCGGCGAGCATGTTCGATGTTCTCACGTCGAATCGCCTTCTGCGTTTTGGACATCAAGGGAGATTCAGGCACGGATTCGAAATTATCCAGCTTGTCGCGCTGCACCTTTAGAGCCTCCTCCACTTCCACCAGTCGGACAGCCATTGCCGACTCTGGAATACCGCGGACCGACTCCTTGACGTAATTGCGCGTAGCCCAGAAGAGCCCAGTTCCTAATTCCGGATCATCGACGATCCTGGCGGGCTCACCGGTGCCGATCCCTATGAACCAGCCCAGAGCTTCTGTCCCAGGCACTTCGAGGCCCGGAAGTACTTCCACCGGGGCCAGCACATTCGCGAATAGCAAAGAGACGGGCGATCTTCCGAGCGCTGAGGCAATGGCGACCAGTTCAGGAAGCGTTATCTGACGAGTCCCCGACTCGATCTTCGATATGGCGACTCTGTGGATCGGTGTCCCAAGCTCCGCCGTCTCGACGGCAAGCTGCACCGCGCTCACGTCTGCCGCCCTACGAGCCGTTTCGATGGCAGCTCCGACCGCCAGATTCCACGTCGCATTGTCATCCATAACGACATGATCGCACGGTTTCTGTTGCGTTCCACGACAATCATGCTAGTGTCATAAAGCGCGACAGCGTCCAGGATCGTTTGTCGCGTTCTACGACAAGGAGGCTAAATGAACGGATGGGAGGCCACGGCCTCGAAGTTGGGCGGTATCAGCCGCTCGTTGGTGTTCCAGCTTTGGCGCACGGGCGACCTCGCGAGCGTGAAGGTCGGCAAGCGGAGATTCAGTACCGACAAACAGATCAGTGAGTACATCAGCCGACTCGAAGGCGCGGCCTGAGATGCGGACCTTGCCGCAGCAAGAGCACTGCGACTTGGGGTTGATCGACGACGACAACACCGAGGACATGAGAACGCCCCCGGCGGCAACCAGGGGCGTTCTGAACGAACCCGACAACCACGTGATCAAACGAGAGAAGGAGTTCTAGAACAATGAAAGCACACACGTCCACCAGCGGGCCACAGTGCCGGCATTGCACCGTCCCCGTCGATGGCAGTGGTGACACCTGCGCGTTCTGCGCGTCGTATACCCCGCCTGCGACCGTCGCCCAGAAGATCGACGTGTTGGTCAACCGTGTCGACATCATCCGATCCGATGGCAACGAGATCCTGCGCGGCCTGCCCGCAGACTCGCCGTTGTTCGCAATCGCCGATTTGGTGTCGGCGTTGTGCCATCTCCGGCAGGCCGCGGTGCTACTCGACCGGGCGAACGACGTCCTTGAAGCCGACGCCGCGGTGGTGCGGCGATGAGCGGCGACCAGAACATCCTCGACGAGAAACGTGAGTTCGAAGACGTTATCGGCGCTTGGGACGACTCGGTTCCGTGCCTGTGGCGGTTGGCCAACGGGCGCAATTGCGGCCGGCCGGCACGTTGGATGCTCAACTACCACGGCTGCGTGCGCGGAACGGTCTGCACTCAGCATCTGAACCGGTGGGTGAAACGTTGCGAAGAGTTCGCAGCCGGCCGCAGCTCCGTTCGATGCTCCAAATGTAAACGACGGTTCTTGTCGGTGGCGGCGGTGTACTCGGCGGTGCGGATATGAGCGGCGACCAGAACATCCCCGACGAACCGAACACCGCCTACCGACGGATTGCGCAGTGACAGAACAGCAGATGGAGGCTCGCCCCGATGATGGGGCGGGCACTCCGCTCGAAACCATGCTGGCCCTCGGCTTCTCGGTCGGCCCGCTCGACGGCAAGGTTCCGTTGACAAAGCACGGCGTCCAGGACTTCACCCGCGACCGCCAGGTGATCACCCGCTGGGCACGGCAATACCCCGGCTGCAATTGGGGGGTGACAAAGGTCGGTGTCGTCTGCCTCGACGTGGACCCGCGCCACGGTGGCACCGTTGCCGCACTCCGGTTACGACCTGAGCATGAGACGTTGACGATCAGAACGGGCGGCGGAGGCTGGCACCTCTACTACCGTCACACCGGTCCGGTGCGGGGCAAGGTCGCAAGCACCGAAGGGATCGATGTAAAGGCCGGCGGCCGTGGCTATCTGGTGTGCCCCGGCAGTGTGCACCCGGTCACCGGGAAGCCCTACCGTCTGCACCGTGACGGGCCAATCGCCACGCTCCCCGAGCACCTGCTGGCCCTGATCGCACAGCCCTCCTACGGCCCGCCGAGATCTAGACCTTCAGAAGATCTAGATCTCGGCGGTGACCGCTGGGACGGCCTGGTGCGCTCAGTCGCCGAAGCCCAGGAGGGCAACCGCAACGGCACCTTGTTCTGGGCAGCGGCGCGGGCGGCTGCCGACAACGCACCCGCCGCCGTCTACTCCGCACTCGCGTCTGCCGCCCATCAGATCGGGTTACCGGCCAACGAAATCCACCAAACGATTCAATCCGGTCAGCGGAAAGGAACCGCCGCATGACAGTCAACGAGACCGACCTATTCGACGAACGGAAAAGCCTGCGCCGTATCTGCGATCACGCCCGTATGCGCATGGTGGCCCCGTTCCCCACACTGCTGAACGTGATCCTGCGCCTCAACACCAGCACGTCCGCCCACGTGATGCTCCCGCCGATCGTGGGCAGCCCGAAGCCGCCCAACATGGTCGTCGTCAACGTCGGGCCGTCTGGTTACGGCAAGACCGCCGTCGATGACACCGCCGAGGAGTACTTGCCCGTTGAGATCCCGACGTTCCCGCTGGGCACCGCCGAGGGGCTGTGTCAGGCATTCGACCCCGACGAGGACGGTCAACCGGGGGTGCCCAACATCCTGTTCTCCTCCTCGGAGATCGACAACTGGGCTGCCCTAGGGGAGCGTGCCGGGTCGATGATGTTCCCGGTGCTGCGCCAGGTGATCACCGGCGACCAGATCGGCCAGAAGAACGCGAGCAAGGCCTACACCAGGGTGGTGAACAAACGTAGCTATCGGATCGGCATCAGCCTCTCGGCGCAGCCCGGCTCCCACGGTGCGGCGGTTTTGTTTCGGGACAGCCCTGGCGGCTTCCCGCAACGATGCCTGTTCGCTTCGGTGATTGACCCGGATGCCCCCGATGTCCCGCCGACGGGCGTGACGCCGTACGTGCCGGATGCGGTGCCGGACTTCACCCCGAACGCGGGCGAGTACTACGAGATCCCGTTCCCCGCCTCGGTCGTGGACGAGATCCGCGAACATCGGCGCAAGGTGCTACGCGGTGACGCCGGCGTCGATCCGCTCGACGGTCACCGCAACCTCACCAAGGAGAAGGTGGCGGTCGGGCTGATGATCCTCGAAGGCCGCAACGAGGTCACGGAGGACGACTGGCGGATCGCCGAACGCATCATGGCGATATCGGACGCCACCCGCGCAAGCCTCGTGTCCGCTGTCGAGCAAGCCTCCCGCAACGCCAACCGGGCACGGGCGCTGGCCTCTGTCGACCGTGACGAGGTGGTCGAGACGACCAAGTTGCAGCGCACAAAGCACACGTTGATCAAGCACCTTTCCCGTCAGAAGGAGATGCCCCGGCACGATCTGCGGAAGCGGCTGCGCTCGGATCAACGGCAGTACTTCGACGCGGCGATTACAGAACTGATCGACAACGGTCAGGTGTTTGCTACCGACACCGAGAACTCGACTACCTACCGGATCGCGGCGGACGCGGGACCGGTGTCCACGTGGACCGAAAGTCCACGCCAGAAACCGCAGGTCACAAGCGGTGGACAGCTAGTCCACGGTGGACCGTCCGATAACGTCACGGATCTGGATTCTCGCAGGTCGAACGAGCCTGACCGTCCGAAGCTGTCGTGTCAGAGGTGGTTCGACAACCGCATCGCCGAACTCGTCGCCCAGGGCCACACCACCGCGTCATCGTTTGCTGTATACGCCGAAGGGCAAGCCGCCGGATACACCCGACAGCAGCTCCGCACCGCCGCATCTACGCACCCCGACGTCACGGTCATTGACCGCACCGGCGGCAAAGCCACGTGGGATATCACCGGCGCCACCGAGGTCCCGTACCGGTCCGCACTGGAGTGGGTAAACCGGTATCTCGACAAGCTCACCCCGGGCACCGAGATCGACAAAGACCGATTCAGACAGGCGGGCATCGCAGCCGGGCATTCCTGGACAGCTACCCGTCGGGGCGCCACCGAATCCGGGCGCATCGAATCGGTACGCGGTGACGGTCTGGAGACCGTGTGGGTGGTCAAACCCGACCGAGTCACCGAGGACGCATCATGAGCGTCGCAACGGCGGTTGTGAACTTCAGCCGAACCATCGAGAAAGGAACACCATGAAGGAATACATACGGCTAGTGCCTCTCGACGGCACCGACGGTGTCGACGCCGCAGTCGTCGGGACGGCCGACAAGGTCGGCATCGCGTTGACGATCGACACCGGCGCCGAACGATACGCAGTCGGGTTAGACCACGACCAGGCGGTCGCGTTGGCGTCCACCCTGGCGCAGATGCTGGCGGCAGGACCAGAGGAACTTAGCCGCGCGGTCAACGACCACCAGTTCCGCAAGATCACTCAGGAGATCCATAATGACGACAAGTGAGAACACCACCGACGCAACGGCGTCCCCCGACGCTCCCACCGGAGCCGACGACAAGACCACCACCGAGCGGACCGGCCGCGACGAACGGTACCGGCAACGGCTACGCGAAACCGAAGCGCAACGCGACGCCCTCCTCCAACGCGTGGAACACATGCAGCGCAACGAAGTTCAACGCCTCACCGCCGAACGCCTAGCCGACCCCGCCGACCTATGGCGCGAAACCGAACTCGCCGACCTCCTCGACGACGACGGCAACATCGACCCCAACAAGCTCAACACACGAGTCGACACCCTTCTCGAGGAACACCCCCACTGGGGCGCCGAGCCACAACGAACACCGAAGCCCCCCAGAGGCTTCCAATCCGGCGCCTCCGCGCCCACACAGCCGCGCAAAGACCCATGGGTGTCAGCGTTCACCCCAGCCGGCGGCAGTCACGGATTACGGCGCGACTGAGGTAAAGTGGCAGTAGCGCAGCGGAAGTCACCTGCGGGTCGCAGACCTTCTCGCAGCGCACGTTCCCCGTCGGTGACGGGCACGGTGGTGGCGGGTCGCCAGCCGCGAAGACATCCTCCTTGTTTCTCGCGCGGCCCCGTGTCGTGCCCGTCCCGAAAGGGTTGAACCCCATGGCAACAATCACTACCGGAACCGCCGCCTACCCCTGGCGGCCCGACGAAACCTTCTTCCCCGCCGCCGATGTCGTCCCCCAATCCTTGATCCTGCAGACCTCCACGGTCGCCGGGTCCATCGACGGCGACCAGCCCAGCGTGAGAGTCGCATACGTCGACGACGACGAAAGCGCCGACTACTACGCAGAAGCCGAGCTGATCGACGAATCAGCCCCGGCGCTCGCAGAACGAATCATCCAAACCAAAAAGTTGGCCCGCCGCGTCGTCCTGAGCTCCGAGCAGTTCCGCCAGGAAATGACCGCCACCCAGCTCGCCCAGTCCGTCGCCCGCGACCTCATCCGTAAGGCCGACGCCGACTACATCGGCGGCACAAGCCCACTCGTCGGCCTGGCCAACATCGCCGGCACCGTCGAAGCCGGAGCCGTCGGCGCAACCGACCTCGACGTGCTCGTCGACCTCATCGCCGAACTGGAAGTCAACGGTGCCACCCCCAGCCACGTCGTCGTCGACCCCCTCGGCTGGGCCGCCCTTAGGACCTTGAAAACCGCCACAGCGAGCAACGAAAGTCTCCTCGGCGCCGGAACCGACGACGCGCAACCCCGACTCCTCGGCCTGCCCGTCCTGCGATCACGGTTCGTGCCCGCCTACACCGGAGTCATCGTCGACCGCTCCGCAGTCGTCTCCGCAGTCGGCCCCGTGTCCATCGCCACCAGCGAGCACGAACAGTTCTCCCGCGACTCCATAGTCCTGCGCGCGATCTGGCGGATCGGCTGGACAATCACCCGCCCAGACCGGATCGGCTCCTTCGATCTAGGACCCGGCGGCAGCTAAAGAGCTGTGGGTCGCGGCGCCCTCTCGTGCCTCCTTCACCAGAGCGGCAGCCACACCCGCAACGCCTGCGGTCCCAGTCGTCATGGCCTGGGACCGCAGGCACCACAACCCCCACAACCCGAAGGAACCAGCCAATGACCCGAGCCACCGAACGAGCCCAACGCCGAGAAGCCCGCCAACACCGCGCCGAAATCCTCGCCCGCGACGACTTCCGCTGCCAGATAGGCAAACCCGGCTGCAACATCATCGGCAACCACATCCACCCCACCAAGCAGATCGCCGCCTGCGAACCCTGCCTTACACCCAAGGCAGCAGCATGAACACAATCACCGCAGGACAAACCCCCTGGGGAGGGTCCTCGAAGCCCCTTCGCTCAAAGCCCGGTAGGCATAGGGCTCGCCGCTCCGTGGATGCGTGGAGAACTTTCTAGGCCTGAGATAAGGAGACGCATATGACTGCTGCGGAGCGCGTCCGCGCTGGTCTGGATGCTGCACTGGCTGACGCTGGTCGGCAGATCGGGGCGACCCTGGAATGGGATGCTCGCGAGCGTGAACACGTAGAAGCTGCGGTCGCGGCCGCCGAGGTTGTCGACGTGCTCGATGAGCTGCTGACCGCCGAGCGGGCGGGAGAGCGCAGACCTTCCATGATTGTGAAGTTGGCCGCCGAGCAGCGGTTGCAGCGGCTGGCGGTGTCCGAGCATCTGCGCCGACTGAATCTCGACACGCTGGCGCCGGAACAAGGGTCGCGGCAGCATTCGGAAGCTGCGCGGGCTCGGTGGGGTGCGGAGCGTCCGAAGCGGAGGAACGCCTGATGGCGAAGATCGTACGAGACCCGGCCGCGAGCCATGACGGCCTGTATGGGTCGGTGACTGCCGCCTATGAGCGGGACGCGGAGGGGTCACCGGGCAGGTACCAGTACCAGGCGACCCTCGACGCTCTGCACGGTTTTGAGCCTGCCGTGGTGGGTTGGTGGGCGCTGCCCGAGGCGATCCGGTCGGGGCGGCCGGCGAGGGTGTCAGGGTCTCGTCAGATGGCCCGAGTCACTCCTGACGATTCGGTGGAGTGGCTTGGTGTCGTCGAGTCGGCTGAGGCCGAGCTGGCCGAGTATCGCGACTTGTAGACAGCAGCGCACGAGCTAGCCGCGTGGCACGGTGTCGAGGTCGGTGCCCGGCACTATGTTGACGACCTCGACGACGTCTTCGGGGTCAAAGACGCGGCCGGGTGTCCCGTCGGCGAACTCGATGGTTATTTGGGCGCGGTCCCCGACTGCGCTGCCCGGTTCCGAAAATCGGTGACGTAGGGGCGGCTCCGAAGCTGGGGCGGGCCAAGGGCGTCAACGTCGAGCCTTTCGTCGGCGAAGGACGCGCCATGATGGGTTGGTAGCCCGAGCGTGTACCTGCACCCGGCCCGCCCCACGGCTTGCAGCTATTCCTGGTCGATTACGAACTGTCGGAGCGACTCGGGCCACGTCCAGGCGTATTCAGGATTCTCTTCCCACTTGGTTCCGACCGGCCCCATGCACCGAGCGTCTGCCCGTCCGCAGTGCGTCCGCAGTAGCTTCGATGCCAGGGTCACGGCAGGGTCACAAGCCACGCGAATTGAGCCGCACTCAACCGCACTCACTGAGATGTGTTCTAGCAGCTCAGCGCCTTGCATGGACCACCGCGCACCCGCCGAAATCCTTCCGACCGACTTCCCGAGCTGAATACGCGGGTTCGATTCCCGTCATCGGCTCCACGTTGAAGAGGCGGCGCTTCCCAAACGCCCTCTACCCATCCCGCCAGCACCGTAGATTCGCGGCCATGGGCGGCAACCAGCGCAGCGCCGTCGGCCGCGGGATCGTCCTGGTCGCGCTGCTCGTCGCAGCAGGGTGCGGAGGCGGCAACGACGAGGCCGCCGACGAGCCGGACTGCCCTTCTGTTAGTTCCCTCCCTGGAACGACCCCGACCACCGATCCGCGGTGTGTCGAGCGCGCAACCGAACGCGAGACATCCGGTCCGGCTACCGCCGCGCAAGAACAGCGCAGCACCTGGACCGGCTCGTTCCACCTGGAGTCGACCGGGCACGACTGCACGTCGTCATACGACGGAGACGCCCGGGTTGAGGTAGAACCCGGGGGCGCAGCAAACGGTTCCGTCAGCGCAGACGGCTCGTACAGCTGCGCCGGGGCGCCGACGATCACCGAGACCAACAGCGCTCCACTGAAGGGGATGTTCACCGGCGACGCGTTCCGGCTGACCGCTCAGGGCGAACTCGGTCTCGCGACCACGTGCTTCCTCTCTGAGGTCACAGTCCCAGTGGAGGGGGATTTCGCGTCAACGGCATACACCTACACAGCACCCAGCGGCGACGTCTACAACTGCCGCATTACCCTCGACCGCGCGCCGGCCGGCTAGGCCGCACGGCCAAAGATTCCCAAACTGAGAACGCGGGGCGATCGATCCCTCACCATCGCAGGTAGCTCCGGGGGGAAGGAACTTGTCATGGCCATCACGCCTGATCAGGTCGAGCTGGTGGCCCGCCGCGTGGCTGACGACCTTCTGACACCGCTTAATAAGCGGGATCGCGACGTCGACGATCGGATGACACGCGAGGCTGCCGCACCAGTGGTCTACAACGCGTCCCGTGATCTGATGGCGGCCGTCGCGGGAAATGCCGCGCTCGGTGAGGTGCTGATCGACGCGAAGCACTCGGGTGGGTACTCCACCGCGGGGTTCCGCGGCTTCAAGGCGAAGGTGCTGCTACTCGTCGCGACCAACCACAGACTTTGGTATTGCCGTCACGACGACGGCGCAATACAGCAGCTGCAGCCCGTCGACTACCGGTCACTTACCGTAACGAAGAAGCGCATTTCACTGACGGCGCCGAAGCTGGAGGGCACGACCATCACCTGCGGCGGCGCGACCGCCGAGTGGCTGACCCAGTTGCAGTCGGGTCGTCGCGTACCAGCAGCTTGGCTGCAGCCGGAGCAATCGCCCCGAGCAGCGGTCGCCACCCACGGCCGACCGCCCTCCGGCTGGCACCCCGATCCTTACCGGCGCTATCAGCTGCGGTACTGGGACGGCGCCCGTTGGTCCCAGCACGTATCGACAAACGGCGTCGCCGCCGTCGATCCGCTAGGCCCGTAGCACTTGTCCGTGCGGTGCCCGATCGGACAGGTTCGGCAAAGCCTCTGGCTGCACGACAGGCACATGGCGAACAGGGGTGATTGCAGAGGCCTCACGCGCGGGAAGAGCAGAGTCATCCAGTTCCCCGATGATCGGGACGATGCCAATCGCTGCGAGCGCATCGACCACCCTCGGGGGTGCGGGTCAGACCGCGCACGGTGTGTCCGTCACGGATCAAGCGCTTGGCAACAGCTACACCGATATAGCCGCGCGCCGGTGAGAAAGACGTCGATTGGAACTCCTGGTGTCAGAAACGATGGAACGACGGGTGTTTCAGCTGCGGAATCGTCCCGCAGCTCGCAGGGCATCATCCAGCGGCGCGCGTTGCTGTCGGTCACCGAACTCACAGATGCGGGTGATGCGGCCGTCGTGAACAGTGATCAGTAGGCAACGAGAGATACGCACCGTGACGCCGGACTCCAGCTCACCCGATGCGGTTGCCGCCATAGCGAAACCGTCGGTGTCGACCTTGAGCGACCAGACGTGGTCGGAGTGGCCCCGCACGATCTCGGCGGTCGCGCCGAGCATCCGTAGCATCGCGGCCGCGAACTCCCGACCCGGCAGCACCATCGTCTCGTGGTCGAAGCTATGCCAGACCTCGACATTCTCGGCGAACAACTCCTCGAAATCGGGATCTTCCTCTACCAACGTGTACGCCTGAACGAATCGGCCGGCAACCCGCGCAACCACACTCAGCGCTTCAGTATCGACCAACGGCTCCTTGGGTCCACCCGCGGCGGCCGTGGATGGGTCATCTTCAGTCATGATTCAACTCCTGAAATGTCTAGCGCGGGCGGAACTTCGGTTCGAGAACCTGTCCGTATCGAGAGTTCATCTGGACTGAACCATGCGCAAGGATCCTTGCTGTTCAGGCAAAACCACTACGCAACCGCCAGAAGGGTTTTCAGTTCGGTCCTGCCGGCTTCGTCCAGCGCCAGCAGCGGTGCCCGCGGGTCGCCGACGGAGACGCCGAGCAGCTCCAGTCCGGCTTTGACGGTGGTCGGCAGCCCACCGGCGACGATGAAGCGCAGCAACGGTGCCAGGTCGTCGTAGATCTCCCGGGCCCGACTGAGCTCCCCGTCGCGGACCGCCGTGTACAGATCCAGGCACGGCTGCGGCCGCAGATTCGGCGCTGCCGTGCACCAGCCGGCCGCCCCCTCGGTCAGGGCGTCGAGCACCAGCGGGTTGCTGCCGTTGTAGAACGGTAGCGCTCCCCCGGTGAGCTCCTTGATGCGCTGCATACGGCTCAGGTCGCCGGTGGATTCCTTGACCATCGCGACGTTGTCGATGTCGGTGAACATCCGCACCAACAGCTCGGGGCTCATGTCGATGCCGCTGGTGGCGGGGTTGTTGTAGGCCATGATCGGCAGGTCGGTGGCCGCGGCGACGCTGGCGTAATGCCGGGCGATCTCACGGTCGGTGAGCTTCCAGTAGGACACCGGCAGGATCATCAGTGCGTCGGCTCCGGCCCGCTGCGCGTACTTGCCGCGCCGAATCGTGTTGGCAGTGGTCAGATCCGACGCCCCGACGATCACCGGCACGCGGCCGTTCACCACCCCGACGGTGGTGTCGACGACGGTGTCGAACTCAGCCTCGGTCAGGTAGGCGGATTCTCCGGTGCTGCCCAGCGGGGCGATGGCGTGGGCGCCGGTGGCGACCAGCTGTTCGACGAGTGCGGCGAGCTTGCCGGTGTCGATGTCCTCGCCGTTACTGGTGAAGGGAGTGACGGGGTAGGCGATGATGCCGTGGATCTCGGTGGTGGCGGTGGTCATCAGAGGGTTCCCTTACGTGTGGTCGGGTCAGCGGTCGAGGGCGTCGGGATGGTTGGCGAGGGCGCGCCGGGCGTAGTAGGCGAAGTTCGCCTGGCTGCGCTTGGGCGTCAGCGTCCAGTCGTGGGCCTCGCGGGCCAGTCGGTCGGGCAGCGGCGCGATGGTGCCCGCGGCCATGGCGGCCAGTTGCAGCTTGGCGCCGCGCTCGACGAGCATCGCCAGCGAGCAGGCCTCCTCGACGCTGGCACCGGCGACGACGTGTCCGTGGTGGGCCAACAGGATCGCCTTCTTGTCACCGAGGGCCGCGGAGATGATCTCGCCCTCTTCGTTGCCCACCGGCACACCCGGCCAGTCGGGAAGGAACGCGCAGTCGCCGTACAGCGGCGCGATGTCCATCTGGGAGACGACGAGCGGAACTTCGAGCATGGACAGGGCCGCCACATGGAAGGGGTGCGTGTGAACGATGCAGTTGACGTCGGGGCGGGCCCGGTAGATCCACGAGTGGAAACGGTTGGCGGGGTTGGCCATTCCTTCACCGTCGAGGACTTTGAGGTCTTCGTCGACGAGCAGTAGATTGCCGGCGGTGATCTCGTCGAAGCCGAGGCCGAGGCGCTGGGTGTAGTACGTACCGGGGGCCTCCGCGCGGGCGGTGATCTGGCCGGCGAGGCCGGAGTCATGTCCGGCGTCGAACAGCGCGCGACAGGTCACCGCCAGCTTCTCCCTCAGCGTCAAGCTGGATTCGGTGACGTTGCGGCTCAATCCGTCGAGGGCACGCCGCATCAGATCGCTCTTCGAATCGTGCATGGTGCTGGTCATCTGAATCTCTCCTTCCGAGTTCCCGTGAATGACATGTTTGAGACGATAGGACACAAGGTGTCCTATCGTCAATCGGGTATTCTGCTGGCGTGAGTGGTTTGTTGCGTGCCGTCCGCCAAGAGCGGGGTATGACGCTGGATGACCTGGCGGCCGACACCGGCCTGACCAAGAGCTACCTGTCCAAAGTGGAGCGGGGGCAGAGCGTCCCGTCGATCGCAGCCGCACTGAAGATCTCTCGTGCCCTTGAAGTCGATGTGGCGCAGCTGTTCTCAGACGATCCCGAAGTCTCGACGATCAGCGTCGACCGGGCCGCCGAGCGGGGCGCCGATCGCCACCACGCGGTCGCCGCGCGCATGCTGGGCAAGGAGATGTCGCCGTTCGTGGTGCGCCCGGGCCGCACCTTCACCACCCACCCCCACCCCACCCACCTCGGACAGGAGTTCATCTTCGTCCACTCCGGCAGGGTGGAGCTCAGTCACGACGGCCGGATCATCGCGCTGGAGGCCGGCGATTGCGCGTACTTCGATGCCTCCGCGCCACACAAGTTGCGCCAGATCGGAGAGGACGCCGCCGAGGTGGTCGTGGTGGCCGGCAACGCGCCGCGGCCGGGCGCGCCCAGGCGCCGCGGCTAGCGGACCCGCCGCAGCACGGCCGACAGGTGATGCTGCAGCGGCTGTCCCACCGCGGCCATCCGCAGCGTGTAGGTCAGTGTGTCGCCGCGGAGCTCGATGGACCTGCCGACGGCCGTCACCTCTTTCGCCGACCCACTGCGACCGATGGAGCTCGAGACCAGTTCCATCCGCAGCCCGTCGCCGTCCGCGGTGAGCTGCCCCTCCTGGATCTCGGTGATGCCGGTCGGGTGCGCGAGGATCCATTCGATGCGGTCCGGCGCAGACGCGCGCAGATAGCCGGTCTCGGCGTGCAGCGGCCGGCCGTCGTCTGCAGCCCGTGTGCGCTGGGCGTAGGTCAGGAACGGCTTGCCGACATGACCGAACGTGATCTCTTCCGTATAGCCGAACGGCTCGATCGTCGGGTATTCACCCGAGCCCTCACCGACCCAGGTGCCCAGCAGCGGTGCCAGCGCGGCCACATCGGGGTGCAGAGCGGGAACGGAATCAGCCATCAGGCCAGGGTACGTCGGGTCCGGAGCGATCCCCGACGGCCGGCGAATCTGCAGTTGTTGCTCACAATCACCGTGTGAATGAGCAGGAAGTTCAGTCTCGGCGGACGCGGGGAGGTGGTTTGTTGCGACGGCCGACTCGGGGCCGACGAAGTTAGCGCGGGCCGGACGGCGGGCCGGTCGGTGGGCCGGTCGGTGGGCCGGACGGCGGGCTGATCGGAGTCACGGTGATCGGCAACCAGTGGGTGCCCGGTCCCTCGCCGGGGCAACCCGCACCCCCGACGGTGATCGTCCGTTCACCGGAAAAGCTGCCGTCGGGGTTCGGGATCAGATAGTCCGAGCGCACCGACTGCACAGCGCTGGCGGGATTCATGCGATCGCAGAGGTAGGGATAGTCACCGCTGGTCTCCCAGCGGTCGTTGTTCCATCTGTACTCGAACACCGTCGGCGCACCGGGGTTTCGAGAAAGGTCGTCTGAGTTGTCCATGCTCACCGCGCAGCCAGCCACGTCGCAGCGGGCGGTGTATTCGACCTGAAAGGTCTTGGCGGGCATCGGCGTCGGCGCACCGTTGAACGTCTGCTTCGAGAAGTCGACGGACACGTCGTAGAACCCGTACAGCAGCGGAGGCGTAGGGCGATCCGCATCCGCGACCACGGGCGGCGCTGCCAGCACCCCGCATCCTGTCAGCGCTGCGGCGCCCAGTGCCCTGGCGAGATTCTTCGGCATCGGACCAGTTAACCCGCCGCGCACCGTCCACGTCCGGCAATCGGGCTGCCACCCGGCGCGGCACAGCCCTGCGCGGGCGCGAATCGCGATTAACTTTCTGACTCATTTTCGAGACGTCCCGCTAACGACAACATAGGTTGTCAAGGTCTCGGATGCCGTCGCCAGAAGGGAGTCGTCCGCGATGGAAGAGGTCGACCTCAGGGAAAGCCGCCGACGAATCCGGTCCCTCACGTACGGCGTCGCGGCGGTGACGATCGCCGCAGTCGTGGCGGCCGTTCCCGTACAGGGCACGGCGTGGGCCGACTCCCCCACCGTCGAGTCGACCTCCAGCACGACCGTCGACGCCGCTCCGGCCGCGCCCGACGCCGCCACAGACGCCGACACCGGGGAGCAGGCCCAGCCCGACGTCGGCGCTGAGGAGCCCGCCGAGTCCGAGGTCGACACCGAGGGGCCCGCAGATCCTGGCGATCCCGAGGAGCCGGCGGCCCCTGAACCCGAGGACACCGAGGACGTCGAGGAGCCTGGGGCCGTACCGGGCGAGGCGGAGGGCGGCGGAGATCCCCGGCCCGTCCAGCCTGACGAGACCGAAGTTGTTGCAGTAGAGCCATTTTCGGACGATAGCGACGCCGAACCGGACGCGGAATTCTCCCGCGAAGCCGTCACCACCGGCCCCGCCGAGCGGACCGGTGCGGCGGTCGCGACGCTGACCCCCGCGGCGCAGCTGCTGACGATCGAGGTCCCCGACACCGAGGCGCCGGCGCTCGTCCCGGCCCCGGTGATCACCACGACCACTATCGAGGCGCCGCCGAGCGCGCCGAAACCGTTGTCGCCGTTGGCCAAACTGCTGCAGCTGCCCGGCCGGCTCATCAACGCCTTCCTGCAGGTGTTCGACCTCACGTCCTCGGCGAGCACCCCCCGCAGCCCGCTCAGCCTCGGGCCGATCAACGACCTGTTGTTCGCGGCGTTCCGCGAGTTCGAGCGGCTCCTCGGCCTGGATCAGCCGCCGGCGGTGCAGCCGGCGGTTCCGGCCCTGACGTACGACGGGCCCACGACGGCGACGACGCCGACGGTGGCCCAGTTCCTCAACGCGTCCGCGGCCGGCTACGTGCTGGGAGGTGCCCCCGCCGATCTGGTGCCGTTCACCGTCAACGGATTCCAGATGTCGTCGACCAACATCTTCTCGGGCATGGTGGCCAAGACGTGGGTGACGCCGGAAGGGCAGATCATCATCGCGTACCAGGGCACCACCGGCGGATCGAACCTGCTGTTCAACCCGCTCATCACGGTCAGCCAGGTGCTGGCCGACCTGCAGGTCATCTTCACCCGGACCACGCCGTGGGCCTTCCACGATGCGCTCTACTTCGCGAAGCGGGTGCAGATCAGGGCAGCCGAGCAGGGGTACAGCTCCGAGAACATCTTCGTCACGGGCCACTCGCTCGGCGGCTGGGAAGCCCAGTACGTCGCGCAGCAGATCGGTCTCGCAGGCATCGGCTTCGAGGCGCCCGGCATCAACACCCGCGTCCCGGGCAACGGCGCGGACGCGATGTTCGTCAATGTCGGCACCTACGGCAGCGCCGCTCCGTACATGTCCACCGATCTACCGGGCCTGCAGCCCTTCATGCCGCCCTACGTCCCCGGCGGCGGCAGCAAGCCGCACTACGGGCCGATCGTGATGATCGGGGACCCGGCTGCCATCACGCCGCTGCGCAACGCCTCCGCACTGTGGGGCAAGAGCCTGATCGGCAGCGTGATCTTCCTGGTGGACTTCCTCGGCAACTTCTTCCAGTACCACCTGCCCGGCGTGCAGGCCCACCACCTCGACGTCGTCCCCGATCCCGGCATGGTGCCCTGGATGGGGCGGCCGAGCGGACCCGTCCACACCGGCTGGGGCGCCCTGTCGATTCAAGGGCTGATGAAGGCCGCGTCCGACGCTGGACAGCTGTTCAGGCCCTGACGGCAGATCGATTCCCGCGACATCGGTGGGTTTTGCAGCCAGAACCCTGCCCATTCCGTTTACCGTTTGAGGGTGCCAAGCATGGATCGTCGCCGCGCAATGTTGACGCTGGGGTTCGGGATGGCCGCTGCCGCCCTGCCATTTCCGAAGGCCGGGGCCCAGCCGGTGATCGGCGACGCGCCGCCCCCGGGACCGTCCGGACCAGGGCTTCCGGAGGCCGCCGTACCCGGGCTGCTGTTCGCCGACGAGTTCAACGGACCGGCCGGCTCGCCGCCGAACCCCGCGGCGTGGTTCATCGTCCCGGCTCGGGAGACCATCCGGAACCCGCACGAATGGGACAAGCCGTTCAACATGGGCCGGTACGTCACCGACCAGGAGCATGTCTTCCAGGACGGGAACGGCAACCTGGTCATCCGGGCGACGCGCGGTGAGGGCGCGAACATCCAGGAGAAGTACGCCAGCGCGAAGATCATCGGGAACTGGCGCGGCGGCGTCGGCACCACGTGGGAGGCGCGCATCAAGCTCAACTGCCTGACCGACGGCGCCTGGCCCGCTTTCTGGTTGATCAACGACAACCCCGTGCGCGGCGGCGAGGTCGACCTCGTCGAGTGGTACGGCAACCGGGACTGGCCCTCGGGCACCACGGTGCACGCGAAGCTGGACGGCACCATGTTCCAGACCCACAAACACCCGATCGACTCGGCATGGCACACCTGGCGTATGACGTGGCTGCCGACCGGCATGTACTTCTGGAAGGACTACCAGCCGGGCATGGAGCCGTTCTTCACCGTGGCGTCCAACTCCCTGCCGGACTGGCCCTTCAACGACCCGGGATACACGATGGCTCCGGTGTTCAACATCGCCGTCGGCGGCTCCGGCGGTCGCGAGCCCGCCGGAGGCACCTACCCTGCCGAGATGCTGGTCGACTGGATCCGCGTCTTCTAGCTGGCAAAATGACGTCTCGCTGACGTCTGCAACAATTCGAGCGGCGCACCCTCGCTCGGCGGTTACATTGCGCTCGTGACGTCAAGACGTTGGGCACTGTGGTTGTGGACCCTGGGCGCGGGCGCGTGCATCACGCTCGGGGCGGGAACCGGGGTGGCCGCAGCCGACACGGAGACCTCCGGCGGGGACGGTCCGTCCAGCCAGTCGGACGACCGTGATGCATCCGAGGCCTCCTCCCACGGAGCGCCGGACCAAGGCACCGGAGAGACGCCGGACCCCAACGCCGGTGACGGGGTCGATGCGGACGACTCGTCAGATCCCGCGACGGTGCCGGCGTCTGTCGAGCTTGCCGACGACGTGGTACGCGACGCGGACGACGAGGCGGCGCAAGAGGCCGACGCCGCTGAAGAAGTCGACGCCGACACAGAAGCCGACACCGACGTAGACACTGCCGCAGACACTGCCGCAGAGGCGGAGCCCGCCGCGGAATCCGGGTCGGGGTCGGGGTCAGGGTCAGCCTCGACCGTGGTGGACGAGACTCCGGCCCAACCGGCCGCCGCGGATGCCGAGCCGGTCCGGGCCACCGCCCCAGAGGCCGCGAACGTTGCCCCGGCCCCGGTGACCGGCGTCAAGACCGGCCGCGCCAAGCTGACCATCCCCGTGGGCCCCCACGATTACCGGACCCGCGCGGACTGGTATCTGCCGACCCAGGCGGACGGTTCGGTGGCGGCGACCGGTGTGATCTGGCTGCAGCACGGCTTCCTCGGAAACAAGGCGTCGCTGTCCAAGCTGGCACAGACGCTGTCGCAGCAGACCAACAGCATCGTCGTCGCCCCGAATCTGTCGTCGTTCCCACTCGCCTGCGCCGGCTGCTGGATCAACGGCGTACCGATGCAGGAGGCCGTCGCGGCCATGTTCCTCGGCGACCGGACGTCGCTGAACGCCAGCGCGAACACGGCCGGCTATCTGGGCACTCTGCCGCAGGATTTCGTGATGTCCGGCCAATCCGCGGGCGGAGGGTTCGCCACGGCAGTCGGCGGCTACTACACGGAGGACCCCGGCAACAACGGCAGCCTGCGCGGCGTGATGATGTTCGACGGCTTCTCGTTCGGCGGGGTGCTGACGAAGTCCCTGGCCAAGCTGGATGACCCCTTCATCCCGGTCTATCAGATCGCCGCACCGCCCCAGCCGTGGAACTCGTCCGGAGCGTCGACCAAGGAACTCGTGGCGGCCCGTCCAGGTCAGTTCGTCGGCGTGACCCTGGCCGGAGGCTCCCACGCCGACGCGCTGATCGGCGGGAACGCGCTGTTCGACTTCTTCGCGCAACTGGTGGCGGGGTTCTCCCCGCCCGGAAACACCGCCGCCGTCTACACGCTGGCCACCGGCTGGATCAACGACATGTACCAGGGTCTGGGGCCCAACGACGGCACCGGCATCTACGGCGACCCCGACCAGTACATCGTCATGGGCGACACCGCCGCGATCGTGCTCGCTCCCCCGCCGGTGGTCGACATCGACCGCTATCTGGGCACCTGGTACGAGGTCGGCAGTGTCAAACAGTTCTTCTCGATCGGCCTGGTCAACACGAAAGCCGTTTACAGCCTCAATCCCGACGCGTCGATCAAGGTCGAGAACTCGGGCAACTACTTCTTCAACAACGGGCCCGAGTCATCCATCGTCGGGTCCGCACTGCCGGTCGATCCCACCAACAACAAGCTCAACGTCCGATTCTTCGGTCCCCCGTCGGCCCGCCCGCCGGGCAACTACTGGATCGTCGACCTGGACCCCGACTACCAGTGGGCCGTCGTCACCGACCCCACCGGCCTCAGCGGCTTCCTACTCAGCCGCGACCCCGTCGTCTCAGCCGATTTCTACCAGGAGCTGCTGGACCGGGCTTCGGTCAACGGTGTGAAGGGATGGATCACGCGGACCCGACAGCCCGCGGCGAACCAGACTCAGCTCTGAGCAGCGACCGTGGCCTCCAGGTCGGCGAGCACGCGTTCGGTCAGCGGGATGAGCGACCCGATATCGGGCACGACATCGCGGCCGGAGACATAACCGAACGTCACCCGGTCGGCGTAGGAGCACATCGTCACGTTCAGCGCCTGACCGTCGATGGCGGTCGACACCGGATAGATCTCTTCGAGATGCGCTCCATTCCAATACATCTCGGCTTGTGGCCCGGGAACGCTGGAGATCGACACGTTGTAACCGCGCCGTAGCCGCGGCGCCAACGGCGCGATCGGCGACAGGACCGTCACCGCGATACTCGGCGCGAGAAGCAGCATCGTCGCGTTCGATCCCCGGTCGGTCACCTGATGCTTCGCCCATGTCATCGCACGATGGATGTAGTCCAGCCGCTCGAGCGGGTCGGCCAGGTCGGTGCCCAACGGACACAGCTGAAGACCGAACAGGTTTCCGTGTTCGTCGTCCTCGGCGGAGTGCTCGCGACCGCGCACCGTCACCGGACAGATCGCCACCAGCGACGAGTTCGGTAGCTCGTCGCGGGCGAGCAGCCACTCCCGCAGCACACCGGCCACGACGGTGGTCAGCACATCGTTGCCGGTCACCCCTGTCGCCTTCTGGACGGCACGGATACGGGATTTCGGCCAGCTCCCGCCCGCGAAGCTGCGCTCACGTCCGATCCGCCCGTTGAACCTGGTGTAGGGCGCCTCAAGCGGCAGAGCGGCGGTCCCTGAACCGAGACTGTTTGCCACAGTGGATATTTCGGCGATGGCGAGCTGGCGCGCTGTCTCGATCCCCCCGGTGAGGCCCCGCAGTGCCACCCGGGCGAGCGACAGCGGATTGGGAATCCTTCGGCGTGAGGTGGAGCCGTTCCCGGCGGGCGACTTGTGGGCGTACAGGGGCCGCATCGAGCGCTTGTCGGGGTCGGTGGTCAGTGCGCCGGCGATCATCGCCAATCCGGCGACACCGTCGATCACGGTGTGGTGCACCTTGATGTAGTAGACGAATCGGCCATCGGCCAGCCCGTCGATCAGATACGCCATCCACATCGGCCGGGATCGTTCCAGCGGCTCGCTGTGCAGCTCACTGATCAGCCGCCACAGCGCTTCGTGATCGGCGCCGGCGGGCAGCGTTCGGCGTTGCAGATGCTTGCGCATGTCGATGATGTCGTCGGTGTGCCACACCCACAGGCCCGCGGTGTCGAGCCCCGCGTGCGGGTGCCTGCGGAATCTCGGATCGAGTTCTGCGGTATCGGCCAACGCCGACCGGTAGAGCTCGTCGACATATCCGGGGCCGGCGTCCGCCGGCGGGCAGAGGATCAACACCGCCGCGGTGTGCAGCGGCTCGGAGAGCGCCTCCGCGGTGATCATCGCCGCGTCGAGCGGTTCCAGAAGATCCATCACCCCGGCGCTTCGGATCCGTAGTAGCCCAGCCGCAGCAGGTCCGAGATCTCGCTGACGAGAGGCATTCTCGGGTTGGTCCGGTTACTGAGGTCTTCGAAGGCGGTCATCGCCAGTTCCGGCAGCGCCGCGGTGAACGCGTCCTCCGATACCCCGATCGCCTTGAGTGAACCGGGCATGTCGAGTTGTTCGAGCAGGTCCTGCACGCCCAGGAACAGACGGCCGCGACTGTCTTCCGGTTCGTGGCCACCGAAGATGAGCTGGCCGATCTGGGCGTACTTGTCGGGTGCGATGTAGGCCGAATACCCGGGTGCAGGCATGAACTTGCTCGGCAGACTTGCGTTGTAGCGCAACACATGCGGCAGAAATATCGCGTTCGCCCGTCCGTGGGCGATACCGAACTTCGCGCCGACGGCATGGGCGAGGGCATGGTTGGTTCCGACGAAGGCATTCGAGAAGGCGAGGCCGGCCAGCGTCGCCGCGTTCGACATGTCGGTCCGCGCGGCCAGATCCTCCGGGTCGCGGTACGCCCTCGGCAGGGCGTCGAAGATCAGTCGCGCCGCCTGCGCACACAACGCATCGGTGTAGGGGGAGGCGAAGATGGAGACGACCGCCTCCAGTGCATGTGTCAGCGCGTCGATGCCGGTGTCCGCGGTCAGCACCGGTGGCATCGACGACGTCAGCACCGGGTCGACGATCGCGAGGTCGGGCACCAGGCTGTAGTCGACCAACGTCTGCTTCCTGCCGCGCACCGTCAACACCGCCGCGGGTGACACCTCCGAACCGGTTCCCGAAGTCGTCGGTACGGCGACCAATTGAAGACGGTGCCGGTCGGTCGGGTAGTCGGCCACCCGCTTACGGGGGTCGAGGAACGGCATCGTCAACTCGTCGAGCGTCTTCTCCGGGTGTTCGAAGAACAGCCGCATCGCCTTGCCTGCGTCGAGCACCGAACCTCCGCCAACGGCGATGAGCACCTCGGGTTGCACCCGTTCCAGCAGCTGCACCCCGCGGCGGATCATCGACTCGTCCGGCTCCGGGGGCACCTCGCTGAACACCTGCACATGGCGGGTGCGCAGTTTCCCGCGTAACAGGTCGACCACACCACGCTCGTCGCTCGCCGCGTCGGTGACGATCACGACGGTCTCGCAGTCGAGGTCGCGGAGGTTCTCCAACGCACCGGCATTGAAGTACGTGTTGGACGGCACCCGGAACCACTGCGGCGGGGTGCGACGCTGGGCGACGGTCTTGATGTTGAGCAGCTGCCGATAGTTGACGTTCTCGGTCGTGCTGGAACCACCCCATGTGCCGCAGCCCAGCGAGAAGGTCGGGGTCAGGTTGTTGTAGACCCCGCCGAGAGCGCCGACCGCGGTGGGCGCGTTGACCAGGATGCGGCCGGTGCGCACCGCAGCGCTGTACGCGTCGACCACTGCCTGGTCGTTGGCGTACACCGCCGATGTGTGGCCCAACCCGCCGTGCTCGGTGACCAGGACCGCGACGTCGATGGCATGGTCGACGCTGCGCGCCCGAACCACGCCGAGGACGGGCATCAGCTTCTCCTGCACCAGCGGGTGCGCGGCGAGCTCTTCGAGGTCCGCGGGCAGCGCCGCCAGGAGCACCTTCACCGTCGGCGGCACCGAGAAGCCGGCCCGTGCGGCCAGTTCCGGCGCCTTCTGCCCCAGGGCCTCGAGGGCGATCTTGTCGCCGCAGCCGAACGCGAAGCGGGCTATCGCGGAGGTCTCCTCCTCCGTGAGCAGGCGGGCGCCCATCCGTTCGAACTCGGCGATCATCGCGTCATAGATCTCGTCGTCGATGACGCACGTCTGCTCGGCCGGGCAAATCACCGAGGAGTCAAAGGTTTTCGAGATGAGGATGTCGACGACGGCCCCCCGGACGTCGGCCGTCTTGTGAATGTAGATGGGGGCGTTTCCCGGTCCGACGCAGAGCCCCGGTTTGCCGGCCGCATTGGCCAGCGCGACGATCTTCGGTCCCCCGGTCACCCAGAGGAAGTCGATCTT
>Ga0172382_10003880_pt1 | contig 23388 bp, 21 predicted proteins | sample Leawel138RmetaG_FD_122245 | JGI IMG/M metagenome (GOLD analysis project Ga0172382, IMG submission 122245) | Leachate microbial communities from a municipal landfill in Southern Ontario, Canada - Leachate well 138R metaG | ecosystem: Engineered > Solid waste > Landfill > Unclassified | place... | reverse complement strand
TCGACAGCCGTCACATGCGCGGCGGCGGCAAGCAGCGCCTCGGTCAGGACACCCAGACCGGGTCCGACCTCGAGCACGCGCGCGTCGGGAGAGAGGGCGGCCGCCTCAACGATGGCATTGAGGATATTGCGATCGATCAGGAAATTCTGACCCAGCGTGCGGTTGGGTTGCAGTCCACGGTCTGCCAGCAGTTGGCGGATATGACGGGGGCTGGCGAGGTTCATGCTATTCGAAGATGTTGAAGGTCTTGATGTGTGATTTGGCGCGCAGGCGCAGCATCCAGGCCAGGAAAAGGCGGCGCGACTCGGCCTCGGAGAGCTGGCGTTCGATCTCGGAGCGGACCTCTTCGAGGCCGAGCTGACCGCTCCGGCGCTGGCCTTCCTTGAGCAGGATGTAGGCTCCGACGGGCGTGACAACGGCACGGTGGCTGCCGACCGGCATTTCGGCAAGCGCCGCCACGAGTTCGTCGCGCAACATGTCCTCCGGCGCAATCCAGCCCCAGTCGCCGCCGTCTCTGGCGCTGGCGTCGTTCGAGAGCGCCTTTGCGATATCGGCGAAGCGCCCGCCATCGCTGAGGTTTTTCTCGACCAGAGCCGCGCGGGCTTGCAGATCCTCGGGCGACTCGTCGGGCAGCGGCTTGAGAAAGATCAGGCGCAGGTGGGTGGCGGCTTTAACGATGTAGTTGGTGACATTGTCGTGGTAATACTGGCGCACCTGGGCCGGACTGATCTGGATATGTGCCTCGACATTCGACTGGCGCATGGCCGAGACGACCATCTGTTCGCGGATGCTCTGGCGCCAGTCTTCGAGCGTCATCACCTGGTCGGCCAGTTCCCGCATCAGCTTGCCGCGGTCGCCGTCGAAGCGGGTATCGACAATCTCGGCGATGCGCTTGTCGACCAGCCACTCGGGCAGGCGGGCGTTGCCGGCCTCGTATTCTTGGATTACCATGCGCTGGTTGATCGCCTGGCCGAGCGACTCGGCATAGGCCTCGCGAAAAGCCTCGTTGCGGCTGCGTCCGGCCGTCCAGCGCGGGTTCTGCATCATCACCCGTACCTGGGCCATGACTTCGGAAATCGTGATCGTGTCGTCGTTGACATGTGCCGCGATGCCATCGACCATCGCCGAAGCGTCGCTCAGGTGCTGCTGTTTGACTTCGACGGAGCCTCGCGACGGCTCCGGCTCACCGCAGACGAGCGCCGGGGATAGCAGGCCGGTCAGCAGACACAGCGGCATTGCACGGTGGAACCAGTGTACTTTTCTTGTCATATTCCAAACACTCTCTCTTGACAGGCCATGCGGCATACTATACCTTTTGTGGGCGTCATGACAAAGCGAAACCTGTCACTCGGTGCTGCGGCACTTTTCATACTTCCGCTCGTCGGCGTGCTGCTGTTTTCGGGCTGCGAAACCGAATCGGTCACCCAGACCGACATCAAGGTGGAGCCCAACTACGCCGGACTGCCGGTCGGCCAGTCGATGACCCTGACGGCTTCCGGCTGGAACAACTACCGTTGGAGTCTCAGCGAAAGTTCAATCGGGCACCTTTCGGCCTATACCGGGCGCAGTGTTGTCTATACGGCCACAGCGGGTCGCGGCAGCACCCAGACCATCACGGCAACGGCTGATGCTTCGGTTTCGACGACAGAGTCCTCGACAAGCTCGAGTACCAACGGAGTCCCGTCGACCACGACGACGACGCCCTACAGCGGCGCGGCACGCATCATACATCAATAACGCGCAGCTTGCGGTATGGCTCCAGCGGTGTCTGCGAGGCGATCGCGGCCTTGTAGGCCTCGATGGTTTCGTGAGCCATGCGGTCGAGTCCGAAACCGTGTTCCACCCCGTGCCTGCCGCGATAGGCCAGGATTGAATGGTGCGACGGGCTGGCGACCAGTCCGGCCAGCGGCTCAGCCAGGGCATCGGCACGGGATGAATCGTAGAGAACGCCTCCCTCGGCCATGGCGAGGATTTCGGGGTTGGCGCCCCGATCCGGCAGCAGCAGGACAACCCCGCAGGCCATGGCTTCGATCAGGAGCCCGTCGAAGGCCGACTCTTCGGCGTTGAGGGTGGTCAGCACCGTCAGCGATCCGAGAAAGGCCAGTTTGTCGGCCTGGCGTGTCAGCGGGGGAAACACCTGTACGACTTCGTGCAGCTCGCGGCTGAGAGCGATGCGGCGATGCAGATGCTGGTAATTGGATTTTGCGGCCGGACTGGTCGAGTCGATCGTCAGGTGCAGGCGCAGATGCTCGCAGCCGGGGCGTGCACGTACATCCATCAGGGTGCGGAAGATCAATTCCAGGTGTCCCTTGTCGTATCCGTCGCAGACCACGCCCCAGACCGGCGGGGCGGGCGGGGCGGTCTGGGGACAGGTGGCCAGGTCGAGACCCGGATGGACGACCCGGATGATCTTGGGCGAGATGCCAAGGCGGCCGGGGATTTTGGCGGCGGCGAAGTGGCTGACGGCGATAAAGGTGGCGATATCCGGCGCGCGGGCGCGCATTTCAGACCAGATACGCTTGGGGTAGGAACCGGGCAGGGAGTTGATCCAGCGATCCTCATCCTGCATCGAAAAAACAACCGGCACCCGATGAGTGGTGCGCAGACGGCGCGCGAGCCCGAGGAAGAGGGCGTTTGAGACGTGGATCACGTCGGGGCGAGTCTGTTTTTTGATCCAGTCCACCAGCGCATCCAGTTCACGGGTCTGGGCGCCGTTTTCGCCGCGCAGCAGCGATAGCATCAGCCCGGCGATTTTGTCGCTGGCGGTGCGGTCGATGCGGCGTGCGGCGTGGCGCAGCATGCGGGGATGGTCGAGCAGCCGTTTGAACCAGCCCGGCGAGCGGCGTATAAAAGCAAAACGGTGCTCCAGATAGATTCTGGCAGCACCGTAGAACAGTGGTACTGTAGCCAGCGACTCGGCCGTCGCGCCGGCGATCGGCAGACAGAGCGGCAACAGGATAACATCGTGCCCGGCCCAGCGCAGTTCGGCTACCAGAGCCTCATCACGCAGGTAGTTTCCGCCGGGGAAACTGCCTTCAGAGCCGGGAACGATCTTGAGAATGCGCATGGCAGCGCCATTGTACCACCGCCGCGCGTGGAAGACCCTTGCACAGACGCGGCGGCGTGCGCGCCAGGCGGTCTGCACAAAGGCTGGTGACTAGGCCTGTGAGATGGCCTCAGTCGGGCATTCGCCTGCACAGGCACCGCAGTCGATGCAGGTGTCGGCATCGATTTCATACTTGTCGCCATTCTGCGAAATAGCTTCGACCGGACAAACACCGGCGCAGGCACCGCAACCGATGCATTCTTCTTTGTTAATTACATAAGCCATGGAAAAAACCTGAACTTTGGGGTGGTGAGAGCAAAAAGTGCCAGCCAGCCTCTGGCCGGCGATTTGACGGGTTGGAGTCTAGCGCATGCGGCTTGCGGGGTCAACGGTAGTTTGATTACGGTAGTTTGATTATCGACCATTTCGACAGCGCGGCATGGCTTGCGGCGCTGCGCCGGGCGGTTTTCGGTTACGCTGCGCCGGAGCTGGATTCGCGTTTAGCGAGGTAGAGCAGGCCGCCGAGTGAGACGTAGATCACCGTCGCCGCGACATAGAGCAACGACATGGCGGCGGCATCGTCGCTGCTGTGTGCGACCGAGTGCATGAACCAGACATAGCCCACATCACGCAAGCCGATGCCGAAGATCGAAATCGGAATCATTTCCATCAGCGTGATGAAGGGCACAAAAAAGCCGAAGGGCAGCAGCGGGATCGCGAGCCCTGCGGCGCGGCTGATGCTGTACACGGCCAGGATGGCGAAAAACTGAAACATGAAAGAGATCAGCGCCATCGTCAGCATGACACGCGGCTGACTGCCATAGACCCGCATCGAGGCCAGCAGCGCATCGAGCGGTTTTTCAAGTTTTGCACGGAAACGCTGCGGCAGCCAGCCGGCGATGCGCCGCAGCAGGGCCTGTTCCCAGAGAGCCAGCACAACCACCATCAGGCCGGCGAAGGCCGTCGCCGGCAGCAGGAAAAGCCGCGGGTCGGGATTGTAGCGGCTGCGGAAAACCGGGAAGAGAATCAGGCCATACAAGGCCAGGGCGAGAAAACCCGAGAGTCGGTCGGCAATCACCGAGGCGACCGTGTTGGCCGTGCGGGCGCTGCGCTGGCTGACATCGACAATGCGGTAGGCATCGCCGCCGATCGTCGAGGGCAGGAACATGTTGAAAAAAGAGCCGATCAGTTGACTGCTGAAGAGTGTCCTGTAGGAAAGCCGGATGCCGTCGGCTCGCAGCAGGGCGCGCCATTTGACGGTGCTGATTGCGGTGTTGACCAGCAGAATCAGCCAGAAGACCCCGACCCAGCTCCAGCGGATCTCGCCCAGACGTCCGGCAAACTTCGGCACATCGATCCGGCGATACAGCAACGCCAGCAGCCCAAGCGTAACCCCGAGTTTGATCAGGGGCTTGATTTTATTTAATGAGAGTTTTTTTTGCCCGGCTTGCATGGAGATTTAAGCTTGTTTGAGACTGCGCACCACCCTGGCCGGCACCCCGAGAGCCAGACTGTGCGGCGGCACAGGCCGGGTGACGACACTGCCGGCTCCGATGACACAGTGGGCCCCGATATTAGCCGCATCGAGCACCGTCACGCGGGCTCCGATCCAGCAGTTTTCGCCGATGGTCAGGGGCCCGGCGGTCTGCATGCCGTCCTGCTCGCAGAAGGGCACGGGGGAGCCGATTTCGTAGGCGCCGCCGCTCAGAAAATAGGAGTAAGCCGCCACCATTGTACCGGCTCCGACGCTGAGGTGGTTGGACGAAAAGAGCGTACAGTTGGCACCCAGATTGACACCTGCACCACAGACGATCGAGCCGCCTTTGCAGTAAATCAGTGTATTGCGGCCGACATAAACCCCGGTGCCCAGATCGATGCCGTCGTTGCCTTCGCCCTTGGCATCCACCAGTGCCCCGTCATCGATCACGACCCCCTCGCCGAGGCGGATTTTGCAGGCATGACGCAGGGTCACATGGCGGCCGATAATCAGTTTGCGACCGCAGGCGGCGAAAAAAGGACGGTAGAAAATGCCCCGCAGGGCGATTCCGGCAGCACCCGGCCAACCGCCCAGCAGTGCCGTGACAGTCTCCTGCCAGATGGCACGCGGACGCGAAACGGGGCCATAGGTCAGATTGAGGTAGCGGGCTGCATTGGAGCCGCTGCCTGCCATTGCACCTTTGAGCTTGGTGGAAGGCAGCGGAGTAGGGGGGGGATTCATCTTCCACAGTCCGGGGTATAAAATTGCCGATTTACAGCAGATCGCAGGCTGGTCTAAACTGGCGGAGAGGGAGGGATTTGAACCCTCGGTACCCTTATGGAGTACACGGCATTTCCAGTGCCGCACCTTCGGCCACTCGGTCACCTCTCCAAACAGCGCGATCAACGCCGTCAAACCACCACCATACCCTTTTCCGGAAAACAGTGCAATCAGATAAAGACGACATCCCCGAAGTTGCTGTCGCTCGACCCGTCATGCGTCGCTACCGCCTGACCGTGGCCTACGACGGCACAGATTTTGCCGGCTGGCAAATGCAGCCCAACGGCCTCAGCATCCAGCAAGTGCTTGAAGAAGCCGCCCGGCCTCTGGTGGCACCGGCGACCTGCCGCATGCACGGCAGCGGCCGGACGGACGCGGGTGTACATGCGCGGGGACAGGTGGTGCATTTCGACATGCCGCGCGAGATGACGCCCGTCCAGTTGCGCCGGGCGCTCAACGGCAGGCTGCCCCCCGCAATTCAGGTGCTGGAGGCTGCCGAAACGGCGGCGGATTTTGATGCCCGCCGCCACGCCCTGGGGCGCGAATACCGCTACTTTATCTGGAACGGCGAAGTCATGCCGCCCGAACGCCGCCTCTATGCGGCGCATGTGCGGCGGCCGCTCGATCCCGCCCGCATGTGCGAAGCGGCGGCGCGTTTTGTCGGGCGGCACGACTTTGCCGCCTTCAGCGCCAACCCGCAGCGCGAGCAACTTTCGACTGTGCGCGAGGTTTTCGGGGTGCAGGTGCTGGCCGACGGTCCGGAAATAGAGATCCGCGTCAGCGGCGAAGGTTTTCTCTACAAGATGGTCCGCAGCATGGCGGGCTTTCTGATGGCCGTCGGCAGCGGGCATGAAACGCCGGAGAGTGTGAGCGAGGTCATCGCATCGGGACAGCGCACGGCACGGGTCGAGACCGCCCCGGCACAGGGGCTCTTCTTCTGGCGCGTCTGGTACGATTGAGGGATAGAATTATAATTGCTGGTTGTCGCGGAGGCTGCTTTGGGGCTAGGATAGAACTTCAACTCACCCCTGATTTGGCATTATAAAATGAACCGGAACACCTTCATTCACGAAGACTTTCTGCTGGAAAGTGAAGCGGCCCGCATCCTCTACCACGAGTATGCCGCCGCCATGCCGATTATCGATTACCATTGTCATCTGCCGTCGGCCGAAATCGCACAGGATCAGCGCTGGGAAAACATCGCTCAAGTCTGGCTCTCCGGCGACCATTACAAGTGGCGCACGATGCGCTCCAACGGCATCGAAGAACGCTTCTGCACCGGCGATGCCAGCGACCGCGACAAGTTTCAGAAGTTCGCCGAAACGATGCCCTACCTGCTGCGCAACCCGATGTTCCACTGGTCACAGCTCGAACTGGCCCGTTATTTCGACATCTACGAACTGCTCAGTCCGGCGACCGCACAGGATATCTGGGAGCGCACGGCGGCCAGACTGGCCGAGCCGCAGATGTCGGCCCGCGGCCTGATGCAGCAGAGCAACGTCCGGCTGGTCTGCACCACCGACGACCCGACCGACAGTCTTGAGCACCATCAGGCCATCGCCGCCGACGGCAGCTTCGACATCAAGGTGCTGCCCACCTGGCGTCCCGACAAGGCCCTCCTGATCGATCGCACCTACCTCTGGAACAGTTGGGTCGAAAAGCTGGAGGAATGCACCAACCGCACCATCACAACCTTCGACCAGTTTCTGGAGGCGATCCAGCATCGCCACGATTTCTTCGCCGCCGCCGGTTGCCGCCTTTCGGACTATGGCCTCGGTGCCGTCCATGCCGTGCCTTACAAGGACAGCGAAATCGCCGCCATCTTCGCCAAGGGCCGCGACTCGGTAAAACTCACACAGGACGAGGTGTTCAAGTTCCGCTCGGCCATGCTCTACCACTGTGGCCGGATGGATGCCGCCAGCGACTGGACCTGGCAGATCCACTACGGTGCCCTGCGTAACAACAACTCACGCATGTATGCCGCCATCGGTGCCGACACGGGCTTCGACAGCATCGGCGACTGGCCGGTCGCAGAGTCGCTCTCACGCCTGCTCGACCGGCTCGATGCCGACCACAACCTCCCGCGCACCATCCTCTATACGCTCAACCCGCGCGACAACGAAGTGCTCGCCGCCATGCTCGGCAACTTCCAGTCGGCTCCGACACCGGGCAAGATCCAGCTCGGCAGCGGCTGGTGGTTCAACGACCAGAAAGACGGCATGGAGCGTCAGATCGAGGCTCTTTCGCAGATGGGACTCCTGAGCCGCTTTGTGGGGATGCTGACCGACAGCCGCTCTTTCCTGAGCTACACCCGGCACGAATACTTCCGGCGCATTCTCTGCAATATCTTCGGCAACGACATCGAAAAGGGAATCGTCCCGCGCGATTTTGCCTGGGTCGGCCAGATCGTGCGCGATATCTGCTACAATAACGCCGCCAGCTATTTCGGCTTCGGGCTGCCCCCCGCCTGAGGCCGCCGCATGCAGCAATGGCACAATGACGATCAAGAGAAACGGAAAAATTTATGGGCTTTGAAAGTGGAAATGTGACCTTCCGCATCTACGAAGTGGAGGGCGAACTGACAGCCGATTTGCTCGAAGAATTTGCGAAACATGTCGTGCCGCCGATCGAAACGCTCGATCGTGAACCGATCAGCGGCTGGGGCGGTCCGCGACACCTGCTCGACCGCGAAATCACGCAGGACAACTGCCTCGCCGGCATGTATCTGCGTGTCGCCCTGCTGAAGGCCGAGCGCAAGATTCCGCCTTCGCTGCTGCGGGCTCATTGTCGGCTCGAAGAGCAGGTCGAGATGAAAGCGCGCGGTCTGCCGTTTCTCAACCGCATCACGCGCAGCGAGATCAAGGAGGAGGTCACCGGACGCCTGCTGCCCGCTATGCCGCCGAGTCTGAGCGGCATCCCCGTTGTGCTCGACCTGACCCGCCGGGATCGCCTCTATGCCCAGGCGATGTCGGAAAAGCAGCAGGATGCCTTTGTGGCGGGCTTCCGTTCAGCCACCGGACTGGGTGTCATGCCCCTCGCACCCGATGTGGCGGCCATGAAACTGCGCCAACTCAATGTACGCGATTTCGCCCCGGCGATTTTTGCGCCCGGCGAAAGTTCGGTCGCTCCGGTCGAGGGTATCGGCCTCGACTTTCTGACCTGGCTCTGGTTTTTCTGGGAGGAGAAGGGCGGCACCTTCAGCGCCAATCCGGGCGATACCGGCCAGCCCTGGCAGATGATGCTCGAAGGACCGCTGACATTTGTCGTCGAGGGCGACGGGGCTCACGAAACAGTTCTGCGCCGCGGCATGCCCCTGATCAGTGCCGAGGCCAAGACCGCACTTTTGAGCGGCAAAAAACTCGTCCGCTGCAAGATGAACCTCGTGCGCGGGGATGATGTCTGGTCGGTTTCGATCGACGGCGGCGATTTCGGTTTCCGCAGCCTCAAACTGCCCAAGCTCGAGCCGATGCTCGACCAGGTGTCGCAGTATCAGGAACGCATGCGTCATCTGGTGACCTTCTGCGATGCCTTCATGGGGCTTTTCGGTCAGTTTCTCGACCTGCGGCGCGACAAAGCCGCCTGGGCCGAAACCCTGACCGGAATGCAGCACTGGATCTCCAGCCGCCGCGCCCTGGCATAGACTGCGCCGCCACAAAAAACCGCTGAAAGCGCAGAAAAAGGCGGGACGGGTAGGGACGGCTCTCCGCAGCCGTCCGTGGCGGTTCCGCCTTTGCAAGGCTACGGCGCGACAGGTTTCGGAGAAACACGCCCGACCCGGGGATATATGTGTTTATTCCCCCGTCCGTGATTTCCACGTTTTCCGTAGTTCCATTCCCCTTTCGTGTTCATTAGCGGTTTTTTACGATTTTCTCTTTGCTGTTGGTTGACAGTTGTAGTAGAATACTGGTCAAACGATAAACTCAAGGAGTTCAGCCGTGCAGAAAATGATTCTTTGCTTTTCAGCTTTGATTCTGGCCGTGCCTGTGGTGTTGTCGGCTGCGCCCCGCACACCGGTGGCGATCGACATGAGTGCCGTGCTCAATTATGATGCCGTCGTGGAGCTTGGCGAGTACCACTACTCGCAGTGGTTCCGGACTCATCTTCCTGAAACCGGGGAAGTCACCACAAATCGGTCATCCATCGCGAGTACTGCCATGGAAGGAGACCATGCTGTCGGCCAGTACAGCAACAACGGCCGTTGCTGGGTCAGTCAGGATGTGGCCGACACTACCGGCGGTTCGAACAAGATCGGACTGCCGATGGACTATATGATCGGCGATTTTGAGATCGGCAAGGGAATGGTTGTTCCCGAGGGCTATACCAGGTATGGCAAAATCGCATGGAGCGATCCCGGAGTTTATCCCACCGGTCCCTCAACCGATGCGGGCCCCCATCGCATCAGCCAGTCGGTCAATCTGAGCCGTAAATCGGTCACGATTGAGTTGATCGAAGAACAGGTCGGCATGTATGAATCGCTCAATCTGCTTTTCAGTGGCTGGCGGTCGCAAAATGCAGATACTTATGGAACAGTGATCGAAGCCAAGTATGCCGAATACGAAGACTTTGAGACGGTCTGGCAGGATGTACGGACGGTGGCAGCCAATGAACTGGGCGGCACGCTTGCCAGCATGAATGCCAATGCCTCCGATAGTGCCGGTGGCACCTGGGAAGATGGCGATGGGGTGGATGACCATCTCTTTGGAACCGACGGTTATCCTCAGGTTCAACCTGTGGCCGCCTTTTCATTTACCCGTTATGCAACGAATGCGGGCAGCCCCGGGTACTTGAATCTGCCCACTACCGGTTTGCGCTACATGTGGGCAGTTGACTCGGATCTTGCGCAAGAAGGCCTCCAGGGGTTTCCGCTGCTGCCCAACCGGACTCTCACAGCCATCCGCATCACCACTTCGTCCGGCACCTCGACCCGCGACAACCGTCTCAACATTTACGGCATCATCGCCACACCGGCACCGCCGCTCGGAACGACCCTGATCACCATCCTTTGAGCATCCCAAAAACAGAAGCAACATGAGTAAACAGAACGACCTCAGGGGCAGAGCCATCGCCCTGGCCGCCGACATCGGCTATGCCGACGGAGCGATTGTCAGCAAAACTCTGCTCAACAAGCCCAACGGCACCCTGACGCTCTTTGCCTTTGATGCCGGTCAGGGTTTGAGTGAACACACCTCGCCCTACGATGCCACGGTACAGATTCTTGAGGGCGAGGGTGAGTTGACGATCGACGGTCAGCCGATGGTGGCCAAGGCCGGCGAGCTGGTGATCATGCCGGCCAACATCCCCCACGATGTTCAGGCGCGCCAACGCTTCAAGATGCTGCTGATCATGATCCGCTGATTTATATTGCCGTAAGATCCGTTTTTTGGCAACATGCAGTGATATATCTCGTGCGAGGCAGGATTTGTACGAGGTCAGGTGAGGTTTTAAGTGATTAAAAACCAGATAACAGTCGCTCGTCCCCGGTGGTTGGGAGTCACCGCAGTGCTGGTTTGCAGCTTTCTGGCTACTGCCGCTTTTGGTCAGCAGACAACCCGCGAGATGCGTGAATCGGCCAACGCCAAGTTGGCGCAGGGGGCTTACGCTGAAGCTATCGGGGATCTCGAAGGGTTGATCGCCGTACTGGGGGAGAGCACGCGCGACGACATCAAGTCCGGTCTCGAACACGTTTACTTCAGTCTCGGCATCTGCCACTTTTTCACGGCCGACTTCGCCTCGGCGGAAAAGGCCTTCCAGACCTACCTCAAGCTCTATCCCCACGGCGGCAAGGTGATGGAGGCCTGGGTCTTTATCGGCGATGCGCAGCGCTTCGGCGAGAGAACGCGCGAGGCGATTCAGACCTACGAAACGGCGCTCAAGCGCTTCTCCTACGGCCTCGATCTGCGGGCCGATATCTACGTCGGCATCGCACGCTGTCATCTGGCCGAAGACAACTGGGAGGGAGCCATCCCGGCCTTGCAGATGACTTACCGGACCGCGCCGGATCCGCTGCGGCGCTCCTGGGCGGCGACCCTGATGGCGACGGCTTTTCTGAAAACCGTCGATCTGCCCAAGCTCTATCCGCTGATCCCGACCCTGCTGACCAAAGGCTCCTTCGCCGAACGGTCGATCGCCTTCAACCTCTCGGCCCTCGAAGCCGGCGACGAACTCTTCGCCGAAGAACGTTACCGTGAGGCTCTCTGGATTCACCGTCTGGTTTATCCGCACGATGTCGTCGTCGCGCGTAGCGGCGAGTATCTCGACCTCCTGCAGCGGCGGGCCGAATTCGAGCGGCGGCGTCCCGGCAATCCGCGCACCCTGATGCGCCTGCAGGAAAATATCGGCGAGCTGGAGGCCGAAATCGAGGCGATTCAGGGGATCGACAACTACGACCTCGAGCTCCAGTACCGCATCGCCCGCGGCTACATGGAACAGCGGCGCTACCGCGAAGCCTGCGAGCTTTTCCTCAATCTCCACACCGTCGCCGATCGCGAAGTGGCCGAGGAGTCGCTCTATCTGGCCTTCCAGTGTGCCACCTACTTCCTGCCCTGGGACAAGGCCTACGAGATCGGCGGCCGCTACATGGAGAAGTATCCCGATGGCGAGTGGTACGATGCCCTGAGCCTGATGATGGGCCAGATGTATGCCAAGGAGGAAAACTGGCCGACCGTCATAACTCACCTCGCGACCGCCCTCAGTGTCCGTCCCAGCCACAGCCTCGAGGCCGACTGCCGTTTTCTGCTCGGCTATGCCTGCTTCATGGAAGAGCGTTTCACCGAGGCGATCGAACACTTCATGAAGCTGCGGACCAAGTTCCCGCAGCATGAACTGATGGCGGCGGCCGTTTACTGGACCGCCATGACGCATCTTTTTGATGGTGATTATAACGCCGCCGCTCCCGACTTCGACGAAGTACTCGACCGGCATCCCGACTCCATCTATGTCGAGGACAGTGCCTTCCGGCGTGCCGTCTGTGCCTATGGCCTGACCCACTACGAAGATGCCGACGGACGTCTGGCCGCCTTTATCGCCGCCTACCCGCAGTCGAAGCTGACCGGTGAAGCGACCATGATGCGCGGCGATGTGGCCGGAGTCTTCGGCGATGGTGACGCCGCCATCCGTTTCTATACCCAGGCGATGGAAGGCGAAAATCTCAACATGGAGTTCTACAACCACTGCGCCTTCCAGTCCGGCACGATCCTGACCGATGCCGAACGCTTTGACGAAGCCCGCACCTTCTTCCAGCGCTATGTCGAAACCAACCGCGAGGGCTCCAACATCCCGCTGGCGACCTTCTGGATCGGCAAGTGCATCCTCAAGCTGCAGGGCGAATCGGCGGCGCTCAAATACTATCAGGACTCGATGGCCAAGTTCGGCAAAGACCGGGCCGAGATCGGGGTCGACATGATTCTCGACGAGTGGATCGGCCTGACGCGCAAGGTCGATGCCGAAAAATCCCGCATCGCCTGGTCGCAGTTGCAACAGGGGTTGCGCGAGGCCAACCGCAACGACGACCGCACCACCGCCCTGCGCTTGCAGCGCATGCTGATGTTCCATCCGAGTTTGGTCGAAGCCGACCGCGAACGGGTGATGGAGCAGATTCTGAAGCCCGAAAACTTCGAACATGCCTCGCCGGCTGTCTTGCAGTTCATTCTCGATACGGCACGCGAGCGCGGCATGCACGATCTGGCCAAGGCGGCCGCCTCGCGCATTATCGAAGACTTCACCGAAACCGACTATGCCCTCGATGCGCGCATGACCCTGGCCGAGTACGCGATCGAAGCGGCACGCGAAGCCGGCAGCGGCTCGACCCGTGCGCCCGAGCTTTACGCCGAGGCCATCCGCCATCTGGGGGTCATCCGCGAGGTTTATGCCTCTTCCGGCGAAGCCGGCAAAGCCCTGCTGATCCTGGGCGAACTCTTCCGCGAGCAGCGCAAGTTCAAGGAGGCCGACGAGGCCTACAAGGATATCCTCGGCGTGCGGGAATGGCGCCCGATCTGGGCCGAAGCACTCTACGGCCGCGGACTCTGCCACATGCAGGATCGCAAATACGTCGAGGCCTCAGCCTTCTTCGAGCGCATCTACCTGATGTATGCCGGCTATCAGAAATGGTCCGCCAAGGCCTACCTGCGCCGGGCGGAGTGTCTCGAACGGATTTATGACAAGCCCAAGGCCATCGAAACCCTGCGCGACATGCTGGCGCGGCCTGAGTATGAAGGCTTGCCCGAGGCTGACGAAGCCCGTCAACTGATTATCAAATATGGAGGGCAGCCATGAGCCTGCACCGTTTGTCTCACTGTTTTGCCCTCGCAGTCGCACTCTGCCTGCCGCTGGTGCCGGCATTGGCGCAGCAGGCCGGCGCGAATCCTATGCAGGGGCTCAAGACCACCAAACCGCTCGAAGCCCGGCTCTGGAGCTCTGATTCGCGCGACCGCGACGTGGCGCTGATCGGGATCGGCAAGGACAAGCTGGCCTATGCCAACCGCGACAAACCGGCCGTGGTGCAGGGTGTGATTGCGCTCGACTCGGTGCAGCGGGCACAGTTCGAGCTGGAGATCGACTATGCCGAGCTGGCCAAGGCCGAAGGCCGACGCGACTGGGTCGGTGTGTACCGGGTCTTGAACGCCGCGCTGGCACCCGCCATGCCCTATCTGACCCTGCCCGACAACAACGCCGCCGACCGGGTGATGCAGATGGCCGGTGCCATGATGCGTATTGCCGCGCGTGGCGAACGGGAAGGCATCAGCGACGAAGACCGCGAGCGCGTGGCCAAACAGTACGAAGCCGCCTACGGCGTTTTCAAGCAACTGGCCGAGGTCAACTGGTCGCCGATCGGCACCCTCTCGGTCATCAAGGGTTCCCAGTGCCTGCTCAAGATCGGCAAGCCCAAGACCGCACAGTATTACCTCGACGAAATGCCCGAGCCGATGCCGGGCGATGTCTCCTACGGCAGCTATTGGCTGACCCAGGGGCAGCTCGCCATCCTCCGGGGCGAAATACGCAAAGCCCTCGAATATTCCATCCTCTCGGTGGCTTTCGAGGACAAGGATATCGAGAGCTTTCCCGATGCCCTGATGCTCTCGGCCAACTGCTATGAGCAGCAGGAAGAATGGTACCGGGCGCGCGATATCTACTTCGAAGTTGCCTCGCTCTTCCCCAATACCGACTGGGCCGACGATGCCGCAGGCCGGCTCGACACGATCCTGAAAAGCGGCAAGACCGTCGATGCGGAGGAGAGCGTGATCGAAAATGTCTTCTTCGCCGTCAACGAAGACATCAACGACCTCGGGCGCAAGCTGCTCGAAGAGCGTGCCAGGGCACAATCCACTTCCACCGAAGAACCCGGTCGCCGCAGGCCGCCGGTCGAATAATTTCCCAAGTATCACCTCAGGAGTCTCACAATGACATTACGCCGTTCCCGCATTACTACATTCATTTTCATCGCCACCCTGGCCTTTGTCGCCCTGCCGGCCTGGGCTCAGGAGAAGGCGCCCGACATGACGACCCTCTGGGGTCTCTGGTCGGTTGGTGGAATCGTGATGTATCCCATTCTGGCGCTCTGTATCGCCGCCGTTACGATTTCGATCTTCGGCTACATCAATACGCCCGAAAAGAAGATGCTGACCACCCATCTCATACCGCAGATTCAGGATGCGATTGATCAGGTCAACCTCCAGGAAGTCCAGACGATCTGCAACGCCAACCCGAGCCTGCTGACCAACATCCTCAGCGCCGGTGTCCAGCGGGTCGGCGAATCCGGTGAGGTTGATGTGGGCGCCATGGAAAAAGCCATGGAAGAGGCCTCGGTCGAGGAAGCTTCGGCTGGTATGCGCACGATCAGCTACCTTTCGATCTGTGCCCAGTTGGCACCGATGCTCGGCCTGCTCGGTACCGTCACCGGTATGATCAAGGCCTTCGAGGCCATCTCGCACGGCGGCATGGGCAAGCCCGACGCCCTCGCCGGCAACATCGGTGAAGCCATGATCACGACCGCCTTCGGACTGATCGTCGGTATTCCCTCGATGTTTGCCTACTTCCACCTCAAGACCCGCTACAACACCAACCTCGCCCGCCTGAGCCGTGTCATGGGCAACCTCCTGCATCGTCTGACGGTGGCCATCAACAGTACCGGCAGCCACCATGGGCAGGTTCTCTAAAGGGGGCTGAACATGAAGGTTCCCGTTGATATGGCCCCCGAAGCAGGCTTCGACATGTCGCCCATGATCGACATGGTCTTCCTGCTGCTGATCTTCTTCATGATCGCCTCGCGCTTTTCCGTGGCACAGAATATCGAACTCGAGATTCCGACGGCCGAAAAAGCCATCGTCCCTCAGGAACGCCACGAGCGTTTTGTGGTCAATGTGCTCAAGGAAGGCGGCATCTGCATCTATGGCCGTCCCGAGCCGGTCACGCTGGACGAGCTGCGCGGTGCCTTCAAGCACGAGAAGGAAATGGCACCAGATACAAAGGTCTATATCCGGGCCGACCAGGATACCGACTTCCTCCATGTCCGCAAGGTGATGTCGATCATGGCCGAGGAGGGTCTCGACGACTCGATCTTCGGTGCCTTTATCCCCAACTGATTACAGGAGCAACCAATGCAAACCGCGACAATTCCCGTCGAAGATCCGGATCTCGACGTCTCGTCACTGATCGACATGGTCTTTCTCCTGCTGGTCTATTTCATGGCCACCTGTTCGCTGGTCAAATCCGAGGGTGATCTGGGAATCAAACTGCCGGGCATGGTCCAGCAGGCGGTCTCGGTCGATATGCCGGATGAACAGATGATCGAAGTCCGCGCCGATAACCGGGTTTTTCTGAATGGTGCCCAGTACGGCGATCCCAACGAACACGAACTGCCCGACTTGGTCGCCCTGCTGGTACGCTACAAACTGTCGTCCCAGGCAGCCAATAACAAGGCTCTGATCACGGTCGCGGCCGAAGATCGTGCCCGCCACCAACGCGTTATCGACGTTCTCAATGCCTGTGCCGAAGCCGGTATCGAGAACGTGACATTCTCGGGGGCCGCCCCGGAATGACCGCCAGACACATACCCCCTCTGCGAGGTGCCGTATGAACGAAGAAAACATAAAACTGCCGCAGGCCGCTCCCGAAGTCCTGCCGGATGATCCCGATGTGTCGAGCGCCATGCTGTCCGGCATCGGTTTCTACAAGCTCACCATGCGGCGGCGCAAACAATTGATGCGCCTCGCCACCATCGTCGGAGCTGCCCATATCCTCGGGCTGATCATCTTCGGCGGCTATGTCATCATGACCAGCGTGCGTGATGAACCGGCCATCTTTACGACCCCGCCGCCGGTGCGTACCTACGAACCGCGCAAGCTGGAGCACCAGGTCAAGGTCCAGAAACGCCAGCGCAGCTCTTCGCGACCTTCGGTCGTGCCGCGCATCGTCTCGACCAAGCTCTCCGAGCTGGCCCTGCCCGAGGTCAAGGTCGATCCTAAGCTGGTCAACACCACTTTCCAGCCCAAGTTCAAGGCCGTCAGCGGCAAGGGACTCGGGGCCGGTCTCGGTACCGGCTACGGCACGGCCGGTTTCGGCGAGGGAATCTCCAATGTTGACTTCTTTGGCATCCAAGCACGCGGCGAAAGGATTGTGATTCTGGTCGACGTTTCGATCTCGATGATCGAGGACGAACGCGGCGGCATCCCGGGCTTTGCCCGTGTCAAAAACCGCGTCAATCAGGTTGTCGATGCCCTGCGCGATGGCACGCTCTTCAACCTGGCGGTCTTTGCCGATGCCTGCTCGGTCATGTCGCCCGAGCTGCTGCACGCCAATGCCGAAAGCCGCCTGAAGGCCAAAAACTTCGTCCGCCCGTTCAATGTCGAGGGCAGCTACGGCCTGACCTCCGGCAACTATAACGGCTCGACCCACGGCAAACGCGCTGCCGGCGGGACAACCCGCCTCGATCTGGCCCTGGGTGCGGCAATGGACAGCGGCTGCGATACGATCCTTATCATCAGCGACGGCATGCCGGAGGTTGACAAGGCGATTACAGCCGAAATGATGCAGGCGCACCAGGCACGGGTCTCCGAGTGGAACCGGGTCAATGCCTCCGCCGTTGAATCCTGGAGCTCCGCCCCGGCCGAGGTTCAGCGTGTCTGGGTGCCGCCTCAACCGGCGCGGCCGGCCGTCCCAGCCTCGAAACAACGGATCAAGGAAGGGCAGCCTCTGCCGCGCGATATTCCCGCCCAGCCCGCCCGCGAAGGTTACTGGCGCGAGGTCACAGTGCGTGGCGGTGGACGCTCCCGTCCGACCCCGCCGCCTCCACCCAAGGCTGAACGCTGGACGCTGGCTGACTTTGTCGAACATATCACCCTCATACATGAGGCGGTCTACAAGCCGCAAGGGCGCAAGCTGCCGCAAATCCACACCATCGGTTACATGATCGACAAAGAAGGACACGAGTTCCTGATGCGCCTCGCCCGCCAGTATCAGGGGCAGTACCGCCGCGTCCAGTCGCTGCGCAAATGAGCAGTCCGGAATATCCCACCGGGCGCACGGCCCGCATTGATGTCAATCCGGCACTGACCGCCCGTATCAAGTATGAACCGGTGCCGACTTCGGTCGCCATCCCGGTCAAGATGGCCGGCACGATCAGTTCGGAAAGCTCGCTCAAGCGCGGCCGCCTGCGTGCTGATCAGCAGGCCTATACCAAGCTGCTCGACCGCATCTACGACGCGGTTTTCATTACCGACCAGAAGGGGCGCGTGATCGACATGAATCCGCGCGCCCTGAGCTTTTTCCGCCTGCCGCCCGATACCACCTGCGGCTTCTCGGTGCTCAACCATATCTCGGGTGCCGACGACGGTCTGCTGCACGAGATCAACCAGAACCTGATCAACCACCGCTACACGCTGCTCGAAGCCACCTGCATCCGCTCGGATCGCACGACCTTTCCGGCCGAAATCGCCGTCAATCGTATCGATATCAGCGAGCATGGTCAGCTCAGCTTCTTCATCCGCGATATCTCCATCCGCAAACAGGCGCTCGACGAACTGGCCGCCGCCAACGAACGCCTGCGCGACCACGACCGTGCCCGCATGGAGTTCATCTCGAATGTCTCGCACGAGCTGCGCACACCCCTGACTTCGATGATCTACGGCATCAAGGGCATGTTGCGCGGCGTGGTCGGCGAGCTGAGTCCCGTCATGCGCGACTCTGTGCGCCGCCTCGATGCGGATTGCCAGCGCTTGCTCTCGACGGTCAACGAAATCCTCGACCTGCGCCTGATCGAGGCCAACTCGCTCACCCTCGCCAAAACACTCGTCCCCCTCTCGCGTCTCGTCAGCGGCTGTGTCGAAACCCTGCGCATCCAGGCCGAGTCGCGTGGTCAGACCCTCTCTGTTTTGGCTCCCGACTCGGGCACTTTTGTCCATTGCGATGTGCTCAAAGTCGAGCGGATTTTCATCAATATCATCGGCAATGCGATTAAGTTCACCCCCAACGGCGGAAATATCCGGGTGCTGGTGCAGCCGAGTCCCGCACGCAGCGGTTTTGTGCAGGTGCTCTGTATCGACGACGGTCCCGGCATCCCGGCCGATTCCCTGCCGCGCGTCACCGAACGCTTCTACCGGGTCGGACAACATGTCTCGGGCACCGGTCTGGGGCTCGCCATCGCCCGCGAAATCGCCGAGCTGCACGGTGGTCGCCTCGAACTGGTCAGCCCGCCCGCCGATGCGGAGCAGGGTACCGAGGTCAGGGTCTGTCTGCCCTGTGCTCCCGCGCCGACGGTGCTGATCGTCGAGGACGACGAGCTGGTGCTGGAGCTGCTGGCCGACGAAGTGCGCGGGGGCGGCTACGATGTGCTGACGACCACCAACGCCAGGTCGGCGGTCGAGCTGGCCACCCGGCACGAGATCGGACTCGTTCTGCTGGATGTCAATCTGCCGGATATGGACGGCTCGCAGGTGGCACTGCAACTGCGCGCCCGCCAGGACCGCTCGCGCGTGCCGGTCGTCGCCGTCAGTGGCACGGAACCGCCCCCGGCCATCGCCGAAGTCCTGCACCGTTTCAACATCCCGCTCCTCGCCAAACCCTGGAATACGAAGGAGCTGCTCAGCCGGATCGGGACCGCTTTCTTCTCGCATATCGGAAGGGGCTAGCCATGATTAACAGTCCCGATCTCTGCCGCTTTGCGGCTGCCGCCCCGCATGATCTGGCCGACATCACCGCTCTGGCCCACGCCACCTGGCCGGCGGCCTATGGCGATATCCTTGCGCCGGAACAGATTTCCTGGATGCTGGCCGAACAGTACAATGCCGAGCAACTGCAGGCGGATATGGCCGCAGGTATCGCCTTTGTCTATGCGCTCCTGGATACCCGCCGCATCGGGTTTTTTGCCTACGGACCCACCGATAACCCGCACGAGGCCCTGCTGCACAAAATCTACCTCCTGCCCGAATTTCAGAGTCAGGGCATCGGCTCGGCCATGTTGCAGGAAGCCCGCCGCCGCTGCCGCTGCGCCGGTTTCACCAGTCTCTGTCTCTACGTCAACCAGCACAACCAGCGCGCCATCCGCGCCTATCAGCGCAACGGCTTCCAGATCGCCCGCTCGGAAGTTTTCGAGATCGGTCAGGGCTTCGTGCGCGAGGATTACCTGATGTGCGCCAGTCTGACAGTCACCTGCGGTTCAAGTGTTTAATGGAATTGAAAAATGTGACCGAAGCGCGACCGAAAAGGTTGCTCCATTTAAAAGCTTCCACCACAGCCGCTTTTTTCGCCGGACTCGACTGGCGTTTCTATCAGGGCGAACAGTGGGTCGTCAGCGGCCCCAACGGCTCTGGCAAAAGTCTGCTGGCCGCCCTGCTGGCCGGTCGCGCTTTTCTGCCCGGTGTCAGGCTCACCCTCGCCCCCGCACTGGAAGAGCGGGTGGCGCTGGTTTCGTTCGACCAGCAGCGCGAACAGGTCGAGACCGGCTGGCTGCAGGCCCGCTGGCACTGGCTCGAGGAAGTCGATCACCCGATCGTCGCACAATTTCTCGCCTACGACTCGGTTCAGGAAATCAACCCCTTCGAAATCCGCCCGGACGACAGCGCCGCCCGACAGCGTTTCGCCCGCCGCCTGGAGCAGATCCGCAAACTGCTCGACTTGGCGCCCCTGTCGAATCACTGGATGCTGCACCTTTCTCACGGCGAAATGCGCCGCGTCCTGCTGGCGCGAGCCCTGCTGGAAAATCCGCGCCTGCTCGTACTCGACGATCCCTTTGCCGGTCTCGACAGCCGGATGCGGCTCCAGCTCATCGCGATTCTGGCACAACTGGTGCGCGACGGCCTGCCGCTGGTGCTCATGATCCGTCACGCAGACGAAATTCCGCCGGGGTTTACGCATCATCTGCAACTGGGGGACGCTTGTTTGATCGGAAAACTCAGGCCTTCCGGCCTGGGCGCCGCGCAAAGCCCGCCGCTTCCGTCTGCCGAAACGTATATGACGCTGCCTCCCGCTCCGGCTGTTCCGCAGACAGGTCCTGCTGCGCTGCCGCTGGTCGAGTTGTGCGATGTGTCGATCAGCTACGGCAGCCGCATCATCTTCAACAAGCTCAACTGGACCGTCCGCACGGGCGAGCGCTGGGTCGTTTCGGGACCCAACGGCTCGGGTAAAACCACCCTGCTGAGTCTGATCAGCGGCGACAACCCCGCCGCCTATGCCAACGACATCCGCGTCTTTGGCCGACCGCGCAAAGTCGGTGAGAGCCTCTGGGCCATCCGCCGTCGCATCGGGCAGGTTTCGCCCGAAATGCAGTGCTATTTCAACGATGCCGCCACCTGTCTCGAGGCGGTGCTTTCGGGACGTCTCAATCGCGACGGCCTGCCGGTGCGCCCGACGCGGGTGCTGCGCGAAGAGGCGCTGCGCTGGCTGGCGCTGTTCGGGCTGTCTGCTGAATCCGCAGCTCCGTTCGGCAGTCTCTCGGCCGGTCACCAGCGGCTGGTGCTGCTGGCACGCGCATTTTTTCCGCAGCCCCCACTGCTGCTGCTGGACGAGCCCTGCTTCAGTCTCGACCAGACATCGCGGCGGCTCGTGCTGGAAACGCTCGAGCGCATTCTGTCAGAACGCAGGCAGGAAACCGTGATTTATGTCGCTCACCGAACCGACGATATTCCGCAGGGCTTCAACCACGAACTGCGTCTGACCCTGCGGCCCGCTTAGCCCGATCTTCGCAGGCAATTGCCATTAAGAAATTGTAATCGTTTTCGGTATCGGTATCGGTATCGGTATCGGTATCGGTATCTTTATCGTTATCGGTATCGTAATCGTTTCCGCTATCGAATCGTCAGTTTTTGTGCAGTTTTCGATCCCGACAACCGGATCAAAACTTCAAAGTGTGTCGCATTTTTGCACACTTCCACCTGAAAATTATCCTTGTAAAACGGATAAATTTGAACTGTCTTGTCCTTATGAAAAGACAACTATTGGCAATAGTGAGGCAGAAAATCCGGCGCAGATGCCAGCCCGGCTAGATGTCGCGGAATTTCTGGCCGGCAGCCGGAATCTCCACCTTCGAAACCCCCATTTCGCGCAGTATGGCGGCATTGGCTTCGCAGTGGCTGACCTCGCCATGGACGCAGAAGGCCTGCTGGACACCACCGCCGAGCTGTTCGTAAAACGCCCGCAACCCGCCACGGTCGGCATGGGCCGAGAGAGCGTTGATGGTATAGACCGAGGCACGCAGCTCGTATTCCTCGCCGAGGATGCGTAGGGGCGAAACCCGCTCGACAATGCGGCGCCCCAGAGTGTGTTCGGCCTGAAATCCCACGATCAGGACGATGTTGGAGGGATCGCCGACGTTGTTCTTGAGGTGGTGCAGGATGCGGCCGCCTTCGCACATGCCGGAGGCCGAGATGATGATCATCGGGCCGGATTTTTCGTTGAGGGCTTTGGAGTCATCGACCGAGGTGGTAAAGTGTAACCCGGGGAACATAAAGGGATCGTCCCCCGAATCTATCAGCGCCGCCGCCTCCTGACCGTAACAGTCGCGATGGTTGGCATAGATCGCCGTGGCACTGCGCGAGAGGGGACTGTCCACAAAAACCGGTGTCTGGGGAACCTTGCCGTTTTCAACCAGATCATTCAAACAGTAGAGAATCTGCTGCGTCCGCCCGACGCTGAAGGCGGGAATAATCAGCTTTGACTGGTGCTGATGGATGTGGGTGATGTAGTCCTTGACGCGTCCCTTGACGTTGGTATAGGCCGGGTGATCCCGGTCGCCGTAAGTGCTTTCGGTCAGCAGTACATCGACAGCGGGAACCGGCTGAGGCTTGCGCAGAATCGGGGTGTCGCCCTGCCCGAGGTCGCCGGTATAGAGAAAGCGGCGTCTGTGTTCACCACGCTTGTAGTCCAGGGCAATCGTGGCCGAACCGAGGATGTGTCCGGCATCGTAAAGGGTCGCCGTCAGGCCCTCCGCCACCTCGAACGGTTCTTCGTAACTCATGGTGCGGAAGAGGCTGAGCGTGGTCTCGACATCGGCCTGGTCGTAGAGCAGTTCGAAGGGCACCTTGCCCTCGCGGATGCGTCGCTTGTTGACGTACTTGACATCCTGCTCCTGCAGAAAGGCCGAGTCGCGCAGCATGATTTCGCAGAGGTCGCGCGTGGCTCGGGTGGCATAAATCGGGCCGCGAAAACCCTGACGCACGAGTGTCGGAATGTTGCCGCTGTGATCGATATGGGCGTGCGAAAGCAGGATTGCCTGCAGCCCGGTCGGGTCAAAGGGCACCTGACGGTTGCGCTCGAAAGCCTCCTTGCGGTGTCCCTGAAAGAGACCGCAATCGAGCATGATCTGCTTGCCGGCATACTCAATGCCGTGCATCGAACCGGTCGTTGTCTGTGCCGCACCGTAGGTTGTCAAAGTCAGCATGATTTTCTCCTGTTTTCAACTGTAAGCAGTCTTCATGTACGATCCCTTCGCCGACATTGAACCGCGAAACCTGTGAACAGTCTATCGATATGGCCGCCCGCCGTCAAGAACCGGCCAAAGCCGCGCTGATAAAAACCGCCGAAAGCGCGGGAAGGGCAGGCCAAGCTGGAGGGCGGCAGGCTCTTGCCGCCGGATAAAGAGGCTTTTATATCCGCTTAT
>Ga0172382_10003878_pt1 | contig 23395 bp, 18 predicted proteins | sample Leawel138RmetaG_FD_122245 | JGI IMG/M metagenome (GOLD analysis project Ga0172382, IMG submission 122245) | Leachate microbial communities from a municipal landfill in Southern Ontario, Canada - Leachate well 138R metaG | ecosystem: Engineered > Solid waste > Landfill > Unclassified | place... | reverse complement strand
ATAGGGTATCTCAAGATAAAATTGGTAGCGGGGGCCGGATTTGAACCGACGACCTTCGGGTTATGAGCCCGACGAGCTACCATACTGCTCCACCCCGCACCAGAGTTGTCAAACTTTGAATCACTTAGTAGGTAAGCAATGTCTGACAAGGCGCGCATAATAGGGTTCTGATTGGGCGCCGTCAAGTAAATCGGTAAAAACAAATGAAGTTACTTGTAATAGCCAGAAAATTGCTAGCATCGAGGCTATTTTGTGATCAGTAAAAAAGATGTGTTGTGGTCGTGATAGTTCAGCGCTTTGCAGTGCTATAGGTTTTGGTTGCTGGATAGCGAGTCGTCCTCGGCAATGGATGACTAATTGCACGATTTCCGGTATCGTTCGTCGCCAATATAATTGACGAGAATTACATCGATATGGGCCAGTTTGCCGAAATTCGTCCCTACAATGATAGTGAAGTTCCCGCTGTCTTGACGCGTTTGCTGGCGGATAATGAATTTATTGCCGCTATTGCGTCGTTAAAGTTGGGATCGTGGCATAAAACCTTTGCCGGTTTGGTTTATCCGCTGGTCCGTTGGCTGCTCAAACGACAGTTGCGCGACGTGGCAACGGTTTCTGGTTTTCAGCTGGCGGTAAAAAAATACATGGATGTGATGGTTGAAAGTACCTCTACCGGTTTTACTGTGTCGGGTCTTGACCAGCTAGATGCCGATAAGCCCTATTTGTTTATGAGTAATCATCGGGATATAGCGCTTGACCCGGCACTGGTTAATTACGCGCTTTATCATAATGGGCACGATATGGTGCGTATTGCTATTGGTGATAATTTGCTGACCAAGCCTTGGGTGTCTGACCTGATGCGTATCAACAAAAGTTTTATTGTGAAGCGTTCCGCCAAGGGGCCGCGGCAGATTTTAGCGGCTTATAAAATGTTGTCGGGGTATATTCGTCACTCATTACACGAGGATAAAAATCCTATCTGGATTGCGCAGCGTGAAGGAAGAGCTAAAGATGGTAAGGATCGCACCGAGCCCGCCATCATAAAAATGTTAGCGATGAGTCAGGATAAAAAAACAGAAAGCTTTTCTGACTATATCAATGCGCTGCAAATCGTACCGGTGTCTATTTCTTATGAGCTGGATCCCTGTGATGGCTCTAAAGCTAAAGAGTTGTTTGCCCATGCGACCCAGGGTAGCTATAAAAAATCTGCAAATGAGGATAATGAATCTATTGCCAAGGGGATAACGGGTAACAAGGGCAACATTCATGTTGCTTTTGGTACTCCTCTAACGGGGAATATCGAGGATGCGGACATGGCTGCCGCGATGATCGATGAGCAGATTATCAGTAATTATGTTCTACATCCGAGTAACTTTTTTGCCTATAAAATGTTGCATGGCGAGTATCCACAAGGTGTTTATTCTTGTGAGCAGCGCCCTTTTAATAGTGCTGATTTAGTGGCCAAAGAAAGCGCTTTTCGCGCGCGAATAGAGGCTTTGCCGGAAGAGTATAGGCCCTATGCTCTGGGTATTTATGCCAATACCGTAGACAGTAAAAAGCAGTATTCTAACCACTAGTACGCCGCGGCTTATTATTGCCGTCTTCTCCCGCTGTTGTTTAGCCGGGTTTTTCCTTTATCTTTAATAGCTGTTTTGATGCTGACCGACGAGATTAAAAAGACGATTCAAACCGCCTATAGTACCTTGCTTGAAAGCAAGGGCTTGAAGGCGCGTTATGGCCAGCGATTAATGATTGCTGAAGTGGCGCGAACCTTAACCTCCAGGGGTGATCAGGCGGCGGTGTGTGCGGTCGAGGCGGGCACTGGTACGGGCAAAACTATCGCCTATACCTTGGCGGCTGTGCCTGTGGCTAAGGCCTTGGAAAAAACCTTGGTTATCTCTACCGCAACTGTGGCGCTGCAAGAGCAAATTATTCACAAGGATTTACCTGATATTCTTCGTCATAGTGGTTTGTCATTTACGTTTGCTTTGGCCAAAGGGCGTGGCCGCTACCTGTGCCTATCCAAGCTGGATAGTGCGTTGCAAGATGGCGATGCCGGTAATAACACCATGGGTTTGTATCCCGATGAAATGCAGTCACAGTTGGATACGCAGACCTTGACGGTTTATCAGGATATGTTGACGGCGCTGGCTAAGGGGGATTGGGATGGTGATCGAGATAGCTGGTCGCAGGAGTTAGAGGTTCCTTTGTGGAGTAGAGTGACCACAGATCATGCGCAGTGTACTGGGCGTCGGTGCGCCAATATCAGCCAGTGTTGCTTTTATAAAGGGCGCGAGCAGCTGGGTAGTGTCGATGTTATCGTCACTAATCACGATTTGGTGTTGGCAGATTTGGCTTTGGGTGGTGGCGCGATATTGCCCGATCCAGAAGATTGTATTTATATCTTTGACGAGGGTCACCATCTTCCCGACAAGGCGATCAATCATTTTGCGCGTGCCAGTCGTATTCGCAGCACTGAGCGCTGGCTGGATCAAGGGATAAAATTGTTAGCTAAAGCGGCGCCGCAGCTGGCAGATAAAGCGGGAATTGGTCGACATTTGCAAAGCCTGCCCTCAGTAATGGAGACCTTAAAGCAGCATTTGGCGATGCTGTTTAATAGTCTGGAGGGCAGTATCAATATTGAGCCTGATCGGCGCGGCTCGATTCCTACCCATCGTTACTCAAAGGGCATCGTGCCTGAGCCTTTACGGTTGCAGGCGGTTGAGTTAGCGGCGCAATATCGCAGTATGCAAGACATGCTGGATGGTTGTTGCTCGTTATTGGAAGAGGCGATGGAGGAGTCAGGGAATGCGATTCCTAAGGATGATGCTGAGGCCTGGTTCCCTGCTTTATCTATGCTGCGTGGTCGAGCAGAAGCCAATTACGCATTGTGGTTAGATTATAGTCGTGGTGATGTGGAAGAAAATCCACCCCGTGGCCGTTGGGTTGCAGTTGTTGAGGGAGGGGTTGGTAATCTGGACTTTGAAGTGTCGAGTAGCCCTATTTTAGCGGCTACAACACTGTCGAAGTACTTATGGAATCGTTGCTATGCGGCAGTAGTGACCTCTGCTACGTTGACCGCGCTGGGCGGCTTTGATCGGTTTCAGATGCGCGCTGGCACGCCAGAAAACACTAATTATGCCGTGGTCCCCAGTCCGTTTAATTTTTCTGAATCGGGCGAGTTGGTGGTTCCGAAGATGGATTGTGAGCCCAATGATGCGCAGGCACATACTGAGGAGTTGATTAAGTTATTGCCCGAGCTGCTCAGTGGTAACGAAGGCAGCTTGGTGTTGTTTGCTTCACGGCGACAGATGGAGCAGGTTAATGAGGGGGTCGCAGCGCAATGGCGGCAGCGTATTATTATGCAGGGCAGCTATCCCAAGCATGAGGTGTTGCGGATGCATAAGAAGGCGGTCGATGAGGGTGAAGGTAGCGTAATTTTTGGTTTGGCTAGTTTTGCCGAGGGCGTGGATTTACCTGGTAATTACTGTACTCATGTGGTGATCGCTAAAATTCCGTTTGCGGTACCCGACCAGCCGGTAGAGTCCGCATTGGCGGAGTGGATAGAGAGTCGCGGTGGTAATCCATTTATGGATATTACGGTGCCGGATGCTGCGTTGAAACTGGTGCAGGCAAGCGGTCGTTTGTTGCGCACAGAAACAGATCGGGGCAAGGTGACACTGTTAGATCGTCGTATTATCAGCAAGCGTTATGGTCGGGCGATGTTGGATTCGCTGCCACCCTTTAAACGTACCCTGGCATAACCGAGCATGATGAAAGGAGTGGGAAGGATTTGATGCCCAGGCAGGTTGAGGTCGCGTCACTGTTAATTGATATTGAGGCGGAGCTGCGTCGATTAGATTTGTGGCAGGCTGAATCGCCATCAGCACGAGCTTTGGCTAGTACTGAGCCGTTTTGTATCGATACTCTGACTTTTCCACAGTGGTTGCAGTTTGTGTTTTTAAGGCGGATGACGGTTCTGCTGGAGCAGGCCCAAGTATTGCCTGATCGCTGCAGTATTGCGCCGATGGCAGATGAATTTTTTAAGCGGTTGTTGTGGCCACAGGCGAAGCCGCTGGTGGCTGCGATTGAGGCGTTGGATTGTTTGTTGTCAGGGCAAGGTGGTGGTGATTGAGAGCGCTGTGGCTTTGTGGTTATGGTGGATTGAGGTTCATGCTGTTGTATTAATTTAGGTGTCTCCGCGCTCTGCGGGTCATGTTGCCCCGAGGCTCTTATGGGTCGCGGGGTTTTTTATGCTCAGTGAAAGGCGATTATGCGAGCTGCTTGGCATCTTGGTGAGGCTTGCTTGTGGATTGAGTTGATACAGTTTCTGTGTTCTTTGCTATGATCAGTGCTTGCATTTTCAATGAGATAAACATGGTAATACAGACATTATTAGCAACATTGGCGGATGGTCAATTTCATTCAGGTGATGGGCTGGGTGCTTCGTTAGGGGTCTCGCGTACCGCAATTTGGAAGCAGCTGAAAAAAGTTGAAGAGTTGGGGGTGCAGCTGGAATCGATCAAAGGCAAGGGCTATCGTATACCGCAAGGGTTGAATCTGTTGTCGCGTCAACTTATAGAGTCTGAGTTGACGGTGGGGGCCGCTGCGCTGATCAGTGAAATAGATGTGCAGGATGCCATCACCTCAACTAACCGTGTTGCTATGGAAAAGGCGCTGCAGGGTGGTGCGAAAGGCTATGTGTGTACCGCCGAGCAGCAGAGCGCAGGACGGGGGCGTCGAGGGCGAGCTTGGGTCAGTCCATATGCTGGGAATATTTATTTGTCGGTTGTGTGGGAATTTAGTGGCGGGGCCTCTGCGTTGGAGGGCTTGAGTCTGGCTGTTGGTGTCGCCGTTGCCGATGCGTTGGCTAAAGCCGGTGTTGGTGGGGTGGGGTTGAAGTGGCCTAACGACATCCTCTATGAGGATAAAAAATTAGCCGGTATTTTGATAGAAATGACCGGTGATGCCGATGGGCTTTGTCAGGTGGTTATTGGTGTTGGTTTGAATGTGGCGATGCCGGCTAAGGTTGCTGCTGATATAGATCAGGCTTGGGTTGATGTGGCTTCTATAAACCCGCGGGCCGCTGAGCGTAATAGGTTGTTAGGGTTGGTGCTTAATGAGTTGATGCCGCTGCTTGAGGTTTTTGCTCGCTCAGGCTTTTCTGTGTATCGAGATCGCTGGGCTGAGCTTGATGCTTATTTGGGTAAAACCATTAGTATTATTCAGGGTAATGATATCACTGTAGGTTGCGCGCTTGGTATTGATGATACCGGCGCAATTAAGATTGAAACTGAGCAGGGCGTCCGGGTATTCAATGGCGGAGAGGTTAGTCTCAGATTGGCTGGATCGTTGTAAGGATGATTTTAGAGATTGATTTGGGCAATACGCGAGCCAAATGGCGGTTGATGGATGGCCGGCAGGCAGTTGCAAGGGGGGGATTTGTTCAAGGTAATAGTCTTGAAAAGATGCTTCCTTGTGAAAATATCGACCGAATTAAAGTGGTCAGTGTCGCCAGTCATTCGATTTTACAAGCGTTGAGGGCTCAATTGTCGTTATTGGGTGTCGAGCTGGAAATGGCTTTATCGGCGAAAACGACGGCGGGTGTTAGCAACGGGTATGCGCAGCCCGAGAGGCTGGGTGTTGACCGCTGGTCGGCGGTCGTAGCAGCATATCAGCAGCGGCGGTCTGCAGTGCTGGTGGTCGATGCTGGAAGTGCTTTGACTGTTGATGCGGTTGATGCCAGTGGTGTGCATTTGGGTGGTTATATTACGCCAGGGCTTGGACTGATGCGCAACTCATTGCTACAAAATACCGGCGGGGTTAGATTCGAGCGTAATAGTTATGATCTGGGTGTTAGTTTTGCCTGCAATACCGATGATGCTGTTAGTGCAGGATTGCTGGCGTCTTCGGTGGGTGCGGTGTTGGTGGCGCTGGCCGAGGCAGAAAAGATACTGGTTTCGGGTTTTGATGTGGTAATGACCGGTGGCGATGCAGGGCTGATTGAGCCTTTTTTACCTGAAATGACCTCGGGCAGCATTACCGTTGTACCTGAGTTGGTGCTTGATGGCCTGCAGTGGCTGCTACCTTGAGCGGGTGAAAAGTAATAAGGGCTGTTAAAAAAGGAAGTAATACGTGCGCTGGATATTAGTTGTTTTGTTGATGTGCAATGGGATCTATTTTCTGTGGCAGTACTATTTGGTGCCGGCCGTTGATAATGGAGAATCAGCTGTAGCGGTTGTTCGGGGTTCTGGGGCTAGATTGGTATTGTTATCTGAGCGGGAGAGCTTGAATAATGATGGGCAGCACATATCGCAAATTCAGCATGACTTAGTGCTAAAGGCCGATGAGCGGGCTGTTAGCACTGAGCCGCTGACTACGGATACTGCTGAAGGGAGTAATATTTGCTGGCTGATTGGGCCGTTTAATGAAGAGGTAAGTGGTAAGCAGGTTGTAGGGCGGCTTGCAGCCATGGATATCACCCTGCGTTTGCAGACAGTTGAGGTGCCAGGTAAGCCAGATTACTGGGTGTATATAAAACCGCAAGATACCAGGAAAAGAGCTATCAGTTTGTTGCGTGAGCTACAGGCGAAAAAAATTGATAGCTATGTGATTACCCAGGGAGAGTTGGCTGATGGTATTTCCTTAGGGTTTTTTACTCAGAAAGATAGGGCTGACGCTGTCTACAAGGCGCGTATTAAAGATGGCTATGAGCCGATCATAAAGGTTGTCCCGCGAACGCACAAAGAAATATGGGCAGTTTTTGATCGCGGAGAGCATGGAAAAATGTCAGAAGTACTCTGGCAAAAAATAAAAGAAGGGAATAAAGGCTTAGAAAGACGTAAAAATTACTGCGATAAGATTGCGTCTATGGGCAACTTCGAATAGAATGCCCGCCTCGTTGAAATGACAGTGATGCTGGCGTAGCTCAGTTGGTAGAGCAGCTGACTTGTAATCAGCCGGTCGGGGGTTCGACTCCTCTCGCCAGCTCCATTTTCTTTTCAGGATACGAGTGCTTAGGGGTATGTGTTATAGCAGTCCCAAAAGTAAGAGTTGAATCGGGCTGCTTTCTAATTACACGGAAAAGCAAGAAGGCCCAAACCCAGTGGTGGGGTTCCCGAGTGGCTAAAGGGATCAGACTGTAAATCTGACGCGCAAGCTTCGGTGGTTCGAATCCACCCCCCACCACCATTTATTATGCACAAAGTGAATGCCTATAAGCGGGTATGGTTCAATGGTAGAACCTCAGCCTTCCAAGCTGATGGTGCGGGTTCGATTCCCGCTACCCGCTCCATATCCTTTATTCTTATGCGATGGGCAGAAGATAAAGAAGTGGGATGTGCTCATATAGCTCAGTCGGTAGAGCACTTCCTTGGTAAGGAAGAGGTCACCGGTTCAAATCCGGTTATGAGCTCCAATTTAAGGTTGTCTGAAGTAGCTGTTGCCGCAGGTAGTTATGCTAATGCAGTCAGTCTGTGAAGAGTGCAAAGGTTTGATATCGGTTGTACCGATGATTACAGGCCAGTGGCTCAATTGGTAGAGCACCGGTCTCCAAAACCGGTGGTTGGGGGTTCGAGTCCCTCCTGGCCTGCCATTATTTAAAGCATCACTTCGTAGATTGGCGAAGCGGTGCTTTACGCATTTTTGAAAGCTAATTATTAAAAGTATTGTTCGGCAATACAAAGGCGTCTGAGTTTTATATGAGCGCGAATACAGTATCAAAAAAAGGTGGCGTGGATAGTCTTAAGTGGCTGTTAGTTTTAGTGCTGATTATTGCAGCGGTTGGCGGCAATGTTTATTACGCAGATCAGGCGCTAATGTATAGAGTGTTGGCGCTGTTAGTGATTGCATCTATCGCGGCCTTTGTCGCAGTACAGACCGTTCAGGGTGCTGCTTTTTGGAAGCTGGCAAAAGAGGCCCGAACGGAGATTCGTAAAGTAGTGTGGCCAACACGTCAGGAAACCACACAGACCACGCTCATCGTGGTTGCTTTTGTTATATTGATGTCGTTGATTCTTTGGGGCTTAGATACCCTGTTGGGTTGGCTGGTTTCCCTGGCAATCGGTTAGAGGTGAAGAATGTCGAAGCGCTGGTACGTAGTTCACGCCTATTCCGGGTATGAAAAAAAGGTTGCAGCTGCGCTTAAAGAGCGTATTGAGTTGCATAATATGCAAGAAAGGTTCGGTGATATTTTAGTGCCCACCGAAGAGATAGTTGAGATGCGCGGTGGCCAAAAACGTCGCAGTGAGCGCAAATTTTTCCCAGGTTATGTGCTGGTTCAGATGGAGCTGGGTGATGATACTTGGCACTTGGTGAAAGAGACTCCTCGGGTTATGGGGTTCATCGGTGGCAAGGCTGATAAGCCTGCACCTATTACTGAGGCTGAAGCGAATGTCATTCTTCAGCGGGTAGAGAGTGGTGAGGCGCCCAAGCCTAAAACTTTGTTTGAGCCCGGCGAGATGGTTCGAGTTATTGATGGTCCGTTCAACGATTTTAATGGCGTTGTTGAAGAAGTAAATTACGAAAAGAGCAAGCTGCATGTTGCGGTGTTGATCTTTGGCCGTTCAACTCCGGTTGAGTTGGATTTTGGTCAGGTAGAAAAAGCTTAAGTAGAGCGTTTTTAACGAGGGTTAAGCCTTCGAGCGTCGAGAGTTTGTTTCTTGGCGATATTAACCGGGGAGCCGATGATTAGCCGTAAGGCTGTGAGGCGTTAAAACCCAAAGGAGAAGTAAAATGGCGAAGAAAGTTGAAGCTTATATTAAGCTGCAAGTGCCTGCTGGTCAGGCAAATCCAAGTCCCCCTGTTGGTCCTGCGCTGGGTCAAAAGGGTGTTAATATCATGGAATTTTGTAAAGCATTTAATGCTGCGACTCAAGGTCTAGAGCCAGGGTTGCCGATTCCTGTTGTTATCAGTGTTTATAGTGACCGTAGTTTTACTTACATTACTAAGACGCCTCCTGCTGCTATCTTGCTGAAAAAAGCTGCTGGCATTAAAACCGGTTCCGGTACACCTAATACCAAGAAAGTGGGTAAGGTTACGCGCGCGCAGTTGGAAGAGATTGCGACGACTAAAATGCCTGATCTAACTGCAGCTGATATGGATGCTGCGGTGCGTACTATTGCAGGTAGCGCCCGCGCCGCCGGTATTGAGACAGAGGGTGTGGTGTAATGGCTAAGTTAAGTAAGCGTCAAAAAGCGATTAAAGAAAAAGTACAGGCTGGCAAGTTGTATGCTATCGATGAGGCCGTTGCTTTATTGAAAGAAGTATCAACGGTTAAGTTTGGTGAGTCTGTCGATGTGGCCGTTAACCTTGGTGTTGATGCGCGTAAATCTGATCAGGTTGTTCGTGGTGCGACTACTTTGCCGCATGGTACTGGTAGTGTGGTTCGTGTTGCTGTGTTTGCTCAAGGTGAGAATGCTGAAAAAGCAGCTGCCGCTGGTGCGGACATAGTGGGTATGGATGATCTGGCCGAACAAGTTAAAGCCGGTAATCTGGATTTTGACGTTGTCATCGCAGAGCCAGCAGCGATGCGCGTTGTTGGTCAACTGGGTACTATTCTTGGTCCTCGCGGTCTGATGCCTAACCCTAAAACAGGTACTGTAACTCCTGATGTTGAAACTGCAGTGAAAAATGCCAAAGCTGGTCAGGTGCGTTTCCGTATCGACAAAAATGGTATTATTCACGGCACCATCGGTAAGTTGACTTTTGATGCCAATGCATTGAAAGAAAACTTAGAAGCGTTAGTTGCTGATCTTCAAAAAGGCAAGCCATCAGCGGCTAAAGGCGTATACCTGAAAAAAATGACTCTTTCTACAACAATGGGTCCTGGTTTGGTATTGGATCAGTCTTCTTTGGCAATCTAAAGAAGCAAAGAACTTTGTGGTCTGTCTCCGTGTTGGCTTTTGCATAACCGGTTACAGGCCGTCAAAGACCGTAGGTGTCGGAGTGGTGGCTGGGTTTTGTGGTTTAGAATTTTGCTTCCTGCTTTGACTTAATTCATATTTGTTTTTTGCTAAAGATAAATAGGTACCTACGCAGACGGTGACGGTTACCGCATATTATGTTTTTAGTTCGTTTTACGGATATAGCATAATTTGGGTAAGTGACCACCGAAACAGCTGTCGAACAACCCTCGGGTTCGTTTGGCAAAATCTGAGCGATGGAGGTGAATGATACCTCTGTCAAATATTGGAGAAGTATTGTGGCAATAGGACTCGAAGACAAAAAAGCGATTGTCGCTGAGGTCCAGCAAGCTGCTCAAAGTGCTCTATCTGCAGTAGTTGCCGACTCGCGCGGCGTTTCTGTTGTGGCTATGACTGCACTGCGCAAAGAGGCTCGTGAGGCAGGCGTATATTTACGCGTTGTCCGTAACACGCTGGCTAAGCGCGCTGTAGAAGGTACGGCTTACGAGTGTTTAATCGACACTTTTGTAGGACCAACTTTAATTGCATTCTCTAACGAACATCCAGGTGCTGGTGCGCGCATCCTGAGTGCTTTCGCTAAAGATCATGAAAAGTTTGAGCTAAAAGCTGCTGCCTTTGAAGGTGAGAAGACTGATATCGCACTGTTGGCGAAACTGCCAACTTACGACGAAGCAATTTCTCGACTAATGAGTGTGCTGAAAGAAGCCTCTGCTGGCAAATTGGTCCGCACTATTGCGGCTATTCGCGACCAGAAAGAACAGGAAGCTGCATAACTTTTTATAGTGAAAGGTTTGTGGATTTATTGAATTTACCGAGTTTTGCTTTATTGAAGGCAAGCTCATGAGATAGGGTTTGAATCATGTCTTTATCAAAAGAAGATATCATCAATGCTGTTGCTGAAATGTCAGTTAAAGATGTTGTAGAACTGATCGAAGCAATGGAAGAGAAGTTTGGCGTAAGTGCTGCAATGGCTGTTGCTGCTGGTCCTGCTGGCGATGCTGGCTCTGCTGCAGAAGAACAGACTGAGTTTGATATTGTTCTTACTGCTGTTGGTGATAAGAAAGTTAACGTCATTAAAGCTGTACGCGCAATTACTGGCCTAGGCTTGAAAGAAGCTAAAGCAATGGTTGATGGCGCGCCATCAACTATTAAAGAAGGCGCCTCTAAGGATGACGCTGAAGAAGCTAAGAAACAGCTTGAAGAGGCTGGTGCATCTGTCGAGCTTAAGTAAGCTGACACTTGTTGAACGCCTCGATACAGCGGCTCTTTGGAGTGCTTGAGGGGCGTAAGGCTGGTGGGGTTATCTTCGGATAATACTCGCCGGCCTTTTTCTGTTTATAGGTCTTTTATTGAATTTTTAACTAATTTAGTAAGGGACCGACTTGGTTTTGATCGATACGATAGTCGTATTATTTTTTAGATCAAGTAAAGACCTGATCGCAGGACTGTGATGACTAGTGTTCGGCCTGGGCACTAATCACAAACGAAAGCTGGGGAGCGCTAATGGCCTACTCGTATACAGAGAAAAAACGGATCCGTAAGGATTTCGGTAAAATGTCCAACGTTATGGATGTGCCGTATCTATTGGCGATACAGTTGGATTCATATAAAAAGTTTACACAAGATGACACCACTGTGGGGAACCGCGCAGATATAGGTTTGCATGCGGCGTTTAAGTCGGTGTTCCCTATAGTCAGCTACTCGGGTAATGCTGCACTTGAGTATGTTGATTACGTTTTGGGCGCACCTGTTTTTGATGTTGCTGAGTGCCAATTACGTGGTGTTACTTACGCAGTTCCCCTGCGGGTAAAAGTTCGGTTGATTATTTATGATAAAGAATCAGCGAACAAAGCCATTAAAGATATTAAGGAACAAGAAGTTTACATGGGTGAAATTCCGCTCATGACTGAAAATGGTACCTTTGTTATTAATGGTACTGAGCGTGTCATCGTGTCTCAGTTGCATCGTTCACCCGGTGTGTTCTTCGATCATGATAAAGGAAAGACTCACTCGTCTGGCAAACTACTTTATTCGGCCCGTGTGATTCCTTATCGTGGTTCATGGTTGGACTTTGAGTTCGACCCTAAAGATTTGGTCTTTGTCCGTATCGACCGCCGTCGCAAATTGCCTGCGACCATATTGTTACGTTCTTTGGGCTATAGTTCTGAAGAAATTCTGGATATGTTCTACGATGTTAATGAGTTTACCGTAACCAAAGATGGTGACTTTGAAATGACCTTGATCGCCGAGCGTTTGCGCGGTGAAGTAGCGTCTTTTGATATCGTTACCAAAGCCGGTACGGTTATCGTTGAGTCGGGTCGTCGTATCACCGCACGTAATATTCGTCAGATTGAAAAAGAGAAAATCACCAGCCTTACGGTACCACAGGAATATATCGTAGGCCGTTCCTTGGCGAAAAATGTTGTTGACAAGAAAACCGGCGAAATCATTGTTGAGTGTAATACCGAATTAACCGATGAGGTTTTAGCGCAGTTGGCGGAGGCTGGTGTTACTTCTATTGCCACGCTGTATACCAACGATTTGGATTGTGGTCCGTTTATCAGTGACACCTTGCGTGCAGATCCTTCACGTAATCAATTGGAAGCATTGGTAGAGATTTACCGCATGATGCGTCCTGGTGAGCCACCAACCAAAGAATCCGCAGAGAATTTATTCCAGAACCTGTTCTTCTCGCCAGAGCGCTATGACTTGTCGACTGTTGGTCGGATGAAGTTTAATCGTCGTCTGGGTCGCGAAGAGATTTTGGGCGAAGGTATCCTTAGTAATGAGGATATTGTTGACGTGCTTAAAACACTGGTTGGAATTCGTAACGGTAAAGGTATTGTCGACGATATCGATCACCTGGGTAACCGCCGTGTACGTTCTGTAGGTGAGATGGCCGAAAACCAATTCCGTGTAGGTTTGGTTCGTGTTGAGCGCGCTGTTAAAGAGCGTTTGTCTATGGCTGAATCCGAGGGTTTGATGCCTCAGGATATGATCAATGCCAAACCGGTTGCTGCCGCAGTGAAAGAGTTCTTTGGCTCTTCGCAGCTGTCTCAGTTTATGGATCAAAACAACCCGCTGTCAGAGGTTACTCACAAGCGACGTGTATCTGCGTTAGGGCCTGGTGGTCTGACACGTGAACGCGCAGGTTTTGAGGTGCGTGATGTTCACCCAACGCACTATGGCCGTGTATGTCCTATCGAAACACCGGAAGGTCCAAACATCGGTTTGATTAACTCGTTGGCAACTTATGCCCGCACTAACGAGTACGGTTTCCTTGAGACGCCATACCGTAAAGTTATCGATGGCATTGCAACCGAAGAGATAGAATACCTCTCGGCAATCAATGAAGCTGAATACGTTATCGCTCAAGCATCTGCTTTGATGGATGAAGATAGCAGATTAACGGAAGAGCTTGTTGCTGTTCGTCACATGAATGAATTTACCGTGAAAATGGTAGATGAAGTTCAGTATATGGACGTGTCACCTAAGCAGGTTGTTTCTGTTGCGGCGGCATTGATTCCATTCTTAGAACACGATGACGCCAACCGCGCATTGATGGGTTCGAACATGCAGCGTCAAGCAGTGCCAACCCTGAAAGCGGATAAGCCGTTAGTAGGTACAGGTATTGAACGTTTTGTGGCTGCTGACTCCGGTGTATGTGAAGTGGCAAGTCGTGGCGGTATTGTCGATAGTATTGATTCTGGCCGTATTGTTGTGCGTGCAAATGACAATGAAGTATTGGCTGATCAGTCGCCGGTTGATATTTACAATCTGACTAAATATACGCGTTCTAACCAGAATACCTGTATTAATCAACGTCCAATTGTTAAAAAAGGCGATGTAATACGTCGTGGCGATATTCTTGCTGATGGTCCTTCTATTGATTTGGGTGAGTTGGCTCTTGGCCAAAATATGCGTATCGCCTTTATGCCCTGGAATGGTTACAACTTCGAAGATTCGATTTTGGTGTCTGAGCGTGTTGTTAAAGAAGATCGTTTCACCACTATCCACATTCAGGAATTAACCTGTATTGCCCGTGACACTAAGCTGGGTTCTGAAGAAGTAACTTCGGATATTCCCAATGTTGGTGAGGGTGCTCTGGGTAAATTGGATGAGTCCGGTATTGTTTATATCGGCGCTGAAGTGAATGCAGGTGATATTCTTGTTGGTAAGGTGACGCCTAAGGGTGAAACTCAGCTGACGCCAGAAGAAAAACTGCTACGCGCTATATTTGGTGAGAAAGCGTCTGATGTTAAAGATACATCGCTGCGGGTTCCTTCTAGTGTTAAAGGTACTGTTATCGATGTGCAGGTCTTCACTCGCGATGGTTTGGAGAAAGATCAGCGTGCAAAGGAAATCGAAAAGTCACAGCTGGACGAGTACCGCAAAGATCTGAACGAAGAGTTCCGTATAGTAGAGGGTGCGACCTTCGCATTGCTGCGTAACGCTTTGATAGGTCAATCTGCAGTTAGCGGTGCTGGACTGAAGAAAGGTGCCGTAATTACTGATGAGCTATTAGAAGGCCTTGAAAAAAATCAGTGGTTCAAGCTGCGCTTTGATGACGAGTCGATTAATGCTCAATTAGAGTCTGCTGAAAATCAGCTGGCGGAAAGAAAGACCTCGCTAGAAGCACGTTTTGAAGATAAAAAACGCAAGCTGCAAAGTGGCGATGATCTGGCACCTGGTGTGCTGAAAATCGTTAAGGTTTACCTTGCGATCAAACGTCGTATTCAGCCAGGTGATAAAATGGCTGGTCGTCATGGTAACAAGGGTGTTATCTCCGTCATTATGCCAGTTGAAGATATGCCTTATAACGAACAGGGTGAGCCCGTTGATATCGTGCTAAACCCGCTGGGTGTACCTTCTCGGATGAACGTTGGGCAGATCCTTGAAACCCACCTTGGGTTGGCATCGAAAGGTCTGGGTGAGAAGATCGATAGCATGCTTAAAGAGCAGCGTCAGGTGGCAGAGGTTCGTGACTTCCTTGACAAGATCTATAACGGTGACGGTGGACGTAAAGAAGATATTGCTTCATTTACTGATGCAGAAATCATCGAAATGGCCGGCAATTTACGCGGCGGCGTACCGATGGCTTCTCAGGTGTTTGACGGCGCCACTGAAGAGGAAGTTAAAAGCTTACTGCGCTTGGCAGATATGCCAGATAGTGGGCAGATGCAATTGTATGATGGTCGTACTGGCGAGGCGTTTGATCGCTTAACGACAGTTGGTTATATGTACATGTTGAAACTGAACCACTTGGTAGACGATAAGATGCACGCTCGTTCTACTGGGTCTTACAGCTTGGTTACTCAGCAACCGCTGGGTGGTAAAGCGCAGTTTGGTGGTCAGCGTTTCGGTGAGATGGAAGTGTGGGCGCTGGAAGCATACGGTGCAGCTTATACCTTGCAGGAAATGTTAACGGTGAAATCGGATGACGTCGCCGGTCGTACCAAAATGTACAAAAATATCGTTGATGGTGATCAGCGCATGGAGCCCGGCATGCCGGAGTCCTTTAATGTGTTGCTCAAAGAGATTCGTTCTCTTGGTATCAATATGGAACTGGACACTGAATAAATCCATCGACAATCGATTATGGGTGAGGGCTCTGTCATTAAGAGAGTGCCCTCGTCATAGCGGAGGAACGGCGTGAAAGACTTATTAAATTTACTCAAGCAAGGTCAGAACGAAGAGTTTGATTCTATCCGGATTGGTTTGGCCTCTCCGGAAATGATCCGCTCTTGGTCGTATGGTGAAGTTAAAAAACCAGAGACCATTAACTATCGTACCTTTAAACCCGAGCGTGATGGTCTATTCTGTGCCAAAATTTTTGGTCCAGTAAAAGACTATGAATGTCTATGTGGTAAATACAAGCGTCTAAAGCATCGTGGTGTTATTTGTGAAAAGTGTGGCGTTGAAGTCGCGCTGGCCAAAGTACGCCGTGATCGCATGGGCCATATTGAACTGGCGAGTCCAGTTGCCCATATTTGGTTTTTAAAATCTTTGCCAAGCCGGATTGGTTTGTTGCTGGATATGACTCTGCGTGATATCGAGCGGATTCTTTATTTTGAATCATACGTCGTAATTGATCCTGGCATGACTACCCTTGAAAAAGGGCAGATGTTGACGGATGAGCAATACTTCGAAGCCATGGAAGAATTTGGTGACGAATTCGAAGCGATGATGGGTGCAGAGGCTGTTCAGCGTTTGATGCAAGAGATCGATATCGACCAGGAAGTAGAAAACCTGCGCGAAGAGATCCCTACGACTAATTCTGAAACCAAAATCAAAAAGCTGTCTAAGCGTTTGAAGTTATTGGAAGCGTTGCAGACTTCAGGTAATAAGCCAGAATGGATGGTGCTCAATGCGCTGCCCGTGTTGCCGCCAGATTTGCGTCCTTTGGTTCCTTTGGATGGGGGTCGTTTCGCAACGTCTGATTTGAACGATTTGTATCGTCGCGTTATTAACCGTAACAACCGCTTGAAGCGTTTGTTGGATTTAAACGCGCCAGACATTATCGTCCGTAACGAAAAACGTATGCTGCAGGAATCTGTCGATGCACTGTTGGATAACGGCCGTCGCGGTCGGGCTATTACTGGCTCTAACAAGCGCCCGCTGAAATCCTTGGCAGATATGATCAAGGGTAAGCAGGGTCGTTTCCGTCAGAACTTGCTGGGTAAGCGCGTCGATTATTCTGGTCGCTCGGTTATCGTGGTTGGTCCTACGCTGAAATTGCATCAATGTGGTCTACCTAAAAAAATGGCCTTGGAATTATTCAAGCCGTTTATTTTTGGTAAGTTAGAAGCCCGTGGTTTAGCAACAACGATCAAAGCTGCCAAGAAAATGGTTGAGCGTGAGCCGCCAGAAGTATGGGATATCCTCGCCGAAGTTATTCGCGAGCATCCAGTTATGCTAAACCGTGCGCCGACACTTCACCGTTTGGGTATACAGGCTTTTGAGCCGGTACTGATTGAAGGTAAAGCGATCCAGTTGCACCCATTAGTGTGTGCGGCATATAACGCTGACTTTGATGGTGACCAGATGGCGGTACACGTACCGTTGACACTGGAAGCACAGTTAGAGGCACGCGCATTGATGATGTCTACCAACAATATCCTTTCACCAGCGAATGGTGAGCCGATTATTGTGCCGTCGCAGGATGTAGTGTTGGGCTTGTACTGGATGACCCGTTCGCGGATTAATGCCGAAGGTGAAAATATGGTTTTCTCCGACGCGCAGGAAGTTCATCGTGCCTATACCTCGCGTAATGTGCATTTACAGGCACGTATAAAATGCCGTATCACCGAAGTTCTATTCGATGAAGAAACGGGCGAGCGTCAGCAAACAACCTCAATTATCGAAACGACAGTTGGGCGGGTATTGTTATGGCAAGTTATTCCTGAAGGCCTGCCGTTTGAAATTGTAAACCAGAACATGGTTAAAAAGGCCATCTCACGGGTGCTGAACGAGTGTTACCGTAAAGTTGGTCTAAAAGCGACGGTTATTCTCGCTGACCAATTAATGTACACAGGGTTTGCTTATTCTACCCGTTCTGGTTCTTCGATCGGCGTTAACGATTTTGCGATTCCTCCGGAAAAAGTAGCCATCATCGGTAGAGCTGATGCTGAAGTGAAAGAGATCGAGAAGCAGTATGCTTCTGGTCTGGTAACTCAGGGTGAAAAATACAACAAAGTTATCGATATCTGGTCACGTGCCAATGATATGGTTTCCAAGTCGATGATGGATGGTATTTCTAAAGAGACGGTTGTTAATCGTGATGGTGAGGACGAAGAGCAATCTTCGTTTAACTCGGTCTTTATTTATGCTGACTCAGGTGCTCGTGGTTCACCGGCACAGATTCGTCAGTTAGCGGGTATGCGTGGTCTGATGGCGAAGCCGGATGGCTCGATTATCGAGACTCCAATTACAGCTAACTTCCGTGAAGGCTTGAGCATTCTGCAGTACTTTATTTCGACTCACGGTGCGCGTAAAGGTTTGGCTGATACTGCATTGAAAACAGCAAACTCGGGTTACTTGACGCGTCGTTTGGTTGATGTGGCGCAGGATTTGGTTGTTACTGAAGATGATTGTGGCACTGAAGAAGGTCTGTTGATGACGCCTGTTATCGAAGGTGGTGATATCATCGAGACTTTGGGTGATCGCGTATTGGGCCGTACAGTGGCTGCTGACGTGTTAATTCCGGGTACTTATGAAGTTGCTTTCGCTGCGGGCACTCTGATCGATGAGAAGGGCGTTATCGAGCTTGAGAATATGAGCATCGATGAAGTGAAGGTGCGTTCACCTATTACTTGTGAAACTCGCCATGGCCTGTGTATCGCCTGTTATGGTCGTGACTTGGCGCGTGGTCATCAAGTGAACATTGGTGAGGCCGTTGGTGTTATCGCTGCACAGTCCATTGGTGAGCCTGGTACTCAGTTAACAATGCGTACCTTCCACATCGGTGGTGCGGCATCCAGGGCAACTGCTGCTGATAGCGTTCAGGTTAAACAGGACGGTATCGTACGTTTGCATAATGTTAAGTTGGCTGAGAAAGCCGATGGTACTTTTGTCGCGGTTAGTCGTTCTGGTGAGCTAGCGCTTGCTGATCATAGTGGTCGTGAACGTGAACGCTATAAGCTGCCTTATGGTGCAGTTATCAAAGTTGCGGATCAGGCTGAAGTAAAAGCAGGTGACATTGTTACTGTATGGGATCCGCATACTCACCCCATCATTACTGAAGTGGCCGGTAAGGTTAAATTCAGTGGCATGGAAGAAGGGATCACCGTTACTCGTCAGACCGATGAGTTGACGGGTTTAAGCTCTATAGTGGTCATCGATCCAGCGGAGCGTCAGACAGCAGGGAAAGACATGCGTCCGGCGGTTACTCTGGTTGATGCGGATGGCAAAGAGCTGTGCTTGGCCGGAACAAGCGTTCCCGCGCACTACTTTTTACCAGCTAACGCCACGGTAGCTTTGACGGATGGTGTTGATGTAGGTGTGGGTGATGTAATTGCTCGTATTCCACAGGAGAGTTCAAAAACTCGCGATATTACGGGTGGTTTGCCGCGAGTTGCAGATTTATTTGAAGCGCGTAAGCCTAAAGAGCCGGCGATACTTGCCGAGATTTCGGGTACTGTTAGCTTTGGTAAAGAAACAAAAGGTAAGCGCCGCTTGGTTATTACACCGAGTGATGGCTCAACCTATAAAGGTGCTGATCATTATGAATCGTTGATCCATAAATGGCGTACTTTGAGCGTGTTTGAAGGTGAGCACGTTGAGAAGGGTGAGATCGTATCGGAAGGGCCTCCAAGTCCACACGATATCTTGCGTCTGAAAGGTGTAGAAGAGTTGGCCAAGTACATAAGCAACGAGATTCAGGATGTTTATCGTTTGCAGGGTGTAAAAATCAACGATAAGCACATTGAGGTTATTTGCCGTCAGATGCTGCGCAAAGTTGAAATTAATACTTCAGGTGACTCCTCTCTAATCAAGGGCGAGCAAGCTGAGTTCACCCGAGTGCTCGAAGAAAACGAAAAGTTGATTGCTGAAAATAAAATGCCTGCTAGCTACGAGCGTATGCTGTTGGGTATTACCAAGGCATCGCTGGCTACAGAGTCATTTATCTCTGCAGCATCGTTCCAAGAGACAACTCGTGTGCTGACTGAGGCTGCGGTAACAGGTAAGCGTGATAATCTGCGTGGCTTGAAAGAAAACGTCGTCGTTGGTCGCTTAATCCCTGCGGGGACGGGACTGGCTTATCATGCGGAGCGCAAGCGTCGCAAAGATGAGCAAATGGCGAGCAGAAATGATTCGGTCGTAAGTGCTGCTGATATCGAAGCGGCATTAACTGAAGCGTTTAAAGAGGGTTAATGTGATTAATGGGGTGCAGGCTCATTATTGAGCTTGTTCCTTGTTGAGCACTTTAAATAGATATCACGATATAACATGTATCGGGTATTGACTAGGTTGGAGTGCGTCTATACTATTCGCGCTCCAGTTTTTGGGAATGCTCAGCCAGTTCTGTGAGGGATTAGTTGGGTCGAAAAGCCTATCCTGTGACTTTAACAGGGTGTTAAAGGCGTATTAATATTTGGAGTTTGTTTAATGGCAACGATCAATCAGTTGGTTCGTAAGCCGAGAAAACGTAAGGTTCAACAAAGCGACGTTCCTGCTTTGCAGGCTTGTCCGCAGCGTCGTGGAGTATGTACTCGTGTATATACCACCACGCCTAAGAAGCCAAACTCTGCTCTACGTAAGGTTTGTCGTGTTCGTTTAACCAATGGTTATGAAGTATCTTCATATATCGGTGGTGAAGGACACAACCTGCAAGAGCATAGTGTTGTGCTGATTCGCGGTGGTCGTGTTAAGGATTTGCCGGGTGTGCGTTACCATACAGTGCGCGGCAGTCTAGATACTTCGGGTGTGGCTTCGCGTAGGCAAGGTCGCTCCAAGTACGGTGCCAAACGACCTAAATAATTTAGGTTGGGGGCTAACTTAGTTAGTCCCGATTACGTTTTTGCGGTTAAAAGACGGCTGCGTATTTGCAGTTGTTTATTGGAATCTGAAAAGATATTTTCAACCTTAGTAAGGCCAAACCCCTGCTACCCACGCCTCCAAGCCTTTGGAACCAGTGGCAAAACAGTGTTTGGAAATCCTGAAGAAAAGGGCTTATACCATGCCAAGAAGAAGAGTTGTCGCCAAGCGCGAGATTTTACCTGATCCTAAGTACGGTAATCTCACTTTGGCCAAGTTTATGAACCACGTTATGGTCAGTGGTAAAAAATCAGTTGCTGAAAGCATTGTTTACGGTGCTTTAGATATCGTTAAAGAGCGTCTTAATAAAGACCCTCTGGAAGCGTTTGATGAAGCATTGGAAAATATTGCACCTATGGTTGAGGTTAAGTCTCGCCGTGTAGGTGGTGCAACTTACCAGGTCCCTGTTGAAGTTCGTCCATCACGTCGCCATGCTCTTGCTATGCGTTGGTTGGTGGAATACTCGCGCGGCCGTGGTGAAAAATCAATGCGTCAGCGTTTGGCTGGCGAAATTGCTGATGCGTCACAAGGTAAAGGTTCTGCGGTTAAGAAACGTGAAGACGTTCACCGTATGGCTGAAGCTAACAAAGCGTTCTCGCACTACCGCTTCTAAGTGGTGGTTAGTCAACGTATTTGAAGTGTTAGCAATAATAGTTATCTATTAAGGATTAAAAACAGTGGCACGTAAAACGCCTATAGCCCGTTACCGTAATATCGGTATCTGTGCGCATGTGGATGCGGGTAAAACCACAACTACGGAGCGTGTCCTGTTCTACACCGGTATGTCACATAAACTCGGTGAGGTTCATAATGGCGCAGCCACTATGGACTGGATGGAGCAGGAGCAGGAGCGTGGTATAACTATCACGTCTGCTGCCACTACTTGTTTTTGGTCTGGAATGCGGCAGCAGTTCGAGCAGCACCGTATCAATATCATTGATACGCCAGGGCACGTTGATTTCACCGTTGAAGTTGAGCGTTCTTTGCGGGTGTTGGATGGTGCTGTTGTTGTCTTGTGTGGGTCTTCCGGTGTTCAGCCTCAAACTGAAACTGTATGGCGTCAGGCAAATAAATATGAAGTTCCGCGTATTGTGTTCGTTAATAAAATGGACCGTACCGGCGCTAGCTACACGAAGGTTATTGATCAGTTAAAGCAGCGTCTTGGCGCTATTCCGGTGCCGTTGCAGATGACTATTGGTGCTGAGGAAGAGTTTAGAGGTGTTGTAGATTTAATAAAAATGAAAGCCATTCTTTGGAGTGAAGAAGACCAGGGGATGACTTGTGATTACGCGGAAATCCCTGAGGCTATGCAGGCTCAGTGCGAAACAATGCGTGAGTTTTTGGTTGAATCCGCCGCAGAGTCCAGTGATGAGTTAATGGATAAGTATCTGGAAGGCGTTGAACTCACCGAAGAAGAGATTGTTGCTGGTATACGTAAGCGTACGCTAGCGAATGAAATTGTACCGGTTGTGGGAGGTTCTGCCTTTAAAAATAAAGGCGTTCAAGCCATGCTGGATGCAGTCGTCCAGTATCTGCCTTCTCCGGAAGAGGTGAAGGCGATTGAGGGCACCTTAGATGATAAAGATCTAACGCCTGCAACGCGAGAGGCTGACGACGACGCCCCCTTTGCAGCGTTGGCATTTAAGATAGCTACAGACCCATTTGTGGGTACGCTGACATTTTTTCGAGTGTATTCGGGTAGATTGGAAACGGGCACTGCTGTATACAATTCAGTGAAAATGAAAAAAGAACGTGTTGGTCGTATGGTGCAGATGCACGCAAATGATCGGCAGGAAATAAAAGAAGTCTTGGCGGGTGATATCGCCGCGGCCATTGGGCTTAAAGATGTAACTACGGGTGATACCCTGTGCGCTATTGATAACGTGATTATCTTGGAGCGGATAGAGTTTCCAGAGCCGGTTATTTCCGTTGCGGTTGAGCCTCGTTCTAAGCCGGACCAAGAGCGTATGGGTATTGCTTTGGGTAAATTGGCCCAAGAGGATCCTTCGTTCCGGGTTAAAACCGACGAAGAGACGGGTCAAACTATTATATCGGGTATGGGTGAATTGCACCTTGATATACTGGTTGACCGGATGAGGCGTGAATTTAATGTCGATGCTAATATCGGCAAACCTCAAGTTGCTTATCGTGAGGCAATTACTGCGACTACTGAGATCGAAGGTAAGTTTATTCGTCAATCAGGTGGTCGTGGCCAGTACGGGCATGTATGGGTTAAATTTGAACCTGGTGCTGATGCTAACGCTGAGGGTTTAGAGTTTGTAAATGAGATTGTTGGTGGTACTGTTCCGCGTGAATATATTCCAGCAATTGAAAAAGGTATTGCGGAGCAAATGCAGAACGGCGTACTGGCGGGTTATCCGTTGTTAGGTCTTAAGGCAACTCTGTATGATGGGTCTTTCCATGATGTCGACTCGAATGAGATGGCGTTTAAGGTAGCCGCTTCCATGGCGACTAAAAAGCTGGCTCAACAAGGTGGCGCTCAGCTGCTGGAGCCAATCATGAAAGTAGAAGTGGTGACACCAGAAGAGAATATGGGTGACGTGGTTGGGGATTTGAACCGGCGTCGCGGTATGATTTTAGGTATGGATGACAATGCTTCAGGCAAAGTTGTTGATGCTGAGGTACCACTGGGTGAAATGTTTGGTTACGCGACTGATTTGCGCTCTGCAACTCAGGGTCGCGCTACGTTTACTATGGAGTTTGAACGGTATGCTCCTGCACCCAAAAATGTTGCGGATGAAATAATCGCAAAAAACCAAGGTTAACTTTTCTTTTAATATTTGACGAGGTAATTAGCTGTGGCTAAGGAAAAATTTGAACGCACCAAACCACACGTCAACGTTGGTACTATCGGACACGTTGACCATGGTAAAACAACTTTAACAGCGGCATTGACTCGCGTAGCGGCAGAGTTATCT
>Ga0172382_10003877_pt1 | contig 23395 bp, 15 predicted proteins | sample Leawel138RmetaG_FD_122245 | JGI IMG/M metagenome (GOLD analysis project Ga0172382, IMG submission 122245) | Leachate microbial communities from a municipal landfill in Southern Ontario, Canada - Leachate well 138R metaG | ecosystem: Engineered > Solid waste > Landfill > Unclassified | place... | reverse complement strand
GTCCTGCATCGCTTCCCACTTGCGAAACCCTTCCTGCGCCTTGTTTTCGCCGAATTGGCGGCAGCCGGCCGCGTACGCCAGGCGCAGGCTGCTTTCGGGTTTGGTCTTGCTGACGGGCAACAGGCGTACGGTGGCCGGATCGCGTCCGGCGCGCCGGCAGGCATCGGCGATGCGCGTGTGCACATCTGCCAGATGACGCCGGAAGTCGTCGACTGTTCTGGCCTCCGGATAGCGTCCGTGCTGGTCGTGGTGGGTGGGGGTGTCGGAATCCATGAGGGTTGGTCTGCTCCCTTGCGGTTTGGCTGCGTCCGGTCTGCGTCCGGTGGCAGACCGTCCGCTCAGAAATCGACGTCGAACACGCGATTCTCGTCGTTGCGGCGCATCACGCCGACCTTGTAGGCAGCGATGTCCTGCTCCTGCGGCGAGGCCTGGGTGCCGGAGATGTCGAGCCATTTCTCCATGAAACGCAGCGGATTGTGCTCCGGCAGCGTGTACCGGTCGGTGCTCAGTCCGAAGAGCTGATAGACGTCGCGCGCGCAGTACAGCGTCCAGGCCGCCAGGCGTTCGGCGTTCATGCCGACCAGTTCGCGGCCTTCGGAGAACAGATAGTCGATCCAGCGCAGTTCGCTGTCCACCACTTCGGCGATCATCCGTTCGATCCGTTCGCGGCACTGGGTGAAGGCGGTCCGGCCGCGTTCGGTGTCCATTTCGTGGCGCAGCACGGCGCGGTCGAGTTCGACGTGGATCTCCAGTTCGTCCTGCGCAATTTTCTGGATCGCCTTGCCGATCGGCTGGAACAGGCCGGTGTCGCAGATGGCGAAGGTGACGGCGAAACTCGCCATGAACTGGATGCGCTCCATGCACAGCAGCGCGACGATGGTCATGAACACCGTGTTGTAGGTGTCCTGGTCGTTGGGCAGCAGGCCGATGGCGTAGCGGTGCGAGGCGTCGTAGCCGGCGGCGAAGGCGCGCGCCACTTCATCCAGGCGATCGTGCGCTTCCTGCACGCGCAGGATCTCGTCGAGAATGACGCCGGGATCGTCGAACGAATTGCGCACGATCTCCGAGTACGTCGCCGCATGCACTACCTCGTTGTCCGAGATGCGCTGCCAGGCGGCCCACAGTTCGCTCGACGTGATGAAGGGCGCGAGCACCGGCGCAATGGCGCGCGAGGCGACCGAATCCGCCTCCCATTGCCAGGCCAGCGTCTTGATCATCATGTCACAGGTGGCGCGCGAGCAGGACTTGAAATCGGCGTTGCACGACGAGTAGTCGAATTCGTTCTCGTCCCAGTCGAGTGACTTCTGCGCCTTGTACAGGGCCCAGATCGCCGGGTAGTGGCGGTGGACGGTGTCGAACAGGCCCGGGCGCTGGCCGAGCAGCAGCAGCGGTTTTTCGTAATCGGTCTTGGCGTGGTTGAAGACGGTGTCGGTCATGGTCGGGGGGCTCCGTTGCCCGTGCGCCGCCCGCGGGCGGGCACAGGGCGGGAAAATGGTGGCAAAGGGTGGGGAAGGGCAGGGAAGGGCAGGGAAGGGCAGGGAAGGGCAGGGAAGAGCGGCCAGCGGAACATGAGGCGGGTATCGCCCGAATCGGGTCACGGCGGCCGGGCCGGGTCGCGGGCGAACCCGGCGACGGCGGGTGACGGGCGGACTACAGCGTGCAGACCTCGCAGTCGCTTTCGCCGCCGGTGCCTTCGCAGAGCGCGGGCCGGGGCGCGTCGGCTTCGTCCTGCGCGGCGCCCGGGACACGCACCGGCTGCATGCCGCTGGAAGTCTTCTGGTTCATGTAGTACTTGGACTTCAGCCCCAGCTTGACCCGGTACAGGTAGTCCTCAATCAGTTCGGTCGAACCGATCGAGGCATCCCCGATCACGCGTCGGTAGAAGTCGGCCGAGATCGCCTGGTCGGTCCATTTCTGCACGATCGCGTACAACTCGGTCAGGTCGCGTGCCGGGATGTCCCAGGCCGACTGGTAGCGCTCGGCCAGCAGGTCGCCCTCGGGCGCGGCCCAGTAGTTCACGCGCTGGTTGTCGGTCTTGATCAGCGTGAGCTCGCGCACCGGGTACAGGCCGTTGGTCGTGCCCGAGGCGTTGGCCGAGGTTTCGGTCGGCATGTGCGCGGCCAGCACCGAGTTGCGGATGCCGCCGTTGGCGACGATCTCGGCGCGCAATGCCTCCCAGTCGTAGCGCAGGGAAAACGGTGCGATCCGCTCGACGTGCGGGTTGCAGGTGTCGGTCGGCAGCCAGCCTTCGGGCCAGCGCGTCTTGTGCATCCAGGGCGCATTGCCCAGCTCCCGGCCGAGCCGCAGGCTGGCGCGCAGCAGATGGTAGTAGTGGCGCTCGGCGACTTCGTGGATGAACTGCTTGCCGGCTTCATCGGTATAGCGCCGGCCGGTCCTGGCCATCAGGTGCGCGAGGCCGAGGATGCCCACGCCGGCGTTCAGGCGCCGGCGCGCGGTCACTCCGACCTGCGGCAGCTCGTAGTGCGCGAGATGGATGCACTTGTCGATCATCAGGAGCGCGTAGTACGCCACTTCGGCGTACTGTTCCTCGCTCTCTATGTTGGCGACGACGATGCCGGCCAGATTGCAGGTCGCCACTTCGGGCGCATGGCGGCGCACGATGGTCTCGATCGGCACGCCGTCGACGACGTCGCCCGCCTGCAGCTCGTCCGGCCAGATCGCGCCGCGCTGCGTGTGAACCGGTACCTTTCCGGCCAGCCGGCGCTGAGCGCCGTCGATCAGGCGCACGTCGACGAACGAGATGTCGTCGTCGGCGTACAGCTCGGTGATGTGCTCATAGGGTGCCGTCGGCAGCGCGATCTCGGCGCACAGGTTCGAGCTGTAGATGGTGTCGCGAAAGGGCGTGTGCCGGTTCAGCTCCGTAATGTTGTGCTCGTAGACGCGCCCGGTCTCGTTCCACTCGTTGCTGGCGGTGATGAGCAGTTCGCGCGCGTTCACCCAGACCTTGGGGAATGCCTCGTCGGCGGCATGGCGGTCGTAGATTTCCTCGAATGCCGCCTCGTCACCGCGATACAGCGCCGCGTGCAGCTCGGGCGCGGTGAAGCTGTTGAACAGGAAGATGTCTTCGTTGCGCGCCACCTTGCGCGCGAAGAAGCGGTTGCCGCCCCAGGAATAATCCATGCCGCGGATTTTCCGGTCCTCGGTGGACATCGGATTCTTCAGCCGCAGCAGCGTGTCGATCTCGGGATCGAAGATCGGGAAATAGGTGGTGCAGGCGCCGCCGCGGCCGTTCTGCAGATTCGACTTCACCTCGGCCACCAGCGCGCGAAAATAGGGCAGCTTGCCCTGGTGGCGGATGACGCCGCCGCGCACCGGGTCGTTGAGCGAGCGCGTCGCCAGATGCGCGCCGATGCCGGCGCTCATGTAGGTCATCGTGTTGGCGATGTGGTTGCCGACCGCGATCGAGCGCGCGTTGTCGGCCACCGTGTACAGGCAGCAGCTGGCGTAGCCGCGCAGCGGCGTGCCCAGGTTGACGTGGTTCGGCGTGGGCGCGTTGAGACGGTTCTTCGACAGATGTTCGTAGAAGCACTTCACGTCCTGCATCCGCCGTTCGCGCGGCTGGTCGACCGCCAGCGCCATGGCCATGCGCATGTAGATGAATTGCGGCGACTCGTAGTAGACGCCCTGCACCCGGTCGGCGATGGCGTATTTGGTCAGGTGCGTATGCAGCTGGTAGTGCGCGTACTCGAAGTCGCGCTCGTGGTCGATCCACTCCTGGATCACCGCGTACTCCGATTCCGAGTAATCCAGCAGCTCCATCAGTCCGAGGTGCTGCAACCGGCGATGCAGGGTGAGCACCGTCGGGCGATCGTTGCGATAGAGATCCTTGCGGATCAGCGTGGCGTACAGCCGTCCCGCCATGCGGTTGTATGACCAGGTATCGAAATCCAGGCAGGTGCGGATCAGCTGCTGCTGCAGTTCGCGCGAGCTGGCGGTAGTGGCCATGACGGAGACGGCCTCGAGTACCGCCGACGGCCAGTCGACGGCGTCGCCCAGCGTGGCGGCGGCCCATTGGCCCCATTGGTTGAGCTTGTACGGCGTGAACGGCTCGACACGGCCGTCGCGTTTGATGATGAGTTCCAGCACGGAGACATCCCGAAGGCAAGCCGCGCCTGCGGCGGCTCGTGAACCAGATGCCTGCTCCCTCGCGCAGGGCCCGGTGGGGACGTTTCGTGCGTGCACGCGCATCGCCGGGCCAGGATATCCCGGCCCGCGACGTACTTCCCCGCGGAAGCCGTCACCCGCACCATCCCGGACGGGATGGTGTGTCGGCAGGTCTTCGGACTCGTGGACCCGGGTCGATGTGCATCCCATCGACTCTCCTACTGGGCCCCGCTTCCCGGATCGGTGATCCAGTGCTTCTGAGGCCGGTCGTTTCCACTTACCGCTGCGGGGCAGTTCCGGACTTGCACCGGATTCCCTTTTTCGATCGGTTCACGATCAGGCGTGAGCCGATACCGACGCAGCGAATATATCGGGTTTTCGCCGGCCGTACCAGGCGAGCGGGCAGGAAGGGGGCAGCGCCGCCTGCCGACTGCACGGAGCCTCTGACCGGACGCCGGACGGGTACCCGAAAGGGCGGCGGAGAGGTGTCCGGGGAAGAGTCCTCACCGTGCCGATCGGGTCTGGTGTGCACAACGCATTCAGAAGCGTCGGCCGACCGTGACGGTGCCGTAGACGGGGACGTGCTTCTGCCCGTCGAATTCGCGCGTGCGGTGGTAGCGCGCGAAGGCGAAGCGCCACAGACCGCGGTAGATGGCGATGCCGTAGCCGATATCGGCGACCAGCGGGCGCTTGTCGACCTTGTGGCTGGAGCGGAAGGTATTGCCGTCGAGGGTGATGTCGCGCAGCACCCAGCGGGCATCGACGGCGACGAACGCGTGTCCGCTCCAGCCGTCGCGGCCCGTCGAATGGACGGGCGCGGTGTTCTCGCCGGCCGGGCGCAGTGGCGCGGTACCGAAATCGTCGGGCACGCGCAGTCCGAAGCGCCATTCGGCACCGACGTTGGCATAGGTTGCGAAGTTGCCCAGGCTCGCGCCCCAGTGCCGGGTCAGATCGTGGCCCCAGCCGCTGGCGTCCTGCGCCCGCGTGACCCGTGCACGGCGTTCGTGGATCAGCTGCACGACGGGTTCGTTGCGCAGCTGATGGTCCCAGCCCTGGAAGCGGCTCTCGCCGATCACGCCATGCCACCAGTTCTGCGTCTGTCGGGCCCGGGCGGCCGGTCCGACGAGGCCGACACGCAGTTGCGAAGTGCGCAGTGCATCGCCGCGGCGGGCGTTGTAGCCCAGGCTGAACAGCAGGGCGCCGACGTAGGGCCGGTCGTCGCGAATCAGTTCGCGCGCGCGCCGGTCGGCCGGCGTGTACATCAGCTGCCCGAGGCCGACGGTCATGTTCTGCTCGTCGAGCCCTTCGCGCTGCAGGAACGACAGATGGCGGTTCAGGACGCGCACGACGCCGGGCAGGCATGGGTCGTCGCGGTAGCTCGTCAGGTTCGGCGAGACCCAGCTCAGCAGGATGCCGTTCGAATAGCCCTGGTCCTGACCCAGTCCGCCGAACAGATCGTTGTCGACGCGCAGATTGAAGGTGCCGGACGAGCGGATCGCAGACGGATCGCGGCAGTCTGTGGCGAGAACTTCCGGTGCAGCGAAAACGGAGGCGAGTGCAAGCAGGACCAGCACGAAGACCGGCCGGATCCCGATGCCTTTGGCAATGTGCTGCTTCACGGTTTCTCCGATGCCGCAGTGGCTGTCTCAGCGTAATGATCCGGCGAAACGTATTTCCCTGTTCGCGTACTCCCTATCCACCGGCTGCCGGCCCGTCCGGCAACGCCGTGCCGTTCATTGCGCCGCTCGCCGCGCCTTCCAGCAACCGGCGCGCATGACGCGCCGCCACCCATTCCTCGTTCGTCGGTTCCACGCCCACGACGACGCGGCTGCCGGGCGTGGACAGCACCGGTGCATGGGCGGCATTGGCCGCCGCGTCGATGTCGGCGCCGAGGAAAGCGAGGTCGCGGCAGACGCGCTCGCGGATGAAGGCGTTGTGTTCGCCCACGCCGGCGGTGAAGACCAGCAGATCGAGGCCGCCGAGCACCGCCGCCAGCGCGCCGATCTCGCGCACGATGCGGCGCACGTAGAGCGCGAGCGCCAGACGCGCGCGCGTGCCGGGTTCGCCGGCGTCTTCCTCGTGCTGCACGATCACGCGCGGTTCGGCCGAGATCCCCGAGACGCCGAGCAGGCCGGAGCGGTGGTAGAGCATCTGTCCGACTTCTTCCAGCGACAGTTTCTCGACTTCCATCAGGTACAGGATCGCTCCCGGGTCGATGGCGCCGGTGCGCGTGCCCATCATCAGGCCGTCCAGGGCCGAGAAGCCCATCGTGGTCGCGACGCTTTGCCGCGCATGCAGCGCGCACAGGCTGGCGCCACTGCCCAGGTGGGCGACGATGGTGCGCCCGTTCGCGACCTCGCCATGGCGTTCGGCCAGTGCGACCGCCATGTACTCGTAGGACAGTCCGTGAAAGCCGTAGCGGCGGATGCCGCGCTCCCAGGCCTCCCAGGGCAGTGGCAGGATCTGCTCGACGGGTGGCAGGGTGTGGTGAAAGCCGGTATCGAAGCAGGCGATCTGCGGAATGTCCGGTTGTTCGTCGAGCAGGATCTCGATCGCATCCAGCGCAAAGGGCTGGTGCAGCGGCGCCAGCGGCACGTACGACTTCAGATCGGCCAGCACGCCCGCGTCGACGCGCGCCGGTGCAAAGTACCTGCTGCCGCCGTGCACCACGCGATGCGCGACGGCCCGCAGCGCTCGGCCCGCCAGGCGGGCCAGCACGCGCTCGCGGATGAACTGCAGGGCGCCGCGGTACGGGCGCTGCGCGTCGAGCGCGATCGGGAACGGCGGCACACCGGTCTCGCCGAAATCGGGTGCCGGGCCGCCGATGCCCTGCACCTTGCCGTTCCACAGGGGCTGGCGCGGCAGCGGCTCGGCAGTGGCGTCGAACACGGCGAACTTGATGCTCGACGAGCCGCAGTTGAGAACGAGGATCAGCGTGTCGGGGCAATGGGTCATCGGTCGGAACGGGTCAGAACGCGTGAGGCAATCGGCCCCACCCGGGAGCCTCGTCGGGTAGCGGCCGGGCGAGGCGCAAGGCGCAGACATGCGGGTTCATCGGGCGGACATCGGCAATGCCCGTTTATCGACAAGGCGGATGTTTTCCGGCGGGCAGAACGAGTGTGTACCCGGCACGCTCATTTCTGGCGCACATAGTGCCCGGGTGCGTCATCGAGCACCGCCGGTGTCGCGCCGGAACCGGTTGCCTTGCCTTTGACGCCGCCCATCGCGCCGCCGATTGCGCCGCCCATCGTCGGCGGCGCGATCCGCCCGCTGGCCCGCTGTGCGAGCCAGTCGTCCCAGGCGGGCCACCACGAACCGTCGTGGCGCGGCGCATCGGCCCGCCACTGGTCGGGATCGACGTAGCGGCCGCCGGCCGCGCGCGTGGCGATCTGGTAACTGCGCCGCGGATGGCCGGGCTCGCTGACGACGCCGGCATTGTGGCCGCCGCTGGTGAGCACGAAGGTGATGGCGGAATCGTTGAGCAGGTGGATCTTGTGGACCGAACGCCAGGGTGCGACGTGATCGCGCACCGTGCCGACGACGAACATCGGCAGGCGGATGTCGGCCAGCGCAACCGGCCGCCCGCCGACCCGCCAGCGGCCTTCCGACAGATCATTGTCCATGTACAGGTGCCGCAGGTATTCGCCGTGCATGCGCCAGGGCATGCGCGTCGTGTCGGCGTTCCAGGCCATCAGGTCGATCATCTCCTGACGCTGGCCGAGCAGGTATTCGCGCACGCGGCGCGACCAGATCAGATCGCGTGCATTGAGCAGCTGGAACGAGCCGGCCATCTGCCAGCCCTCCAGGTAGCCGCGGCTTTTCATGCCGGCGTCGAGCCAGGCGAGCTGGCTCTCGTCGACGAATACCTTGATTTCGCCCGTTTCGCGGAAATCCGTCTCGGTGGCCAGCAGGCTCAGGCTGCACAGGCGCTCGTCGCCGTCGCGGGCCATCGCCGCGGCCGCGATCGCCAGCAGTGTGCCGCCCAGGCAGTAGCCCACGGCCTGCACCTTGCGCTCGGGCACGATCGCGCCCACGGCGTCGAGCGCATCCATGACGCCGAGCCGACGATAGTCTTCCAGACCGAGCTCGCCGTCTTCCGGATCCGGGTTCTTCCAGGAGACGATGAACACCGTGTGACCCTGCTGCACCAGCCAGCGCACCATCGAATTGTGCGGCGACAGATCGAGGATGTAGTACTTCATGACCCAGGAGGGCACGATCAGCACCGGCTCGGCATGAACCTGTGCGGTCGTCGGCGTGTACTGGATCAGCTCGATCAGGCGGTTGCGGTAGACGACCTTGCCGGGCGTCACGGCGACGTCCCGGCCCACTTCGAATCTTCCGGCGCCGGCGGGGCCGGCACCGGTCAACGTGCGCTGCACGTCGTCGATGAAATTCACCGCTCCCTGCCACAGGTTGACGCCGCCGCTGGCCAGCGTGGCCTGCAGCACCTCGGGGTTGGTCGCGATGACGTTGGCCGGCGAGAACATGTCCAGCCACTGGCGCGCGGCGAATTCGACCATGTCTTCATGATGCTTCGACACGCCGCGCACCCCGGTCGTGGCCTGATGCCACCAGTGCTGCTGCAGCAGAAAGCCCTGATGGATCACGTTGAACGGCCAGCGTTGCCAGGCCGGGTCGGCAAAGCGGCGATCCTGCTCCAGCGGCTCGATGCAGTTCGGACAGTCGGGGTGCCGGGCGACGCGGGCGGCATAGCGCAGAAAACGCGCCTGCAGGCGTGCAGCCTCCACGCCCAGGCCGAGCTGCTTGCCGGGCGCAAAGGCCAGATGCATGGCCCAGTCGAACCAGGCCAGTGCCGCCGCCGTCGGCGCCATGCCGCCCGTCAGGCGCGCGCGGCGCGCGTAGGCCAGGGTGTCGATCAGTTCGTACGGCAGGCGCAGCGGACCGACCCGGTCGATGGTGTCGTTACCGGTGACGGGTCGGCCCGTGTTCGCGGACGCAGCCGCAGCGGCAGTCGCGGCCGAGAGCCCCTTGTCTGACCGGGTGTCCAACCGCTTGTCCGGCAGGGCCTGCGGCTGGCGCTCCGCCGGCGGCCGCCGGGTGGACGACTTGCTCGTGGCAGTCATGGCGAATCCCCTCGTTCCGGGTCCGGGAAGCAGTCTGCAGGCATGAAACGATGATCAGGCCATCTGGCTGATCGTCCGGCGAAAACGTGCCAGCGACAGGGTGAACAGGATGGTGCCGATCACCGCCAGCCAGAGGAACGGCTTCCAGACCGTTTCCAGGCCGGCTCCACGGTACAGGATGGCCTGGCCGAGCTCGACGAAATGGGTCGTGGGTGCCGCCAGCATCAGCGTCTGGACCAGTTCGGGCATGCTCTCGCGCGGCGTGCTGCCGCCCGAGAGCATCTGCAGCGGCAGCAGCACGAGCATGATCAGCATGCCGAACTGCGGCATCGTGCGTGCCAGCGTCGCGAGGAAAATGCCCATCGAGGTGGTGGCGAACAGGCACAGTGCGGCGCCGCTGAAGAACAGCGGCAGCGAGCCCTCGATCGGCACGCCGATCAGGCCGCGCACCACCAGGTTCAGCGACAGGGCCGAGGCGACCAGGACGACCAGTCCCATCGACCAGATCTTGGACAGCATGATCTCGGCCGGTGTCACCGGCATCACCAGCAGGTGCTCGATGGTGCCGTGTTCGCGCTCGCGGATCAGCGCTGCGCCGGTGAGTACGATCGACAGCATGGTGATGTAGTTGATGATCTGCATCAGCCCGCCGAACCAGCTGCCTTCCAGTGCCGGGTTGAAGCGCGCCCGCAGGACGAGGTCGATCGGCGGCGCGGCCGCGCTGCGCTGACGCCGGACGAACTCGTCGATCTCGCCCAGCACGATCTGCTGCACGGCGCCGCTGCCGGTAAAGGCCTGGCCCATGCGCGTGGCGTCGACGTTGAGCTGGATTCCGGCGCTGCGTCCGGCCAGCACATCGCGCTGCAGACCGTGCGGCAGATGAAGCGCGAACGTGTATCGGCCGCTGTCCATGCCCGGGTCCATGTCGGCCATCGTGATCAGGTCCGGCAGCCGGAACTGCGGTGGATAGAAGGCGGAGACGATGCGCTGCGACAGCATCGAATCGTCCTCGTCGACGATGGCGATGGGCGCCCGGTGCAGGGTCTCGGGCATGGCGGTGGCGGCCGCATAGACCGCCGCGGTGAACACGTAGACGATCAGCACGACCATCATCGGGTCGCGCGCCAGGCTCCACAGTTCCTTGACGCCCAGGCGGTAGATGTTGGCCAGATGGCGCGTCTTCACTGCTAACGCTCCTGTTTCCGGACCAGCGCGATCGCCAGACCGATGATAACCGGCACCGAGAGCAGCATCGCGCCGAAGGCCGTCGTCAGATCGGCAAATCCCAGTGCCTTGTTGAAGACGCCCCGGCTGATCGTGATCATGTGCGTGGCCGGATAGATCTGTCCGATCAGCCGGCCGCTGCCCTCCAGCGACGACACCGGGTCGATCAGGCCGGAGAACTGCGTGGCCGGCACCATCGTGCCGACCATGGCGATGAACATCGCGGCGATCTGGCTTTTGGTCAGTGCCGAAGCGAGCAGACCCATGCCGGTGGCGGCGAAGGCGAACACCAGCGCCGCCAGGACGAGCAGGGCCACGCTGCCGGTGATCGGCACGCCGAATACCGTGACCGCCAGCAGGCTCATCAGCGCGAAATTGACCATCGTCAGGCCGACGTAGGGCAATTGCTTGCCGAGCAGGAATTCGCTGCGGGTGACCGGGGTGACGTACAGATTGACGATCGAGCCGGTCTCCTTTTCGCGCACCACGGCCAGCGCGGTCAGCATGGCCGGCAGCAGCAGAAGCAGCAGCGGCACCACGGCCGGCACCATGGCCGGCAGGCTTTTCACGTCGGGGTTGTAGCGAAAGCGCGTCTCGATGGCGGCGCCGGCGGGGAGCGCGCCGGCGCGATCGGTCATCTGCGTGTGCAGCCAGTGCTGGTGCATGCCCAGGACGTAGCCCTGCACGGTTTCGGCACGCATCGGCATGGCACCGTCGACCCAGGCGCCGATCTGCACCTGGCGCCCGGCGAGCGCGTCGCGCATGAAGCCGTGCGGTATCTCGATGGCCAGCGACAGCTCGCCGCTGCGCATGCGGCGGTCCAGTTCGTGGTCGTCGATGATTGCAGGCTGCTCGATGAAGTAGCGCGATCCGGACAGTTGCAGGGCGTAGTCGCGACTGAGCGTCGTCTGGTCGCGATCGAGCACCGCATAGCGCAGATTCTCCACGTCCATGCTGACGCCGAAACCGATCACGAACATCAGCAGGATCGAGCCGCCCAGCGCCAGCGTGGCGCGGATCGGATCGCGCCGCAGCTCCAGCGCTTCGCGCCACACCCAGGCGAACATGCGCTGCAGGCTGAAGAGGCGGGGTCCGCCGCTGCCCGGGCCGGGCGCGGCGGCCGGCGCCGATGCCCCCGCCGATGCGCCTGCCGACGTCGACACCGGTGCCGTCAAGGCCGCGGCGGACGGCCCGTCGGCCGTCGTCCGCCCCGACGCGAGATCGGCCGCGCTGCGACCGGTCCGGCTGTCGGCTTCATGGCGGCTCCGGCCATCGATTGCGTTGCCGGTTTCGCGGTTGTTTTCGCGATCGGCTTCCATCAGGTAGCCGATGAAGGCCTCCTCCAGCGTCCTGGCGCCGCGTTTGGCCACCAGCCTGGCCGGTTCGTCGCTGTCGAGCACCTTGCCGGCGTGCATCATCGACATGCGGTCGCAGCGCGCGGCCTCGTTCATGAAGTGGGTGGACAGGAAGATCGTCACGCGGTCGCGCCGCGACAGTTCGACGAGCAGCCGCCAGAAGGCGTCGCGTGCGACCGGATCGACGCCCGCGGTGGGTTCGTCCAGGATCAGCAGCTCGGGTCTGTGCACCATGGCGACGGCCAGCGACAGCCGCTGGCGCATTCCGAGCGGCAGGCTCGCCGGCAGGCTGTCGATCACTTCGTCCAGGCCGAAGCGCTCGACCATCTCGCTCACCCGGGCCGGAATCTGCGCCGCGGGCACGCCGAACAGCTGCGCGTGCAGCACCAGGTTCTGACGCACGCTCAGTTCGCCGTACAGCGAAAACGCCTGCGACATGTAGCCGACGCGCCGGCGGGTGTCGAGGTCCCGCGGGTCCAGTTCGTGCCCGAACAGCCAGGCCTTGCCCGCGCTGGCCGGCAACAGGCCGGTCAGCATCTTCATGGTCGTCGTCTTGCCGCAGCCGTTCGAGCCCAGGAAGCCGAAGATCTCGCCGCGCCGGATGCGGAAGCTGACGTGATCGACCGCGACGAAGTCGCCGAAGCGCATCGTCAGATCGTGTGCCTCGATGGCGATGTCGGCCTCATCCGCCGCCAGCGGCGGAATGTCGACCGCCCGGTGGCCGCGGATCTTCTCCTCCGGCAGCAGACCGATGAACGCCGCCTCCAGCGAGTCGGTGCCGGTGTGCTCGAGCAGCGCCTGCGGACTGCCCGCGGCGAGTACCCGGCCGGCGTCCATCGCCATCAGCCAGTCGAAGCGCTGCGCTTCGTCCATGTAGGCCGTGGCCACGAGCACGCTCATGCCCGGGCGTTCGTGGCGCATCCGTGCAATCAGGTCCCAGAACTGCGCGCGTGCCAGCGGGTCGACGCCGGTGGTCGGTTCATCGAGAATGAGCAGATCCGGGTCGTGGATCAGGGCGCAGCACAGGCCCAGTTTCTGCTTCATGCCGCCCGAGAGCTTGCCGGCCGGGCGCGCGAGAAACGGGTACAGGCCGGTGGCACGGGTCAGGTCATCGATGCGCCGGCGCCGTTCGCCGGCATCGTGGCCGAACAGGCGCGCGAAGAACTGCAGATTCTCCTCGACCGACAACGTGGGATAGAGGTTCCTGCCCAGGCCCTGCGGCATCCAGGCGATGCGTGGACCGGCCCGATGGCGGTGGCGCCGGCTGGCCATGTCGCCGCCCAGCACCTCGACCGTTCCCTGCCGGATCCGGCGCGCACCGGCAATCAGTGCCAGCAGACTGGACTTGCCGACGCCGTCGGGGCCGATCAGGCCGGCCATGCATCCGGCCGGGATCTCCTGGTCGATGCCGGCCAGCGCCTCGATCCTGCCATAGTGCAGCCGGACATCGCGCAAACGCACCACGGGCGCTATCGATGCTCCGGGCGGCACGTCGTCAGTCTTCCGCGGGCACCTGCAGCGCCGGCGTGACGGCCAGCGCCGCCGGCCAGGGCACTTGCGGATCGATCCTGAGCCAGGCAACTCCCGGCACCCCCGTCTTGACCTGCTCCAGATACCGGCGCAGCAGCTCCGGCGGCAACTGCGCACGCACGCGGAACATCAGCTTCTGCCGTTCACTGGCGGTCTCCACCGTCCGCGGCGTGAACTGGGCCTGGCTGGCGACGAAGGAGACCCGGGCCGGAATGACGACACCGGCTGCCGCATCGAGCACGATGCGCACTTCGCTGCCGAGCGCGACCCGACCGGCAACCGTCTCGGGCACGAAGAAGGTCATGTAGACGTCGGACAGGTCGAGCAGGTTGAGCACCCGGCCGCCAGCGCCGATCACCTCGCCGGGCTGCGCCACGCGCACCTGCACGCGGCCGTCACGTGGCGCCCTGAGCGTGCTGTCGGCGATCTCGGCATCGATGCGCGCGATGGTCGCCTGCACCGCCCGGGCGCGCGATTGTGCTCCGGTCTCCTGTGCGCGGGCCGCCTCGACGGCCGCCTGGGCCGCGACGACCTGTGCCCGTGTCGCCGCCAGTGCGGCTTCGGCGCTGCGCACCCGCACCTGGTCGTCATCGAGCTGCTGCTGCGAGGTGGCGCCTTGCGCCCTCAGCGTCGTCGAGCGCGCGAGCCGGCGACGGGCCGCATCGAGTTCGGCCTCGCGCTGGGCGACCTGCGCTTTCATCGCGGCGACATCGCTCCGGCGCAGACTGATCTGCGCTGCGGCGGCGGCGACGGCATGCAGGGCTTCCTGATGGCCGGCCAGCGCTTCTTCGCGCTGCGCCTCGAGGGTGTCGATCTGCATGCGCGCCACGATCTGGCCGGCGGTCACGAAGTCGCCCTCGCGGACGGTGATTTCAATGACGCGGCCGGGCAGCCTGGTGGCGACATCGATTTCCGTGGCTTCGATCCGGCCGTTGCCGCGGACGAAACCGTCTCCGGGATCGTCGTTCGCATGGCGCGACCAGCCGTACCAGGCGAGAACGGTCGCCACGCCCAGCAGAATCAGCAGGGAAAGGATCTTTTTCGGTGACGAGGGAAAGGCCATGACGAGAGAGTAGCAATCTTCGGAGGACGGAAGGTATATCTTTCGGGCTGGCCGCTCACCCGCGGGCGGTCGCGAGACCCGATCCGGAGGAACCGACATGAATCCCGTGCACGTCGTTGCACTGCTGGCCGTTCTGGAGTTCTTCGTCTTTACCGCACTGGTCGGCCAGGCGCGCGTCCGGTATGGCGTCAAGGCGCCGGCAGTCTCGGGGCACGAACAGTTCGAACGCGCCTACCGGGTGCAGATGAACACGCTCGAACAGCTCGCGATCTTCCTGCCGGCACTGCTCATCGCCGGACTGTACTGGCCTGCTGCCTGGGTGGCCGGTGCGGGCGTCGTCTGGCTCATCGGGCGGCTGCTCTACCGGCACGGCTATCTGCGTGATCCGAAGGCGCGCATGCCCGGATTCGCGCTGACGCTGCTGCCGTCGCTGGTGCTGCTCGTGGCAGCCCTGACGGGTGCGATCACCGGTGTCTGAGCCGGCCGTCGATCTGCTGCCGGACAAGGTCCAGCGCGGCAACATCTGGCGGTTGACGCTGGCCCAGGCGCTGGCCGGCGCCAATGCGGTCGTCATCTATGCCACCGGCGCGATCATCGGCAACCAGCTCGCGCCTTCGTCCCTGCTGGCGACGCTGCCGATCACGATTTTCGTGCTCGGCATGGCCGCCTGCATCCTGCCGATGGGTGCGCTCGCCCGGCGTCATGGCCGGCGCACGGCCTTTCTCGCCGGCACGTCCACGGGTGTGCTGGCCGGCCTGGTCGCGATGCTGGCCGTCATGGTGGGCAGCTTCTGGCTCTTCTGTCTGGCGACCTTTTTCGGCGGCGCCTATGCGGCCGTCGTGCTGTCGTTCCGTTTTGCCGCGGCTGATGGCGTCGCACCCGGCCGGCGGGCCCGTGCCCTGTCCCTGGTGATGGCCGGCGGCGTCGTGGCCGGGGTGGTCGGCCCGCAGCTGGTGACCTGGACGATGGATCTGTGGCCGGCACACGCCTTCGCCGCAACCTTTCTGGCCCAGGCGGCCGCAGCGGCGCTGTCGGCACTGGTGCTGCTGGGCGTGCATGCGCCTGCCCCCGGTGCGCAGGAACAGGCGCAGGCACGCGGCCGGCCGCTGGCCGTCATTGCCCGTCAGCCGCGCTTCGTCGCCGCCGTGATCACCGGCGCCGTCTCCTATCTGCTGATGAATTTCATCATGACGGCCGCGCCGCTGGCGATGCACATCTGCGGACACCCGCAGGCGACATCGAACGAGGCGCTGCAGTGGCACGTCATCGCCATGTACGCACCGAGCTTCTTCACCGGACACCTGATCACGCGTTTCGGCGCCGCGCGCGTTGCCGCTGCCGGCCTGATCCTGATTGCGCTGTCGGCCGTCGTCGGGCTGCAGGGCATTGCCGTCGCGCACTTCTCGTGGTCGCTGATCCTGCTCGGGCTGGGCTGGAACTTCGGCTTCCTCGGCGCTTCGGCGCTGGTGCTCGAATGTCACACGCCGCAGGAAAAGACGCAGGTGCAGTCGCTCAACGACTTCATCGTCTTCGGCCTGATGGCGATCGGTTCGTTCTCCTCGGGCGGGCTGCTCAGCGCCTGGGGTTGGGATGCGGTCCTGTGGGTATCCTTCGTGCCGCTGGCCGTTGCCGTCGTGGCCCTGCTCGTACTTGGCCGCAGAAGTCTCCGGGAGGCGGCGGAACGACAGGCACTGCCGTCGTGAACTGCATGGCTCCGGTGCCGCCCGGAGCGGGACCGGGGCGGAAGCAGCCAGCCTCCGGTGCAGTCCGCCAGCGCATCCTGGCGGTGCAGCCGGAACGGATGGCGTCCGCTCACCCGGCAGTGTTGTTCGGGATGGTGTCGGCGGTGACGAGTGAATCGTGCAGCAGCCGCAGTTCGGCACGGAGGAATTCCGGCAGCGAAGCCAGCGGCGCCGGTCCGGTGCCGGCGTGGATGGCCCGGGCCAGTTGCAGCAGCGCACGACCGATCTGCCTTTCGCCGCCCGGGCCGAATGATGCGTGGACGATGGCGGCGCGGTCGTCGACGCTTTTTTCCAGCATCCAGCAGAAGGTCAGCACGCGATAGGCCAGGCGCTGCGTCGCCACGACCGTCGGCCACGAGCGTTCGGCCTGTGCGCGGTGCCACGGCTTGGCGCCCATGCCGGCCTCATAGGCCTGCAAGAGGGCAAAGGCGCGATGCTGCAACTCGCGACGCGCGCGCCGGGCGGCTGCACTGTCGACGTCGCCGCTGGCGGCGCGCGCCAGCGCCCGCTTGACCGCCACCAGCACGCCGACCAGCTCCCGGGGAATGCGGATCTCCACGGTACGCGGTGACATCACGGTCATGATCAGCAGTCCGGTCACGCAGCCGATCACGGTATCGACGCCGCGCGCCAGAAGCAGCAGCACCGGATCGGAGACCGGTTCGGCGCCGGAGGCGATCGTCAGTGCAATCGCCGTGATGAAGACCACCGCCAGCGCATAGTTGCGCATCACCAGCATCTCGATGGTGAATTGCAGCAGCATCAGGGTGACGACGAGCCACAGCCCGTCGGGATCGATGGCGAGGATGGCGCCGGCCAGGACCAGGCCGACGAGCGTGCCGAGCATCCTCTCGATGCCGCGCTGCAGGCTGCGCATCCAGTCCAGCCCCTGGTACAGCACCAGCACGGCTGCCGCCATGGCCCAGTAGGCGCGCTCCAGCCCGAGCAGGATGCCCAGCGTCCCGGCGATGGCGGCAGCCGCGCCGACGCGTGCCGTTGCCATCCATGCGGGCGACCAGGGCCGCACGCTCTCGCGCAGGGATTCGCGAAGATCATGGTGGCCAAGCGGAATCCGCCCGGAATCCGCGCCTTCGCCCGGATGTGTGCCCGCCGGGTCGGCCTTGTTTTCATCCCTTCCGTCCGCTTCGCGCCCGCCGATCGTGCGCAGGCGCGCCGCAATGTTGCGCAGCGCGTCGCCCGCGTCCGCCGGGGGCGCACTGCCGGTCGCCGAGGCGTTCAGGATATCCGCGAACAGCAGATGCAGTTCGCGATTGAGCCCTCGCAGCCGCCGCAGGCTTTCATCTGCGGCAGGGCGGACCGGCTGCCAGGTGACCAGTACCGTCCAGGCCTGATGCAGTGCCAGTGCCGCCGCATGGCGGGCACCATCTTCGCCGGGGGTGCCGATGCCGTGGAGCAGACGAGCAGTCGCCCGGGTGGCGGCGGCGACTGCCGAGCGTTCCGGCCCCCTCGGCTGCACGAGCATGCCGGCCATGTGGGCCAGCCAGGCGAATACGCCCCCGCCGAAGACCAGCAGGCCCGCCTGGCCGAGCGACAGGTGCACGATCGGCAGGCCGGTGCCGGCGGCGCAGGCGAGCGCGAACATGTAGGCGCCCGGCGGTCCGATGCGCAACGCGTTGCACAGGAAAGTCGAACTCGTCGCGATCAGCACGACGGCCGGCACCACCAGCCAGGGGATTTCCTTCGCCTGGATGCCCAGCATGACCGAGACCGTCAGGGCCAGCGCGACGGCGGCCAGATGGAAGGCGCGGTTGCGGTACGGGCGCTCGTTGCCGTAGAGCGCGGTGAAGGCACCCAGCGTCGCCAGCAGGCCGGCAGCGGTGTCGCCGGCCAGATGGCCGATCAGGACCGGGACGCCCATGCACAGCGCTGCCCGCGCGGCGAACGGCCAGCGCCGGCCGGTGGATGGGCGCAGGCGAAAAAGGCCGGCCAGCGAGAAGGAGGGCGGCGGTGCGGGCGCGGGCCATCCTGCGCCGGCTGGGGACCGGGGCGGGCCTGCCGGCGCTGCGCTGCCGCGTGTTCCGTTCATCACCTTTGTTCTGGTTACCATGCGCGTATCGTCATCTGCTGGCATCCCCGGCTACACGGCTCACATCATGACGCACGCGGACAACTGGTTGCTCTGGGCGGTCCTGTCGGCCGTCTTTGCCGCGCTGACCGCCATTTTCGCGAAGATCGGGCTCGAGGGCGTGAATCCGGATCTGGCGACGCTGGTGCGGACGGTCGTGGTGGTCGTGCTCCTGGCGGCATTCGTCTGGTTTTCCGGACAGTGGAGCAACCCGTTCTCGCTGTCCACGAAGACCCTGCTGTTTCTCGCTCTCTCCGCGCTGGCCACCGGGGCATCGTGGGTGTGCTATTTCCGCGCGCTGCAGCTCGGCGAGGCCTCGAAGGTCGCACCGGTCGACAAGTTCAGTGTCGTGCTGGTTGCCGTCATCGCCTTCCTGGTCCTCGGCGAGCGGCCGTCCGTGCGCGACTGGGCCGGGATTGCACTGGTGGCGCTCGGCGTTCTGCTCCTGGCGTTGCGGCGCTGAACCGGAGGCGTATCGGGAATCCGGGCCGCTCCGGCCTGCCGGTCGAATGTAAGGCCGGGTCTCTGACCGCGACTGTTTGTGAGGTCAAGGTGAACTGTGGTGCAGCGGCGTGGATTCGATGCTCATTCGTGCGATGACCGCCGACGGCTTCGGGCGCAACCGGTCGGTCCGGACGAAGCGGTACAGCAGATTGGGCTCGGAGAGAATGTAGATCGAACCGTCCGGCCCGAGCGTGATGCCTTCCGGCTGCGGGACGGTCCGGCGCAGGCCGCTCGTGCCGCCCCACAGGGGCAGCATGCCGATGACGGTGCCGTCGCGCGAGTATTCGGTGACCAGCGCGGAGGCTTCACTCAACAGCAGCAGGTGGCCACTGTCCGGTACGACCGTGAGCGAGGCCAGGTCGCGGCCCAGCGGACCGAGCCAGGCGCGCGGGCGCCAGATGCGGACATCGGCGTCTGGCCGGTAGCCAACGGCGATTTTCTGCGGGCTGGCCGGGTCCAGACCGCTGACGATCATCACCTGTTGTGGCCATTTTTCGTTGACCAGCAGCAGTTCGGCGCGCGTCTCGTCCCAGGAAGTGCCTTCGAACCCGAGATTCGGCCAGGGCCGGAAGCCCGGCACCGGATGGAACCGTGCGACCGGTACGGCGACGTCGGTGCCGGCGGCGATCCGGATCCAGTGCAGGCTGTTGTCGGATTCATCCGAGACGACGAACAGATCGTCCTGTATGTGGCTGATGCCTTCGGTATCCGCCATGCCGGGCAGCGGGATCTGTCGCAGGAGCCGGCCGTCGGGAGTCATCTCGACCACGGCCGGTGGCCGGTTGACGACTGCGAACAGGGTACCCGTGGCCATGTTCCAGGTCAGCCCGGACGCGTTGCGGCGCAGGCCGGCGACGGGCTGCGCCTGCAGGACCGCGCGATAGGCGCCCAGATCGAGTCCACGGCCGGTCGCTTCTTCGGCACCCCGGCGGGTGAGTGACAGATAACCGGCGATGCGTATCCAGTCGAGGTGCAGGAGCGTGGCGCCGGCCACGAGCAGCGCGCCCAGGAACAAGGCCCTTCGGAACGGGCGCATCATCGCGTCGGCCGGGATCCGCTCATGTCAGAGCCCCGCAGTCTTTGGCCGGGGCATGCCGGGAATCGAGGTCAGCCGTTGGCGCCATGCGGGCTGACGTAGTCGCGCACCTCGAGCTGGAAGGCCACGTTCATCCGGTTCCAGCTGTTGATGCTGACGATGACCATGGTCAGGTCGATCAGCTCCTGTTCACTGAAGTGCCGGCGCGCTTCCTCGTAGACGGCATCGGGCACGCCGTGCGCGTTGCCGATCTGCGTGACGGCTTCGGTCCAGGCGAGTGCGGCACGTTCGCGCCCGGTGTAGCAGTGCGCTTCGCGCCAGGCTGCGAGCAGGTACAGCCGCTGTTCGGTTTCGCCCTGCGCGCGGGCGTCCCTGGTGTGCATCTCGAGGCACCAGGTGCAGCCGTTGATCTGCGAGGCACGCGTGCGCACCAGTTCGATCAGGGAGATCTCCAGCCCGCTCTTCTGAATGTAGGCTTCGACGCCCAGCAGGGCCTTGTAGGCCCTGGGCGCTGCGGTGCGGTAATCCAGACGCTGCTGCATGACTTCTCCTTGCTGCGGTGACCGATCGCGGGACGGTCCGGGTGGGGCGATCGTACGGGTCCGATCGTACCAGCGCGGCGCCGGATCGCCGCGCGCGCCTTCGTCTGCCATACGCTACAGTGGCGCATGGAGGAGAGAGCATGAAAGCTGCGTACCTCACGCATCCGGACTTCCTGCTGCACGAGATGGGGCCGCATCATCCGGAGTGCGCGGAGCGGCTGGCCGTGATCAGCGACCGGCTCCTGCTGCGCGGGGTCAGCGACTACCTGGACGAGATCGAGGCGCCGGCAGCGACCCGCGAACAGATCGGGCGGGCGCATGATCTGCGCTATTTCTTCGAACTGCAGGCGTGTGCGCCCGTCAGCGGCTATGTCCAGGTCGATCCGGACACGGTGATGAACCCGCATACCTGGCAGGCGGCGCTGCATGCGGCCGGCGCGGTTGTACGCGCCAGTGAACTGGTCGTCTCCGGACAGTATCGGCGGGCCTTCTGCGCAGTGCGCCCGCCGGGTCATCATGCCGAGCGCGACCGGGCGATGGGTTTCTGCTTTTTCAATAACGTCGCCATCGGCGCGCTGCATGCGCTCGAGGCGCTCGGACTGGAGCGCGTGGCCATCGTCGATTTCGATGTGCATCACGGCAATGGCAGCGAAGACATTCTGGCCGGCGACGAGCGCGTATTGATGGTGTCCACGTTCCAGTCGCAGCTCTATCCGTTCGTCGGCGAAAGTCCACGTGCCGACAATATGTGCAATGTGTCCCTGCCGGCTTACAGTGACGGTTCGGCACTGCGCCGGGCGGTGACGGAGTCGTGGCTGCCGGCGCTGCGCGGCTTCCGGCCCCAGATGCTCTTCGTTTCGGCCGGCTTCGACGCTCACCGGGAGGACGACATGAGTCACCTGGGCTGGACCGACGATGACTATGCGTGGATGAGTGCGCAGATCGCCGCCTTTGCCGACGAGTGCTGTTCAGGGCGGATCGTCTCCGCGCTCGAAGGCGGCTACGAACTGGCGGTGCTGGCGCGCTGCGTCGAGCTGCACCTGCGCGCGCTGATCGGCATCGACTAGGAAACAGGCGGCCGGTTTGACCACGGCACCGACGACATGGAACAACTGCATGCGCTGACCAGCCTGTTCGACCCGTCGGGGATCGTGCTCGTGACCGGGCCGGGCGCGCCGCCCTGGTGCGCTGCGCTCACCGGGCAGCTGGAGGACTCCGAAGCGCGTCTGTCGCACATCACGCTGGGACCCGACGGGCAGCCGCTGGAAGCCAGTGACGCGGCGGCGGCGTCCGGAGAGCAGCCGCCGGAGCCGGGCGGGTCCGGGCGGGTCGATCTGGCCATTCTTGCAGTGGCACCCGGCCACAGCCTCGACGCCCTGCGGGCGGCGGCCACCCGGCGGGTGCGGGCGGCGATGCTGCTGTCGCCCGCTCCGGAGGCGCCGCTGACCGCCCGGTTGGTGGCGTTCGCGCGTGCGCAGCGCATCCGGCTCCTCGGGCCGGGAACATTCGGTTTTTCGCGTCCGCCACGGCGTCTCGACGCCGGTCGCCTCGGCCTGCTGCCGCGTCCGGGCAACGTGGCGCTGGTCACCCAGTCGGGCGTGCTTGGCGGGGCCATTCTCGACTGGGCTGCGGACACGGCCATCGGCTTTTCGCTGGCGGTATCGCTGGGTGCCGAAGCGGATGTCGATATCGCCCAGGTCCTCGATTACCTGGCCAACGATCCGGCGACGAAAGCGGTGGTCGTCTATCTGGAAGCCGTGCACGATGTACGCGCTTTCATGAGCGCACTGCGCGGGCTGGCCTGGAGCAAGCCGGTGGTCGTCCTCAAGGGAGGACGCGACGCCGCCGTGCGTGCCGCCTGCCGGACCCATTCGGGTGCGCTGATCGGCAGTGACGCGATCTACAGTGCCGCCCTGCGCCGGACCGGCGCCGTGCAGGTGCGCGTGTTCACGCAGCTCTTCACGGCAGTGCGTTACCTGGCGGCGCGCAACTGGCCGATTGGCAAGCGTCTGGCCATCATCGGCAACGGCAACGGACCGCTCATCCTGGCGTCGGACCAGGCGTGGCACGCGAGTATCCGCCTGTCGCCGTTCACGGAACCGACCCGACGACGTCTGGCGAGTGCACTGCCCGGGGTGGAAATCGCCAACCCGCTCAATCTCGGCCCCGATGCCGGGCCCGATGCGTGGGTGCGGGCGATCGAGGCGGCGGCCTACGATCCCGAGTCGGATGCGGTACTGGTGCTGCTCGCGCCGATCGCCGGCATCGACACGTCGGCCATCACCGAACGCATCGCACACGTCGCGGGCTCGCTGGGCAAGCCCCTGTTCGCCTGCTGGCTGGGCGATCACGCGATGCGCCCGCTGCGCGCCCGGCTGGACGCGGCCGGCGTACCAGTATTCCGTACACCGGAAGCGGCCGTGGACGCGTTCTCGACGGTCGTCACTTTCTATCAGAACCAGTTGCTGCTGCAGCAGACGCCGCGTTCGCTGTCCGGACGGCACGCGCCGGATCTGGTGCGCGCGCGCTCGGTGCTGGATGCCGTGTGTGCCGAGGCGCGGGAAACACTCACCGAAGCCGAGTCGAAGGCACTGCTCGAAGCCTTCGGGATTCCGGTCAATCGAACGCTGCTGGCGGCGGACCCGGGGGAAGCGGTCCGGATGGCGGCACAGATCGGCTATCCGGTCGCGATGAAGATCAGCTCGGCCGACGTCGCGCACAAGAGCGAGATCGGCGGCGTGGTGCTCAACGTGCGCAACGAGGACGAAGTGCGCGAGCAGTTCGACGCAATCGTGGCGTCGGTGCGCAGGGCGCAGCCGTCGGCGCGCATCCAGGGAGTGAGTCTGCAGGCGATGAAGCTTGGCCGGCACGGACGCGAACTGTACGTCGGTGTCTTTCGCGACCCGCTGTTCGGTCCGGTCATCGCGTTCGGTACCGGTGGCCGGCGCGTCGAGATCCACCGCGACACGACGCTGGAGTTTCCGCCGCTGAACAGCTTTCTCGCGCGCAGCATGATCGCGCGCACGCGGGTGGCGCAGACGCTGGGCGAATACGGCGATTCGCCGGCGGTCGATCTGGAGGGGCTCGAGCGGCTGCTCGTT
>Ga0172382_10003876_pt1 | contig 23400 bp, 16 predicted proteins | sample Leawel138RmetaG_FD_122245 | JGI IMG/M metagenome (GOLD analysis project Ga0172382, IMG submission 122245) | Leachate microbial communities from a municipal landfill in Southern Ontario, Canada - Leachate well 138R metaG | ecosystem: Engineered > Solid waste > Landfill > Unclassified | place... | reverse complement strand
CGCCGAGGAGCTGGCCGATCTGGTCGCGCAGCCGATCCCCGCCGCGGCGGGCGCGCTGCGCCTGTCGCCGCGCCTCGCGCTGCTGCGCGCGCTGGGCGAGGAGGGCGTCGAATCGATGCTCGACCGGCTCGGCCACACGCTTGCCGCCAGCCGCCGCTTCCAGGGCCGCCGCATCGCCTGGGTCGACGGCGAGACCGTGCCGCCCGGGCGCACCGCCGCAAAGCTCGAGACCGATCTGCTCGCCGCGATCGACCGCGACGAGATCGAGATCCTGTTCCAGCCGCAATTCTCGCTCGCCGACGACCGGCTGACCGGGGCCGAGGCGCTGGCGCGCTGGCGGCATCCGGTACTCGGCCGGATCGGCGCGGCGGCGCTGTTCGCCATTGCCGATCGCGCCGACCATGTCGCGCCGCTCTCGCGCCACATCGCCCGGCAGGCGCTGACGGCGGCCGCGGCGTGGCCGGGCGCGCTGCGCCTCTCGCTCAACGTCACGCCGGCGGACCTCGCCGCGCCCAGCTATGCGCAGAAGCTGATGGCGATCGTGCGCGACAGCGGCTTTGCGCCCGAACGCCTGACGCTGGAAGTCACCGAACAGACGCTGCTGGGCGACGTCCATGCCGCGGCCAGGACGCTGGGCCAGCTGGCGGGCGAGGGGCTGCGCATCGCGCTCGACGATTTCGGTGCGGGCTTCTGCAACTTCCGCTACCTCAAGCTGCTGCCGCTCGACTACCTCAAGCTCGACCGCTCGATGGTGGACGGCATCGCCGACGACCCGCGCGACCTTGCCGTGCTGCGCGCGATCGTGGCGATGGCCGGGGCGCTGGGGCTGGAGGTGATCGCCGAAGGCATCGAAAGCGAAGACCAGCGCGCCCGCACCGCCGAGGAGGGCTGCGCCTTCTACCAGGGCTTCCTGCGCGCGCAGCCGATGACGGCGGGGGCATTCCTGGAGCTGGCGGGCACGTCGTCCCGGGCTTGACCCGGGACCGCTGGCCTCGTCGACGCGGCGTTCAGTCAAGCTGCCAGCGGTCCCGGGTCAAGCCCGGGACGACGAAGAATACGCGTCATCCCGGCGAAAGCCGGGATCGCTGGCCTCTGGGTGTGATGCGGAGACTCACACGAATCTTGCCCCAAGGTCCTCCCACTTCGGGTTCATGGCCTCGATCAGTTCGACTTTCCACGCGCGCTGCCAGCTCTTGAGCTGCTTCTCGCGGACGATCGCTTCCTCGATCGTTGGATACTCCTCGACGAGGACCAGGCGATCGAGCCCGTATTTGCGGCAGAAGCTCGATCCCATGCCGTTGCGGTGCTGCCAGCTGCGCTGGTCGATGTCTGCGGTCACGCCGACATAGAGCACGCCGTGCATGCGGTTGGTCAGGATATAGACGAAGCTGCCCCGCTCCATGGGTGTCGAGCCTAGGGGCCAGCGGTCCCGGGTCAAGCCCAGGACGACGAATATGCGTCGTCCCGGCGAAAGCCGGGACCGCTGGCCTCGTCGACGCGGCGTTCAGTCAAGCTGCCAGCGGTCCCGGATCAAGTCCGGGACGACGATCAGGCCGCCTTCTTCGCTATCCCGCTCAGGCCCTTGGTCAACTGGAACAGGCCGTTGAGCCGGGCCCTGGGGTCGCCCCAGGCGCGCGTCACCACCAGCTTGCTGTCGGGGCGCAGCTTGACCGTGCCCTGCAGCCGTTCGGCATAGGCGATGAGGCCGGCGGGGTCGGGGAACTGGTCGTTGTGGAAGCTCACCAGCGCGCCCTTGGCGCCCACGTCGATCTTGGCGATGTGCGCCTCGATCGCCTGGCGCTTGATCTCGATCAGCTTGATCAGGTTCGTCGTGGGCGCGGGCAGCGGGCCGAAGCGGTCGATCATCTCGGCCGAGAGCGCCTCGATCTCGCGGCTGTCCTCGGCGTCGTTGAGGCGGCGGTAGAGCGCCATGCGCACCGCGAGGTCGGGCACGTAGTCTTCGGGGATCATGATCGGCGCATCGACGGTGATCTGCGGCGAGAGGGCGGAGCGCTCGCGCTCGAGGCCGATGTCGCCCGCCTTGGCGGCGAGGATCGCGTCCTCCAGCATCGACTGGTAGAGTTCGAAGCCCACTTCGCGGATATGGCCGGACTGTTCGTCGCCCAGCAGGTTGCCCGCGCCGCGGATGTCGAGATCGTGGCTGGCGAGCTGGAAGCCGGCGCCCAGGCTGTCGAGGTCGCCCAGCACCTTGAGCCGTTTTTCCGCGACTTCGGAAAGCTGGCGGTCAACCGGCGTCGTCAGGTAGGCGTAGGCGCGCAGCTTCGAGCGGCCGACGCGGCCCCTGAGCTGGTAGAGCTGGGCGAGGCCGAAGCGGTCGGCGCGGTGGATGATGATCGTGTTGGCGCTGGGGATGTCGAGCCCGCTTTCGACGATCGTGGTCGAGAGCAGCACGTCATACTTGCCCTCGTAGAACGCGCTCATCCGCTCCTCGACCTCGCCGGCGCCCATCTGGCCGTGGGCGGAGACGAACTTCACCTCGGGCACGCTGGTCCGTAGCCAGTCCTCGACCTCGGCCATGTCGGCGATGCGGGGCACGACGATGAAGCTCTGCCCGCCGCGATGATGCTCGCGCAGCAGCGCCTCGCGCATCACCATGTCGTCCCATTCCATGACGTAGGTGCGCACGGCGAGACGGTCGACCGGCGGGGTCTGGATGGTCGAGAGTTCGCGCAGCCCGCTCATCGCCATCTGCAGCGTGCGCGGGATCGGCGTGGCGGTGAGCGTCAGGACGTGGACGTCGGTGCGGAGCTGCTTGAGCTTTTCCTTGTGGTTGACGCCGAAGCGCTGCTCCTCGTCGACGATGACGAGGCCCAGCCGTTTGAAGCTGACGGTCTTGGAGAGGATCGCATGCGTGCCGATGACGATGTCCATCGTCCCGTCGGCGAGGCGCGCGCGCGTCTCCTTCGCCTCCTTTTCGGGCACGAGGCGCGAGAGGCGGCCGATCTCGATCGGGAAGCCGGCGAAGCGCGCGGTGAAGCCGGTATAGTGCTGGCGGGCGAGCAGCGTGGTGGGCGCCACCACCGCGACCTGCTGGCCGGCCATGGCGGCGACGAAGGCCGCGCGCAGCGCCACCTCGGTCTTGCCGAAGCCGACGTCGCCGCAGACCAGGCGATCCATCGGCTTGCCTTCGGACAAGTCCTTGAGCACGTCGTCGATCGCGTGCTCCTGGTCCTCGGTCTCCTGCCAGGGGAAGCGATCGGCGAACTGGTCGTAGCTCGCCTGCTCGGGCAGCAGCACCGGTGCCTGGCGCAGCGCGCGCTTCGCGGCGGTGCGCAGCAACTCGTGCGCGATCTCGCGGATGCGCTCCTTGAGCCGGGCCTTGCGCCGCTGCCAGGCTTCGCCGCCGAGCTTGTCGAGCGCGACGCCTTCCTCGCCGCTGCCGTAGCGCGAAAGCACGTCGATGTTCTCGACCGGGATGTAGAGCTTGTCGCCGCCGGCGTAAGTCAGCATCACGCAGTCGTGCGGGCTCTTGCCCACCGGGATCGACTGCAGCCCCTCGTAGCGGCCGATGCCGTGGTCCATGTGAACGACGAGATCGCCGGGGGTGAGCGCGGACAGCTCGGCGAGGAAGGCGTCGGCATCCTTCCGGCGCTTCTTGCGGCGCACGAGCCGGTCGCCGAGGATGTCCTGCTCGGTGATCAGCTCGATCTCGGCGTTGGCGAAGCCGGTTTCCAGCGGCAGGACCAGCGCAGCGGGCACCGATCCGGCAGCGATGCCGAGCGCTTCCTGCCAGGATTCGGCGAGGGCCGGCGCGGGTTTCTGCGCTTCGCCAAGAATCGCGGCGATGCGCGCGCGGCTACCGGGCGAATAGGCGGCAATGATCGCCTTGCGGCCGCTGCGCGCGACGGCGTGGAGATGCCTTGCGGCCGCTTCGTAGACGTTGTCGCCCGAACCGCCCGAACTTCTGGCGCGCTCGGGCGCGAAGTCGCGGCCGCCGGTGAAGCCGAAGTCGACCGCCTTGTCGCTTTCGGGCTGGGCGAAGATATCGGCGCGGTGGACCGGCCAGCCGGCAAGCTGCGCGTCCAGCTCTTCGCGCCGCAGGTAGAGCGCGTCGGTCTTCAAGGGGCGGTAGCTGCCGGGCGCCTTGCCGCTCGTGTCGGTGCGCGCGGCGAAGTAGTCGGCGATGTCGGCCAGCCGCTCGTCGGCCGCGCCTTGCGCCGCGCTATCGATGACGATGAGGTCGCCGGCGGCGAGATGGTCGAACAGTGTGACCAGCCGGTCCTCGAACAGCGGCAGCCAGTGCTCCATGCCGGCAAGGCGGCGGCCGTCGCTGACCGCCTGGTAAAGCGGGTCCGAGGTGGCATTGGCGCCGAACAACTCGCGGTAGCGGCCGCGGAAGCGTTTGATGCTTTCCTCTTCCAGCAGCGCCTCGCTGGCGGGAAGCAGCAGATGCGCGTCGAGCGAGCCGGTAGAGCGCTGGGTGTTGGGATCGAACAGGCGCAGCGTTTCCAGCTCGTCACCGAAGAAGTCGAGCCGCAAGCCCTGGTCGAGCCCCGAGGGGAAGATGTCGAAGATCGATCCGCGCACGGCGAACTCGCCGGCATCGGCGACGGTATCGGTGCGCGAATAGCCCTGGCGCTGGAGCAGCGCGATCAGGCTCTCGCGGCCGATCTCCATGCCGGGCTTGAGCAGCCGCACCGATTCTCGGATGCGGAAGGGGGTGGGTACGCGCTGGAGCAGCGCGTTGATCGTCGTGACGAGGATTTGCGGGCCGCCGGGCTTGCCTTGCAGCCGGTGCAGCGCGGCCAGGCGGCGGGCGCTGACGGAGAGCGCGGGGCTCGACCGGTCATAGGGCAGGCAGTCCCAGGCGGGAAACTCGACCACTTCCAGCTCGGGCGCGAAGAAGCCGGCGGCGTCCGCCACCGCGCGCATCGCCGCCTCGTCCGGCGCGACGAAGACGGCGCGCCCTTTGGCGGCGCGGGCAAGGTCCGCCATGACCAGCGGCTGCGCGCCGCGCGCGACCGAGGCGAGCGTCAGCGGCGTCTTGGCGGAAAGGATGCGGGTGAGGTCGGGCATTTACGTCCTGGCGGGCTTCAGCGCGGAATCTCGACGTAGTCCAGCTTCTGCATCAGCACCATCAGCTCGCCGGCGTAGCGTTCGGGGATGGGCAGGGCGCCGAGCGCCCAGGCCATGATCTCGGCGTCGTCCTCGTCGAGCAGTGCCTCGAACCAGGCGATCTCCGCCTCGGCCCAGCTTGCGTGGTAGCGATCGAAGAAGCAGCCGATCATGTAGTCGGCTTCGCGCGTGCCACGATGCCAGGCACGGAACTGCAGGCGTTTCAGGCGGTGGGTTGTCATGCGGGGCGGGTAGGGGAAACCCTCTGCCCATACAAGCATCGTCGCCCCTGCGAAGGCAGGGCCCGGATAACCGCGCGTCATCGCGAGCGGCGGCATCGGCGAGGTGAGCTATCCGGGCCCTGCCTTCGCAGGGGCGACGGGTTTATTGTTTGGCAAGTCGCTATATAGCCTGCCGCATGCGTCCCGAACGGCTCAATCCCCTGTTCGCCGAAACCGCCAGCCTCAAGGGCGTCGGCCCGCAAATCGCGCGGCCGCTGGAGAAGCTCGGGCTCACGCGGGTCAAGGACCTCGCCTATCACCTGCCCGACCGTTTCGTGCAGCGCCGGGCCGTGGCCAATCTCGACGAGGCCAATGTCGGGGAAAACATCGTCGTTGCGCTGACGCCGGCCGAATACCGCAGTTCCGCCGGGCGCGGGCCGTTCCGCGTGCTGTCCACCGACGCGGCCGGCAACATGGTGGCGCTCACTTATTTTGGGCGCAATTCGGGCTGGGCGCGCAAGCAGTTGCCGCTGGGCGAGCCGCGCTGGATCGCCGGGCGGCTCGACCAGTACGGGCAGACGCTGCAGATCGTCCATCCCGATCACGTCTCGGAGGAAAGCGCGGGGCTCGGCCAGCTCTGCGAGCCGGTCTATCCGCTGTCCGAGGGGCTGACGCAGGGACGCGTCGCGGCGCTGGTGCAGCAAGGGCTCGCCGCGCTCGTCGATCTGCCCGAATGGATCGAGCCGGGCCTGCTCGACCGCCAGAAGTGGCCGGCCTGGCGCGAGGCGCTGCTGCTGGCGCACCGCGACGAGCACCGCGAGGCGCGCGAGCGGCTGGCCTACGACGAGCTGCTGGCCAACAGCCTTGCCCTGATGCTGGTGCGCAACGCCAACCGCGCCAAGAGCGGCACGCCGCTGCGGGGCGATGGGCGGTTGCGGGACAAGCTGTCGCTGCCGTTCGGCCTGACCGGCGCGCAGAAGCGGACGATTGCCGAGATCGAGGGCGATCTTGCCCAGTCCGCGCCGATGCTGCGGTTGCTGCAGGGCGATGTCGGCTCGGGCAAGACGGTGGTGGCGCTGGAAGCGATGCTGATCGCGGTCGAGGCCGGCGCCCAGGCGGCGCTGCTCGCGCCCACCGAGATCCTTGCGCGCCAGCACCACGCGACGCTGAGCCGCATGGCGGCGGGCACCGGCGTCGAGATCGCGCTGCTCACCGGCCGCGGTTCCATGCGAGGTGGGGGCCGCGCGCGCGAATCGATCCTGATGGGGCTGATGGACGGCAGCATCGACATCGTGGTGGGCACCCACGCGATCTTCCAGGAATCGGTCGCGTACAAGAACCTCGCGCTGGCGGTGATCGACGAGCAGCACCGCTTCGGCGTCGGCCAGCGGCTGATGCTGACGCAGAAGGGCCCCATGTCTGTTAACGGAAGGCGCACGCCGCACTGCCTGGCCATGACCGCGACGCCGATCCCGCGCACGCTGACGCTGGCGGAGTACGGCGAGATGGACGTCTCGCGGCTCGACGAGATGCCGCCCGGCCGCCAGGCGATCGACACGCGCGTGGTGGCGGTCGAGCGGACCGGCGACGTCGTCGGCGCGCTGTCGCGGCATCTGGCGGGGGGCGGGCAGGCCTACTGGGTCTGCCCGATGGTGCGCGAAAGCGAGAACGACGACCTCGCCGCGGCCGAGGCGCGCTTCGCCGAACTGAAGGCGCGCTTCGGGGAGGACGTCGTGCTCGTCCACGGCCAGCTCAAGGCCGAGGCCAAGGACGCGGCAATGGAGCGCTTCGTGCGCGGCGAGGCGAAGCTGCTTGTCGCGACGACGGTGATCGAGGTCGGGGTCGACGTGCCCAATGCGACGCTGATGGTGATCGAGCAGGCGGAACGCTTCGGCCTCGCGCAATTGCACCAGCTTCGCGGCCGCGTGGGGCGCGGGTCGGAGAAATCGGTCTGCCTGCTGCTGCGCGGGACGGAGCTGTCCGAGACCGCGCGTGAGCGGCTGGCGCTGATGCGCGAGACGCAGGACGGCTTCCGCCTTGCCGAGGAGGACCTGCGCCTGCGCGGCGGCGGCGAGCTGCTCGGCACGCGCCAGTCGGGCGACACGCCGTTCCGCATTGCCTCGCTCGAGCAGATCCAGCGCCTGCTGCCGCTGGCGCACGACGACGCGCGCCTGCTGATCGAACGCGACGGCGGGCTGACCGGCGAGCGCGGCGAGGCCGCGCGGCTGCTGCTCTACCTGTTCGAACGCGACTGGGGCGTGCAGTTGCTGCGAGGGGGATGACGCGTACGAGGTTATCGTTCCAGCCGCTTCAGCGCGTCGCCTGGCGGCCCGCCTTGCACGCGCGCCAGGATCGTCCGCGCCACTTCGGGCGGTGACAGCGCGCCGGTATCGAGCACCATGTCGAAGCAGTCGTGGCGGAAAATCTCGCGGGCGATGAATTCGCCGGCACGGCGGGTTCCGGCGTTGTTGCGGGCGGCGTGCTCCTTGCCGAGCACTTTCTCCACTTCGGCGATGCGGCCTGCGATGCGTTCGCCGAGGATCGCCAGCGGCGGCTTCAGTGCGACGAACAGCGTATCGAGATCGCGGAAATGCGCGACCATGTTCGGCAGGATCGGCGGGGCGGAGGTCGCGACATGGTCTATGATCACCCGCTGCCCGTTCTCCACCGCCGCGCGCACCATGCGGTGGTAGGTGTCGATCAGCCCCGCACCGTAGCGGCCCAGGCTCAAGTGCGCCGGCCCGTCCGGGGCGCCCGGATCGTCGGGCGCCATGTGGATGCCTTCCTCGCCGCGAGGGCCGCCGTCGACGAATTTGCGCGGTACCAGCGTGCCGAGCATCGTGTCGACGCCGAAATGCAGCCAGAGGTCGTCCGCCTGCGCGACGAATTCCTTGGCTGTCGTGGTCTTACCGCTGCCGGTGGTGCCGGTGACGATGACGAGCCGGGTCATCGGGCCGGTTACCTTTGGGCCCAGGCCTGGGAACCCGCCCGGTGCCAGCGGCGATAATCCTGCAGGCCGTAGTATTCCTGATCCTCGCCGACCGCGCCGGTGTGACCGTCGTAGTCCCAGGCGAACTGCTGCCACCACATGCCGCGATCGGGAAAGAGGATCACCTCGGCGTGGCAGACCGAGCTGCCGACGGCGTGTAACTCGCGCCCCAGCTTATCCCGTGCGGTGACTTCGACCGCGGTGACGCGCGGGCCATCGCGCTCCAGCACGCGGCGCGTGCCTTCCGCAAGCGAGGCGATCACGCCGTCGCGCAGGATATAGCCGCCTACCGCGACGGTATCGCGCGAGCCGTTCGCGTCGACCGCCATCATGTGGAAGCCGGTCCTCTCGTCGGCTGTGGACCAGAGGTAGCCGCCCGGCGTGCACTTCTCCAGATTGCGCCGGCCGTGCGAGCCGTCGCGGATCGAGAAGGTGTCGACCTCGTAGGTCTCGCCCTCAAGCTCGACGGTGCCGGCGATGCGGCCGGGCTGTTCGAAGTGCAGCCGGTAGGCGCCGTCGAAGCCGTGGTCCTGGCGGCTGCCGATCTCGTGCGGCTCGCAGATCGCCTCGAAGGTGAGGTCGAGGCGGAAGCTGTTGGCATCGTAGCTCAGCCGGTAGCGCTTCAATGGCTCCAGCATCTCGATGCCGAACGAGAAATCGGTGGTGAAGTGGTACTTGTCGTAGTCGATCCCGTAGCGGCCTTTCGGCAGCGGGCGCATCGCCTGCCAGTCGAAGAACGGAAAGCTCCACGCGTGCGGCGTGGTGGCGTCCCACATTGCCGGGCCGGCCAGCATGCAGTTCATGTTCGGCCGGAAGTGGTTGTAGAAGAAGCCGTTGATCTTCCGCTCGGGGATCGCCCACGAGAACCACGAGCTTTCGCTCCAGTAGGGATCGTCGTCCCGGTGCATGTTGAAGTGGTCGGCGACGTCGCTGGTCAGCGCCATGGGCAATCCTCCGTTTGTCCATGGCCTCGCACGGGCCGGAGAGCGCTGGCAAGGGGCCAGTCTGGAACAAGCCGGCGGGTGCGTCTCAGTCGAGTTCCCAGGCGCGCTCGCCATGGCTGGTGATGTCCAGTCCCTCGCGCTCGGCATCGTCGTCCACGCGCATCGGCAGGATGAGCGAGACCATTACCGCGAGGATGGCGCTGACCACGGCCGCCCACAGCGTGACCACGCCGACGCCGACGAACTGGGCGAGGAACTGGCGGCCCATGTCCATGCCCTCGGCATAGCCGACGCCGCCGAGATCGACCGATAGGAACACCGCCAGCAGGATCGAGCCGGTGATGCCGCCGATGCCGTGGACGGCGAAGATGTCGAGCGAATCGTCGATCTCCAGCTTCTGTTTCATCAGTTGGATCATGGGGTAGCAGGCGCTGGCCGCCAGCACGCCGAAGACGATCGCGGCGCCCGGGGAGATATAGCCCGCCGCCGGCGTCACCGTGGCAAGGCCGGCGATGGCGCCCGTGGCGAAGCCCACGCTTGTGGGCTTGCCGACGCTGATGCGCTCAATCAGAAGCCAGGCAAGCGCGGCGGCGCAGGCCGCGGCGTGGGTGGCAATGATCGCGCTCGCCGCGTCGTCGCTGGCGGCCAGCGCCGAGCCGCCGTTGAAGCCGAACCAGCCGACCCACAGCAGCCCCGCACCGGCCATGGTCAGCGCCGGGCTGTGCGGGAGCATCAGCGTGCGGGGAAAGCCCTGGCGACGGCCGAGCAGCAGCGCCGCGACCAGCGCCGAGACGCCCGCCGTGGTGTGGACGACGATGCCGCCGGCGAAATCGAGCGTGCCGAAGCGGGAGGCCAGCCAGCCGCCGCCCCAGATCCAGTGGGCCACCGGCGCATAGACGACCAGGCTCCACAGCGCGGAAAAGCCGACCACCCAGCCGAAGCGCGCGCGATCGACCCAGGCGCCGGCCATCAGCGCCGGGGCGATCACCGCGAAGCACATCTGGAACAGCGCGAAGGCGCTTTCCGGCACGCCGGTACCGATGCGCACTTCGGCAAGGTGGATCAGCATCCAGGCGTTGCCCGAGCCCAGCCAGCCGCTCGTCACGTCACCGAAAGCCAGCGTATAGCCGACAACGATCCACAGCAGAGAGGCCACCGCGGCGATTGCGCCGCACTGGACCAGGACCGACAGGAAGTTCCTGGCGCGGACCAGTCCGCCGTAGAACAGGCCGAGGCCCGGCAGCGTCATCAGCAGCACGAGCGCGGCGCAAGTGAGGATCCAGGCGGTATCGCCGGTGTCGGGCGCCTCGGCCACGGCCTCCTGCGCAAGCGCCAGCGTGGGATTCGCCGCCAGCGCGGCAAGCAGCATGGCACACCATTTCCGCATTTCGGCTTCCCCCTTCCAGGGCCGGCGCAGAGCGCGGCGTCGCCCGCGGCGCGGGCTTAGAACATTCCCGAGCGGGGAGACAAGGCGAGGGGGAAATTCCTCCCCCGGCACGGGGAAGCTGCCCTACGCCCAGCCTTCGAGCACCTGGTCGGGCGGACGGTGGCCGTCCATCCAGAAGCGGATGTTGGCGATCAGCCGCAGCCCGGCCGCGCCGCGTCCCTCGATCGTCGCGCTGCCGATATGCGGCGTGAGGATGACGTTGGGCAGCGCAAGCAGCCGCGGATCGACCGTCGGTTCGCGCGCATAGACATCGAGCCCCGCGCCGGCGAGCCGCCCTGCTTCGAGCGCCGTTATCAGCGCCTCCTCGTCGATCAGGTCTCCGCGTGCGGTGTTGATCACGCAGGCGTGCGGCTTCATCGCGGCGATGCGCCGCGCGTCGAGCAGGTGGTGCGTCTCGCTGCTGGCCGGGCAGTGCAACGTCAGGATGTCCGCCTCGGCGATCAGGTGGTCGAGATCGGCCTCATAGCGCGCGCCCAGCATGTTCTCGACCGCCGGCGGCAGACGGTGGCGGTTGTGATAGACCACTTCCAGCCCGAAGCCGCGCGCGCGGTGGGCGACGGCCTGGCCGATGCGGCCCATGCCGACTATCGCCAGCCGCTTGCCGCCCAGGCTCTGGCCGAGGAAGTTCGATGGACCCCAGCCGGTCCATTGCCCGGCCAGCAGCGTGCGCGAGGCCTGGGGCAGGCGGCGCGGCACGCTGATGATCAGCGCCATCGTCATGTCGGCGGTATCGTCGGTGAAGACGCTGGGCGTGTTGGTGACGACGATCTTGCGGGCGCGGGCCGCGGCAAGGTCGATGTGGTCCACCCCGGCACCGAAATTGGCGATGAGGCCCAATTGCTCGCCGGCCCCGGCGATCATCGCGCCGTCGATCCGGTCGGTCACGGTGGGGACGAGGACATCGCAGTCGCGCAGCGCCGCGACGATCGCCTCGCGGCTCATCGGCACGTCGTCGGGGCTGAGCGCGGTATCGAACAGTTCGGCCAGGCGGGCCTCGATTTCCGGCAGCAGGCGGCGCGTGACGACGACGCGCGGCTTTCCGGCGGCGCGGCGGGCGAGCGGGGTTTCGATTGCGGTGGTCATGGTGTCGTGTGTAATTTGCCGCAGCCATGCGAAGGGTCAAGCGGCCTTGAAGGCGTGCGCGTGCCGGGGCTATGGAAAATCCCATGTTTTCACGATTCCGCATGGTTGTCGCCTTGGCCCTGCTGGCGTCGGGCGCCCCCGCGCTGGCGGCCGACGACGAGGACGTGCCCTATTGGGCCTCGCTCCGCGCCGACGAGGTGAACCTGCGGGTCGGACCGGCGGAGACGTATCGCATCGCCTGGGTCTATCGGCGCGCGGGGCTGCCGATGAAGGTGTTGCGCCGCATGGAAGGCTGGCGGCTGGTCGAGGACCCGGCAGGCGCGCGCGGCTGGATGTTGGCGCGCTTGCTCAAGCGCGAGCGCGGCGCGATCGTGAAGGGGCAAGGCTTGGCGGAGATGCGCGACAAGGGCGTTGACGGTGCGCGGCTGCTCTGGCGGCTTGAGCCGGGCGTGACCGGCCAGCTCGGCGATTGCGGTGAGGGCTGGTGCCGGCTCGACCTGGGCGGCGGCCGTGCGGGCTATGTGCGCCAGGACCGCCTGTGGGGCGCGGGCGCACCGTAAATGCGCGTCGCCCTGGGTCGAGCCCGGGACGACGCGATGGGATCAGACCAGTTCTACGGCCACGGCCGTCGCCTCGCCGCCCCCGATGCAGAGGGTGGCGATGCCGCGCTTGAGGCCCTTGTGCTTGAGCGCGCCGATCAGCGTGGTGATGATGCGCGTGCCCGAGGCGCCGATCGGGTGGCCGAGCGCGGTGGCGCCGCCGTGCACGTTGATCTTCTCGTGCGGGATGCCGAGGTCGTGCATCGCGAACATGGCGACGCAGGCGAAGGCCTCGTTGATCTCGAACAGGTCGACGTCGGCAAGCTGCCAGCCGGCCTTGTCGAGCAGTTTTGTGATCGCCGCCACGGGCGTGGTCGGGAAGCGCTGCGGCTCGTGCGCGTGGGCCGATACCGCCACGACCCTGGCTACCGGGGCCAGGCCTTTCGTCTTCGCCACGCTCGCGCGCGTCAGCACCATGGCGGCGGCGCCGTCCGAGATCGAGCTGGAGCTGGCGGCGGTGATCGTACCGTCCTTGGCGAAGGCCGGCTTGAGCGTCGGGATCTTCTCGGGCCGGCCCTTGCCGGGCTGCTCGTCGGTGTCGACCACGACCTCGCCGGCGCGGCTCTTGACCGTCACGGGAACGATCTCGCTGGCGAAACCGCCCTCGGCGATCGCGGCCTGGGCGCGGCGTAGCGATTCGATCGAATAGGCGTCCTGCGCCTCGCGGGTGAGCTGGTACTCGTCGGCGACGGCCTGGGCGTAGGAGCCCATCGAGCCGCCCTCGTAGGCGTCCTCGAGGCCGTCGAGGAACATGTGGTCATAGGCGGTGTCGTGGCCGGCGCGCGCGCCATTGCGATGCTTCTTGAGCAGGTAGGGCGCATTGGTCATGCTTTCCATACCGCCGGCGATCACCATGTCGATCGAGCCGCTGGCGAGCGCCTCGGCGCCCATGATCACCGTCTGCATTCCCGAGCCGCAGACCTTGTTGACCGTGCTCGCCTGGACCGACTTGGGCAGGCCGGCCTTGAGCGCCGCCTGGCGGGCGGGCGCCTGGCCGAGCCCGGCGGGCAGCACGCAGCCCATATAGATGCGCTCGATGTCCTCACCAGACACGCCGGCGCGCTCGACCGCGGCCTTGACCGCGGTGGCGCCGAGATCGGTCGCCGAGACATCGGCAAAGACGCCCGAGAGGCCGCCCATCGGCGTGCGGGCATAGGAGAGGACGACGATGGGGTCGTTGGCGGAAATCTGGGCCATGATGGCGATGCCTTTCGGATGGCGTTGGACAGCAATGGCAAGGCGCATAATGTTGCACCGCGGCGATGGCAATCCATGGCGGTCCCGAGAGCGCGCGATCCATGGATGCAGAAAGGACGGCTCGCCTTGCCGTCGCGGCGGTGAAATCAGGCTGGCAATGCAAAGCGACGATAAGCCGCTTGAGCGCGAGTGCGGCTAAGTGATTGAAAATATGGTCGGGGAGACAGGATGTGAATCTCTGTCGTGCTAATAGTGCGGTATGCTGCGTTTCGGTGCAGCAATGTTGTCGAACCGCTGAGACGCGCCCCGGGGTGATTGGGCGGGATGTTCACGCATTCGCCAACTGGACGCAGATGACACTCATTTTCGAGCTACCGGACAAATGCCTGAAAAGCCTGCGTTGCAGCCAGGATTGCTCGTTTAAAGTGGAACGAGCGGTCCGTGTCCTGCCAATTCGGCCCCATCGATAAGAATATCCGTACCGGAGATAAAAGGAGATTCATCGCTGGCGAGAAAAACGACCAGCTTTGCAACTTCCCGAGGGTCGGCTTTGCGGTTCATGGGATTAAAGCCGCTCACATCGAGGCCTTCGTTCATTGGCGTAGCGATCGTGCCGGGACATATGGTATTTGCCCGCACGCCCCGGTCGGCAAGCTCAATCGCGATGCAACGGGTAAGTCCGCGCACGGCAAATTTTGATGCAGTATAGCCATGGAGTCCGGCGATCCCTTCGATACCTTGGGTCGAAGACACGTTGATGATCGACGAGGGGGCCGACTGCACCAATGCGGGTGTGGCTGCCCGAATTCCCAGAAACTGACCGGTCAGATTGATGTTGATAATGTGGTTCCAGTCGTCGAGCGTAAAATTCTCGATGGAGCCCATCGTGCATATTCCGGCGTTGTTCACGAGCACGTTGAGGCAACCGAATTCCGCTACGGCGAGAGCGACCGCGTCGGCCCAGTCGCGCTCCCTTGTAACGTCGAGATGGATAAACCGCGCCCGATCCCCAATCTCTTGCGCCAGTGCCCTTCCTTCAATGTCCAGTACGTCGCCGATAACAACGCTGCCGCCTTCGTTGACGATCTCCCTAGCGTGAGCCGCGCCCATGCCTCGGGCGCCTCCACTGATGAGGGCAACCTTTCCCGCAAGCCTTCCCATACCATCCTCCATAAAAACAATGTTGATCAAGGAACGCGATCGATCACGATCATGTCTCGCCGCTCTCGGTCATGACGGCCCGTCTGCGGAGGGTGCTCGATTCTGATCGCTTCGGCTGCCGTTCCGATCAATTGCTGGCGCCATTGTCGCGAATGGCTTCCATGAGAGAAAGCCCGGTTGGCGTAGAAATTGCTTTCCCGTTGCTATCCCGATCCACGACATTAATTTGAAAGCGCCCTTATAAACATGTCCTGTCAGCGGCCGCGACTGCTGGACAAGTCCATCCCATGTTTTGAAGTCCATGAATCCTTGACCGCGAACATGGAAACAGGTGGGCGGGATAATCCGCCCACCATCGACCGAACTTAGAACCTGAAGGTGATTTCTGCGCCGAACGTCTGCGGTTCGCCCCAGATCGCGGTGTTGAAGCCGCCACTTGCGCCTTCGACATACCCGGAATTGTAGTAAAGCTTGTCGAACAGGTTCTTGGCATAGACGGCAGCCGAGAAGCCACTGCCGCTGATGTTGTCCCAGCTCAGCCGCATGTCGACCGTCACATAGCCCGGCAATTGGGTGCGGGGTGTGATCGAGCCCTCGTTGTTAGAGAAATAGGTCTTGGTCTGTCCGAAGACGTCGGTGCGCAGCTTGACCTCACCGAGATCCTCGGGGATCGGCAATCCGATTACCGTATAGACCGAACCGGCCCATTTCGGGGCGTCGGTGTAAGTGTCGAACGGGATCGTCAAGCCCGGAACGCCGGTGGCTGCCGAGAGATCGACCACATTTTTGGTGAATTTGGCATCGGTGTAGGCGCCCGAGAACCCGAATTCGAACCAGGTGGCGGGTTTGAAGTTGCCGTCGAACTCGACGCCCTGGATGCGCTTCTCCGGCACGTTGACGGTGAAGGCCGCGGGATTGCCGGCCACCAGCGCGTAGATCGAATGCTGGGCATTCTTCACGATCTGGCGATAGGCCGCGATGTTGAATCGCGTCGGTATGTCGCCGAGATGCCCGGCAAACTTGTAGCCGAGTTCGAAATCGTAGGTGGTCTCGTTGTCGAAGAAGTTGGTGTTGTTGAACGGCACGACCGCGCCGTTGAAGCCGCCCGCACGGAAACTGCCGCGCTGGGAGAAATAGACCATGTTTGACGAATCGATCTGGTACTGAAGGTTGAAGGTCCAGCTCGGATCGTGGAGCTTGGCCTCCTGACGAAGCGGCGTGGTGCCGGTAAGGTTGAACAGGCTGCCTTGGATCTGGTCCAGACCCGCAGTTTCCCAAGTGTAGCGACCGCCGGCAGTGGCCTTGAGCTTGTCGGTCAACTCGTAGCTGAGCTGTGCGAATACCGCCTTCGATTCTGACCGTTGGTGATAATAATAGGCGATGTCGGCCAAAGGCGTCGCCAGTTCGTCACCGACGATGACAGGGATGTATTCCTTCTTCTTGGTGTTCGAATAGAAGGCGCCGATGATATATTCGAGTGCGCCTGACTTACCTTGCAACTGCAGTTCGTTCGAGACAGCCCTGGTCGAGAATTCCTCGCCGCCGGGCCGGCCGTTACCCAGACCGGAGCGGTTGTAGAGGTTGAGCGACCCAAAAGGCGAACCCGAGAGGATTCCCGGCGTGCGGGCAAAGGCATCGGCCCAGTTGAAGATGTTCTTCAGCGTGAGGTCGTCGCCAAGCTCTATCTCGGTGGTGTTGGTGACGAAGGCGGCATGCGCCTTGTGCGGCAAGTCGTAGCTCAACCAGACCTCGTAGGGGTGCTGCTGCTGCCAGGCGAGGTAGCCGGGCACCGCGCCGGGCCATGTACCTTCGCCCATCGGGCCGTCGCCGAGCGTCGGCGCGAAGGGGCTGTTCATCCCATAGACGCAGTCGAGCGTCGCGGTCAGAGTGTAACCGTTGTTGGTTTCGCCGCAGGCATGATAGGAATAGAGGCCGCCGGCGCCTTCGGAACCACCAAAGTCGCTGTACTGCGCCACGGTCGTATTCTTGAAACCGGACGAGGGCTCGATCACCAGGGTGATGCGTCCGGATAGCGCATCGGTGTCACCCAGCGTGCTGCCGGTCCTGGCATTGCGGATGTAGCCGTCCTGCTTACTCCAGTCGCCGGCGACGCGCACCTTGATCGCGTCGGACAACGGGATGTCGAGTGCACCCTGAAGCTGGATGTAGTTGCGCTCACCGCCCTTGATCGTCGCATAGCCTCCGAAGACGTCGCCGGGCTTGGTGGTCTCGTAGAGGATCGCGCCGCCGGTCGCGTTGCGACCGAACAGGGTGCCTTGGGGACCTTTCAGAACCTGGACGGAACTGAAATCGAAGAAAGCCGTCGACGTGTTGCCCGCGCTCTGGGGTGCTTCGTTGATATAGGTCAGCACGGCGGGGCTGGAACCGGAGAAGGGATCGAGCGTCTGGCCGCGAAGCGTGAAGCTGATCTGGTTCGAGTTCTGCCCGCTCTTCACGATCAGACCGGGCACCAGGGCTGCCAGATCCTGCTCGCTGGACACGTTGCGATCCTGCAACATCTCGGCGTTGAATGCGGAAACCGAGACCGGGACTTTCGACAATGCTTCCGAACGGCGCTGGGCCGTGACGATGATCTCGCCCGGGATAGTCGCATCGCTCGATGCCTCGTCATCCCCTTGTTCGGTGGCGCTCTGCGCGAACGCCGGCATTCCGGCCACGAGCCCACTCAGCGCAATCCCACACGCCAGATGCATTTTTTTGATTCTGAGCGCCATTTTCGCTTCTCCCCTTCGGCTTCAGCGCCTTGCTGGAGCCATATCGTAGGAGCGGTAGGCTAATATAAATTAGGTAGATGTCAATGATATTTAGGCAGGTGCGGCAAGGAAAGAGCCGTTGGCTGGATTGCCTCCGGTGCGTAGAGGCAGGGCCTTGTTTATTCAGCGTATTCCAACGACTAAGTGATTGAGGGTATGTAGGTAGGGAGAGCCACTCCGAGCTGGTGAATCCATAGTGGCGTTAAGCGCCCTCTGTTTTCTCCCGCCCCATTAAACAAATGCAGGTTAGGGATTTTTGCGTGCAGGGCTGGGAGGTCATCGACATATCTGTATCTGGCTGCCGTCAGGCCGCCCATCGCTTCATCGCCCGCACATGCGCTGTGCGCCCGGCCGGGTCAGTCGAGATTGAGGTGGAGATGAGGCACGGGATTTTCTTCGCGTAGTTCGAGGCGACCTGTCACCGTCAGGCCGAAGCCCTCCAGTGCCGCCAGTTTGGCCTTGCTGGACGTCAGAAGAGTCATCTGTCCGACACCCAGATCGAGAAGGATTTGAGCGCCGATGCCATAATCACGGCTTGCATGTGTTTCATGATAAAGGCGTCGACCACCACCGATTCGTCGCGATATCGAGGTCGGACTTGGATCGCGGACAAACACCGCGGCTGCCGGCCCCTGGTGCTGCGAGATCTCCTTGAGAGCGCGTGGCACGTAATTGTGATGCGCGGCCGTCCAGCCAAGAAGATCGGCAGTCAGATCGACCTGGTGGACACGAACCAGCGTGTCCGAGTCGGGCTGGATGTGGCCTTTGACGATAGCCACATGCTCGCCACCGTCGACCAGATCCCGATAGACATGGATGGTAAGTGGAACTGCGGAATAATGGCTCTCGAAGGGTGCGCTTACCACGCATTCGATAAGGCGCTCGGACCGGCGCCTGTAGGCGATGAGGTTGGCAATCGTCCCGACTTTCAAACCGTGAATATCGGCAAAGCGCAGCAGATCGGGCAAGCGTGCCATGGTTCCGTCTTCGTTCATGACTTCACAGATCACGCCGGCGGGCGCCAGCCCTGCCAGGCGGGAGATGTCGACCGCAGCTTCGGTGTGACCGGCGCGAACGAGAACGCCGCCGTCACGGGCCGTCAAAGGAAATACATGCCCAGGCGTTGCCAGATCGTCCGGCCCTTTCGAGGGGTCAATAGCGACAGCAATGGTATGAGCCCGGTCGGGGGCCGATATACCCGTTGTCACGCCCTCGCGCGCCTCGATCGACACCGTGAAAGCGGTGCCATGGCCGGATTCATTATGGTCGGTCATCGGCCGCAATTTCAGCTCGTCAGCGCGGGAGCGCGTTATGGCCAGGCAGATCAGCCCGCGGGCGTAGCGGGCCATGAAATTGATCTGGGCCGGCGTCGCGAACTGCGCGGGAATGATGACATCGCCCTCATTTTCCCGATCGTCCGCATCCACGAGAATATAAGGTCGCCCTTCGATCGCGTCCTGAATGATGTCTTCGATAGGCGATACGCGATTTTCCGACATGAGCGGGCTCTTTTCAGGAGTCTGTTGAAACGGACTTGCGGGCTTCCACCAGGGCCAGCGCCTGCTCGCGCAGGCGAGCCTTCTGGACCTTGCCGGTACCCGTCTTGGGAAGTGCGTCATCGGTGGTGAACCAGATATCGCGTGGCATTTTATAAGCGGCGACGCGGCTGCGAAGATACTCCTTGATCTCGCTTTCTGTCATGGTGCCGCCTTCCGCGCGAACGACCCAGGCGCATCCGCACTCGCCATAGCGATCGTCCGGCATGCCGATGAAGAATGCCTGGGCTATGCCTTCATGCGCGGTCAGTATCTGTTCGAGTTCCTTGGGCGACACCAGTTCGCCCCGGCTCTTGTAAAGTTCCTTGGAACGGCCGGTGAGGAACAGGTTGCCGTCCTCGCGGAACTGACCCAGATCCCCCATTCTGATCCAGCCGCCAGGCAGAAAAAGTTCCGCGGTTGCGGTGGGATTGCGGAAATAGCCCTTGCTGTTCATCGGGCTGCGGCAGCACAGTTCACCCGGATGGCCCCATGGCAGGTCCGCGCCGGTTTCGGGATCGATCGTTTTGAATTCGGCGATCCTGCCATCCTGATCGGGAAGCCCCGCGATACCCGCTTCGACGATGCGACCCTGGGTTTGTGCTACGATCTCGATCGGGTCGCCGGGGACCGTGCAGATGACGGTGGCGGTGACTTCCGTCTGTCCATAGCTGGTGATGATATCTTCACAGCCGAACGTCTTCTGAACATCCGCCCAGACCCAGCTCGGCGTCGGCGCCGCCGCGCTGTGGATCGCGGTCAGAGAGGAAAGGTCGTACTGGCGGCGCTTGGCCTGTTCCAGCAGCGCGATGGTCATGGTCGGGACGCCCATGAGATAGTTCGCCCGATGACGGCCGATCGCGGTCAGGATCGCGTCCGGATCAAAGCGAAGGAGCGGTATGATTGCGCCGCCGACGATCATGCCGGAAAGCAGTCCCACCACCAGGCCGAAGCCATGATAGAGCGGCAGCGAAAAGACCGCGCGCCGGCCATACTCGAAAGCCTGATGGTATGCGCCCGCGTAAGAGGCGCGCAGAAGATTATCATGCGAGATGTCCACGCCCTTGGGCGAGCCCGTGGTGCCGGACGTGAACATGATGACAGCGGAATCTCCGCCATGCACGACGCTTTCTGCCGGGACGGGCCCTGACCCCGCCAGATCATCGAGAAATTGCAGAGGATCGGTTCGATCGAAAATCAAACCACCGCGAAGTTCAGGCAGGCCCGGACACTGGCCGTCCCGCCACCCCGGCAACGCCTCGTCAAGCTGGGCGGATATATCCCGCGAGCCGAAGCTGCTCATCGCGATCAGCAGTGCGCATCCGGCTTCGCGAACGGCGAACTCGATTTCATCAGGACGATAGAGCGTATTGAGGGGGACCGCGATGGCGCCGACACGCCAGATCGCGAAAAGCAGGGGCACGATTGCGGGATCATTGGCCATGACGAGGCCCACCCGGTCATCTTTGACGACCCCTCGTTCCGCCAGACCAGCCGCCAAACGACGCGAGACGGCCGCGACCTCTTCATATGTGAGAACCACGTCATCGGTGATTACAAGGGGGCGATCGCCAAAATCGCTGAGACTCCAGTCGAGATACTCGTGGAGACTGGACCATTGCCACCGCGGATGCCGTCCTGCGATGACGCTTCTGCGATGCGTGATGGCCATTTCCTTCATGTGCTCTCCCCTCGACCAATTGTGTGTCAATTGCCGATGTCAGCGCTCCTTGCGGGCTTTTTTATAGGACAGATGCTGGTGTCGTATGCGTCAATCAGGTTCTCCCGCTTGATCACGGTCGGCCTGAGCAATGCGCGGAAAGATTGTCGATTGGCTGACATCCCGGACAAGCGGACAAAGCGCTCCGGTACGCTTTCATGGCGCACCGGAGCAAAGGTGGGGTGACCCCCAAAAGCCGATCAGGCGACTTCCGTTGCCGTGCCGGCCGGAAGCTTGACGCGAGGGGCGACTTCCTTGGCGATGAGTTCAAGCGAATGGAACCAGGGCGCCGGATCATCATAATAGTCGTGCGCCTCGACCTGCAACGTACCCCAGCCACCCGTCTTTTCGAACAGGGCGTTGAGCTTCTCGACCACGGTGTCGGGCGAGCCCACGACGAACACCTTGTCGACCAGGAATTCGAGATCGGCCTTGTCGGGATCGATGCCGGCATCCTTGGCGAAACCGTCCATCATGCCGAAGCGGCGCCAGATCGGGATCAGGTAACGGTTGAAGCAGTAGCCGATCGGCCCTTCCATAACCTCGCGCTTGGCTTCGGCATCGGTATCCCCGACGAAGACCGTCTGCGAAACGGCATGGCGCTGCCGATCCGGGGTAAACCCGGCCTTGATGTTCGCCTCGGAATAGGTCTCCCAGTGCTTCTTAAGGGCATCGATGCCCGAGAAGATCGATACAGGCTTGAAATTGCGTTCGCCCGCCAGCTTCATCGAGGGCGAGTTGTAGCTGAAGCCAGTCACGGCAAATTCTGGAAAATCACCGCCAAAGGGGGAGTAGTTGGCGAGCTTGTGCTGCTCGTCCTCTTCCGTGACCGCTACTTCCTCTTCCGGAAAACCGGCGGACCAGAATTTTCCTTCATAGAAGAAGGGTTCACGCTTCCAGATCTTTTCCATGATGAAAAGCGACTCACGCACCATCTCATTGAGAAAAGCGGTGTCCTGGCCGTTCTTGATTCCATGCATGTAGGAGGCGAGCGGGTAGGCGCCCGCGCCGATACCCATGAAGTAGCGCCCTTCCAGAATCTGCGAGAGCCAGCCGACGGTCATCGCCAGCTTGGTGGGATGCTGATGCGGCAGAATATGGGCCATCGGCGCGAAGCTGATGTTCTTGGTCTGCAAGGCTGCGGCAGCCATGATCAGTTCGGGGTTGGGAATATTCTCCCAGATCTGCGAGGCATGCTCGGAGATCATCATCGTCGTGAAGCCGATCTTGTCGCAGTGCACCGCGCTCTGCACGCCCCATTCGAGGGTTTGTCGCGCGGTTCGTCCGGGGCGCATGTACGGGTGGAAGATCAGGCCGGTCTGCATAGACATCATCGCTCTCCATAACTGTGTTGCGGGAAATGGACTCGGCTCCACCTTCCCTAACAAAGCTTAGGTTGGATCAAGTTAAGCCACTTGTAAATAGAAATTTGACGAAGGGACCCGCTGAAATGAGCTGCGACTCGCTGCTGGTTGCGCCTCGGGCCGACTGCACAGCCCATCCGGTCGGATTAGAAAATATAAATAAATCAATGTTATATAATTATATTTTTCCATATTGACTGCCGGCCAGAGTCAGGCTGATGGACAGGCCGGCCAACCATGCCTATACCCGATCCAAATGAAGAGTGAGACAATTGACTTAGGTGGTTGGCTTTGCGATGAGCCGGACCAAAAGGGGGAAAGGGAATGCGGGGAGGTGGCGGCCTTGGCGGGCGAGTGCGATAATCTTGATGCAAAGACTAGGTTGATCCTCACTGCGGAACGTCTTTTCGCGCAGTCCGGCATCAACGGCGTGTCACTGCGCAAAATCGCGCAGAAGGCCAAGTTGGGCAATCATTTCGCCGTGCAGTATCATTTCGGCTCACGCGAAGGGCTGGTGCAGGCAATATTCGACCATCGCATGGCGCAGATGGAAGAGGCGCGCGGCGCCATGCTGGAAGATCTGCATCGGCGTGGACTTACCAAGGATGCGCGCTCGATCCTCGAGGTGATCTTTCTTCCGCAGCTTCAGCTCAACGGAGATGGACACGCTTCATACGGCAATTTTCTGGCGCAATATCTGCTCAGGAACGATTGGAGTGACTTTGGCGTCTTTGGTCATGAAGCGCCACCCAATCTGCAGAAGACTTTTGATCTCCTGCGCGAGAGGGTTGATTATCTCCCCTCCGCGGTGGCGCAGCGCCGATTGGTGAATGTCAGCCTCATGTTCCTTTACCTCCTTGTCCGGCACAGCGGGCAGGGCGGTGGGCAGCAGGAAGCTTTCGACAGCGCACTTGCAGATACGATGGAGCAGATCGTTACGGCGATGTGCCTTCCATTCAGGGTTTGATGCGCCCGGCGCGGTCGGCACGAGAGTAGAAAGGCGAGGGTAATGGCGAAGGCAATAGACGGAATCCGGCTTGAACCGGGCGAGGCGATTGACTGGATCGTGCTGGATCGTCCGGAGGCGGCAAACGCTTTCTCCGGCAAGATGCTCGAGCGTTTTTCCACCGTGCTTGCGGAGCGGCGCAGCGCCGGTGCGCCGGTGCTGGGTATTCGCGGCGCCGGCAAAGGCTTTGGCGCCGGGATGGATCTCGGCGAATATAATGCGAACGGGTCCGCCATGGGCGATGTATTGCGGCTTTCCTCCTGCGTCGAGCGGTGGACGGCAGT
>Ga0172382_10003874_pt1 | contig 23406 bp, 21 predicted proteins | sample Leawel138RmetaG_FD_122245 | JGI IMG/M metagenome (GOLD analysis project Ga0172382, IMG submission 122245) | Leachate microbial communities from a municipal landfill in Southern Ontario, Canada - Leachate well 138R metaG | ecosystem: Engineered > Solid waste > Landfill > Unclassified | place... | reverse complement strand
TGTTCTTATACTCTGAGCCTGTTAAGCCCTTCGGAGATGCTTGTTATGCAGAAGGGTGAGTTCTCAGAGTGCCCGATTGTTGTGTAGAAGGTGTATGCACCGTAGTACCAGAGTGAGTAGACACCACATACTTTTTTACCCCTAATTATGTATTTTTGATATATACCCTCTTATGATGTTATAATAAAAAAAAATTTAACAAGTTTAAACTATATTAATAAGAACTTATAATGAAAATCATATCCTATAAACCTGATGAGATAAACAAATACTATACTATTTCAGGTTTCATACTATTTTTTCTCGGCGTTTTAATTAAATACCCACCTGCTTATGACTACACTATTGTTAAAAACATAACTGGTTTTCTCTTCTCTATTTTTCTTGTGGTTATTTTTATTACTCAAAACAAAAGGTTTAGTTTCAACAAATATATATTTACTCCTTTTCTACTTTTTTTTCTGTGGACAGTTATCTCTGCATATACAAGCCCCTTCAAACACGGAGCATCAAAACAACTTGAAGAATACCTGCTATATTTTACTATTTTCTTATGTGCTACAAACTGTAAGATAGAAAAAAACTGGTTTAATATATGGATACTTGCAGGTGTGAGTGCTTCAATACTTGCAATTTTTCAGTTTTTTAGCAGTTTAAGGTACCCTGTTTCAACTTTTGGTAATCCAAACTTTTTTGCTGGCCATCTTATGATGCTTATTAGCATATCTTTCTCACATATTTTTTTAAAAGAAAACAATATAGAAAAAAGGTTATTATACACTCTTTTTTTTCTTATCTTATTACTTGCTTTAATACTTACTCGTTCCCGTTCTGCTATTTTTGCAACATTATTTGGTCTTTCAACTGTTATGTTTCTCCTAAACAGAAAAGGAAATTTTATAAAAAAATGGGGCGGTTATATTATTTTGTTGATAAGTCTTCTTTTTCTATTTCCAGTTATTAAAACCTGGTACTTGACCAACGTTAGGTTATTCTTATGGAAAGGTACTTGGCAAATGATAAAAGCAAGACCTATTTTTGGTTGGGGGCTGGGAAATTTTGTTTTTTTCTACCCACGCTTCAGAATAAAAGAGTATTTTCTTCAATCAGAGTCTACCCCTACCACAACCCACGCCCATAACGAATATCTCCATTTATGGTCTGAGATTGGTATTATTGGGCTTATTTTGTTCCTTACGCTCCTTGCAATAATATTTTACAGTTTAACTAAGGAAGCAAAGAAAGATGATTTTCAAAAAATATTATCTTTTGGGATTGTTGGAGCAATTGCTTCTGTTATTCTTGATAATATATTTTCAACAAACTTGCGAAACCCTTCAACCTCAATGTATTTCTGGTTTCTTATAGGTTTAGTTTCAAATATGGCTAAACAAGAAGAAACAGATATTGATATTTCAAAAGTTTTATGGTATACTATTTTGTTATTATCTGTTATAATGGTGGTATTCACTTCCTTCTATCGAGTGCTTCCTGAGGTATACCTTAAAAGAGGTATTTGGGCAAAAGAGGAAAGAAGAGATGAAGAAGCAATAAAAAACTATCTTGTTGTATCTTCTTTAAATCCGAACAACTATGTTTCAAGATACAAACTTGCTTATGTTTACGGTGAAACAGGGTATCTTGATGATGCTATAAAGGTATATACAGAAATAAATGATAAAATATTTCCTCATTTTGCAAAACTTGATGCCAACCTTGGGACTCTCTACTTGAGAAAAGAGGAATATAAAAAAGCACTCTACCATTACAGGTGGCAAGAGTGGTTCAACCCTTACGACATTGATGTTTTGTGTGGTATAGCTTCAATACATTTTATATACACAGAAGATATAAACCAAGGAGTTGAGTATTTAAATAAAGTCTTAAACCTTGACCCTCAAAATGAATACGCAAATAGGATTATGAAAATGCTAAAAGACGAGGGGAAAATATAGGAGGAGGTATGGGAAAAATAAAAGTTGGTGTGATAGGTTGCGGTGGGATGGGAAGACTTCATTCAAAAATTCTCTCACAAATGGAAGATGTTGAGATATTTGCGGCATCAGATTTATCTGAAAAAGCACTTAAACTTTATAATGAAACTTTCAAGCCAACTCATTCTTTTACTGATTATACAAAATTGGTTGAACTTGACGAATTAAACGCTGTCCTTGTTTGTTTACCAACCTATCTCCATAAAGATCCTGTTGTTTTGGCAGCAAAAAATAATAAAGCAATCTTTTGTGAAAAACCTATATCTATGACATTAGAGGATGCAGATGAAATGGTCAACGAGTGTGATAAGAGAGGTGTTATCTTCTCAATAGGTTTTGTTAGAAGGTTTGATAATGGTTGGGAAAAATTTAAAGAAATAATACTCTCAGGTAAAATTGGAAGACCTGTTGTCTGGAGAAACTTTATGATAACATCAGCGCCGTCATCTCCATGGTATATGGACAAAGAGAAAGGAGGCGGTCCTTTTATAGATGGTTGTGTTCACAACTATGATTTTGCCAGATATGTTTTTGGAGATATAAATAGAGTGGCTGGACTACCTATAAAAATAAAGACAAGTTCAACTGCTCTCGACACAGGAACATTTGTTCTTGAATTTAAGTCTGGTGACCAACATATATTAAACTGGTCATGGGGTTTACCTGCAAAATGCGGTGGTAAAAGGTTTAACGATGTTTTTGGACCTAATGGCACAATCTATTTTCAGGATGGAATAGAAGAGAAAGATTTACCAGAAGATTTTGACCCTCAAACAGAGGGGGTGTATCTTTTCAAAAATGGTGTAGAAACCCAATATATAAGATATAAAAAGAACCAGATGTTTAATGATCAGATGAAACACTTTATCAATTGTGTTAAAGGTATAGAAAAACCCAAAGTAACAGGTTTAGACGGGTATGAGGCTCAACAAATAGGGCTTTCCGTTTTAAAGATAGTTTAATAGGAGGAAGTAATGGGAAAGGTTTGTGAAATTTGTGGAAAAAAAACAAGTACAGGAAATAAAGTAAGCCATTCAAATAGAAAATCAAGAAGAACTTGGAAACCGAATATTCAAAGAATGCTAACTGAGATAAAAGGCGTAAGAAGAAGAATAAATATATGCACTTCTTGCATAAAAACAGGTAAAGTTAAACGACCTTCTGCTCCTCAGCAATCGACTGAACCGGAAGAATAAGTTGTTAAATTAGAGATTTTTAAGATAATTCGGTATAAACCGTTAAAACTTCTAACGTAAGGCGTATAGTAGATATCAGACAATTCGTCTGGTTGAGGAATATTAATTTTTTCTGGTAGGGTTGCTTCAAAAAAAGAGTTCTTATTTTTTACCCAACATTTTTTTGTATTGGGTTCATCAGCTCTTATTGTTTTAATTGTAATATTCCGACATAAAAAGATAGGTAGAGGATTACCTTTCCCAAAAGGTTCAAGGTATGTAAAGATATCTTCTATTAGAGAAGGCGTTAGTTTGTCAATATCAAGTTCACAGTCATATTGTTTATTTATGTGGAAGTGCCATTCTGTTGAATCCCAGATATCCTTAACAATATCAATTTTGGTGGAAGAACACTTAAACCCAACAGCTTGACTATGACCTCCAATTTCGTCCATAAACTCTTCTATATTTGATTTTAAACTATGGAGTAGATACCCATCGGGTGTTCGGATAGACCCTCTTATAAAATCATCTTTCTTATAACAGACTACAAAAGGTCTTTCAAATTTCCCTGCTAACCGAGATGCAATTATACCGCTTAACCCTCTATAATCATCGTCAGAAATTATAAAACCTTTTTCAATATCGTCACAATTCTCAATTGTTTTCATAATTTTTGTTATAGCCCTATACCTTTCTCTATCATTTGCATCAATTTCATTAGCAATCTTTTCTATAAGAGAAATATCGTTTTCAAGAAGCAACTCTAAAACAATCTCAGGTTTTCCTAATCTCCCAGGAGAGTTAAGTTTAGGGTTAAGCCTCATAACAATATCTCTAATTGTAGGAGTTGGTTTAAGCCTATAAAAATCAAGAAGATAATTTAAACCTTTTATTGATGTGAAAGGAAGTTTTCTGAGCCCTTCTTTAACAAAAATCCTGTTCTCGCCAACAAGTGGTACAATATCTGCAAGAGCAGCAAGGCAAGGGATTTCATACATTTTAGAAATTCTTTTTTCTCTCAACCCAGACATTAACTGCTCCATACCAGTAATAAACTTAAAAACAACACCTGTGCCACTAAGGTAACTAAAATCCTTATTCCATTTAATGCAATTAGGATTAACATATATATGGCTTTTAGGAAGTTTATCTGGAAACTCCATAATATGATGGTCAAGAATAATACATTTTAGACCTAATTGTTCAGCTTTCTTTAATGCCTCAACAGATGATATACCGCAGTCAACTGTTATAAGTGTAGAAAATCCATTTTCTTTAAGTTCACTTATTAAAGATGTTGGTATCTCATAATTATCTTCAAGTCTATGTGTTAGATAAAAAGGAATTTTTATACCTAAATCCCTAAAAAACGAAAGAATTAAAAATACCCCACATATCCCATCAACATCTCCATCGCCAAATACAAATACTTTTTCACCATTTAAGATAGTTTTTTTTAGTGTATCACAGGCGTTTTTTAACACAGGTATGCTGAACGGGTCAGTTAAACTTGGTATCCCAGAAAAAAGAAATTTAACCATATCAGTTTCAGATTCAAAACCTCTCGCAAGTAAAATTTCTTTTATTATTGGTGGAATTTGTTGTTTAATCATAATATTGTTTTATAAATTTGCTGTCCATTGTAAACTATGGGAGGTTGCTTTGTGAGGAAGCCGTTACTTTTTAATAATTACACGGACCTTAACACCGGCTTCCTTAAGCATATCCGAAGCGATAATATCAGGGTAGGGCTCTTTAATAACAATCTCCTTTATCCCACCGTTAATTATCATTTTTGAACAAACACTGCAAGGATGACAGGTAATGTACAGGGTGCTTCCCTTTATTGAAATCCCGTGATACGCTGCCTGAATTATAGCGTTCTGTTCAGCGTGCAATCCTCTGCATAACTCATGCTTTTCACCAGAGGGTACGCCAAGTTTTTCTCTAAGACACCCTGTCTCAGAACAATGTTTTAAACCAGAAGGCGCTCCGTTATAACCGGTCGCAAGTATTCGTTTCTCTTTAACAAGAACTGCTCCAACTTTTCTTCTTAGACAGGTAGAACGGCTACTAATAAGTTCTGCAATTTGAATAAAATATTCGTCCCAGTCAGGTCTGTGGATAGATTGGGTATTCACTCGAAAATCTCCTTATCTTTTCTGAAATATCTTTTAATATTTCCGCATTATCTTTATATTTAAATGTTTCATCTATCCAACTGGCAATCTTTTCCATCTCTTCCTCTTTCATTCCACGACTTGTCACTGAAGGTGTGCCAACCCTTAACCCACTTGTTATTTTTGGAGACAAAGTATCAAACGGAAGAAGGTTTTTATTTGTAATAATACCAACGCTTTCAAGTAATTCTTGAGCCTCCAAACCTGTTAAGCCCTTGTTAGTTAAATCAATTACAAAAAGATGGTTATCAGTACCACCACTAACTATCCTATACCCTCTTGCAACCATTTCAGCACACAGTTTTTTTGAGTTTTTTATGATCTGTTGTTGGTAGACCTCAAACTCGGGTTTTAATGCTTCATTAAAAGATACCGCTTTTGCAGCAATAATATGCATAAGAGGACCGCCTTGTATTCCGGGCATAAGTGAACTATTTAGTTTTGGACCGTATTTCTTTTTTGATAACACAAAACCGCCTCTCGGACCTCTTAATGTTTTATGAGTAGTAGATGTCACAAAGTCTGCAACCTCCACAGGAGAAGGGTGAATCTTGGCAGCTACTAATCCAGCAATATGAGCAATATCAGCAAACATAAAAGCATTTACTTCTTTTGCAATTTCTGAAAATTTTTGGAAATCTAATGTTCTTGAATAAGAACTTGCACCACAAACTATTACTTTTGGTTTAACATAATGAGCAATCTCTCTTACTTTGTTGTAATCAATAGATTCACTCTCTTTATCTACTGAATAAAAAAATGGTTGGTAGAAAACCCCTGAAAAATTGTTAGCCAACCCGTGAGTTAGGTGCCCACCAGCAGACATATCCATAGCAAGTATTTTATCTCCGGGTTTCAGAATAGAAAAATATACCGCCATATTTGCTTGACTACCTGAGTGGGGTTGTACATTGGCAAACTCTGCCCCAAACAACTTACACGCTCTATTGACTGCTATCTCTTCAATAGTATCAACATATTCACATCCACCATAATATCTTTTGGCAGGGTATCCTTCTGCGTATTTATTGGTAAGAACTGAACCAGCAATCTTTAAAACCTCTCTACTAACAATATTTTCAGAAGGGATAAGAGTAATTGTGTTAATTTGTTTTTTCTCTTCCTCTTCTACAAGTTTAAAAATCTCTTCATCTATACATTTAGACATTGTCAACCTCCACTAAGGGTATAAGAGAAAAATCAGCAAAAAGACTAAAAATTTCATTAACTTCACGTAAAAGAGCAAGCCGATTTTCTCTAATTTTTTCATCATCACACATAATAAGAACATCGTCAAAAAAAGTATCAATCACATTTCTCCATTTTCCAAGATTCTTCAAGAAAGAAATATATTCACCGTTGTTATACAAACTCCTTAAATGAGATCCTGTCTCTTTATACAAAGAATAAAACTCTTTTTCGGCTGGGTCACTTAAAAGTTTTTCAACAACAGAATCTCCAATACAAATCTTTTTCTCATCTGCCTGTTTCAAAATATTTGCAACCCTTATAAAAGGAACAAGTAGATTTAGACCTTCGCCTTCAGAGAAAAAAGTTTTTAGAGCAACAGTCTTTAACCTAATATTAAGAAAATTCTCTTTTTCAGAAGAAATCACAGCTTTTCTTATACCAGACGAGAAACCTTCATTTGCAAGTATATTTTCGATTCTCTGATACAAAAACTGAAATATCTTATCAGAAACATTGTTAGGGTTATCCACAAAAAGAAGAAGAGATTTATCCAACAACTCTTTTATTGGAATATTAAGATTTTCAGACCAGAGTATTTCAATCAACCCGTTAGCAACCTTTTTTATACCGTAAGGGTCTCCAGTTCCTTTAATCTTAATATCATCAAGAAACATTCCACACAACGTTTCAATTCTAACAACTACAGAAGCCACAGAAGTTTCAAAACTTTCAGGAAGGATATCACCAGAAGATTTTGGGAAATAATGTTGCTCAATACCTTTAGCAACAACAGAGTTGTAACCATTCTTTTCAGCATAAACTCTACCAATAATACCTTCGAGAGATGGAAACTCTGCAACCATAAGAGTTGCAAGATCATTTTTACATAATAAAACTATCTCATTTATATTATCTTTTACTGCCTCACTAACACCTAAAAACTCTGTAACCAGATTGGCAATCTTTTTAAACCTTTCAACCCGCGCATAAACGCTACCCCATTTTGGGTGGTAAGAAATTCTTTTTAACTCATTAGAATATTCTTTAAAAGGGACAGATAAATCTTTATCCATAAAAAATATTGCATCTTCCATTTTACTTGAAAGTACTGAAAGATAGTTCCTTTTTATCTCTTCACTCTTAACACCATCAGAAACAACAATATAGTAAGGTAGTAGTTGTTGGTCCTGGTTAAACAGAGGAAGACCGTTAAGATTACGTATTACTGCACAAACAACCTCTTGTGGGAGAGCCATATACTCGTCCTTCAACTCACATTTTAAGACAAAAGGATATTCCAAAGCATTTAAAATTTTAACCAACTCTTTCTCATCAAAAACTATTTCAGAAGAAATTTCTTTATTAATTATTGTTTTTGTGAATTCCAACCTTAAATCAGGGTCAAATATAACAAAATGTTTCAAGATTTTATCTATATAGTCACGAGCAGAGGCAGGTTTAAACTTTCCGCAACTCAAAACTCTATGCCCATAAGAATAAGGTCCACTTTTTATGCCTGCCAATTCCAAATCAATAATTTCCTCGCCTAACATAGCAAAAACCCATCTTATTGGGCGTATAAACCTAAACCCATCCTTCTGCCATTTCATACTTCTTGGGATTTCTATTTTTTTTACACTTTCAACCAATATATTCCCCAAAATATCTTTAATAGGGATTCCAACAGTCTTTTTTATTAACGCTACAACTTTTTTGCCACTTTTTTCTTTTATAAAAAGTTCATCCAAAGAAACATTGTTTGAAGCAGCAAACCCTTTAGCAGCAGAAGTATAATTGCCTTCACCGTCGATTGCAACCCCAACAGGTGGACCTGTTATTTCAGATGATATGTCTCCTTGTGTTTTAGCAACATCTCCCAAATAAACAATCAACCTTCTTGAGGTAGAAAAGAACCTTAACGATACATAGTCAACCCTATTTTCTTTCAAAATATCAGACAAAAAATTAACCCATTTTTTCTTTAAAAATTCTCCTGTCCAAGTGGGCAGGTCTTCACACCCAATTTCTACAACTAAATCTTCTCTTTCCATTTGTTTTTTTCCTAAATTTTATAACGTTCAGTTATATACTCTCTATTTTATCTCTTTATTGCCGTTTTGTGGCATTGCGAGTGTTTATCCTATACACTCTTTGTTCCCTTTCCAATACACCTTAAAGACGACAGCAAGACGAAGGTCCTGAATTCCCACTCCTTTTTGCCTCCGAGAGTCTTGTCCCGAGTATCTCCGAGGGATATTATGCGCATGGCAACTTCCTCGGGGGCACCCGGGAGAAGCACTCGTAATGACAAGAGGGGGCGTGTATACGCCATAGTCCCAGAGTGAGTAAATAACACTCCATACTTTTAAAGGTTAAATAGTAGATTATATTAGATTTTCTCTTTTTTTTCAATTTTGACCAAAAATATAAGAAGAAAAACAATAAGCGAAAAATGTAAAGTCCAAACTCCTACAACAGGAGGAACTCTACCTGAGGTTGCCAGCCCAAAACTAAAAGCATAAATACCATAAGATACAAAAGCAAGGACCATAGAGATACTTAAAACAAAAACCCGTGCAAGTTTTTTTGAAATTGAAAAAAAAGGAAGCAACAAAAAAAGAAGAAAAAAATTAAGGAGAGGGTAAGCCGTTCTTTCATGAAAATAACTTTCCATCTCCTTTTGAATAATTCCAAATTTTTTCATATTTGTTAAAAGATGTTTAAACTCAACATACGACAATGTTTCAATATTCTTTGAATCTGAAGCAAGAATTTCTGGCATTATCTGAAACTGGGTTCTAAAACTCCGAAAAACATCTTTTTTTAACAGTTGCCCGTTCAAATCAAACAACCATAAGTTCCCATTTTCAAATCTCCAATAATTTTTACCTTCATACCTAGCTTTCTCTGCCTTAATTAGTTTAGTATATTCGCCTTTCTTTATATACGAGAATTGAACCATTTCAAAAAAATCTGGTGAGATAAATTTTTCGCTATATACTAGGTATTCGGGTGAAGAAAAATTTATTGTTTTAACTTCCTTAAATTTACCTTTTTTTATCATACAAACCGGGACAGTATAATTTCTCACATAAAAAGTAAAACCTGATACAAGCAGCCCACACACACATAAAATATAAAAGATTTTTCTATGGTTAATCCCAGAAATTTCAAAAACTTTTAACTCTCCATATTTTAGCATCTCTGAGATAAAAAACATCCCAGATAAAAATGTTACAATTGGTGACATTTCAATAAAAAGTTCAGGTGCATCAAACAAATATTTCCACAACCGTAAACCTTTATCTACTAACTCTAAACTATGTAGGTCATCAATTATTCTAATAAAAATAAATAGCGAAACTATTGATACTGAAATAATAATAAAAGTTTTAAAAAAGGATAGGATAGTATATTTTACTTTTAACATTCTTTTTTCCAAAGTGATACAACCAGTATAACAGAAAGAAGCATAGAGGCCCAAATAAGGTAAGGGGTACCGATTTTTTTTGCTAACAATTCTCCCACAAAAATAAGTTGAAAAAATAGCATCCCAACAATACCTCCCAAACCTATATGTAAAACCTTGTTTTTTTGCCTTACTCTATACCCTAAACCAGAACCAATAAATATAAAAAGAAACGGCATTATTCCAAAAATTATTCTCTTATTAACCTCTATCTTTTCATCAACCCCGTACTCTGATAGCAGGTAGGTTAAATGTCGTTCAGATATTTTAGGTTCACTTTGAACTGAAATAAACTCTGTTGGTAAAGAATATAAAAAAGAATATTGTTTAAAACTAAGGTTAGTTATTGCGCCCTCATTAGGACGACTAACAATATTCCCATTAGAAAGTTTGAAAAGAAGTTTATTCTGTTTTCTATCATAAGAGAGTGAACCAGAGTTAGCGTTAAGAAAATTTACTGTCTGGTTTTCGGTATAAATAATTGATATATCTTCCAACCTGAAATCTTTATACACCTTACCAAAATATATTGTTATACCAGGTATTCCGTTTATAACATTTTTTTCTTGAATAAGAGATAACGGGTTTTTAAGTTTTAAATTTTGGAGCAGGTTTCTCTGTTTAAAACTAATTTCTGGCAACAAAAAAAGGTCAAAAACAAGTAAAAAAAGAGTGCCTACTACAGCAAAAATAATAATCGGTCTTAAAACCTTGAGAGAAGAAATGCCAGAAGAAGAAAAAACCAAAAGTTCCCTATCCATAGATAACCTGGCAAACAGAGCCATAGAAGAGTATAAAAACGCAAGAGGTATGATATGATTAAAAGTAGTAAAAAAAGTTAAAATAAAAAGAACAAATATTGGCACTGCAGAAAAAGTTCCTTTTGATAATATCTGGAATATCTTTAGCAGGGCTCTCATCGAAAATAGAAAAGCAAAAATTGCAAAAGAAAACCCTAAATTTATAATAAACTCTTTTGATATATAGTTTTTTTTAATTTTTGATTCCATAAGAAATATTGTAGAATATTAACAACCTTATGTCTATAAGAAAAAAAAATTTTAAACATTTTGATACAAAATGTATCTACTGCAAAGAAAAAAAGATATTAAACCAATATGGGTTTTGTTCACCCTGTTTTAAGTATATAACAGTTATTGAAAACCTTCCAAAAGTTGATAAATATCATATCTTTAAATACGAAGGACCTATCAAGGAGATTATTCAAGACTTAAAATATAGAAGAAAAAAGTTTTTAGCTAAACAACTGGCTAACATTATATTTACACACATCCAAAAAGGCAGTATCAAAGAATTTGATTTTATAATCCCTGTCCCTTTACATTGGAGGAAAGAGTTCAAAAGAGGGTTTAACCAATCGGCTCTTATCTCTGTTTATCTTGGTGTAAAATTAAAGAAAAAAACTCTTTTAGGTGTACTGGTAAAAAATAAGAACACGTTATCTCAAACCAACCTTACTTTTAGTGAGAGGAAACTAAATATAAAGAATGCCTTTATAGTTAGAAAACCACCACTTATAAAAGGAAAACAACTGCTACTTCTTGACGATGTTTACACCAGTGGGGCTACAGTTAATGAAGCAAAAAAAACTCTTATTTCTGTTGGAGCATCAGAGGTAATTATCCTAACATTGGCAAGAGTTTAAAACATTCTAAAGAAAATATTGCAAAATTAAATAGAATATTGTATAATGAGTTTTATCTTATATCTTTCTTAATGATGGCCTTACTTTGTTTAGTTGAAAATTTAAGTTCTTATTAAAGACCTTTAAAGAGAAAGAGCGAGTTACAACTGTTTACTGGGCAAAGTAGACAGGTACACTAAAGATAAAAAAAACAATCCATTATTTTCTTTTTATTATAGGCGGAAGAATGGTGGTTGATTATTAGATTAGGTTAAAAGTTATAAATTAAATGGTACTTGTGTTAGAAACTTATTTTATGAGGAGGATTATATTATGAAGGTAGGAATTAATGGTTTTGGAAGAATTGGAAAGCTTGTTTTGAGAGCCTCTCTTGAAAAAAATTTTCCCGAGGTAGAGTTTGTAGCAATTAATGATATTGCTGATACAAAAACTCTTGCTCACCTGTTCAAATATGATTCAAACTATGGAACATTTACAGGGGAAATTGTAGCAAAAGAAGATGCACTTGTAATTAATGGAAAAGAATACAAAGTCTTTTCTGAAAAAAATCCCTCTGATATTCGCTGGGATGAAAAAGGTGTTGATGTTGTTGTAGAATCAACTGGCTTTTTTACAGAAGCAGAAAAAGCTAAAGGACATTTAGCAAATGGAGTTAAGAAGGTCTTGATTTCTGCACCGGCTAAAGGTGAAGATATTACAATAGTTTTAGGTGTAAACGAACAAGATTATGACCCTTCGAAACATACTGTTCTTTCAAACGCTTCTTGTACAACAAACTGTCTTGCACCTGTAGTTAAGGTTCTTGACGAAGTTTTTGGTGTTGCGAAAGGACTTATGACAACAATACATTCATATACAAACGACCAGAGAATTCTTGACCTTCCACATAAAGATCCCAGAAGAGCGAGAGCTGGCGCTGTATCAATGATTCCTACGAGCACCGGTGCGGCAATAGCGATTGGGAAGGTTATACCATCTCTTAAAGGTAAACTTGATGGTTATTCAATGAGAGTACCCACACCAACAGTTTCTGTTGTTGACCTTGTTGCAGAACTCAAAAACTCAGCAAGTGTTGAAAGTGTAAACTCTGCTTTCAAAAAAGCAAGTGAGACCACATTGAAAGATATCTTAGGATATTCCGATGAACCTCTTGTATCAAAAGATTATGTAAAAGACCCTCATTCTGCAGTAATTGATTCACTATCCACATACATTGTAGAAAGAAATTTAATAAAGGTTTTGGCTTGGTACGACAATGAGTGGGCATATAGTTGCAGAGTTGTTGACTTGCTAAAATATATGGCTGGTAAACAATAAGTATATTTTAAAAATCAGAGAAGAATTTTTGGCAGGTCTTAAACAGGACCTGCCAAAACTGATTTTGGTCTTTTATTTGTTAATTAATAATAAAACGGAGAAGTTATGGAACTTCATACTATTGAAGACAAGAGTTATAAAGGCAAACGTGTTTTTTTAAGGGTAGATTTTAATGTACCGCTCGATAATGGAAATATAACCGATGATACAAGAATAAAGGCGGCTTTACCAACAATTAATTATCTTCTTAAAGAAGGTGCTTCAATTATTGTTGGTTCTCACCTTGGTAGACCTAAAGGGAAAGTTGTCCCTGAAATGAGTTTGAAACCTGTACAAGAGAGGTTATCTGCTCTACTTAACAAAAAAGTAAACTTTGTTGTAGATATTCTTGGAGGCGAGACCAAAAAGATATCTTCCAAACTAAAAGAAGGTGAAATTCTGCTTCTTGAAAATTTAAGATTTTATAAAGAGGAAGAAGATGGTGATGAGAATTTTGCAAAAAAACTTGCATCTCTTACAGATTGTTATGTGAACGACGCATTTGGAACCTGCCATAGAAAACACGCTTCAATATATCAGATAACAGAGCATTTCTCTTCTGTTGCTTGTGGTTACCTTATACAGAAAGAAACCAAGGCTTTATCTGTGCTTATTGATAACCCACCAAAACCTTTTCTTCTTATACTTGGTGGTGCAAAAGTGCTTGACAAGATAGGTATGATTAAAAACCTTCTTGATAAGGTTGATACTATAATTACTGGAGGTATAATGGCGTATACCTTCATTAAAGCAAAAAATTTGGAGGTAGGTAGTTCTAAAGTTGAATTTGACGCAATCCCTGAAGCAAAAGAAGTTATTAAAGAAGTTAAAAGAAGACATCTAAAACTACATACTCCGCTCGACCATATTGCTACAGATAAGATATCAGTTGATTCTAACTTTTCTCCCACAAACAGAGGTAAAATACCTTTAGACAAAATTGGTGTGGATATTGGTCCAAAAGCCATTCAAGAGTACACAGGTTTTATAAATAGTTCTAAATCAATTTTTTGGAATGGTCCTATGGGAATTTTTGAAATTGAACCGTTTGCTAATGGTACTATGAAGATAGCCCAAGCGGTAGCCTCATCAGATGCGTTTTCTGTTATTGGTGGAGGCGATTCTGTTGCAGCAATAAACAAAGCAGGTGTTTCTGATAAAGTGTCTCATATATGTACAGGTGGAGGAGCTTCTTTAGAATTTCTGGAGAAGGGGATACTTCCTGGAATTGAAGTATTAAAAAAATAGAGGAAAAAATGAAAAAAACACTAATAGCAGGAAATTGGAAGATGTACAAAACTCCAACAGAAGCAGTAGAATTTTTAAATAATTTAATGACAAAAAAACTACTATATGACGATAGAGAAATACTTGTCTGCCCTTCTTTTACTTCACTTTATCCTGCATCTCAAGTATTACAGAAAACTTCTTCAATCAAGTTAGGTGCACAGAATGTTTGTTGCCAAAAAGAAGGAGCCTTTACAGGAGAAGTTTCTGCCATAATGCTTAAAGATATTGGAGTTGAATACGCAATCTGTGGACATTCAGAAAGAAGACAACTCTTTGGCGAAGAAGATGGGATAGTGAACAAGAAAATTAAGATGGCTCTCCAGTTTGATATCTGTCCAATATTATGTATTGGGGAGACCCTTGAAGAAAGAAATACCAACAAAACCTATGATATTATAAAAGGGCAACTTACCAACTCACTTAATGAAGTTAGTGGTAGTTCAGAATTTGTGGTTGCTTACGAACCTGTTTGGGCAATAGGAACAGGACTCTCTGCAACACCTGAACAAGCAGAAGAGGTTCACCTTTATATAAGAAAACTTCTTGAAGAAATGTTCGGCAAAGAAACAGCACAAAATATACGGCTACTCTATGGTGGTAGCGTTAAACCAGACAATGTAGATTCACTTATGCGTCAGAACAATATCGACGGGGTTCTTGTGGGAGGCGCAAGTTTGGATGTAGATTTTTTTGCAAGAATTATAGATTATAAATAGTTTAAATCCTAATTGGAGGTTCAAATGTATCTTTTTTTTCTTATTTTTCACGTTGTTATTTCAGTGTTACTTATTACAGCAGTATTGCTTCAATCAGGTAAAGGGTCTTCACTATCAAATATTTTTGGCGGTGGTGGAATGGAAACAGTTTTTGGAGCGGAAACATCAGCAATTTTAAATAGAATAACAACAATTTTTGCCATTCTTTTTATAATCAACTCAATAGTTCTTGCTACTGTTCCGGGGAAACTTACTACCAAAAGTATAATTAAACAAGAAGCCCTCAAGGAACAGGTTGCTCCAACTCCGACTCCTACTCCGCCACCTGCTCCTGACGCTGTGAATGAGTGATAACAAATTTATTCTTAATTATGTCTAAATATGTCAGGCTTCCAGAAGAAGGATATATTGTTTTTGTTGGAGATACCCACGGTGACTATATAACAACCAAAACAATAATCAAAAATTACTTGAATAGAAAAGATTATTATATTCTAATGCTCGGGGACTATATAGACAGAGGGAAAGATTCTCAAAAAAATCTTGATTTTCTGCTTAAAGTTTACGAGGAACATAAAAACATTTTTCTTCTTGCGGGCAACCACGAAATGCATTCAATAAGAAAATGTTCTCCTTCAGATTTTTGGAACTCTATTACTGATGAAAAAAAGGAAGAGTATAACAAAAAACTTTTAACACTTCCTCTTGTTGCAGTAGGTAACGGTTTTATAGCTCTTCATGGAGCTTTACCTAAAATATCTAATTTAAAAGAGATACAAGATATTAAAAACGGGGATGATAACTGGACAAGAATCGTATGGGGAGATTTTAGAGAAAAAAAAGGCGGAGAACTTGGGAATTTCCTTGGCAGACCAAAGTTTGGAAAAGACTATTTTGAAACAATTATGAGTAATCTTAAACTTAACGTGTTAATTAGAGGACACGACCCACTTGCTCCAGAAAAAATGTTTGATAATAGATGCTTAACTCTTTTTACTTCATCTGCCTACAAAAAAGAAAGAAAGATTGCTATAAGCAGGCTTGATAAAGAGATTAAAAGTATAAACGATATAAAAATACTCTCTTTTGATAGATTGGAAAATTGAAATGAGAATTAAAGATTTTGGCGGTTATAAATTAGAAGAAGTTATTGGTGGCGGGTTGAACACCCGCATTTATAAAGCTCACTCGTCTCTTGCTAAACCACCTTACGAACATACCGTTGCAATAAAAACCTTAAACTTAAAATCTAACAATTATAAAGAAAACAGAAAACTTGCACATCAATTTGAAAGGGAAGCAGAGATATCAATGTCTCTTAATCATCCCAACATCATCAAGGTACATAACTTTGGGAAGTACAACAACCAGTATGCAATTATTATGGAACACATTTCTGGTTCAAACTTTAAGGAAGTTCTTTATAATATTGAGAAATTACCTTTTAAACTACTTCTCAAAATATGTTATGAAGCAGGGAAAGGGTTGGCGTTTATACACAAAAACAATATTGTTCACAAAGATGTTAAACCAGACAATATCCTTGTTAACAAAGATTTTACGATTATTAAAATAACCGATTTTGGTATTGCAAAATTACCAAAAAGGTTTTGGCATAAAGATATATTTCCTAAAAGTGGAACTATTACTAAATACGGAATAATCAACTATATAGCGCCTGAACAAACACTCGGAAAAGCTGATTACTGTTCAGATATATACAGTTTTGGTGTTACAATGGATGAGATAATAACTGCAAAGTTCTTATATCCTGAGCAAGAAGAAAAAAACAAGGAAGATTATTTTCAACGTCTTGATGGACCATCTTTTAAAAAGAAAAAAGGACAACAAGATATACTTTGTGCAGATATCCCTGTAACAGAAGATTTTAAAAATATCATAAGAAGGGCAACACATCCAAACTGTGTTTTAAGATACACGTCTATGGAAGAACTTCTTTATGATCTAAAAAAATTACTATGATTAAAAATATTTTCACCTTCACAATAATATCGGTTCTACTATTTTGTGGCTGTGGTATTAAAAAAAAGAGAGAGAACTTTCAAAACAATCTTGTCTTATCTGTATCAGGAGACCCCAAATCCTTTAACCCAATAATTGCAAAAGAGACCAGCACTACAGCTATAACCAGATTCTTATTTGAAGGTTTAATTGAAACAGACGGTTTAACATTAGAGATAAAACCTTCGTTAGCAAAAAGTTGGAAGGTTGATAAGAACGGCAAAAAATGGCGTTTCTTTCTTAGGCAAGACGTAAAATGGCACGATGGCAAAGATTTTACTGCCGATGATGTTATTTTTACCTTTAATAACCTTATATATAACCCTGATATCCCAACAAGTAGCAGAGATATTTTTTCAATAGAAGGAAAACCCATAAAAGTAACAAAAATTGATACATATACAGTAGAATTTGAGTTACCAGAAAAATTTGCTCCATTTTTGCGGCTTTTAGGGCACGAAATTCTCCCAAAACATAAACTTGAAAACTCTGTTGAAAAAGGTATTTTTAACAGTTCTTGGGGAGTTAATGAAAAACCAGAAAATATTGTTGGAACAGGTCCATTCTTTTTAAAAGAATATATACCAGCTGAATGGGTTATACTTGATAAGAACCCTTTATACTGGAAAACAGACACAACAAGTACAAGATTACCTTATTTAGACAGGATAGTTCTTTTTATACTTGCAGACACAAACATAGCTCTCTTAAAGTTTAAAGTTGGAGAGATAGATTTAGTCAACGTTAGAGGGCAAGATTACCCACTATTAAAGCCGTATGAAGAGAAGAATAATTTTAAACTTTTTGAGTTAGGTCCATCTCTCGGGTCAGAATTTATTACATTAAACCAAAATTCTACTTCTCCTTTACCTGAGCATAAAAAAAAGTGGTTTCAGAACAGAAATTTCAGGCAATCTGTTGCTTACGCAATAGATAAAGAATCTATAATACGAAACGTGTATGGGGGGTTTGGAGCTAACCAAGACGGACCTATGAATGTTTCTTGCGGTTTTTTTTATAACTCGAACCTTACAAAATATGAGTTTAACATTAATAAATCAAAAGAACTACTTAAAAGAGAAGGATTCTTTTGGAAAAATGGGAACTTATTTGACAATAAAGAGAACCCTGTAGAATTTACAATACTTACAAACAGCAACAATTTTGAAAGAGTTCAGTTAGCAAGTATCATCCAGAACGATCTGGAACAACTTGGAATGAAGATAAACCTTTTACCTATCGAGTTTAACACACTTGTTACAAAACTTAATGTTACTAAAGACTGGGAATCCGTTATAATAGGTCTTACAGGAGGAATAGAACCTCATAACGGGAAAAATGTTTGGCATAGCAAAGGTCAGTTACACCTTTGGAATATGGGTGTTGAGACACCAAAAGATTGGGAAAAAAGACTTGATAGAATCTTTGAAGATGGTGCAAAACTACTCGACGAACAAGATAGGAAAAATCTTTACGATGAATGGCAACATATAGTAAATAGAGAATTACCAGTCATTTACACTGCCAGCCCTTTATCTATGACTGCTGTAAGAAACAAGTTTGGTAACATCAAACCCTCTGTTTATGGAGGGGTTATACATAACATTGAAGAGATATACGTAAAATGAATCAATATAGAATAAGATGCTCGTACGAAAAAGAGGGTATAGCAAAGTTTATATCAAACAGAAACTTACAAAGAATAATGGAAAGAAGTTTGAGAAGACTTGATATACCACTAAAATTTACAGAAGGCTTTTCGCCTCACCCTAAAATGAGTTTCGGGTTTGCTTTACCAATAAATGTTTCAGGTAGTAATGAATATTTTGATTTTTTTATTACTGAAAAAATCAATATCAACCAACTGCTTGAAGAGTTCAACTCTTTTCTCCCTGAAGGACTCAAAAGTAAGCATTTTTTTTACACAAACAATGATGATAAACCCTTAACAGATACCAGCACTGAGGCTCTTTACACTATCAAGTTGACAGAATTAGGTTATAATCTATTAGAACCTTTTGGTGAGATTGTTGAAAAAGATACACAGCAGGTAGTAATCAAAACTAAACTCAACAATTTCAGCCATAAAGGGATGTTAGCCCTCTTAATGGAAGGCAAAATATTAAGTATTCACAGAGAAATTATAGGAAACGATATACAAAATGGAAAATAAGTTTAAGATTTTAATTAGTAATGAGACTTTTTTAAATAGGGTAGCAATAGTATCTGAGAACCAGATTGAGTACCTATTTGTTAACAGGCCAGACCTTTTTACTGGCGTAGGGAATATATATAAAGGCAGTATAGAAAAAATTATTCACGGCTTAAACGCCGCTTTTATAAATATAGGTGGACCCAGAAACGGATTTTTACCTTTCAACAAAGAAGAATGTATATATTTGGAAGGCGAACATCTTGGCAAAACTGATAAAGTTCCAATCCACAAACATACCAAAGGCGAAGAAATTCTTGTTCAAATTTCCAAACCTATGACCGACGATAAAGGTATGAAACTCACGACACATTTATCTATCCCTGGTAGGTTCCTTGTTCTATTACCTCAATCCCCTTTAAGAACAATATCAAAGAAGATAACCGATAAAGCAGAAAGAGAAAGACTTGTATCTGCCGTTACAAAAAGAATAAAGAATAATGATATTGGTTTTATAATCAGGACAGCAGCAGAAGGGCAGAACGAAAAATATATCTTACGTGAAGTGAAAATACTATTGAGTTTTTGGAACAAAATAAAACGTTTTGCCAAAGTAAAACCATCTCCCTCAATTTTATGGGAAGATTTACCTCTTTACACAAAAATTATACGTGATTTTGCCAACAAGAACTACACCGAAATAATCGTTGATGACGTAAAAACCTACAAAGAAGTAAAGAAGTATGTTAGCATTTTTCTTCCAGAACTTAACGGTAAAGTTAAGTTTTACAATGAAAGCACCCCTATTTTTACAAAATATTGTATAGAAAAAAAGATAGAAAACTCTCTTTCTAACAAAGTTTTTTTACCTTCTGGGGGTTACCTTTTAATAGAAGAAGGCGAAACATTAAACGCAATAGATGTTAATACAGGTAGTAGCGATAGAAACAATATCAGGGCAACAATTTTTAACACAAACATAGAAGCAGCACGTGAAATACCGCGTCAAATTCGTATAAGAAACCTATCAGGTCTTATAATAGTAGATTTTATAGATATGTGCCAAGAAAAACAGAGAAAAAAAGTCTTTAACGAATTTAATGCAAACCTTGATATTGATAAAGCTCAGATTAATATACTTTCCATATCAAAACTTGGTCTTGTTGAGATGAGTAGAGAAAAAACAGAATACCGACTCTCAGATGTTTTTATGGACAGATGCACTTGCTGTAAAGGTAATGGAGTACTACGAAACATCTATATAGAAGCCTTGATGCTTAAAAACAGTATCTTAAACCAACTTTCAAAGAACCCTAAGAAAAAACTTAGTGTTGAAGTTTCAAGGGACCTATTTGAGTTTTCAAAAGAGACCCTGTTTTTAGACAAACTTATCAAAGAAAAGAAAATCTTTTTAAAAGAGAACCTTTTTCTGGAAAACGGGCAGTACAAAATATTTTGAAAAGGTAAAAAATATGGCAAAAAAATATAAAGTTGGAAACTTTCAAGGGTACCAGAAAATAATAACCAATGAAAACTCAGATTTAAAACTAATAAATCTATCTTTTATTAAAAATATCAAAGACCAAAATTATAACGGAACTACTAACGGTGAAGAGACCGTATTAATTTTAATTGAAGGTAGTATAATATTACACCTTGAAGGAAAACTCTTCGCAAAAATAAGTCGAGAAAACGTTTTTTCACAACCGCCGTCAGCAATATATTTACCACCTTATTTAAAATATTCGATAAACTTTTTAGACAAGACCGAAATATGTTTAGCCAGTTGTGTGGCAAAGGGTATTGGACAACCCAAACTGATACAGTCTAAAAATATGGTATACTCAAGGGTAGGTAAAGACGGTTATTCAAGAAACTTGGTACAGATAGTAGACGAAAGTTTTCGTTCAGAAAAACTTATTATAGGGGAAACTATCGGCGACCCAGGAAGTTGGGTTAGTTTTCCGCCCCATAAACACGATACAAATAACCCTCCAGAAGAGGTTGCTATGGAAGAGGTCTACTACTTTAAGTTTTCCCCTAAGAACGGATTTGGTACAATTCGCATATTTGATGATTTAGAAGATAATGTTTTTGTAATAAGGGATAACGAGATTATAACTATTCCAAAAGGTTACCACCCAATATCTGTTGTTCCCGGACACCAGATATACTATTTGTGGGTTATGGCTGGAGATACGAGAAAAATGGCTTCAACAGTTCATCCAGATTTTTGTTTATTTTAACAATAATTAAAAACTTTAAACATATAAACATTATGAAAATTACAGAAAAATTAAAATCTTTTCCAAAAGATTCTACTGAATATAAGACTTTACACGCCTATTTGAAAAAGTATCAAGACCAGGAGGTTGTATTTATAAGGGTACCTGCAAGAATTAACCTTCTCGGCACCCACATAGACCATAGAGGTGGTTACTTAAACTACCTTTCAATAGACAAAGAGTTTTTTTGTGTAGCAGGTAAAAGAAAAGACAGGAAAGTTGCTTTTTTTGACGTTAAAACAGAACTATATGCAGAAGGCGAGTTTGATATAGATAAAGAGCTACCTAACCGACCAACAGATTGGTTGACTTACATAAGACAAGTTAAAATTATTCCTGGCGACTACTCTAATTACATAAAATCTGCTATTTTATACCTACAAAACCATTTTCATCAAAAAAACCTTTCTGGTATGAACCTTGCTTTTTATGGGGATATACCTGTTGGCGCTGGTTTGAGTTCATCTTCAGCTGTTGTTGTTGCTGTAATGCTTAGCACGGTGCTGTTAAACAATCTTGATATCGAAAAAGGTGCACTTTCTGAAATGTGTGGAAAAGCAGAATGGTATGTAGGTACAAGGGGAGGGTGCGGAGACCACGCTGCTATGCTTTTTGGCAAAAAAAACCAGATAGCCCATATAAGATTTTTCCCTTTCAGTATTGAATACCTACCTTTCCCTGAGAATTACAGAATAATAAGTTGTAACTCTCTTGTTGAAGCAAAAAAATCTATGGGAGCAAAAAATATTTTCAACGAAAGAATTGTTAACTATGAGATAGGATTCCGGTTAATAAAGAAGAACTTTCCTGAACTTGCTCCAAAACTCTCTTATTTAAGAGATATAAATCCTAAAAACCTTGGTAGCGAAAAACTTATATACGAAATCTTGTTATCACTACCTGAGACTATCAGAAGAAAAGATATAATCAAAGAATTACCAGAAGAAAATCTTGATTTCTTCTTTGAATCACATATTGAACCAGCGTCTGGATATAGATTAAGGGATGCAGTTATGTTTGGAATAACCGAATGCGAACGCTCCAGAATATGTTCAAAATTTCTCAAAAATATGGATATAGACACTTTTGGCAAACTAATGTTTATTTCTCACGATGGCGACAGAATAGTCAACCATCTTCCTGATGGAAAAATTATTAAAAAAACCTATAGCGTTGACAATGCACACTTAAAAGAACTTATAAAATATTCAGAGAGTTCCGACCCATCTTTAAGAGAAGAATCTAAACTTTTCAAACAACCCGGGGCATACAGATGTAGTACTGAAGAACTCGATTTTATTGTAGATACAGTCAAACCTTTAAAAGGAGTAAAAGGCGCAAAACTTACAGGAGCAGGTTTAGGTGGTACTGTATTGATTCTTGTTGAAAAAGACCAAGCCGACAATGTTATGGATGTCCTTAGTGAAAGATACTACAAATTGAAAGGATTAAAGGAATCAGCGTTTGTATGTGTATCTGTCGACGGTGCCGGCGAAATATAGCCACCCCATACGCCTTTCTTTTATGCCCAAACGCTCAGTTTTTTATCCTGAACTTGTTTCAGGTTCTCTCACTTAATCCACGCTGGGAATAGGCTCAACGTAAAAAACGAGATTCCACCAACATTCTCCTCTCCTCTGGGGGAGAGGATGGAAGGTGAGGGGGGCTTTTTGCTTTTATGTCTTTAACTGCCGTTTTGTGGCATTGCGAGGAATGCCTTCTAATGACGTGGCAACCCTCGTATTTATCCTTATTATTGTTTATTCACATTCCTTTTCCGCCTACGGCGAGATTGCCACGTTACGAAGCCCCTCCTACGCCAAGGTATACCTGCCGAAGCTTGTATTTTAGCGTAGGTTGGCTTCGGCGGGTAAAGCTCGCAAGATAAACTGCAAAAGACGGAATGG
>Ga0172382_10003869_pt1 | contig 23430 bp, 16 predicted proteins | sample Leawel138RmetaG_FD_122245 | JGI IMG/M metagenome (GOLD analysis project Ga0172382, IMG submission 122245) | Leachate microbial communities from a municipal landfill in Southern Ontario, Canada - Leachate well 138R metaG | ecosystem: Engineered > Solid waste > Landfill > Unclassified | place... | reverse complement strand
CGCTTGCGGAACGATTCAATGAGCTTGTCGGTAAGGGTGCTCTTGCCTGCGCCGGGACTTCCAGTGATACCGATTACCATCGCTCTCCCCGTGAGGGGATAAATCCTCCGCATTACTGCGTCAGCAATTGGATCCTCGTTTTCGATCAGGCTTATAATGCGGGCAATAGCGCGTGTATCACCCGCAAGAGCCTTGTTGATTAGAATATCCACAGCTTTTACTGCTCTTTTGCCCTTTTTTCAGCCACAGCTTTTTCGAGCCACTCAACACACACCGAGGTAGATGTTCCTGGGCCGAACACTGCTCCTGCTCCTGCATCGAGAAGACCAGGGATATCATTTTCAGGAATGACTCCGCCTCCGAAAACGATAACATCTCCCGCATCCTTCTCTTTCAGCAGCGAGATGATTTTTGTGAAATAAAACGTGTGTGCTCCGGACAGGATGCTTATGCCTACCGCATCAGCATCCTCCTGAAGGACAGTTTCAACTATCTGTTCAGGGGTCTGGCGAAGGCCAGTATACACCACTTCCATGCCCGCATCCCGAAGAGCTCTCGCTACAACTTTCGCTCCCCTGTCATGGCCGTCAAGCCCCGGTTTTGCAACAACGACCCTGATTTTTCTTTCGTCCACGAAAAATCCCTCCAGTGTATTGATACTATCGAGTAATAGATCTGTTATAACACGATGTTTTCAGTGTATTCACCGAAAACTTCACGAAGGACGCCGCAGATTTCTCCCTCGGTGGAATAGCATTTCACTGCGTTGATGATATAGGGCATAAGGTTCTGCGATTCTCCGGACGCTGCTTTTCTTATCTCTTCCAGCGCATTTGAAACGGCGATGTTGTCCCGGTTCTCCTTGAGCTGGCGGAGTTTTGCGATCTGCCGTTCACCCACCGAAGCATCCACGGTGAGGAGTTTCATGCTGCCCCTGTCTTCCTTTACCTGGAACTTGTTGACGCCGACCACGATCGCTTCCTTCGCTTCCACTGAGCGCTGATACTCGTAAGCGGCGTCCTGGATGTGCTTTTGTACATACCCTTTTTCAATGGCTGTGAGCATGCCTCCCATGTCGTCGATCTGCCCGATGTACTCGAAGGCCTTCTTTTCGATCCCGTTCGTGAGGCTCTCAATGACATATCCGCCCGCAAGCGGGTCGACAGTATTCGTCACTCCTGATTCGTGGGCGATGATCTGCTGAGTCTTAAGCGCAATCCCGACGCTCTTTTCGCTGGGAAGGGCGAGCGCTTCGTCCATGCTGTTGGTATGAAGGGACTGGGTTCCGCCGAGAACTGATGAAAGAGCCTGGATGGTAACGCGGACGATATTGTTTTCCGGCTGCTGCGCCGTGAGCGTGCTGCCCCCGGTCTGAGTATGGAAGCGGAGCATCTGCGCCTTCGGGTTTGTCACGCCGAAACGGTCTTTCATGATGCGGGCCCACATACGCCGGGCTGCGCGGAACTTGGCGACTTCTTCAAGGAAATCGTTATGCGCGTTGAAGAAGAATGAAAGGCGTTCGCCGAATACGTTCGGATCAAGTCCCTTTTTGCTTGCCGCTTCCACGTAGGCGATCCCGTCCGCCAGCGTGAACGCAACTTCCTGTGCTGCAGTGCTCCCCGCCTCCCTGATATGGTAGCCGGAGATGGAGATGGTGTTCCACTTCGGAACATTGGCACTGCAGAACTCAAATATATCTGTAATAAGGCGCATTGAGGGTTTCGGGGGGAAAATATATGTGCCCCGGGCGATGTACTCCTTGAGAATATCGTTCTGGATCGTCCCGGAAAGAGCGTCCATGGGGACACCCTGCTTTTCTCCGACGCAGATGTACATGGCAAGCAGGACGCTTGCCGGAGCATTGATCGTCATTGAAGTTGAAACTTTGTCAAGTGGGATCTGGTTGAAAAGGATTTCCATGTCCTTGAGACTGTCGATTGCAACTCCGACTTTTCCGCATTCTCCCTGTGCCATGGGGTCGTCTGAATCATAGCCGATCTGCGTGGGAAGGTCGAAAGCTACGGAAAGACCTGTCGTCCCCTGTGAAAGGAGATACCTGTACCGCTCATTCGATTCCTCAGCACTGGCAAATCCCGCGTACTGGCGCATGGTCCAGAACCTGCCCCGGTACATTGTCGGCTGGACTCCCCTCGTAAAAGGGTATTTGCCTGGGAAACCGATATCCTTCATGTAATCAAGAGATTCGATATCGTCAGGCCCGTAAAATCGTTCGAGCGGAAGGCCTCCTCCCGTTGTAAAGGATTCCTTCCTTTCTTTGTGTTTCTGAAGTGATTTCGCAACGCCTGCTTCAAATTTTTCCCTGGCATCCTTGTACTCCGCGTTCATGCGTGCATCCCCTCCTCAGGAAAATGACTTGTCTTTAACTCGTTAATTTTCGTGCATGCTTTTCAAATAAATCCTTTATCAACATACTATAGCCTGATTTGTTCTTTTCTGGCAAATGAAAGATGCTGATAACTCCTGAAAAGCGAAAGGTTTTCTGAATCAGCCCGATGCTAAATACACCGCAGATGAAGAACGAGTGGAAGGCTTTCTGCATTTCGGCAACCTGCAGATGTTTCCTCTGCCGCGGCCCGATACCTGATAACAGTCATAAATGCTTTGATATCACGTCAATGCCTGCGAACGAATAAAAAGCGAGAATTACAGCTCCGGCAAGAAGAAAACCGAGAAGCATCCGCAGGTAAAGTACCCATATTGCTCCTCCGGGAAGCGAACCGTTTCTTATACGAACGACTATCCTGGCGATAAAAAGCGAAGCAAGAAACATCCCCAGTGCAATAAGCGCTTGTACGTTTACTATAGGCATTTTTCACTCAACTTTCATACAGGGGATATAGATGGAGAATAGGATAACTCATAAAAAAACATAACGCTACTTTAAAAATGAGTTTTTACCTTCAATGAAAAAGAAAAAAATGAGAAAATCTCTGCAAAAAAAGTACCCTGAATGATTCATCCAGGGCACCCTGTTTTGTATGTTCGCCGACCGTTCTAAAGGATCACCATTCACCGGAAGCCTGCAGCCCGTTCAAACCTTCGTCCAGGTGGATCTGCTTCAGCACCGACACTGCAACCTCCAGTGCTCGTTTGCCGTCTGTTATTCCTACGAGTGGCTGCTTCCCTTCCCTGACGCATGTCACAAAATGCTGAAGCTCCAGCTTGAGGGGTTCGCTCTTGGGAAAAACAGGATGTTCTATCACTTCCACGAGACTGCTGTTGTTTTGCCGCACACACCTGTTGATGGACACATCCTGCGTCTCGTAGTCGATGGTGACGTACCGCTCCGGCTCCATTATTTCCAGCTGCCTGAGCCTGCGTTCCGAAACCCGGCTTACAAGAATGTGTGCCATTGAGCCGTTTTCAAAAGAGATCTGTGCAGAGGCTATATCCTCGTGGTCAGTACGGATGCACCTCCCGGTTGCCGATATGTTCGTGATTTCGGAACGGACAAGCGAAAGGATTATGTCGATGTCGTGGATCATCAGGTCGAGCACGACCCCAACGTCGCTTATTCTGGGGGAGAAAGGCCCGAGCCTTCTGGACTGAAGGAACAGCGGTTCGTGTATTATTTTTGATATGTATTGAACAGCACTGTTGAACCGTTCGATATGCCCCACCTGCAATACCAGGTCAGAATCGGCCGCCATGCGGAGAAGGCTCTCCGCTTCACTGACAGTTGTAGTAACAGGTTTTTCAATAAGTACGTGAATTCCGTTGCTGAGAGCTTTCTTCGCGATTTCGAAATGAAGGCTGGTGGGCACGACTACACTCACAGCGTCGGGCCTCGCTTTTGAAATGAATTCATCGATATCTGTATACCAGGGGACTCCAAGGTTGTCACCTATTGCTGAAGCCCGGTTTTCGTTCTGATCCACCACCCCGACCAGCTGCGATCCCAGGAGCTCCGTGTACACCCTGGCATGGTGCTGTCCGAGATGGCCCACCCCGATAACGCCCAGTTTTTTCAGCTCCATGAACGGATCAACTCCTCTTAGATGCTTAAAAACGGCTTCCCTGTCTAATATTCTCACGCTCGCACAGGAAAAAGTGGTATCTTTCCTACCGGAGCCAGGCCAGGAGAAAAAGCCGATTCTCCCTGTCCCCGTTCCTGTAGGAATAGCATACATCATTGTTATGAAAAGTACACAGGGGTATCGAACAGATATTATCTTCTTTAAGGCCGCCTGCAAGAAGTCTTTGCCGGATCTCTCCCCCGAGATCGAAGAAGGCGTTTTCCCCCTCTATTCTGGAGCAGCCTGGGAAAAAGGAGCGTAAGCCTTCAGTTGTCCATTCCTCCCCCATTTTCCGGAAGTAATGTTTTTTCCCGATTCCCGGTCCTATCCAGGCCCAGGTTCTCGAAGGATCCGCCCCCTCTTTGCGGAAAAGCGACTCGCAGGTTTTCCCGGTGATGTCAAGAACAGTCCCCTTGTAGCCGGAATGAAGGATGGCGATCCAGGGAGACGGGACTGCTGAGGCCATAACAACCGGGAAACAGTCGGCAAACCTGAGAGATCCCTCGACTCCGGGGTCAGAAATCAGTACGCCGTCAGCCTTCGGTCTTTCGGGAATCGCATTCCCCGGAGCGGCCTTCACAACAGACGTTCCGTGTACCTGTTGGGGAGCTACCAGGGGGCCGGTCACAGGAAAAAGTTCGTGAAGACTCTTCCTGGAAGCCATTGGGTTTCCGAGGGCCAGGTCCATTTTTCCGCTTCGCAGGAAAATGCGTATAAAGAATCGTTCTTCCTTTTCGGGAGGCAGAAAAACAAGAGATGGTACGATACTGTCTGTTTCATGGATGAATGTGACGGCGATCCGGGGCATCAGAACGAAAATTCCTTCCGGTTGTTAATTAGAACTTTCCTTAAAAAACCGATGAAATAAAGGCTTCCGCAGCATACCGTTCCTTCATCGAAGCTTTCGGAAAATCGCACGGCATCCAGTGGGTCGGGTACTACCTTCACTGAAGACGGGATCCATCCTTTTGCCTCCGCTGTTTTTGCAAGTATTTCAGGTGCTGCGGCGCGTTCGCTGCCCGGTACCGTAGTGCACACGAGTCTTGCGCCTGCTTTTCGAAGGAGGCAGATGCACTCGGGATAGTCCTTGTCTTTCATGCAGGCATATACGATTGTCCCCCGTTTTTCCCCGTATATGGCCGTCAGGCTTTCAACGAGCCTTCGTATTCCGTCGGGGTTGTGTCCTCCGTCGAGAACAAGCGGGGGGTCAGGCCGAAGAATTTCGAATCGTCCCGGCCAGACGGCGCTGGCAATGCCTTTGCGTATTGACGCATCAGTGATCCGTGGAAAAAAACCGGAAATTGCGAGCATGCCTGACAGGGCCAAGGCACAATTGTCCACCTGGTAAAGACCATGGAGGGCGCTGTGTACGGAAAGAAGCTTTCCGTGAGAAAAAAAAGTGAAATTTGTGCCTTTCGAAGTAGCATTAATATCTGTTATTGATGTGTTTTCATGGACTATCATGGGCAATGATCCCGCGTCGGAGGCGATCTGCCTGAAAAGTCCGTTGAGAGACGGAGGATACCCTGAGAAAATAAAAGGTATATTCTTTCTGGCTACTGCAAACTTTTCAAGCGCAATCTTTTCAAGGGTGTCGCCCAGAAAATCCATGTGATCCATGGAAATCGATGCCGCAAGGGTAAGGACTACCCTTCCCAGAAGATTAGTGGCGTCAAGGCGGCCTCCGAGTCCGGCCTCCACCACTGCTATCTCTGTACCGCTGCCGGAGCAGAGGAGAAAAGCTGCAGCTGTAACAAGCTCAAAGAACGTCGGTGGATCGTTTTTGAGAACAGGATCGGTATTCATTGCATCTCCGATGGTTTCAACAGCTTCCACCCATTTTTCCAGGGAAACAGGCTCGCCGCGGAACGTCAGGCGCTCCTGCGGCGATTCAAGATGCGGGCTGGTGTACAGGGCCGTCCTGTAGCCTGATTCTCTGAGGATGCTTTCTGAAAAAGCCGCCGTTGATCCCTTGCCGTTCGTTCCCACAATATGGACTGCGGGAAAATCATTCTGAGGGTTCCCCACCAGCCTCAGCAGCCTGGAGATCCTGTCCAGTCCGGGGCGGATCCCGGGGCTCGCCAGGGAGGCAAACAGGTTTTCCAGTTCCTCGAAAGATCCTGGTCTTCGGGCCATTTTTTCAGGAGCGCTTCAGGCTCGCTATATTTTCCTGTATCCTGGCAATACGGTCTTTGTTTTCCGCAAGCCGTTCCCTTTCTTTTTCAACGACTTCTGCGGGAGCCCGATTGATAAAACTCTCGTTTGCCAGTTTTTTTGCCGTCGTCTCAAGGTTTTTCTTAACCGCTTCCGCCTCCTGTTCAAGACGGCGGATTTCTGCTTCGATATCGAGAATATCACCGACAACAAGGCTCACTTCCCCGCCTTCCATCTGTGAGGAAAGCGATCCGGAAGGTTTCTGCGCAGATTCGCCGAGGATACGTATTTCCCGGATTTTCGAGAGTACCTGCATGAGTTCACGGTTCTCACCGACTACCTGTGAAAGAACCGTTCCCTCTGCAGTCTGAACCGTTGCATGGTTCACAAAAGACTGCGGAGCCACGCGGGCTTCAGCACGGAGATTACGCAGTATCCGTACAGTTTCCTGAAACAAGGACATTTTCTCCACTGCTTCAGGGAATGCGAACCCCGTTTCTCCGGTGGGCCATGTATTCTCTTCGATCAGCCCGCCTCCGAAATTGAAAAGCTCCCAAAGTTCCTCCGTCACGAAGGGGATAAAGGGATGAAGCAGGAGGAGGACGTCCCGGAAGACGTCTGCCATTACCGCCCGGGTCGCATTCAATCGTTCTTCGCCTTCGTCTCCCCGCAGGGCAGGTTTTGAAAGCTCCAGGTACCAGTCGCAGAGATCGCCCCAGACGAAATCATAGAGCAGCCTGGCGGCCTCACCCGTGCTGAAACTGTCAAGGAGGCGCGTTACCTCACCGGCAACCTGCGCTTTCCGCGTAAGGATCCAGCGGTCATGAAGCGCAAGGGGCAAGTCGGCTGAGAGAACAGGCAATTCACGGCTTTCATCAAGGTTCATCAATGCAAATCTGGACGCGTTCCAGATCTTGTTCATGAAGAGCCTGTACGTTTCGATTTTTCCCGTGCTCAGGAGGATATCCCTTCCCTGGACCGTCAGGGCTGCGAGGGTCATGCGAAGGGCGTCTGCACCGTATTTTTCGATCATATCGAGGGGATCTATGACGTTCCCGCTCGATTTGCTCATCTTCTGTCCCTTTTCGTCGCGTATGAGAGCGTGGATATAGACGTCCCTGAAAGGAACCTCGTCCATGAACTCCAGCCCCATCATTATCATCCGTGCAACCCAGAAAAATATGATGTCAAATCCTGTGACCATGAGGGATGTGGGGTAATAATAATCCAGATCCTCTGTTTTGTCCGGCCAGCCGAGGGTGGAAAAGGGCCACAGCGCGCTGCTGAACCATGTGTCGAGAACGTCCTCGTCCTGGATAATATTCGCCGACCCGCATTTTTCGCACACGTCCGGATCTGTCTCCGAAACGGTGATATTTCCGCAGTCCGAACAGGTCCACGCAGGGATCCTGTGTCCCCACCAGAGCTGCCTGGAGATACACCAGTCCCGGATGTTTTCCATCCACTGGTAGTAGATTTTTTTCCACTGTTCAGGGGTCCACTCAATGAGCCCGTCCTCCACGACCTTCACGCCTGCGTCAGCCAGGGGTTTTGCCTTGACGAACCACTGCTCTGAAAGATAGGGTTCGACCACCGTGGAACAGCGGTAGCAGTGCCCTACGGAATGGACCATATCCTCTGATTTTTCAAGCAGACCGGCATCGGAGAGCTCTTGCGCCGCTTTTTTCCGGGCCTCCTCCAGGGACAGGCCTTCATACCCGGGTGCGAGGGAGTTCATTCGTCCGTTTTCGTCAATGACCTGGACCTGCTCCAGGTTGTGCCTCTGTCCCACGAGGAAGTCATTGGGGTCGTGCGCAGGGGTTATTTTTACACATCCCGTGCCGAATTCCGGATCGACCATTATGTCCTCTATGATGGGTATCTCTCTTCCACCAAGGGGGACTTTTACTGTTCTCCCCGCAAGGGATGCTTTTTCCGATCTCGGATGGACTGCAATGGCAACATCTCCCCAGATAGTCTCGGGACGGGTGGTGGCTACGACGACGTATCCTTCTCCGTCAACGAAAGGATAGCGGACATGGTAGAACTTCCCTTTCTGCTCCTCATGCTCCACCTCGATATCCGAGAGTGCCGTATGGCACCTGGGACACCAGTTTATGATGTATTTGCCCTTATATATGAGCCCTTTCTTGAACAGTCTTACAAAAACGGTCCGAACTGCCCGTGAAAGCCCCTCGTCGAGGGTGAAACGCTCACGGTCCCAGTCACATGAGTTCCCGAGTTTCTTCATCTGGTTGATGATGCGGCTGCCGAACTCTTCCTTCCATTCCCATACGCGCCTGACGAACACATCCCGGCCCAGGTCATGCCTGGACTTGCCTTCAGCGGCAATTCGGCGCTCCACCACGTTCTGGGTGGCTATTCCAGCGTGGTCGGTTCCCGGAAGCCACAGTACGTTGTATCCTTTCATTCTCTTGTACCTGCAGAGAATATCCTGGAATGTATGATTGAAGGCATGTCCCATATGAAGAGACCCCGTAACATTGGGCGGGGGAATGACTATGGAAAAAGCTTTTGACTTGTCGCGTTCAGGCCGGGCTTTGAAAAGCCCTCGTTCCATCCATGTGGAATACCATTTATCTTCGATGGGTGCAGGATCATAGGTTTTTGCCATGTTTTCCAGGACTTGAGACATAAAGATACTCCCCCCGTTGCAAGAATTTACTCCGCCGTGCTTTTCCCCGGCAAAACAGTGTGTTTTTCCGAGAGATGGCGGGAAATGAAGTTTTTCAGTTCATCTATTCCGTCGCCTTTTTCCGCTGACGTGATAATGGGGACGTCAATGGATCTAAGCCCGCTCCTGATGTATTTCTCGAGTGTTCCTCTCCGGGCTCCCCTTGAGATTTTATCTCCTTTGGTGAAAACCACAAGCACCGGCAGCTGAAGAGCATCCAGCCAGTCCTGCAGGGACCTGTCGTTGGCCAGGAGGCCGTGGCGGAAATCGGCAAGATGAAGCACCAGTGAAAGGCAGCCCCTGTCTGATACATAGGAATCGATCAGCGCAGACCATTTATCCCGCTCTCCCTTGCTTCTCGAGGCGTATCCGTATCCGGGGAGGTCGACGAAGCGGAACGGTACGGAAGAACCTTCAACTCCATAAAAGTTGATGCTCCGTGTTTTTCCCGGTGTTCCCCCTACGTGGGCGAGCCGGCTTCCAAGAAGCCTGTTGACCAGGCTCGATTTTCCCACGTTTGAACGTCCTGCCACCGCCACCTCGGGTATTCCCGGTTCCGGGAACTGGGAGGCTGTAAAAGCTGTTGCCTCGAGCCGCACTTTCCATTTCTCGGTTCCGGTCATTTTTTCACTCTTTCCCAAGGGCGAATTCAAAGACTTCGTTCACCCGTTCTACGAAACGGAAGGACAGGCCTTCCCTCGACCACTCCGGTATCTCCTCGACATCGAGCCTGTTTGCAGCCGGAAGAATTATGTTGTGGATGCCCTGCCGCTTTGCGGCGAGGATTTTATCACGGATTCCTCCTACGGGCAGGACTTTTCCCTGCAGGGATATTTCCCCGGTCATTGCTATACCAGGGAGAACCGCGCTCTTCCTGACAGCTGAGAGCATTGCCAGGGCCATTGTGATTCCTGCAGAGGGACCGTCTTTTGGTATTGCACCCTCAGGTACATGAAGATGAACGTCAATTGTTTTCCAGTCCACTTCGCCGATTCCGAGTTCCTCCGCATTTGACCGGAGGTAGCCCAGTGCGGTCTGTGCCGATTCCTGCATGACCGAACCGAGGTTCCCTGTGAGTGTAACGTCTCCCTTGCCCTTCATTGTGACTGCCTCGATTACAAGGACGTCACCCCCTGTCTCTGTCCACGCAAGTCCAACGGCTGTTCCGGTTTCACTTTTTTGCGGAAGGCGGAGGTCGTAGAGTTTCGGCGGCCCGAGGAACTCTTTCAGATCCTTCGTACCCACGGAAACGGACACGTTTTCTTCGCCTTTCTCAACAAAGCGCCGTACGATCTTGCGGCAGATCGTGGAGAGTTCTCTCTCAAGTCCGCGTACTCCAGCTTCCCGAGTATATTCGCTTATAATGCTTTCAAGCGCTTTCGGGGTTATCCTCACCTGTTTCGGGGATAACCCGTGCTCGGTCAGAATTCTCGGGAGAAGGTGCCGTTTTGCGATCCGTGTCTTCTCCTGCCATACGTAACCGGGGATTTTGATAACCTCCATCCTGTCCAGAAGAGGTCTCGGAATGGAGTGGGTAACGTTTGCGGTCGTTATGAAGATAACATCGCTCAGGTCGAAGGGCACCTCCATAAAATGATCTGTGAACCCTGCGTTTTGTTCCGGATCAAGAACTTCAAGAAGAGCGGCCGAAGGATCGCCCCTGAAGTCCTGCCCCATCTTGTCGATCTCGTCCATGAGCAGGACCGGGTTCCGGACCCCCGACTGGCGGATCTTCTGGATGATGCGGCCTGGCATGGCACCGACATAGGTCCTTCTGTGTCCTCGAATCTCCGCTTCGTCCCTCATCCCGCCCAGAGACATGGAGACGAATTTTCTTTCAAGGGCCCTGGCGACTGATTTGCCGAGAGACGTTTTTCCTACCCCCGGAGGGCCGACGAAGCAGAGCACCTGTCCCTTCATCTTTCCGGAGGCCAGTTTCCGGACTGCAAGGAATTCGAGGATACGTTCCTTGACTTTTTCAAGTCCATAATGGTCCTCCTCGAGAATCTTTTCAGCCCTCCGGATATCGAGATTGTCAGGGGACACAAGATTCCAGGGCAGCGAAACAAGCCAGTCGATATAGGTCCGTACGACTGTCGCTTCAGCTGACATGACAGGCATCTTGGAAAGACGGTCCAGTTCGTGCATGGCCTTTCCCCTGGTTACTTCAGGCATTTCAGCATCTTCTATCCTGGTCCGGAGTTCTTCGATCTCAGAGGGCGTTTCATTGTGCCCGAGTTCATCCTGGATGATCTTCAGCTGTTCCCTGAGATAGTATTCCTTGTGCCCGCGCTCGACTTCCTGTCTGACCTTATCCTGGATATCGTGCTCGAGCTGGAGAATATCTATTTCCTCGAGCAGAAGCTTCAGAAGGAACTTCAGGCTCTTCTCGATATCCACCATTTCAAGCAGGCGCTGCTTCCTGTCCACCTTTATTGAAAGGTGCGAGCTCACCAGTTCCGAAATCTGCCTCGGGTCCTCTGCATTCATCACCGACACCAGCACCTCTGCCGGAATTCTGGGATGAAGGGTCACGTACTTTTCAAACTGTTCCAGGACGCTCCTCTTGAGAGCTTCCAGGTTCGGCGAAGAGGACTCTTCCCATGGAAGAGGAAAGAACTCTGCCTCTATGGATTCTTTGCCCCGCGTGAAGGATTCGATCTTTACCCGCTCTACTCCTTCGATAAGGACCTTTGTCGTTCCGTCCGGAATCCGGACCATCTGCAGGATAGTGCACAGTGTACCGACGGTGTGCAGGTCCTCGACCCTGGGATCGTCGATCTGCATGTCCTTCTGGGCTACCACCAGTATATTCCTGTCATGAAGCATTGCCATTTCGATAGCCTTCAGAGACCGCGGCCGTCCGACGAAAAGAGGGGCGATTATCCCCGGGAAGACCACTATATCTCTTATAGGCAGAACATGGCATCGGCGCCGCTCATCCATGGATCAGGCAACCTCCTTGGAGTTTTTCTTCTCTTCTATCGGCGGTTCCTTACCCTCTACAGACTCTTTTGTAATGACTACCTTGAGGACTTCCCTGCTTCTTGAGGGAATGTCGAACATAAGGTCCATCATGAGGTTCTCAAGGATCGACCGGAGTCCTCTTGCACCGGTGTTCCTGGCGTTGGCTTTCATGGCGATGCTCCGTATTGCCTCCTCGGTGAATTCAAGGGAGACTCCTTCCAGGGAGAACGCTTTCTGGTACTGGCGTATGAGGGCGTTTTTCGGCTCCGTAAGGATTCGGACCAGCGCATCTGCATCCAGTTCTTCCAGCGGGACAAGTACCGGAAGACGTCCCACGAGTTCCGGAATGAAGCCGTAGCCCATCAGGTCTTCAGGCTGGATATGCTTCATGATCTCAAATCGCCGCGAATCATGCCTGCCCATGATTTCGCCGCCGAACCCTATGGCCTTCCTGTTCACTCTGCGGCCGATTATGTCCTCGATCCCATCGAAAGCTCCTCCGCAGATAAAAAGTATGTTCGAGGTATCGATCTGGATGAAATCCTGGTAGGGGTGCTTTCTTCCCCCTTTCGGAGGAACATTTGAAACCGTCCCCTCAAGGATTTTCAGCAGCGCCTGCTGAACACCCTCTCCCGACACATCCCTCGTAATAGACGCCGATTCCGACTTTCTCGAAAGCTTGTCCATTTCATCGATGTAAATAATGCCTCTCTGGGCTGCCTTTACGTCGTAATCCGCTGCCTGGAGGAGTTTTACGAGTATGTTCTCCACGTCTTCACCCACGTATCCTGCTTCCGTGAGTGTCGTGGCGTCCGCCATGGCGAAGGGGACATTGAGTTTTTTGGCAAGGGTCTGAGCAATAAGAGTTTTCCCGCAGCCTGTAGGGCCGAGCAGAAGTACATTGCTCTTCTGAAGCTCCACATCAGAGTCTTTGCCGAGGTTGTTGCTTATCCGTTTAAAGTGGTTGTAGACAGCCACGGAAACGCTTTTTTTCGCCCATTCCTGGCCGATGACGTACTGGTCAAGATATGCCTTTATTTCTCTTGGTTTCGGTGCTTCAGAAAGCGGAACGAAATGATCGGTCTCTTTCCCCTGATCTTCGGTTTCCTCGTTGAGGATCAGGTTGCAGAGGTGAACGCATTCGTCACAGATGTATACCCCAGGGCCGGCGATGAGCCTCAGAACTTCTTCCTGCCCTTTTCCGCAGAAAGAGCACCTGGCATTTGCCCCCTTACCGTTTCCTTTTCCTTTATCGTCAAACTTGAACATTGGATATCCCTCCCTGGAGCCTTTTCAAAAAGATACAGCAACAAGGGAGCACCTCGCGGGCTCCCTTGAAGTCCTCTCTGAAAGGCTTCACTGCGAGGTGAAAAACTACCTCGAATGGATGACTTTATCGATTATCCCGTACTTCAGGGCTTCATCAGGCGACATAAAGAAATCTCTTTCCGTGTCGGCTTTGATTTTTTTCTTTGTCTGCCCTGTATGCCGTACAAGTATATCATTCAGTCGGTCGCGGAGCTTCAGTATTTCCCGTGCATGGATCTCTACCTCCGTGGCCTGGCCTTGCGCCCCGCCGAGAGGCTGATGGATCATGATACGGGAATTGGGAAGGGCGAGCCGTTTGCCGGGTGTTCCTCCGGAAAGCAGAATTGCCCCCATGCTCGCTGCCTGTCCGATGCATATTGTTGTTATGGGGCATTTTACGTACTGCATTGTGTCATAGATCGCAAGCCCTGCGGTTACATAGCCCCCGGGGCTGTTAATGTACAGGTGGATATCTTTCTCCGGGTCTTCGCTTTCAAGGAAGAGAAGCTGGGCGACAACGATGTTTCCAGTGTGTTCGTCAATAGCCTCTCCAAGGAATATTATCCTGTCCTTGAGGAGTCGGCTGTAAATGTCATAGGTCCGTTCCCCTCTTCCGGTCTGTTCAACCACATAAGGAATCATCATTTTCCCCCACTCCCATCTTTATTTACTCTTGTGCGGGTTTTTCCTCAGCGGTCTCCGCATCTTTGACCGTGATGTTGTCCATAATAGCGCTGACCGTCTTTTTGTACTTTATCCGGTTGGCCATTTCAGTGAGCCGTTTTTCATCTTTGAAAAGACTGGTCACAAGTCTTTCCGCATCGATCCCGTATGTGGATGCGAGAGACCCCATCTCCGCCTCAAAATCCTCTTTTTCAACGGAAATGTTCATTTCGTCACCAATTTTGTCTAGAACAAGCGAACGGCGGACAATGGCTTCAGCCTGTTTTCTGAGGTTTTGACCGTATTCTTCCCTGCTTACCGAGCTTTCTGCGAGATACTCATCCATGGAAATTTTACGAGAGCGCTGTATCCGCTCTTCATCTTCTTTTTCCATGGCCTCAACCTGTCTCTGGACGAGTTTTTCAGGAACGTCAAGAACAGACTTGTCTGTGATGATCTCTACTGCGTCATATTCTGCCCGTGATTGGTTATCGGCTTTCATTCTCTCAAGAATACGGTTTTTTACTTCTCCCCGGAAAGCTTCCAGGGTGTCGCAGTCCTGCTGCAGGACTTTTTTGAAAAATTCAGGCTCCAGCTCGGGAAGAATCCTTTCTTTTACCGTTTTAACTGTCATTTCATAGCGAAGAGTCTTTCCCACGAGGTTTTTTTCAGGATAATCCTCTTCAACAAGAACGCTTGCCTCCGCTGCTTCACCGGCTTTTTTCCCGAGCAGCGCGTCCCGGATCTCCGTCCTTACCGAAGACTGGTTCAGATCCAGTGTGGTCGTGTCCGGTCCGTGGCGTTCTTCCTCGCCGTCATCGCCTGCAACGGCAGTGAAGTATTCTATTTCGACCGTATCGGAAGGGCTTATCTCCCTGTTTTCAACAGGAGCGAGAGTTGAGTTCTGAACTTTGATTTCCTCGATGGTCTTGTCAAGAGTTTCGTCGTTTACCAACGCCACGGCTCTTTCGACCATTATCTCCTTCAAATCGGGAAGCGTGATCTCGGGGGTCACTTCGAATGTCATGGTGATTTCGACAGGGCTTCCTTCTTCCATTGTATCGATTTTGACGTCAGGTTCATCGATAAGATCGAGTTCATAATCCTTCACAATAGTCTCAATGGCGTCAGGGAGCATCTTCTCGAGTGCTTCGGCGAAAATAGCCTGCTTGCCGAAGCGCATCTCCAGTATTTTCCGCGGGGCATGTCCCTTTCTGAACCCCGGAATGTTCACTTTCGATGCAAGCTCTTTTGCCGCCAAATCCACGTTTTTTGCGAACTCGGCCGGTTCAAACTCCACCTTCATGGAGAGTACATTTTTTTCCTGGGAAAGCATTTCGGATCTCATACAGTCGCAACCCCTTTCAGCACTGTTTCGTACTGCTGTGTAATGTGTTATTGTGTCCTCTCAAATTTTATGCATTTATAGTGTATCTTCTTCTTTACAAATAAAGAAGAGAAAATATGCGGAAGGTATTGTACACGTAAAAAAAAGAGAATGCAAAAACGCTTCTCTCTCATGTTATTTCTTCAAGTAAAAAAACAATAAAAAGGCAGCGGTAAAAACCGCTGCCTTGGGAGTCTGCTCTTTAGAAAAAGCTAGATCTTTGAAACGTCAGAAGCCTGGTCTCCCTTGGAGCCCTGGGTTATCTCAAAAGACACCCGCTGACCTTCGTCGAGAGTTTTGAATCCGTCACCCTGGATCGCGCTGTAGTGGACGAAAACGTCCCTTCCATCGTCACTGGTGAGAAATCCATAACCCTTTGTCGCGTTAAACCATTTTACTGTTCCCTGGGTTGTCAAATTTGTTCCTCCTAAATATGTTCACTTTTTGCTGACGGCGCCAGCCAACCCTGTAATGATATAGTGAAAAGAGTACCCTGTCAAGCTCTGAATTTCCGACTCCTTCATTTTCTTTCCGTTTCCCGGTTCGAAAATCAGTGATGATCCTGCAGGGAAAGGAGGAATTTTCTCACGAGGTTCCCGGAAACCGCCTTTCTGAAGGCAGCGGATGTCCGGGGAGAGATCTCCCTGGAGGCGCATGCCGCAGCCTCATCGATCAATGCTCCGGAAAGATGCTTTCCTTCCAGAAAAGCCTCGGTAACCGGCATCCGTGAGGGGTATGCCGTCATGCTCCCGGAAGCTATCCTGACAGAATGCAGAATTCCGCTCTTCATCTCTGTGGAAGCGGCGATAGAAACCCTTGAAAGCGTAAGGGCAGCCCTGGAGCCTCTCTTGTAGAAGGCCTGGGGAACAGGGTCGTCTCCCATGGGAAGCTGCACTCCCAGGAGCAGTTCATTTTTCGCCAGTGCCGTTTTTCTGTATCCTGTAAAAAAATCCTCGATTGGGACAGCTCGCTCCCCACCGGTATTGCCGGCAAGGACCCTTGCCCCGAGTACAAGAAGCGGAACAGGAAGATCCGCGGCACCTGAGGCTGAGGCAAGATTCCCGCCCAGGGTCGCCCTGTTCTGTACTGCCGGGGCACCGCTAAGCTCGGCAGCCTTCACGAATGCCGGAAAGAAGGCGGCAAGAGAAGGATTTTTCATGATCGCGGTGTCTGTTGCCATGGAACCAACGAAAAGGTTCTCCCTTTCCCTGCGGATCTCTTTCAGCATCCCGATCCTGGAAAGATCGATCACCCTCTTCGGCAAGATTCTCCCGTTCTTGAAGTCAGGGTAGAAATCAGTGGCGCCCCCCAGGAAGAATGCTTCATCCCCGAATCGTTCCCTTGTTGCAAGGGCCTCTTCCACTGAGCAGGGCTGGAAAAAGAACTCTTTCTCTTCCGTCGAAAAAACGGGAGAGGAGTCAAAAAAAAGAAGTTCCCTTCCGCATTGTTCACCGTACCCCCATGAAGCGGCTTTTTCAACAGCCCTGAAAATTTTTTCGTAGCCTGTACATCTGCACAGGTTTCCCGACAATGCTGTCCGTATCTCCTTCCTGGAGGGACGGGAAACATTTTGGAGCAGTGCCCTTGAGGCAAGCACCATGCCGGGGATGCAAAAGCCGCACTGCACGGCTCCTTCCTCGGCAAAAGCCCTTTGAAGCGGGTCCGGATTTTTTGAAGTGCCCAGGCCCTCCACGGTTAAGACGTCCCTGCCGTGGACCTGTATAGCCGGGACCATGCATGAGTTGACAAGCTCGCCGTCCAGGAGGACTGCACACGCGCCGCACTCCCCTTCTCCGCAGCCTTCCTTGGTTCCCGTCAGTCCAGCCTTTCCCCTAAGGAGGTCCAGAAGACGGTCAAGTGGGTGGACATCCATTTCACGTACTGTGCCGTTGAGTGCAAATGTTATTTTCATGCCCCACCCTGCCTTTTCTGTGGAATGGTCCCTAAAAGAAGAAAGTGAAGATATTCCCCTGTTATAGGGATCCTGTCAGGGAACACCCCGGCTGCATGCTCGACGGCAGCTGCAATCGCTGGAGCTCCCGAATCCATGGGAAGTTCTCCCAGTCCCTTTGCTCCATAAGGTCCTCCGGAGAAGGGAACTTCCTGCAAGTCCACCTGAAAATCGGGTGCGTCAAGGGACGTCGGGATGAGATACTGGTTAAGATGTGCCGGAGTATAGGCCCCGTTCTTCATGGAAATATCTTCAAGATAGGCGTACCCAAAGGCCTGAAGGGATCCTCCTTCTACCTGTCCTGAAGCGAGAACCGGCGAGATTGCTTTTCCTGCCTCCGCTGAAACATACGCTTTCAGCGGCTGTATCTCATAGGTATCCATATCCACGGCAACCTCGACGACATTGGCAACCCACGCGTACGCCTTGTATGCGTCTCCGGTGTACGTCTCCTCGGACCATGAAAAACCGGGAATGGGAGAATACTGTACCGAGGCCTCAATGCATTCAGGATGGGAAGCGAGCAGATCGGCCAGGTCGAAAAACGGGATTTCCCTTCCATCAGCCCTGTTCTTGAATTTGCCCCTGCCGTATACGAAAGAACCTGACGGAAGTTCTTGAATATCCCCTGCTTTCTCTCCCATTTTCTCCGCGAGTTTCAGGCACGCGTCCTGGACCAGTTTCCCAACGTACATGGTAGTCCGGGACGCGACGGTAGGACCGCTGTTTGGTACCACCGATGTGTCCGGAGTGTGATGGCGGACGTCTGAGAGGTCCAGTCCGAGTGTTTCCGCTGCGATCATGGGAAGGACAGTTGATGCTCCCTGCCCCATTTCCACGCTGCTCACAAGCACTTCGACTTTTCGGTCTTCCGTGACTCTCACGGAAGCGATCCCGCTGATCGATTCCTCACCGCTTCCTGTGAATCCTCCACCGTGAAGCGAGAGGGAGAGCCCGATACCTTTCCTCACGGACGGGCTGTGCTTATTCTCCTCTTCGAACTGCCGGCGTTTTTCCCTGTAGCCGGAAATTTCGAGGACTTTCTCAAGTACAAGCCCGGCCGAGACCCCTTCGTTAAGGACCTGACCGAAAGGGAAAGAGGAACCGTTTTTCATGAGATTCTTTTCCCGCAGTGAAAGAGATTCTATTCCGGTTTCCCTGGCGATCCTGTCCATGTGCCGTTCTATGGCGAAAGCGCTCTGGGGGACTCCGAAACCCCTGAAAGCGCCGTTGGGAGGAGTGTTCGTTGCCACTGCCCGTGCCCTGATATTCGCCGCAGGTATGAAATAGCACCCGGTAGCGTGAAGAATGCCTCGGGAAAGAACTACCTTGCTCATGGTGGTGAAAGCCCCTCCATCGAGAAGAATATCGATATCCGCTGCCGTGATGGAGCCGTCCTTCATGACCCCTGTTTTTATCCGGATAATTGAAGGATGGCGCTTCGTGGTGCACAGCAGATCCTCTTTCCTGTCGTATACCATTTTTACTGCGCGTCCGCTTTTTCTTGCGAGCAGGGCCGCGTGAAATGCGAGAATCGAGGGGTAATCTTCCTTGCCGCCAAATGCTCCCCCTGTTGCAGCCTGCTTCACCACAATTTTTTCCGGAGGACAGCTGAATCCCTTCACAAGGGCGGTGTGAACATAATATGGACACTGCATGGATCCGATGATTTCAATAGAGCCGTTTTCCCCGGGAATGGCCACTATGCCCTGGGTTTCCAGGTACGCGTGTTCCTGGTGCTTTGTCCTGTAGGTGCCTTCAATGATGAAGTCGGCGGAGGAGAATGCCGCTTCCGTATCTCCGCAGGCAACACGATATTCGTCCATCACGTTGTTGTCACCCCAGATAACGGTGTTTCCCCGGGCGGCCTCTTCCACATCAAGAACCGGCGGCAATTCTTCGATATCCAGCGAAACCGAGGATAGAGCTTTCAGGAGTGTCTGCCGGTCAGGGGCGGCTATGAGGGCGACCGCCTGGGTGGGAAATGAGATCTCTCCCGGCGCCAGGGCGGGATAATCGTCCCTGATCATTGAAACGGCGTTTTTTCCGGGTATATCTCCGGCGTCTGCAAAGATGACACTTTCCCAGTCGAAGGCGGGATCCCGCCGTATTGCCCGGATCTTTCCCCTTGGAACGTCAGCTCGTACTGTTCCCCCGAGCCAGCATTCCGGCAAGGGCATATCATCTATGAAAAGAGTTTCACCACAAGCTTTTGCAAGGGCTTCAACCCTCTGGAGGCTCTTACCGACTACCGAGAGCTTGTCTTCCAACGTGTCGCCTCCTCTCTAGCCGTCAATGATATTCCCGTCCCGTCCCCTGACGGCACTGATATAGCGCCCGCGGACATCTTCAATTGAGTCTATGCCTCTTGAATCAAGCCATTCCCCCATTTCTGCCGCAACTCTTCCGTAAATTTCAGAGCCGTGACGTACAGCTGCGGAGCAGATCTGCACAAGAGAAGCTCCTGCCATAATGAATTTGAGGGCGTCTTCACCGCACGATATGCCTCCGACACCGATAACAGGTCTGGTCTGTACTGATGCGATCTGGTAGACGATCCGGAGTGCTACGGGAAGGATAGGCGGCCCTGAGAGCCAGCCTTGTCCATAAGAAGATCCGAGGGCCGGTTTAGCCGATTCGATGTCGAAGTCAAGGGCCGGGCCGAGGGAGTTGATCGCCACAAAACCGTCAACGAACTCCGATGCCCTGACGGCGAGTTCCTCTATGTCGGGAGTCGCCGGCGATATCTTCATCCATATAGGGACGGAAACTGTCTCCCTGAGCGCTTTTGCAACACTGACGAGGGGCTCGATGGATTTCCCCGTATAGTGGGTCGAGAACTCGAAGATATCCGGTTTTACCTCTCTTTCAAGTAATTTTCCCAGATTCCGGACATCGTCAGGTGTATAACCGATGGATGTTACCAGGGGTACTCCCGCTCTTTTTATTTCCCGGTATGACTCGAGATACGACTCGACGGGAAGCTCTGACCAGGTTTCACAGTTAAGGAGCCCTCCGCAGGAGCTCTTTCGGATCGTTGGACGCGGATCCTTCGCCGGCATGACTGAAACGGTTTTTGTCACAATGCCTCCGGCTCCGCCAAGGACGGCCTCGCGGAGCCTGGCAGGAGATCCGACATTCGGTCCTGCCGCCGTCAGTACAGGGTTTGAAAAGTAAACGCCGTTCACTGTTGAAGAAATAGTCGCCATTATCCTGCCTCCAGGGTATTCATCGAGATTGGAAACGATTCGCCAGTTTTCTGGCAGCCCTCTGGGCTTCGCGTCTCAGGGCCTGTATGCTGTGTTCCGGGAATTCCCCTTTTATCCAGAGGATTCTTCCGTTTACAGCCGTCAGGAACGCCCTGCCTCCTTTTGTACCAAAAAGAAGGTGCCCGAGCAGATTCGATTCATGTATGGGGGAAAGGGGAACGTAATCCAGCACGGCAATATCGGCTGCCGCTCCCGGATGGAATCCGAATACGCCCGGAAGATGCCTCGAGAGAATTTTCGCCGGCCGCCTGAACATCATGTTCTCCATCCTGGGAAACGGTTCTTTGTTCCCTCCCCCCAGGAGATAGTACGATCTCAGTGCCGAAATAATATCCCCTGTCATGCCGTCCGTTCCCAGGAGGTGCCCGGGAAGGCGTTCCCTTTCAGGGAGCCCTACCCGGTTGTTGGCGTTCGATTCAGGATTCAGCACGACCACTGCCCCGGTTTCTTTCAGGATCCGGTAATCTTCTTCACCGAGGTGGACACAGTGTATCAGGAAGCTGTCTCCGTCGATCAGTCCGAATGAGCGGAACCTGTCTACAGGTCCGGAGAACCCCTCAGCCCTGCAGAAGTCAAGATCAACAATTGCCTCCCCGCAATGGGCATGGATCGGCATTTCCTTCGGTTTTGAACGGGAAATGAATGAAAGGGTTTCGGCCGATAACGTGATATTGGCATGAAGGCCGAACATGCCCGCGAGAAAGGGATTATCCCTGTGCTGCTCCCAGAAAGAAACGTTCTCTTCCACTTGGCGCATCATGGCTTTTTGTCCGCGCCTGTCGGAAGTTTCAAGACAGAGGATGGCCCTGATGCCCGCATGGACCATTGCTTCTGCTTCAAGGGCAAGGCTTCCCCGATCAAGGTTCATGGAAGCGTGATGGTCGAAAACAGCGGTCACCCCGTAGGAAAGTGAGTCCAGTGCCCCCAGGAGCGACGAGTAATACAGAATATCCTCATCGATGGAGCTGTCGAGCTTCCACCAGAGGTTTTCGAGTATTTCCGGGAACGTGTCCGCCGGACCATCGGGAGAAAAACCTGGGGCAAAAAAGGAATACAGGTGGTGGTGGAAGTTTACAAGCCCCGGAATGATCAGCCTTCCTTCCACGTCGTAAAAGGGTATACCGTCTTTTTTCACCGACTCCCAGGGGCCTATCTCCCTGATTTTTCCCTCGCATACCCTGATTGCCCCGTTCTCCAGGAACAGTCCGCTGCCGTCCGCGACTACTCCCCTTCCTACAACGTAATCGGTCCCGTACATGCTGAAAGCCTCACCTGCCGGCCTTGGCCTTGATCGCAGCCAGCACTTTTTCAGGAGTCATGGGCAGTTCGCGGAGCCTGATCCCAACAGCATCGAAAATTGCGTTTGCGATCGCAGGTGCAGGACCGTTGATTCCGATTTCGGAAATCGACTTCGCACCGTAAGGGCCGCTCGGCTCGGAGGATTCGGCGAGAATGGCCTTTACTTCCGGAATGTCGAGGCTTCCGTATATCTTGTAATCCCAGAACGAGTTGTTGGTCATTTTCCCCTTTGCATCAAAAAGGTACTGTTCCGTGAGGGCATAGCTTATTCCATTCAGCGTTGCCCCCTCTATCTGACCGAGAGCGAGCACCGGGTTTATCGGCTGGCCACAGTCTCCCGCGGATACGAACTTGACTACCCTGACCCTGCCTGTCTCCATATCAACGTCCACTTCAGCGAAGTGGGCCATGAAGGGAGGAGGTGATTCTTCACCGAAAAAGGATGCCTGGGCCTGTATCTGGAACTGGTTTCTGCTGTACATGGAATAGCAGGCGATCTCACTGAAAGGGATTTCGGAACCATCGGCGCTGTTGATTACCTTTCCGCCTTTCCCGATAGAGAGATTCCCGACAGGAGTACTTGCCATCGAAGAAGCCGTGGACAGTAGCTGTTCTCCTATCTTTTCTGCGCAGCGAAGGACGGCCTGTCCGGAAATATAAGTGGTGGAGGATGCATAGGCTCCGGTATCGAAAGGGGTAAGATCGGTATCGGACGAGAGAATGACTATCATCTCCACAGGTATCCCGAGCCTTTCGGCGGCGATCTGGCTCAGTATCGTATCAGATCCTGTTCCTATGTCAGTGGCACCCGCGAAGAGGTTGAAAGAGCCGTCGTCGTTCATTTTCATGGAGGCGCTTCCCATATCCACCATGGCTATGCCTGATCCCTGCATGGACACAGCGGCACCCACACCCTTGACGACTGAGCCGGACCGGAGCCGTTTTCCCCTGAGTTCATTCCAGCGGATCTCTTCAGCTCCCCTATCAAGGCATTCAGTGAGCTTGCAGGAACGAACGATCTGGCTGACTCCCTCCGTACCTTCCCCTATGGCGCGGAATACTTCTGAAGTCTCTCCTTCCCGAATATGCCATTTCTTCACGTACTCGACAAAATCTTCCCCGACCTTCCTGCATATGGCATCCACGTGCTGATTGAAGGCGAAATAACCCTGCGTCGCACCGTATCCCCTGTAGGCTCCGCCGACCGGGAGGGTGGTATATACTGCATGGCCGGTAAATGCCATGTTCGGAATTTTGTTGAACATGGGCAGGACTTTGGATGCTGCGTTTGAGAGGACGGTCAGAGCGTGTGCTCCGTAAGCTCCGGTATTCATCAGATCGTCCATTTGAAGTGCGGTGATGGTGCCGTCTTTTTTGAAACCCGACTTCACCCTTACCCTCATGGCATGCCTGGTGCGGACCGTGGTGAAAACCTCGCGGCGTGTCAGCTCAGCTCTCACGTTTCGCTTGTGTTTCCAGGCTGCGAGAGCAACGTAGGGTTCAAGGATGACTTCCTGCTTGCTTCCGAATCCGCCTCCGATCCTCGGCTTCACTACACGGATGCGGTGCAGGGGGATTCCCGTGGTCATGCTCACTATCCTTCTGGCGTGAAAAGGGACCTGTGTCGAGGAATAAATCACGAGTCTTCCGTGTTCATCGAAGGATGCTGTTGCCGCATGGGGTTCCATGGCGCAGTGGCT
>Ga0172382_10003868_pt1 | contig 23432 bp, 23 predicted proteins | sample Leawel138RmetaG_FD_122245 | JGI IMG/M metagenome (GOLD analysis project Ga0172382, IMG submission 122245) | Leachate microbial communities from a municipal landfill in Southern Ontario, Canada - Leachate well 138R metaG | ecosystem: Engineered > Solid waste > Landfill > Unclassified | place... | reverse complement strand
TAATAAATTATATATATGTAGATTATATTTTATATAAAATAAAGAAATGAAGGAGTAGGTAATATAGTACCGCTTCCTAGAACCTCCGAAGAGGACGCACGTAATACTTTCTGTCTTTTGATGATTTACTAACAGTTCTTTGCTGATTTTGAATTCTTACATGTTGGGAATCATAATATGAATATGTGTTTTGTGATGAAGTCCAATAGTTGCCTCGTTGAAAATTACCGTAGCCATTTAAGTTTCATCGCAAATAAAAAAAATGTAATTTTGCAGACTATTTTTTTGAAGAAAAACATATGATCAATCTCATTATAATTGTTATCACCGTAGTTGTTTCTGTTTTTGCATTGATGCGGAAAGATTTGTTTTATCGTCTGTCGTTTAATGCGTATGCAGTGGCTTATCAGCGGCAATGGTACCGTTTGCTTTCTTATGGTTTTATTCATGCCAATTGGACTCATTTGTTAATTAATATGTTTGTCCTTTGGATGTTCGGTGAAATTGTGGAAGATTCTTATGTTTATTTGTTTGATAAGAAAGGACATGTGATGTACCTTTTATTATATGTTTCTTCTATACTTATTTCGACCATGTATGATTTGAAATTATATAAAGAAGATTATAACTATCATGCGGTAGGAGCTTCGGGTGCAACATCGGCGGTAATTTTTGCCAGTATTTTATTGTTTCCTTTGCAGAAAATCTATTTATTTTTTATTCCCATCGGTATACCGGCCTTTATCTTCGGAATATTGTTTTTGATATATTCCATGTATATGGCCAAAAGAAATGTTGACAATATCGGTCATAACGCTCACTTTTTCGGTGCTGTTTATGGCTTTTTCTTTGTTGTGATGTTTAATTATAAATTATTAATAGCGTTTTTTGTGAAAATCGTTCAATTGTTCGGTTGAAATAAATAATAGAAAATGATATGTTTACACCCTTCTTTACAGCAATAAAAAAAAAAGGTTTTCGTTTAACAAAAAAAAGAATATATATATGAAACATAAGAAGAGAAATGTCTGGATTATTATATCGTTTGTTTTACTTACCTCTTTAAGCATAGGATTTGTCCGAAATGATTTTGAAATAGCGAAAAATTTAGATATTTATGCAACATTGTTACGTCAACTAAATGAAAATTATGTGGATGATATCAATGTGAGTGATTTGGTCGAGGGTTCAATAAAAGCGATGCTTAATAAGATGGATCCTTACACTGTATTCTATCCCGAATCACAAATGGAAGAATTTAAACTCTTAACAACAGGTCATTACGGTGGTATTGGAGCTACAATTTTGCAAGAAGAGGAATATGTGGTGGTTTCGGAACCTTATGAAGGAACACCGGCCTATAAATCGGGTTTGCAAGCCGGCGATAAGATTGTGAAGGTTAATGATAAGGATGTGAAAAACAAAACCGTTTCCGATGTCAGTGCTTTGTTAAGAGGTCAACCCGGAACTACCGTTAAATTGGATATTATTCCTTACGGAAGAAAATCAATCATTTCTAAAAATATTGTCAGAGAGGAAATTAAATTCCCTAATGTAACTTATTCAGGCAAAGTGAACGATGATGTTGGTTATATTTATTTATCTCAATTTATGGAGAATGCCTCGTTAGATGTTAAAAATGCATTTTTAGCTTTAAAAGAAGAAGGCATCAATTCTTTGATATTGGATTTACGTGGAAACGGAGGCGGTTTGCTGAACGAAGCCGTCGATTTGGTGAATTTGTTTGTTGATAAAGGAGAGTTAATAGTGAGTACAAAAGGAAAGCTTCCCGATAAAAATCAGCTTTATTTTACAAGAAATGAACCGGTTGATACGAAAATACCTTTGATAGTCTTGGTGGATGCCTATAGTGCATCGGCTTCGGAAATTGTTTCAGGTGCAATTCAAGATTTAGACAGAGGTGTTGTTGTAGGTCAACGAACTTATGGAAAAGGATTGGTGCAGAATGTATTGCCTTTAAGTTATAATACCAAACTAAAGGTAACGGTTTCGAAATATTATATCCCGTCGGGTCGTTGTATTCAGAAAATCGATTATTCCGATAAAGACAGTAGCGGCAAATCAAAGTCGAAAATCGATTCTAATGCTGTTGCATTTAAAACGAAAAACGGTAGAACTGTGTATGACTACGGTGGTGTTGAACCCGATATCGTCATCACACCCGAAACTTACAGTACGATTTTATTGGCTATGTTGGAGAAACGTATTATTTTTAATTATGCCAATGAATTTAAATTAAAGAACAATAAAATTCCATCGGCTAAAGACTTTGTTTTTACCAACGAAATGTATGATGATTTTCTGGCTTATGTTGCCAATCAACATATCGAATATGAAACATTTACTGAAAAACAAATTAAAAATCTGGAACAGAGTGTTAAGGATGATAAGTTTTCGATCGAAGTAGATAAAGAGATAAAAGAATTAAAAGAAGCGGTTCAAAAAGAAAAAAGCAATGATTTGCAACGTTATAAAAAGGAAATTAAAGAACTCTTGACTTTAGAAATCGTGAATCGGTATTATTATCAAAAAGGTAGGGTAGAGGCTTCTTTACAGATTGATCCCGAAATGATTAAAGCCAAAGAATTATTACATAACCCGCATGAATACTCGGTATTGTTAAAAGCTAATTCCAAGAAAAAATAATTAAAAATTCATTCGGTGTTGATTAATAGAGTTTTCATTCACAGGGCTATCTTTTTCATTGCGCTCATGTTTTTCTTAGTGGGCATTCCTTTTTGTAGGCCTTTCATGAGTGTAGGCGGGATTATTTTAGTTGCCAATTGGTTCTTGGAAGGTCGTTTTATTGAAAAATGGAATCAAATTAAAAACAATCGTTTGCTTTTTATTTGCTTGTTGATATTTTTTGTATATGTAGTCGGTTTATTGTATACCGAGAATTATCATCAAGCAGGTAAATCAATATGGTTAAAGATTCCGCTTTTTTTTATTCCTATAATCTTTGCAACTACGAAACCGTTAAGCACTAATGAGTTTCATAATTTGCTTAAAGTTTATTTGATAGGAATTTTAATCAGTACCATTTACGGTTTTGTGTATTATCAACAGAATCATTTTATCGACCGGCGTGAAATGGCTGTTTTTATCTCTTACATCCGTTTTGAAATGAACCTGTGTTTTGCCGTTTTTGTTTCTTTTTATTTAATATTGAATGAAAAGTATAAATGGCAAAAAACGCTTTTATGCTTACCTTTGCTATGGGTTTTGTTTTTAATATGTTATATGGGTGCTTTAACGGCTTTGTTATTATTGGTTTTTGTAGTTTTTGCGCTTGTATTGAAAAAGGCTATCGAACGAAAAGAATTAATTTATCAAGTGTTTTATCCGCTTTTGTTTTTCTTATTTATCACCGCTGCATCCATTTATACTTATTCATTAATAAAATCTTATTATGCGGTAGATTTTAATTCAGCCGAAGCGGATGTGTTTACGGCCGATTCAAATCGTTATGTTCATGATACATCCCGCGCTTTGATTGAAAACGGAAGTTATATTTTTACTTATGTATGTGAAAAAGAATTACGTGAAGCCTGGAATACTGTGAGCCCTTTGTCTTACGACGGAATGGATATACATAACGAACATAAGATAAGACACACATTGATACGCTATCTGAATTCAAAAGGATTACGTAAAGACAGGGGAGGTGTTGAAGCTTTAACAGCCGATGATATTAAAAATATTGAAAACGGAATAGCAAATGTTGTTTATGCAGGCAGGCAGGGTTTTACTGCCCGTTTGTATGGCTTATTATGGGAATTAGATGATTATAAAACAAATAGAATAATTAGCGGCTACACATTGCCCCAACGAATCGAATTATGGAAAAATGCACTTTTATTAATAAAACAACAACCTGTAATAGGTGTCGGAACCGGCGACATTAAAGATGCTTATGCCTGTCAATTATTAATGGCCGACTCCCCACTAAAAAACACAAACAAATTGTGTCATAATCAATTTCTTTTGTTTTTAATCGGCTTCGGCTTTTTCGGTTTTCTTTTAATCATGTTTTCTTTAATTTATCCCGTTCTATGGAATAAACGTTTTAAAAACGATTTATTTTTCGTGTTTTTACTCATCGTTTTTTTCTCTATGATGACCGACGATACACTTGAAAGACAAGACGGATTGACTTTCTTTGCTTTTTTTTATGCATTATTCCTTTTTTTATTTCCTTCCAAAAATGAAGAAAAAGAATATTAGTATTATTGAAATACGTATGAATATCTTGTTTATTAAGTTTTATTTATTGTTAAAATAAAAATATTTTAAATCAAAAAAATTACTACTTTTGCACAAGTTAATATAATTATAATTTAAATTAATTTAATATGAAAAGAGTTGTTGCTTTATTCTTTGTTGCCGTGTTGGCAATTGGTGCATTTACAAGTTGTGATAAAGCCGTTTCAAATAAGTATTCAGGTACTTATACCGGCTCTATGGCCATGTCGACCGATAGCACAAAAGACACCAAAGAAAACATTAAAATTATCATTACCAATTCCCTCACCGATGAGAATATTCTTTATTTAGCAGGACTTCAATTAACAAAGAAATCCGATACCGAATATGCCTTAAGCGGAACACAAGTGGCTACCATCATTAAATTAGGATTCCCTAATGTGAACAGTGATAAAATTGAAAATGCCAATTGTAAATTATTATTCTCTGAGAACAAATTGGATATGGATATTACCTATAAACTGCTTGATATAGTTGAGGTAACTGCCATAAAATATAGCGGAACCAAAACAGCCGAAGCAAAATAAATCCATTAGAATAATAAATAACGGGATAAGTGCTATCCCGTTTTTTTTTGTGCTGAAATTATAGAAAAGGTGAATTATAATAATGATTTACCAAACAGAATTGAAGTTTTCGGAGGCAAGGACTTGAGGGTCGCGTTGAAATTCCAGGAGTTTGGCATATTTCATATAGCTGTTTAAAGCAATAGCTATCGAAAGCGTTAATCCGTCAACACCGCCAATGATTCCGCCTCTTATAAAATAATTCGTAATAAAAGCTGCCGTTCCGTGTAGTAAAGGTGAAAATGCATTGGCACGTTTACCATTAAGGTAAAGTATTTTAGCCCCCCGCGAGCTGTAGTTGCGTGCCGGTTTGGAAAAAAGCTCTCCTATGTTATTGTAACGGTAATGCAGAATGGAAGCATGGAGTTTTTTCTTGTTTTTGGAAGGGACACAAGCATGTTGTTTCACAGGAGTGTATTGTGTTTTATCTTTATTATAAAGACGCACCAAATAATCGGGATACCAGCGGCATGCTTTAATCCATCGACTTCCGATATAATTCTTCCTCTTAACGGCAAAGGCTTCATAAGTAGTGTGTTCTAAATCCAAAGCGTTGATTTCCATGGCAAGCTCGGGCGTGATGCGTTCGTCGGCATCTAAACTGAAAATCCATGTATTACTTGCATATTGCAAACCGAAATTCTTCTGAATGCCATCACCTAAATAAGATTGAATGTAAGTTTTGGCTCCTTTTGATTGGGCAATTTCTACCGTCTTGTCATGACTGTTTGAATCAACAACAATGATTTCATTGCATATTGTTTGTAAGGAGTTTATGCATGCTTCTATGTTGTGCTCTTCGTTGAGTGTGGTTATGATTCCGGTAATATGATTCATATCGATATTATTCTATCAAGTATTCAATTTCGTGAAAGTTAAAGCTGTAGTTTTTCCCTTTAATGTCTTGTGTTTGCAATGTTCCGCAGGGTTCAACATTAATGATTTTCAGTTCAACAATTTCTTGTGTCTGAATGATTTTGTAGCGGGCAAAAGTATGGTGTTTGTAAAGATAAGATAAATAGGTGTGATGAACATCAAGTGGATCTAAAGAGTGATATTTTTTAATATTGTCAATGATTTGAATAAGTATGTCTTCGATTGAATAATACCGGTTTGTTTCAAGGAACAAAGAAGTGGGATTGGGTAGCCACTGCGGAAAAATTTCCTGATTGATGTTTAATCCTATGCCAACAATGCTGTAAGACAATTCATTGTTTAAGAGAGTGTGTTCAACAAGAATGCCGGCAATTTTTTTATCTTTGATATAAATATCGTTAGCCCATTTGATTTTCACCTCTTCGAGCCCAAGGCTAAGGCTTAAAAAATCGACGATAGCCAGGGAAACTTGTTGGCTGATAAGAAATTGTTGGGAAGGTTGAATTTTTGGATATAAGATAATGCTCATTAACAAATTCTTTCCTCTTTTACTTTCCCAAGTGTGCTGTTGTTGACCTCTTCCTTTTGTTTGGTAATCGGTGAAAACCACCGAAAAGGGTGGGAGATTATCTGCCAAACTGTCTCTTTCGTATTGTTTCACCCATTCCGTTAAATATTGATTGGTTGAAGCCAATGTTTTTTTATGTATCCGTTTGTTCATGTTTACGTGTTTGATATCTTACTATAATCAAAAGAAAAATATGATGTAACAATAAAATCAATAAACCGCATACCACCCCCAGTACGGCACCGGCGAAGATATCGGAAGGATAATGGACCCCTAAATAAATACGTGTTAGGCAAAAAATAAAAGCCCAAGCGGGAAAAATCCACCATCTGTGTCGGGTGATGGGTGTAAAGAAATATATAAGTAAAACCACCAAACCGAAACTGTTGGCTGCATGTGAGGATACGAAACTATAGGGCCCTCCGCGATACACTTTCCCGTTGTCGAAGGTGTGTAGATGTAAATAGTCTTGGAATATCATTTGATGACTCGGCCGAAGGCGTTGTATTTTGTTTTTAATGAAAACCGAGCTTTGATCGGTTAATGTGATGGAAAGAGCACAAAATAAAAGTACTACCCACGTTTTGCTTTTATATTTTTTTATCAAGGCATAGATAATCCATGCAAAAAAAGGAAGCCAAAACCATACTTTGGTCATCCAAAATATCAGATGGTCTAAGAATGGAGTGTGCAAACTATTGATAAATAATAAAATTTCAATATCAAAATATTTTATTCCTTCAATCCAATGCATGGGTTTAATGTTTTATTCAAAATCGCCGTAAAGCAAATATTTTTTTCTTATTGTTTTAAACTGTTTTATATCTTCTTCCCAAGATTCGCGAATTTCTTGAGCTGTTTTTCCTTCTTGTATTTGTTTTCTGAGTGTGTCGGTTCCTGCCAGTTTATCAAAGAAAGGGGTGAAGAATGCGTTTTTGTCGGGGAAGTTGTTATATAACTCAATGATAATATCAAGATTGATGAAGTTTTTGTTTTTCATGATCACGTTACCCAATGTAGTTAAATCAAATCCGTTGCACTTTTTGTTTTTGCATGGCACATTGGTAGCCACATGGGGAATGTCTTTGGGCGTAAATGTATAATTCCCAATTGGAAGTTTAGGATAACCTACCACACAAAAGGGTTTATCGGTACCCCTGCCAACGCTAAGCGGTGTGCCTTCCAATAAACATAAAGTAGGATATAAGTAAATGGCAGTCATATTTGACAGATTGGGCGACGGATTAACAGGAAGTTGATAGCGGAAGGTGTGATGATAACCTTGCATGCTGATGACTTGAAGCAAACATTTGTTGCCGTTGGCCAGCCATTTTTCACCGTTAATCATTTTTGCGTATTCGCCTATGGTCATGCCATGTACTATGGGTACGGGATGCATCCCTACAAAAGAGGAAAACTGTTTTTGCAACACCGGACCATCAACCCAATATCCGTTGGGGTTGGGACGGTCTAATACTATCACCGGAATATTGTTTTCCGAAGCGGCTTCCATCACATAATGTAAAGTTGAGATATAAGTATAGAAACGAGCACCTACATCTTGTATATCGAAAATGATGATGTTCACATCGCGCAGGTCGTTGCTATCGGGCTTTTTGTGTTGTCCGTATAATGAAACAATCGGGATACCGGTTTTTTTGTCGATACCGTCGTTAATACTTTTTCCTGCTTCCGCTTCGCCCCTGAATCCGTGTTCGGGAGAGAAAATTTTACTTATATGTATATTTAATGAAAGTAAGCTGTCGACCAAATGTTTATCTCCTATCATAGCCGTGTGATTGCTGCAAACGGCTACTTTTTTATTTTTGATATAAGGAAGATAAAGCTCAATCCTGTCGGCTCCGGTCTTAACGTTTTTTGATGTTATATCTTGAAAAACAAAATGAATGTCTTGAGGATAAGCATTCAAACTAATAATGACAATCAGGAATGTTCCGAATAATCTTTTCATATATAAAATAATTTGATGTTGCAAAGATAGTTTTTTTATGGTTTATTTATATAAGAAATCATATCTTATTTCTCAACAATAATCGGAGTAGTAAAGATATGATTACTGGTGTTTCCTGCACGGTCGACCAACCAACACTCAAATTGAATGGTGTCGTAAGGTGAAATATAGTTATTGTATTCTATTTCAATTTCGATGTTCCCTTCCAAAGGTTTTTCGTAATCGGAAGAGTTAAGAATTGGAATCCGGGCGTTATGTGAACCTTCCAAATCAATTTTAATGAAATTTCCGTTTTGTTTTTCGTAGTAATCGATAAAGAAATTATAGGAAGTGTCGTTTTCGTCGGGTTTCAATCCGATATCACCGTCGCCATCGGTAAAATAAATACACAATATACCTTTTTGGGGAACTTGAAGTTGTGTTTTCGTAAAGCTCACAAATTCAATATAAGGAGTGTCGGGAAATGTTTTAATTTTTCTGCACGCAGTCGATAACAGCATTATTCCGATACATGATAATAAAATATGTTTAGATAAAGCTGTGGTTTTCATATGTATTTATTCTTCAAACATGTCATTTCCTTCTCCTTGATGCGTTTCTTTTTTCGGGCGATAATTGTTTATTTTATATGAAAGTGAAACGAATAATGATCTCCTGTCGTTTTTACGGTAACTATAGGCATCGAACGACGATTTATCGTCACTGCCAAAGGTATGTACTTTGTGATTTTGCGTTGCAAATATATCATTAATTCTTATAGTCAAGGTAAGTGTTTTCTTTAAAAATAATTTTTTTATTCCCAAATCAAGGTTCCATTGTTGTTCCATACGTCCTTGACCGCTGCCGCCGCCCCAACCGAATCCGCTCATACTGCCGGTAGTGATAATGGGGGAACGATAGTTGGCCGTTAGTTGAATGTCGAAATCTTTGGGTAAAATAAAATTAAAAGTACCTCTTACATTCCAACTCCAATCATCCAGTAAATTAGGATCTATCATTTCTTGTTTGCTGTCTATGAGTGTTTGATAGAAACTACCGCTTATATTGGTTTTCCACCATTTAAAAATGGTTTGCGCATAATACAATTCCATGCCATAGGATTGTGCTTGATCAAAGTTTTGATAAGATGTCATGCTTACAGAATCGTTTAACAACTCGGTGTATCTGCTAATCATCTGATAGCGATGCCGGTAAAACACGCTTGCCGTTACGGTGGTTTTCTCGGTAAAGTATTGATAGGATAAATCGACCGAATTGGTTAATTCGGGTTTAAGGTTCGGATTCCCTTTCGATAAATTAAAGCGGTCGGAATTATTAACATAAGGATTTAATTGGAAAATGTTCGGACGTCTTACCCTCATGCTATAGCTCAATGATAAAGAATGTTTTTTATTAAAATCATATACTAAATGCACCGTAGGGAAGATGTTGGGATAAACACTACGACTGCTTGTGTCTAATTTATTCAGATAAAACATATTGTTAGCCAATTCACCCCTTAGACCTACTTGGTATTTGAATTTTTCTTTTATGGTATTGGAGTAAATGAAATAAACAGCGTTAATATATTCATTATAGTTATAATTGTTTGCATCGGAAGGAACTTCCGTTAAATTATCTGCGGCATTTCCGGTTTTTTGAGTGTAGTCTTGAAAGGTGTTGCGGATTAGTAATTTATATCCCGTTTCAATACGTCCGCCGTTACCTATAGGTGTTATGAAATCAATTTGAGCGGTTGAATATTGATTTCGGGCATCGGTTGTTTCGGAATTATAAAAATCTTCTCTATTGGCGGGTTGTGAATAATCTTCGATGGAAAAATTATTGTTGTTTCCCCACCGATGGGAGTAGTATATATCAACACTCAATTCTTGTCCTTTTTTATGGAATTCATGTTTATAAAAAAGATTGGCTCCAATGTTCTTACTGTCATGGGTTCGTTCGTTGTCGAGTTTATAGATTTTGTCAAATGCATCGGATGAGCCTGTTTGTGACTTACTGTCGGTTTCGGAATGGCTTGTATTGTTGTGGGTATTGAAAGAAACATTAAATGAGAATGTGTTTTGCTTATTGATGAAATAATCCATCCCTGTGCGAACGTTGTGAGAATATCCTCTGCTATTACTCAATGAGTTTTGATTTAGAATAGTAGTGTCGTTGTTGAAAATGGATTCTCTTTCCATGCTTCCGGTATTATTCCTTCCGCGCGAGCGAAAATCATAATTAGCAAATAAGTTTATTTTGTTATATCGATAATTAATACTTGCCGATGCGTTTTGCCTACCCCAATAAAATTTATCGTTTAAATTGTTGATGCCGCTTCCCAAGGTAATCATCCCGTTAAATCCGCTTTCTTTTTTCTTTTTCAAAACCACATTGATAATACCCGAAATTCCGTCGGGGTCGAAACGTGCCGAAGGATTGGTGATTAATTCAACACTTTCAATCATACTCGATGGAATTTGGTCAAGGGTGAGGTTGGTAGGCCGTCCGTCAACCAATATGGTAACGCTTTCGCTGCCTCTTAACGATATGTTGCCTTCTAAATCAACATTAACCGAAGGGATGTTTTCCAACACTTCCAATCCGGTAACGCCTTCCGAAGCGATGCTTTGGTCGACATTGAAAACTTTCTTATCTAAATTGGTTTGCAGCATATCTTTTTTGGCACTTATGGTAACGCCTTCAATTTGTGAGGAACCGAGCTTCATTTGCTGACGATTCAAATTTGCTACCGGTGATGATTGCGAAACAGTAACTTCATCAATATAAATGTCTTTATATCCAATATATCCTATTCTTACAATATACTTACCCCATGGAATATCCGAAAGTATACAAGCTCCTTTTGAATTTGTGATACTTCCGTTAACCATCGATGAATCTTTGGTGTTTAATACGGTAACCGTTGCATAATCAAGAGGATGTCCTGTTTCGTCGATAACAGTACATACAACAACTCCGGTTTTTGATGTTACCGATTTTTTTGCTTGTTCGGATAACTTCTCTTGTCCATATCCGGTCATGACAAATCCTATTAGCAGGAAAATGGTTAAGATTGTTTGAATGTTGAAACGGAATTGGTCATTTGTCATACAGATAAGAAATGTTTAAAGTTATTTTATAACAATTATTTATATTTTAAGAATGGATAAAATGTCGGTTTGCAAAGATAGTTAATTATATTAAATATATTAACTCTCAGTGATTCTAATAAACGAATTATGTTGATTCAAAAAATGTGCCATTTTTTTTGATGACTTATATCACATTTGAAACTGAAAACAGCATTATATTTTACTATAATTACTTAATTCGTCACTTTACTATGTTTGTTTTAGTGAAGAAAGTAGAGAGGAAAATGAAAGACGTTTGTCTCGAAATATTTACAGGGCTGTAAATTTTTGAGAGACGCCTGTCTCACGAAAATACAGCGCTGTAAATAAAAGCAGTCAAATTTGTTGTTTCAGGCAACCTAATATGGGTGCTTTTCAGATATCATTTGTGATGCGTAACGTGTAGCATGTCAACATTTTATTGCTGTAGAGACGTAACATGTTACGTCTCTACGATTATGTTTTTATTATTTTTTTGCTTATGATGTCCTCTTTGGTGTGGATTTTTATAAAATATAAACCTTTTGATAAATGATTTATATTGATTTCTCGAGATATATTGGAGGTTTTAAGCAAAACATTACCTAATAAATCAACAACTTCAACGTATTTAATGCTTGTGTTTTCGGCTTTAATTTTAAAAGTCGATGTAACGGGATTAGGATAGATTTCTATGTTAGGAAGTTGTTTGTATTCAGAAATATTATCCGATTCGTTGACAATAAGCAAATGAGATGCTTTTTCAGCATTACAAATGTTATTTGTGATTTCTAAACTTGTAATAGAGCTACCGGTGTCGGGATAAACATATTTGCAAAACTTATCAAAAGTGGTTATAGAGTCGCCATTTCCGAAATTCCATTTATAAGAAAGAGTTAAGTCTTTGGGTGTAATATCCGATTCGTCGAAAAAATAAGCAGTATCATTAGGTTTTAACATTTTAATTCCATCAGAAAGAATTTCTTGTTGTTTGTTTTCTATTCTAAAATCGACAGTATAACCTAATACTTTAATGGTATCTTTAACAATGTAACCTCTTATACATCGTTCATATTTACCGGTATTTTCATTGTAAAACCAGCTAATTAATTGTATTAAAGGTATATAAAACCCTTCTTTGCGATATTCATGTTTTAAAGGAGCTCCAACAAATTCGGTAACGTAGCTTTCTCCATCATCAAAAAACAAAATCATTGTGTCTTTATAAGAATCTTTATGGTCGAAGCCAGATATGTTAAAATTAAAATTTACCCTTAAAGGCTTACAGCCTATTAATGTATCGGGAAATATTTCTCCCGACATACCTTCTATTTTCACATAGTCGGGTTTGGTGATGGTGTCCTTACAATTGAAAATGTTTGTAACAATGAGTGATACATCGTAGTATTTGTAATTGTTGAAAAAATGTTCGGGGTGCTTTAAACTTGAGGTGTCGTCATTCGACAAGCTATCGCCAAAAAACCATTGATAAGTTAAACTGGCGGTGTCGTTGTCGTAAGATATATTGATAAATTCTACATTAAGAGGGTCACAAGATTGATTATTAAAAGAAGTAAAATCGGCATGGGGTTTAGGATTTACAACGATGTAGTTTGTTTTTGTAACTATTTGTTGTGGCCTGCTGTCGGAATAAATGATAGTACATTTTACCGTATATGCACCGGCACTTGTGTAAAGGTGGTTGATAGGATTTGTGTAGGCAACCGAAGTGCCATCGCCGAAATCCCATTCCCAAGCATCACCGCTTGTTGCTGTAAATTGAACGATTAAGGGTACACATCCGGTTGTAGTTTCTGCGTTAAAATCTTGTGCATTTGCTTGTAATGCAATAAATGTTGCTAAAAAGATTACTATTTTTTTCATTTTAATTAATCTTCAATTATTATTAAATAACTTTATTAATCAAGTCGCAATTATTTATACAAAAGTTGCCTGTAATAATAATATTTTAAAACAATTTCTAAATTGCTATTTTCCGATAAAATTACACTATCTGTTGTCTTATATCAGACAATAGTGAATATAAATAAATTATGATAGATATTTATTTCTAAGTTCTTGGGGCGATATTGATTGATAGGTTTTGTCGCGTTTAAACCATGTTATTTGGCGTTTGGCATAGCGCCGGGTGTTTGTTTTGATTTTTTCAATGCTTTCTTCCAATGTGTATTTTCCGTCAATGAAACCGAATAATTCTTTATATCCTACAGTGTTTAAAGCGTTGAGGTGCCTAAAAGGACAAAGAGCTTTGGCTTCATCTAATAATCCATCGGCTATCATTTGATCGGTTCGCCTGTTAATGCGTTGATAAAGTGTTTCACGGGGAAGGCTTAAACAATATTTAACAATGGAAAAATCTCGTTTTTTTTGTTGGTTTTTTCTAAGAGATGTATAAGTTTGATTTGTTTGTATGCAGACTTCAAGTGCACGTAATATTCGTTTGGGATTGTTTATATCTACGATTTCATAAAATTCGGGATCCAATTCTTTTAATTGTCTTAATAAGTCGTCGGTTCCCTCTTTAAGATGTAATTCCGTTAATTGTTTTCTTAACACCGGGTCGGGGTCGGGCAGGGTGTCAATGCCATAGCTTATAGCATCAATGTATAAACCACTTCCTCCGCAAACAATCACATAATCATTCGTTTTAAATGCTTGTTTCAATATTTCCAAAGCTTGAATTTCATACATCGAAACATTGTAATAATCGTGTATGGAAAGATGTGCAATGAAGTGATGTTTCACTTCTTTTAATTCAGATTCGCTTGGTGCCGCCGTTCCGATTTTCATTTCTTTGTAAAACTGACGAGAATCGGCTGAAAGGATGCAAGTGTTTAACTTTTTCGCCCATTCAATACTGAGGGCTGTTTTTCCTACAGCCGTAGGTCCGGCAATGACAATTAAAGTTTTTTCTTTGGCTGACAATTTAATTATAGGTTGTTGGTGTCGAAGTCAGAATTAAAACCATCCAATTCGCTTTCATCGTAGTATACTTCATTGTCTTCATCGTTTTCGTCCATGATATCCAGTAAAGATTCTTCATCCAATATATCATTATCATGGGTTATGAGTGCTTCTTTTTGCGGAATTTCTCCCAACGAATAGGAACAGAAAGGATATTTTATATTGGGAAGTGCTTTGAAGGATTTTAATAATTCAATATAAAAAGTCTTTAAATGTAGGAAATCGTGTTCATAGATAATCCTTTGATGTGGATCATCCATAAAATCGCTTATAACGGCATCTTCCATGCTAATAGAGGCCTTTTTAAATTCGGCATCTCCTGTATCATCGGAATCATCGCTATCATTGATTTGATTCATATCATCCGACATATCAATTAAAGTGATTTCTTGTTTTTTATTCCATTTGCGGTCGCAGATGTGAAAAGATGCCAATTCGTTGGGATTTAGTCCTTTTATGTTGTTAACTATGCATTGATGAAAGTCTTTAAAAGTTTGTTTCGATAAAATTTCGAAATCTCTTGCAAAGTCATCAACATCATCAAACAGTAACCTGAATCTATATACGTACATAGCGTTTATTATTACAATTATATATTGATATTTATATTTCAAAAATTATTCTTCGAGAGCAAACATAGGGTCCCATGGTGGTAGTTTAACGGATTCGGTTTTTAAGAGGTCTAAAATTTCTTTTTTAACATATTTCTGTTCAACAACCAAACGGAACATGTATTCGTTAAACCAATCATCTGTCATAATCAAATAACCGTTATATCCGGTAAGTCCCCAACTGTTTTCCAATAACCATTTCAAAGGTTTCCCGTTTTTGTTTATATCAACACCGCACAAAGTCATGGCATGTGATGAACTGCTGGCAAAAGATTGAATGCGTTGTTTCTTATTCATTCCGAAAGTGATTCCCATCAAGGATTCATAGTCGAAATTATTAAGATCGAGTGTTCCGTTATCTCTGTTATAATATTTTCCTACATCACATGAAAAATACAAAGCGGTGCTATCCTTGATGGATTGCATGGCCATTTCTTTGATGTCGTCGATAGGCAAATTGATATATTTCCAATTCAGTCCGTCATACATATGTCTGTCGTATTCGATTTCATACACTTTATAGTATTCGCGGGTGGGATCATTCATAAACATAATGTAAGTACTCAAATCTTCGTTAACAAATTCTTGGTAGAAGGATTTGGGTGTGTATTCTTTAGTGGAAACGGGTTTACCGTTGGCATCTTTTAATGTCCAAGTAAAAGTAGTAGGAGGGACTCCTAAATTGAGTGCAAGCATCCGATATATATTTGTCAACATTTCGGTTTTTCGCTGAATTAAAGCGTCTTCTTTCATTCCTTTTTGAGTTGCTTTTTCACGAAGTTCAAGACCGTATTCTCTTAATTTTAAAGAGATTAGATTTGTCATGCGGGTGGTATTTTCACTGCTGTTGGTTTCTGGCATGGCTTCTTTGGGTACCAATCCGTATTTAGTAACCAAATCAATCATACCTGTAAATTGGCCGCCGTCGCCAATGGGATTTTTAAACAGCCATTCAACGGTTTTATCATTGAAGTCTTTATTGCGTGTGTCGATAACGGCTTGCAGGAATAAATTTGATTTTTCCAATTGATCCCAAAAGAATAAATAGTTTTGAGAGAATTCAAACTTTTCGGGATTGTATTTAGCAATGAATTTGGCTCTTAAAATATTCATGCCCGAAAACATCCAACATCGACCCGACGACTTTTGATTGGTGATACCTTTTGTTTTTACTTTATGCGAAAAGTAGGTGTCGTTAAGGTCGGAATTAGACAAGTTCAAAGCTAATTTGTTGATGTCGTTATTGGCAATGGCATTGAGTATGGCTTTGTCGGAAGTAGTGTTTTGAAAGGATTTTTGTAGGTCAACCAGCATTTTCTCGCTTATGCAGCCTTTGTTTTCTTGTGAAAAAAGCGTTGTTAATGTGAAAAAACCGATTGCAAAACCAAGTATGATGAATCTTTTCGGCATTGAAATATTATTTTTTTTTGTTGCAAAAATACATCAAAAATAAATAAACAAAGCATTGAAGTATAAAATATTTGGTAAATTATGTTTTTTATGTGTTTAAAGTTTAACAAATAGGATAAATCTTGTGAGTTAAATGACTATCTTTGCAGGTAGAAATAATTGCATTATAAACAAATAGAAAAGTATATGATTATGATTAATGTAGGTATCAGACATGAAGACAAATACGAACAAGAACGAAGGGTGGCAATAAGTCCTTCTCATGCCAAACGTTTAATGGAAAAGCATCCTATCGCCTTTTATGTGGAAAGTTCTGAAAAAAGAGCTTTTAGTGATGATGAGTTTGAACAGGCGGGTTGTAGTTTGGTTAATCGATTGGATGAACAGCAAGTTGTTTTCGGTTTGAAAGAAATTCCGCTTCCAAGCATAGCAAAAAATAAAACGTATGTTATTTTTTCTCATGTAATCAAAGGGCAATCCTATAATATGCCCATGTTAAAAAAGATGATGGATAATCATTGTAGTTTGATTGATTATGAGTGTATTGTTGACGATAACAATAAACGTTTGATTTTTTTTGGCCGTTATGCCGGCTTGGCGGGAATGACCAATTCGTTATGGGCTTTTGGTTTGCGAATGAAGCATTTGGGCGTTGACACCCCTTTTCAATTATTGAAACAAACGCATACTTATTTTTCGTTGGAAGACGTAAAAAAAGACATTTCAACCATAGGAAAAGAAATCAGTGAAAAAGGATTACCATCCGAAATAACACCTTTAACTATAGGGATTACCGGTTACGGCAATGTTTCGAAAGGAGCCCAGGAAATATTAAGCCTTTTACCGACCATTGAAATATCGCCTGAAGAATTATTAGCCCTTAAACAATCGAATAAGTATTCCAATAAACACCTATATAAAATTGTTTTTCACGAGAAACATATTGCCCGGCACAAAGAGGGCAAACCATTCGAGTTAAATGAGTTTTTTTCTTCCCCTTCTTGTTTTGAAAGTGATTTTGACAAATATGTTCCGAATTTACAAATGTTGGTAAATTGTATGTATTGGGATAGTCGCTACGATCGATTAATTACCAAGGATTTAATGGAGAAGTTATATAAAAAATCGGATTTGGATTTAAAAGTAATAGGTGATATTACGTGCGATCCTAACGGTTCGATAGAAGCAACTCATATGGGAACGCCTATTGATGATCCTATTTTTGTTTATCATCCCATCACTCGTAAACCAACCTTTGGTTATAAAGGAGAGGGGGTGGTGATTATGGCTGTCGACATCCTTCCGAGTGAACTCCCTCGCGATGCATCCCTGGCCTTTGCCGATGCGCTGGAACCCTTCGTGTTTGATATCGCAGCCTGTAATTATAATTCGGATTTTGAAAATTTGAAATTACCTCTTCCTATTAAAAAAGCTTTAATATTACATAACGGTAAGTTAACTCCTAAATATCAATATATTCAAAATCATATTGATTCCTGTTGCCAATGATTCTTTAAGGATGAAAACCATAACTTTTGAAATATCTAAAAGTATATTAATCTTGATCGGTATCATTTTTATTTGCTTTTTGATGGTATTAAATCGTTATAGGTTTTATAATAAACACGATAAAGTTGAAGGACAATATATAGATTGGACTGAATTATTCCAAAAAAACGAGAACATCCAATTGCTTTTACCTTATTTTAAAGATGATACAGCACAAGTATTGTCGGTTTTGTCGGAAATTCAATCTCCCTATATGGTTGTTTATTATGATTCAAATTTCCGTAAAGTCGAATTAAAAGCCTTGCATTATTCCTTAAAGAAAAATTCGGGATCCAAAGTTAGCATTTTAATAAATAAAGAAAAGAAGGATGATATTGAAGTATTTGCCTTTATTTCATTTGCATTACCTTATATACTGCTGACTTTCTTTATTTCCGGTATCTGGGTTTTGATTATAACCGTATTCTTTGAGAAAACTGATGCTTTTATATTTTCATTTCCGAAAAAGAAAAAAGAATAAATATATAACAGATGTGTTTTTATGAAAATATTTTAATGTATTTAGCGTTTAAACGACATAAATATGAATGATGATTAAAAAAGTATTGTTTGTAGTATTGGCATTTTCTTTTTGTTTGGCTTCATGCAAAAAGAAAGATTTTAGTTTAAATGGAGAATATGAAGATGTTACAATTCTTTACGGACTTTTAAATCCTAAAGATAGCGTGCATTATCTAAAAATTTATAAAAGTTTTTTAACAGAAGGAAATGCTTATGACGCCGCTAAAAATATCAATAACTTTAGTTATATAGATAGTATTGAGGTTACATTGGAAGAATATGAAGGCGAAAAACTATTAAGAACCTTCTCATTCGACACTACGACTGCCATACCCAAAGATTCAGGGATTTTTGCCTATCCTTTACAAATATTATATAAAACAACAGCTGACTTAAATGAGGATTACATCTATAAAGTGGGGATAAGAAATTTATATACCAATAAAAAAGTAGTAGCATCAACACCATTAGTGGGTAAATTAAAGTTAAAATATCCCATGTTTTACATAAATAAGAATAATACCATTACTTTTATTCCCCAAAAACAAGAATTGGAATATAACAAAGGAAATAACGTAGCTTATTATGAAGCGAGTTTTGAGTTATATTATACCGAAGTATTAAAAAACGGAAGTCGACGTCAACCGGAATCTATTGTTTGGAATGTAGGAAACACTACAACAGAGTATATTTATTATGTAGGGGAAACATTTCTGAGAAAAATTAAAGAAGGAGTGAAGGAAGATAATCAAGTTGATTATCGTTTTATTGATTCGGTATTATTACATATATATACAGCATCAAATGATTTATATCTATACATTCAATCTACAGCAGCTTCAACGGGACTTAATCAAGAACGTTGGGATTATACAAATGTTAAAAGTTATGCATGGGAAGACGGAGCATATGTTGAAGATGGTAATGCCTTGGGCGTTTTGAGTTCCAGAGGCGTGAACACATGGATGTTTAAAGAGATTTCTGATGTTACCTACGATTCTTTGTTGTTTGGAAGGTATACAGGACATTTAAAATTTAAAAAGTACGATTATTAAAAGGTATATTCATTTTGAAAATAACAAAAAATTTTTCATTTAAATTTAAACATCAATTACGAGAGAAATATAAGCTTGTAGTTATGAATAGAAACACATTTGAAGAAATGTTTTCTATTGAATTAACCCTGCTTTTTGTCTTTGTATTTATTTCTATATCAACTTTAATCCTTATAGGCATTACTACTTTACTTATTACCATTACCCCTTTGCGTGAATTTATTCCCGGTTACGGAAGTGCCAAACACGAACAAAAAATAATTAGCTTGCAAAAACAAATCGATTCACTCAACCAAAAGATGACAAATTATGATGTATACCGTCAACATATTCAGAAGATATTTGTTGATGAAGATTTTGCTGACGACACAATCGCTTTTCAATCGGTTGAACCGGTGAAAAGTCAAGTAAATACTTTTGCTTTCTCAAAAGAGGATAGTCTTTTAATGCAAATTAATATTAAAGGAAGTAAAAGCAAAGCGGATGAAGAAAAAAACGTATCAAAAAAAGATCAAAAACAATTTGCTTTATTATTTTCTCCACTCAAAGGAGATGTTGTTTCAATTTTCAATCCTGCCGATAATGAATATGGAATAAACTTAAAGTCTGATAATAATTTATTGTATTCCATCACATCGGGAAATGTAGTTTTTTTTGCTGAAGAAATAAACGCTTCAATTGTTATTGTTATTCAACATCCGGATGATATGTTGAGCGTGTATCGATATCGGGGTGTTTCATCAGTCGAGCAAGGTGACTTGGTGAAAACCGGACAATTGATAGGTAAAGCATTAACGGCACCAATGATGCTTAATTTTGAATTGTGGATAAAAGGTAAACCTGTTAATCCTGAAAATCATATTACATTTTAACGAATCATGTCTGCCATTGAAGTCCTTTATGAAGACAATCATTTAATAGCGATCAATAAAAGAAGCGGTGATATTGTCCAGGGCGACAAAACCGGCGATACCTCACTTTGTGATAAGGTAAAAGATTATTTGAAAGAAAGCTATCAAAAACCAGGAAACGTGTTTTGTGGTGTAATTCATCGCATTGACCGCCCTGTTAGCGGTGTGGTGTTGTTTGCAAAAACTTCAAAAGCATTATCGCGTATGAATGTTATGATACAAAACAGGGATATTCATAAATTGTATTGGGCAATAGTAAAACAATCACCGCCGGCTCCACATGCACTCTTAATCCATTATTTGAAAAAAAATGAAAAGAACAATAAGGTTTTTGTGTTGTCAACTCCCAAAAAAGGATATCTAAAAGCTGAAATGGAATATACCTATATCATGTCATCTCAACAATACCATTTATTGGAAGTTATACTTAAAACCGGTAGGCATCATCAAATCCGAGCACAACTGTCGGCTATTAATTGTCCTATAAAAGGAGATTTGAAATACGGTTATTCTCGTTCAAATCCCGATGCTTCGATTAGTTTGCATGCGCGTAAAATAAATTTTATTCATCCTGTTTCAAGGGAAGAAATAAGCATTACGGCTCCTGTGCCTGAGGATAATCTTTGGTTGTTTTTTGAAGAGAATTCAAACAACAAATAAATAAAAAAGGCTGTTTGAAAACAGCCTTTTTACATAAACAAAAATGAAAAATGTGAAATGTTATTTTGTAATAATCAATTTCTTGGAGATATACGTATGTTTGTTCCTATGGATGGAATACATGTAAATTCCCGTATTCCAATTGCTCAAATCAATATTGATTTTATTGCTCCCTGATTGTAAGGCTTTCTCATACATTATTTCTCCTGCAATGTTATAAACTCGTAAAAAAGTATTATTGGCATTATTTATAAAGTAATCAATTGTAACATTATTCTTAGCGGGATTTGGATAGGCCGATAATTTAACTTCGTTTATAATGTTTGCTATTGATGCTTTTCCGCAATTGTATTGGAAGTAAACCGAAACGGAATCGTTGCTATTGGTTTCATCGAAAAACGTGTAAAGCACATAAGATGTTCCTTCACTGCTTGCATCAAAATCGGTAGAAAAACTTTCACATACAGTACTTGCTTCAATAAGTATCGGTTCAGGACTTAACATCGTTTCAGCAGGGTAACATTCAGCCCAACAGAATGTTATTTCAGTGTTTTGAGCAAGTGATAATTCGTTTTTTCTTACCAATACATTTTTAGAACAACATGAAGTGTTTTTTACTTTAATGTATTGTTGATCTATCAAATTGGGTTGTGTTTGTATTTTAAGTGTGTCACCGTTATTTAGTTTTGATTCGGAATAATACAACTCAAATGATGGTTGCGCTTTGATTCCAAAGTAACAACATAATATTAATAATATAGATAATATCTGTTTTATCATATAATTGAGATTTTATTTCAATCAATGCAAAAACTGAACCAAAAAAAAAAAAATAATTAAAAAAATGAATTTTTATGAAAGGGACTATTCAACTGCTTTTGGATCAACCGAAACATAAGAACGTCCGTTCCTTTTTTTCTTGAATTTAACGGTTCCGTCGATCATGGAAAAAAGGGTGTGATCTTTACCTATTCCCACATTGTCGCCGGGATTATGAACAGTGCCTCTTTGACGAACTATAATGTTTCCGGCTTTGATGATTTGACCACCGAATATTTTTATTCCCAAACGTTTGCTTTCGGATTCACGACCGTTTTGCGAACTTCCGACTCCTTTTTTATGTGCCATAATGTTTTTTCTTAAGTGTTTCCGATTTAATTAATTATGCTTCAATTGTATTGATTTCAATACGGCTTAAATATTGACGATGCCCGTTTAACTTTTGATATCCTTTTCTTCTTTTTTTCTTAAAAACAAGAACTTTATCTCCTTTTAAGTGGTTTAAAACGGTTGCCGAAACTTTGGCTCCTTTTACCGTAGGTTTTCCTACGTTAATCTTTCCTTCGTTGTCAATTAACAAAACTCGATCAAATTCAACTTTTGATCCTTCTTCAGCATTCAGGCGATGAACATAGATTTTTTGATCTTTTTCAATCTTAAATTGTTGCCCTGCTATTTCTACAATTGCGTACATCTTATGTTATTTTAATATATCTAAAATTTAGTCTGCAAAAGTACGAAAAATTTTAATATTCTTTGTCCTAAGGTGTAGATTTTCCGGTTTTTTTTATAGTTGTATGATTTTATATTGTTTACATATTTAAATAGTATTCTTTTGTTAATTGGCGATAAGCATCGGAATATTCCTTGGCATTGTTTCTAATATCCATATATTCAATATTATAGGATGTTTTCTTTTTCTCGAAACAAAAGAGTGTACGATTAGGATGTTTATGGGGAAAAGCTTGAATGTGGCATATTTTCGATATATGTAATCCCTTTTCTTGGCATAAATTTTCTGTTTTTTTAGCAGCATCAGCAGGAAGAATACAGCAGAATTTGCCCTCGGAATGTAATAGTTTGTTTACGCTCGTAATCAATTCTTCCAAGTTTAATTCCACATTATGTTTGCCGATATTCCGCTTGGGATAAGGTGATTGTAAGGAATGCTCAAAATATGGAGGATTGCTTACAATGTAATCATAAGTATGCCATTTGTCTTCTTTTGTAAAACTTTGTAATCCTATTTGTTGAAATGAAATACGTTCCGCCCAAGGGGATAGTATTCTGTTGTATTCTGCATCCAATATAGAATCCTTGTCGATGTCGATACCGGTTATATGAGCTTGGCAACGTTGTGCTAACATAAAGCCGATTACTCCACAACCACAACCGATATCCAATATGTTTCGGGCACTTTCAACCGGAGTCCACGCTCCTAACAATACGGCATCGGTACCGATTTTGATACTGCTTTTATCGTGTTGAAGACTAAATTGCTTAAAATGAAAAACCGACATTTGTATTTATATTTTCAATCCTATAAACGATTCCCATGCTTTGCGGTTACCGTTAAACACGTTGAT
>Ga0172382_10003865_pt1 | contig 23454 bp, 14 predicted proteins | sample Leawel138RmetaG_FD_122245 | JGI IMG/M metagenome (GOLD analysis project Ga0172382, IMG submission 122245) | Leachate microbial communities from a municipal landfill in Southern Ontario, Canada - Leachate well 138R metaG | ecosystem: Engineered > Solid waste > Landfill > Unclassified | place... | reverse complement strand
GCCATCAGGGGCAGCGCGGCGTTCTTCGCCCCGCCAATAGGAATGCTGCCGCGCAACGGGTGTCCCCCGACGATGCGGATACGGTCCATGGTCAAACTGTCCTTACGTGAAAATTGGCGGCGTTGAAGGCGCGCATCATACAGGCAATTGCGGCACGCGCGAGGCGTTTACGCGGGAAAGTTAAAGGCGGGGCAGCGTCACGCCCTTCTGGCCCATGTACTTGCCCTTGCGATCGCCATAGGACACTTCACACAGGCTTTCGGCCTTCAGGAAGATGAACTGGCAGGCGCCCTCGTTGGCATAGATTTTGGCGGGCAGCGGCGTGGTGTTGGAAAACTCCAGCGTCACATGGCCTTCCCACTCAGGTTCCAGGGGGGTGACGTTGACGATGATGCCGCAGCGGGCATAGGTCGATTTGCCCAGGCAGATGACCAGTACATCGCGCGGGATGCGGAAGTACTCGACCGTGCGGGCCAGCGCAAAGCTGTTGGGCGGAATCACGCAGACGTCGGTCTTGCGGTTGACGAAGCTCTTATCGGAGAACGCCTTGGGGTCCACCACCGCGCTGTCGACGTTGGTAAAGATTTTGAACTCATCGGCCACCCGCGCGTCATAGCCATAGGACGATACGCCGTAGGAGATCACCCCCTCGCGGTTCAGGCGGTCGGTGAACGGCTCGATCATGCCGTGGCCTTGGGCCTGGGCGCGGATCCAGTGGTCGGGCATGACGGGCATGGGGCGGGCTCCTGGTCTGAAAGGCGCAATTCTTGTAGACCAGGAGGCACCGACCTACAACTCTTCACCTACTCCGTCGGCGCATCGCCCGCATCGGGGGCGTCCTGCTCCTGGCGTGCCCGCACCTGCTCCTTGCGGCGCCTCAGATTGGCCCGCAGAGCCTCGGCCTGACGGGCTTGCCGTTCGGCGGCGCGGGCCTGCCCGGTTGCGTTCATGCGCGGCGCCGGAGAGTCGGGAGCATCAGACACGGCGAAAACCCATTGTGGTCAGGAATGGCACGCATGGTGAGCCTCGCCGGGCGGCCCGTCAACCGATGCCGGTGCACGGATCATCACGTCACGTTCATTTTTTTGGGACCGACCTGATTTTTTAGTAAACAGAACGCTTGCGCCCCGCCAACCCGTATGCCATAAAGCGCGCCTCGACGCCGCCGGGGACACCGAAAGCCGCGGAAACAAAGGCCCGAGAGATTGGTTTGTACATAGTTTGCTGCCGTAGCTCAGTCGGTAGAGCACTCCCTTGGTAAGGGAGAGGTCGAAGGTTCGAATCCTTTCGGCAGCACCATTTCAGAGGCCCCGGAAACCCAGCGTTTCCGGGGCTTTTATTATGCATTTCAACGCCACTGATCGCCCGGCTGGGCAGTTTGCATCCATGCCTCCAACGCCACGGCGCGCGGCTCGCCCTCGCGCGGCGCCCAGGCCGCGAAGTCCTTGTCGCTGGCAGGGCTGTAGGGGCCGGGCTTGACCTCGAAGAATACCGTTCCGGGCTGGAGCGACACCATGCTGTGCCAGGTGTTGCCGGGGATCTCGATCAGCACGGTGTCTTGCCCCGGCCCCATGACATCGGCCGTCAGGACGTGACCATCCTCGGCGAACGTCAGCACGCGCACCACGCCGCGCAGCACCATGAACAGTTCCCAACGGCCGGACACATGGTGGTGCGGGCGCACGTAGGTTCCCGGCTCCACCGCATTGCACAGGCGCTGGATGGGATCCTCAAGGGCGGTGTGGAGGTTGAGATTCTTGCGCCGCCGAGAAAGGCTTGCCGCCTCGGCTGAAAGCGCATCGAGAATGGTGCGGTCGATGATGTTCATGCCATCAGGATGCCCACGTCGATGGCGCTCGTAAAGAGCACGAAAAAGGCCGCTTCCAAGGAAGCGGCCTTTTCTTTCGGAGAATGGCGCGAGAGACGGGGCTCGAACCCGCGACCTCCGGCGTGACAGGCCGGCACTCTAACCAACTGAGCTACTCCCGCTCCGAAGAGGCGCCGTTATACCCACGGGGCCGATGCGTTGCAAGTGCCTTTTTGTGCAAAATTAATTTTCTTTGGATTGAGAATTCTCAATTCGCTCATTGGAGATCGGGGGTTAACTCAAGACGTCTTCGTGGACACCCCACCCGGTCGCCGGCTGCGGTGTCCCGGCTTCACAGGCTTCCTCCCCGTTGCCTGACAAACTCAAGTGACCGGACCCCCGTGGTCCGGTCTTTTTTTGTCTTTCGGCGGCGAAAGAACCAGCCACAAACACAAAACGCCCTGCTGGACCGTGACGACGGGCCGGCAAGGCGCGGTGGTGGTGTGATGAAGGCGTCCACACAACGCGGACCAAACCTTAGTAGCAGCCAAGACCCTGCCTCGCAAGCGTTTTGCCGCGCCGCAACTGCCGCATTGCGGAACGTACAACACCTCCGCATTACTCCAAATAAGCAAGTGAGAGATATTAAGAAATAGCACCGTAGCGCTTGGAGGTTACTCGCAAGAATACGTACCTCTGAATACATCCTATGCACATGACCTGCAAAAGCTCTAGGATTTTTGTGATGAGGGTGCCCAGCACTATTATCCTGGAGCTTTTGATTTGAAAGCGCCGCGTCGGCGCCCTCGTTCGCCGCGGCGGCATGATCAACCTGCCAATGGGTACAGACATTGCTGTCGCCAAGAATCGGGAGGCACACCATGGGTTTATCTAAGTCCATACACCCCGGCCCCATTGATGTGTCCGCCGAACCCATCCCATTTAACCGCCCCGCGCTGGTCGGGCGCGAGCTTGAATACACGGCGGCGGTTCTTGGCGGCGCCTCGTTCGCCAGCATCGGGACATTTCATCGCCGCTGCCAGGGGTGGTTTGCCGAGGCCTATCCCGGTTTGCAAACCTTCCTGACCCCGTCGTGCACCCATGCCCTGGAGGCCGCCGCCCTGGCCTGTGGCCTCGGTCGCGGAGACGAGGTCATCCTGCCGTCATTCACCTTTACATCGACCGCCACGGCCTTTGCGCGGACCGGCGCAAAGCTGGTCTTCGTCGATATAGAGCCGGGCACCATGAACATCGATCCGGCCTGCGTCGAGGCCGCCGTGACCGACCGGACGCGTGCGATCATTGCCATGCACTACGCCGGGGTGGCGTGCGACATGGAGCGGCTGGGCCGAATAGCCGAGCGCCACAGGCTATGGGTCTTTGAAGATGCCGCCCAGGCCCTGCTGTGCACTTGGCGCGGTCGCCTCCTCGGAACGCTGGGCCACTTCGGCGCTTTCAGCTTTCACGAAACGAAAAACATCCATTCGGGCGAGGGCGGCGCCCTGATGGCCGGGCCGCTGCACGCCACGCTGTGCGAGACCGTTCTTGAGAAAGGCACCAACCGATCCCGCTTCCTACGCGGCGAGGTCGACAAGTACACATGGGAAACCCTGGGGTCATCCTTTGCCCTATCAGAATTGCCGTCAGCCATGCTGCTGGCGCAACTGGAGGCCGCCCACGACGTGATCGCACACCGGCGAATGCTGTGGGACACCTATGCGCAGGACCTACGCCCCCTGGCGGAAACCGGGCGGATCGAACTGCCCGTGGTGCCCGAAGACTGCGTGCACAATGGCCATATCTTCTTCATCAAAACGGCGGACTTGGCCGAGCGCACGCGCTTGATCGACGCCCTCAAGGCGGCGGGTGTCCACGCCACCTTCCACTATGTGCCGCTGCATTCCAGTCCAGCCGGACAGCGGCTGGCGACTTTTGCGGGCGAAGATCGGTTCACGACCCGCGAAAGCGATCGCCTGCTACGCCTGCCGTTATTCCACGCCCTGCGCGAGGACCAGGTGCGGCGGGTCACGGCTCTCATCCACCGCTTCTATGACTCCTCTTGGCGCTAGGAAAAAGTCTGATGCATGTATGGCATATCGGGGCGGAGGCCAGCCGGGCGAGCATCGGCGGGGTCAATTTCGTCGTCTGGCTGCTGGCCGAACGTCAGGTCGCTCAGGGCGCCCGCGTGACGATGATCGTTCCAGACGCACCCGAGCCGGCAACCCTAGCCGCCGCCGCCGCGCGCGGCATCGAGGTTGTGCATGTCCCGCAACGTCATCTGCTGTTCGACGGCAAGGCATTGCGCGCCGCGCTGGAAAGTCACCGCCCCAATGTGGCGGTTCTTCACTCGGTCTTCCTGCCCCGGTTGATCGGGGCGAGCGGAGCATTGCACGCAGCGGGCATTCCGCAGATGTTCATGGCGCATGGGGCGTTGGCCGAAAAGGCCATGCACCGCAGCCCCATCCGCAAGCGCCTGTTCGTGCGCTTCCTGGAGCGTCCGCGAATCCTCCGATCAGCCGGCGTCCTTCTGTGCACGCCGAGCGAGGCCGGCGATGTGCGGCGAGTCGTGCCGGACTATGCCGGAATGCTGGCAACTCTGTACAATCCCATAGAACTGGATGAGTTTATAGCGCAACCGTGGGAGCCGCCAATCGGGCGCCCGACCGCGCTGTTCATCGGTCGGCTGGACATCGAACACAAAGGTATTGATCGCCTGTTCGCGCTGGCGCACCACATGCCCGAGATGGACTTCCACCTGTACGGCAACTCGGATCCTCGCTACGAGGCCGCCATGCGCGCCCTCTTGAAGGCAGCGCCGCCGAACCTGCGCCTGTCGCCGCCAATATTCGGTGCCGAGAAAATCCGCGCCTATGCCGAGGCCACTGTCTTGGTGCAGCCGTCGCGCTGGGAAGGTTTCCCCATCATTGACGCCGAAGCGATGGCGGTCGGCACCCCGGTTGCCATTTCGACGGATGTGCCGCTAGCCCAGGATCTCGCGGCGCAAGACTGCGGCCTGTTGCTGCCGACCGAGACGGCGGCAGGCGTTTTGGCTTTGCGGGCGGCCTTGGCGGACCGTGACCGCCTGCACCGGATTAGCGCCAACGCCCGCCACTTCGCGGCCACTAATTTCCATCCGGACCGGCAGGCGGCGGCTCATCTGGACGCCTATCGCGAGGCCATTGCGATGGCCGCAGCCAACGGAAACAAGCGCCCGGCCCACGGCAAAACGTCAACCGCATCGCCGACCGTCCTGCATCGTCGCCATTAGTGATTTTTATGCTTGCACGACCATCGGAGCCTGGATATAACGACGCCTCTTCGGAGCGGGAGTAGCTCAGTTGGTTAGAGTGCCGGCCTGTCACGCCGGAGGTCGCGGGTTCGAGCCCCGTCTCTCGCGCCATTCTCCGAAAAAAAGACCGCTTCTTCGGAAGCGGTCTTTTTTCTTGCCCTCGCGGAACCTGCGGCAGAGTAAAGCGCAGAGTCACCCCCTGGCCGTCTGGCCCGCAGCCACCATTGGTATCGACCCAGATCCGGCCACCGTGCTGCTCCACGATCTTGCGGCAGATGGGCAGGCCGATGCCCGTTCCGGTCGTGGCATCACCGCTTTCCAGACGTTGAAACATGAGGAACACCTTGTCGGCATAGGCAGGCTCGATCCCTCGGCCGTTATCGGCCACGGCGACGGTCCAGTCCGTGCCGGCCTGCTGCGCCGAGACCTCAATGGCGGCGACCCGCTCGGCAGCCCGGTACTTCAGGGCATTGCTGACCAGATTTTCAAACAGCCGAGAGAGCGTGTCCTTATCGCCCAGCACGGTGGGCAGATCGCCAACGACGGTCAGGGACCCATTGGTTTCGGCAAGACGCGGCGCCATCGTCCGCCGCACGTCATCAACCAGCCGCCCCAAGGCGACCGGGCGCGGGGCGGCACGGGTTTCGCCGATGCGGGCATAGTCCAGAAGATCGACGATGAGCCGCTGCATGCGCCGCGCACCGTCAATGGCAAAGGCCATGAATTCCCGCCCTTCTTCGCTCAACCGTCCGCCTTCGCGGCGCTCCAGAAGCTGAAGATGACTGGCCACGGCGCGCAACGGTTCCTGAAGGTCATGGGACGCGACGGCGGCGAATTGACCGAGTTCGCGGTTCGACGCCTCCAACTCCGTCACCAGACCATGCAGGCGCGCTTCATAGGCCTTGCGCTCAGTAATGTCGCTGATCCCTGTCAGCAACGCGGGGCCGCCGTCCAACTCGACCATGCGCACCGAGATCAAGGCCCAGAAATCGTGCCCATCGGCAGTCAGCAAACGGGCCTCGAAATCATCCACGGCCCCTTCATGCCGCAGATAATCGACCATGGCGGCGCGGCGGCGCGGGTCCAGCCAGAAATCGCGGGAAAGGCGGCCGACAACGGTTTCGCGCTCCGCCCGGAACAGCTTGCAGGCCGCCTCATTGGCGTCGATCACTTCGGAGGTATCGATCCGCGCCATCAGGAACGGCACCGGCGACACATCAAAGATGAAGCGGAGCTGGCGTTGGCTACGCTGGGCTGCCCGCTCCTTTACATGGACATCGGCCAACACCTCCGCCAACCGCTCGACCGACCGCCCGACGGCGTCAAGTTCCTCCAGGCTGACCGGCGGCAGGTTGACCATACGCTGCCCCCGCTGAACGGCCTCCAAGGCGGCATGGGCACGCAGAACCGGCGAGGCGACGTGGCGCAGCAGCAGCCATGCCGCCAGAAAGAGAGCAATGAGACTGCCACCCACCGCCGCCACCCCTACGACGATGCCACTCCGCCCCTCCTCCACGATCTCGGTCGACGTCTCTATGGCCGTGGCCGCCGCGTCTGCCGACAGGACGTTGGACAAGGCGGCCAGCAGACCGCGCGCGGTGACAGCCTCGCCCGCCATCTGGCCCTGGACCTTGAGTTGCTCGCGGCGCAACCCGAACACCACGCCAAAGGCTTCCAGGTCGCGCATTTCAAAGGCACGGCCACCCGTTGCCATGCCCGCATCCCGCCCCGCAACGGTGCGCATTTCTGCGATCAGAACGGCGAAGCGGGCCTCCAGCGTGTCAAGCAAGTCAGAGTCGGGGGCCTCGACCGTTCGATAGAGGACGTGGCGGATTTCAAACAGGAGCTGGGTCGCATAGGGTTCACGGCGCCCCTGAAATCCGCCAAGCGGCGGCAGTAATCCGTCCAGCCGGTCCAGGTGCGCCATCGCCGACTCGCTCAGTGCATCCAGGACGTCGCCGCGATAGGCGCTACGCCGGACGGCGTGCACGGCGGCATCCAGGCGCCCCATCACGGCAACATTGGCGCGTCCGGCCAGTTGCTGCGCCACGCCTTCGACATCCGCCAACGCCTGACGACGTTCAGCGCGGGATCGGGCGCCGAGGATGACCTCAGTCAGGCGGGCCAGTTCGATGGCTTGAATGGCCTGTTCCTGTTGCTCCAGAACCAAGGGCACGACTTCATCGCGTGCACGCTCGGCGATGTCCACGATCCGCAGAAAAGCTCCTACCACCAGGGCCGCCACCACCGCCACCAAGACCGCGCCGACGGCAGCGCCCATGACCGCTGCCGAGGCCAGCCGCAAACGTGGCGCGGCCCCGACCTCGATCACCGACGATGCGGCGGCGTCAGAGGGGAACGGAGTATCCAGCGGGGTGTCCTTCATGGGTAGCGTCTATGCACTCACACCGGTACGAGTTGCGCCCATTGAGCCAGAAGCGGCACTCAATTGCACCAAGCGATTAACCTTCCACACCGCTGATACTCTGGTAACACAAAGGCGGAACCTCCATACTCTGCCGTATGACCCGCATATTGCACCACCTGTTGCTCGCCTGCTGCGTCGTGCCATTCCTCGGATGGCCGGCCGCGCTCCATGCGGCGGACGAACCACCGCTGCTCGGTAACGGCGGAACAGCGGTCACGCTTCAGTTGCGCTGGTCGGCACCATTCAATGCGGCGGGATACTACGCTGCCCTGTGGAAGGGCTTTTATAGCGGTGCCGGGCTAGACGTCACCATTGAGCCAGCCACCGACTCCGCCGGAAGGGTGCGGCAACCCACGGCCGAGGTGGTATCCGGCCGGGCGCACTTCGGGGTCGGGGCGGCCGACATCCTGATCGCCCGCGACAAGGGGGCCGACCTGATCCTTTTGGGATCCGTTTTCCAAACCAGTTCCGGCACCCTCTACGTGAAGCGCGATTCGCGGTTTCGTACCTTGGCCGACCTACGCTCCATGACGGTGCTGCGCGAACCAGGAAGCGGACTGGACATCGAATTCCGCGCCATGCTGCTGGCCCAAGGCATCGACCCGGATTCGATTACCTACGCCACGTCCATGGACGAAAATTTCGATGCCATGATGGGCTATTCGGTTTCGGCCCCCTTTATCCTGGAGCGCCGGGGAATCGATGTCGTTGAGGTTCGGCCACGCGATTACGGCATCAACTTCTATGGCGACAGCTTGTTCACCTCGGCCGAGATGGTCAAATCGGACCCGGCCACGGTTGACGCCTTCCTCCAGGCGACGCTGCAGGGCTGGGACTATGCCTTGCGCCACCCCCACGAGATTGCCCGCAGCATGGCTGCTGCCTTTCCTGTAAATCCAGACGGCCTGGATCAACTGGAATACCTGCGGTCACAGATTACCCAGGTCCAAGTCCTGACCGGCCATCCGGTCGTCGAACCAGGCCACGTCAACCCCGAACGCTGGCACCGCATGAACGAGACGCTGCAAAGCCTGGGAATGGTGGCCTCTCCCCTGGATTTGTCGACGTTTATCTATACTCAGATGCGCCAGCAGGCGGCACGCGATGCCGCCCTTCGCAACATCATTATATCAGTGGCGGCATCGCTGGCGGTCCTGATCCTCGCCGCAGGCATCGGTGCCATGCTCATGCGCGAAATTCTGGGCCGCCGCGCACGCGCTCTGGCACGCATTGAGGAAAGCTATCGGCTGTTGGTCGACAATCTGCGCGACTACGCCATTCTGGGGCTCGACCCCTCCGGCCGCGTGACCAATTGGAACCGGGGAGCCGAGCGGATCACAGGATTCTCGCGCGAAGAAGTGTCCGGGCGGCACGTATCGATCCTGTTCCCGTCCGCCGATGTCGAGGCGGGGCTGCCCGACCGCGAGATCGAACAGGCCCGCCAATTCGGCCGCATAGAGGTCGAAGGCATGCGCGCCCGGCGCGACGGCAGCAGTTACTGGGCCAACGTCGTGTTGTCGGCCCTACGCCGCGAGGACGGAGCGATCCTTGGCTTTGCCTTGGTCATCCGCGACGCCTCGCAGCGCAAGGCGCAGGAAGACCGCATCCGATTCCAGGCCGCCCTGCTCAATCGGGTCCGCAGCGCCGTCATCGCGATCAATTCCGAAGGCCGCGTGAGCTATATGAATGCCTATGCCGAGGCGCTGTTTTTGCTGCCGTGGCGGGACGCCGACAACCGCCCCTTGACCGAACTTGCCATCTTGCCCGAAGACGCGACAACCCCGCGCGGCATGATCGAACGGGGCGAGCAGGAAGTCACCGCCCACCGACGGGACGGTACAGCGTTCCCGGCCCTGTTGCTGGCTTCCGTCACGCCGGATCCGGCGGGAAACGAGCGGTCCGCCGTCTACGTCATTCACGATCTGACCGAGCGCAAGAAGCTGGAGGCAACCCTCCAGCATTCGTCCAACCTGGCGCTGCTGGGCCGCATGTCGGCCAGCCTGGTCCACGAAATCAGCCAGCCCATGAACGTTATCCGCTTAACCGCCGAAGGTGGGCTGCTGAGGCTGGCCGCCACGCCGCTCGACACGGCCAATCTGGCTCAGCGTTTCCGCACGGTGTCCGAGCAGGCCGCGCGGCTTTTCGACACCATCGACTTCATGCAGACCTTCAGCCGCCGCGATGCCGGCCGTATCGATGGCACGCCAGGGCCGCCATTCGACATGGCGCTGGCAATACGCAATGCATCCGAGATGATGGCCGAACGCTTCGAGGCGGCAGGCATCGGCCTGGAGCTTGACCTGCCTCACGCGGTGTGCACGGCGCGGGGCCGCAGCCGGCAGTTCGAACAAGTCCTGCTCAATCTTCTCGGCAACGCCCTGCACGCCCTGCGCCTGCGGGCCGATCAGGCTGAACGGCGCGTGCGCGTGCGTCTGGACGTCCCCGAAACCCTGCCCGGAGAACTGTGCCTGAGCGTCGAGGACAATGGGCCGGGTATTCCCGCATCCCTGCACGATCAGGTGTTTGAACCGTTCTACACCACCAAGCCCCCCGGCCAAGGCACAGGCCTGGGTCTACCGATCAGCCTGGGCATCGTGCGCTCCATGGACGGATCCATGGAAATCGGCGAATCCGATGATTTGGGTGGCGCGGCCTTCGTCATTCGACTGCCGGCCGATCACGTGGAAATGCTGGAAGGCGCCCCCGCAGGCAACGCCTCCGTCGAGGGGCAGGCCGTCCGCGACGACAAGATGCTGGTGGCGCCCCGAGCGCCGCACGCCGCCAAGCCAAGAGCCTCTGCCGCGCTCCCCCATGTGCTGGTGGTTGATGACGAGGAACTGGCCCGGCGCGAAGTTGCCGATTATCTCGGCGCGCATGGGTTCCACGTCAGCCAGGCCGCAGGGGGAATTGAAGCGCTGGAGATCGTGCAGCGGTGCAACGGCGATACGCCATCACCCCAGGAAGGCCCACCGATTGACGCCGTCATCACCGACATCCGCATGCCGCGCGGCAACGGAAAGGAATTGATCGCCCATCTGGCCGAACACTATCCGCAGGTTTTCATCATCGTGATGACCGGCCAGCCCCTGTCCGACCGTGAGGATCTGGAGGATTTCGATTCCGGCGCCGACCATGTACTGCGCAAGCCGGTTTCCCTGAACGAAATCGATAGCTGCCTGCGCACCATGCTCAATGAAGCGGCGCAGGACGGCTAGAGTATCGTGCGCAGCAAGGCGTGGAGGCGCGGCATCCGCTCGAAGATGGTTTCAGCGCGCACCACCAGCACAGTCAAGCTTTCAGGCATCGGCTCATCGCCCGCAGACGGCAGGGGCGGACGCTGAATGTCAGCCAGGATGCCGTCCATTTGGGCCGGAATATCTGGCACGCCGACGTCCTGCCCGGACTCCACGGCCTTGAACAGCAACAGGAGCGAGATCGCCGCCGTCGCCCTGCTGGTCAGACGCGACAACTCCTGAGACGCCCGCATCCGCGCCCGTGGCGTGACGGCCGGGTCCGCATGACGGGCCGACCCGTCGGCAATATGATCGCGGGCGGCCTCGATCAGAGCCATCGTGTCGTCGAAGGTGGCCTGCACGAACTCGGCATCGGCGGCGGAAAGGCTTAAAACAGGCATGGAAACTCCGGGAAATGCTGTCAGCCGGCAGTCTCGCACCTGGATCGTGGTGGCGCAACCTTGGGGCAGATGCGTTGACGGACGGCGGCGAACGCCACACCTTACGGGAGAGAAGCCCGCCTCCGCCCCCCATGCACTCCAGCAAGGATATGCTCATGGCCCCGCGACTGCTTCCGCTGATGGCGGCCCTGGTGATGCTCCCGGCTGCCGCAATGGCGGCGCCCGATGCCGCGCCTGCCATGCCCGAGGCCGGATGGACATCACCGCACGAGCAGTCTCACCCCCTGGTCGGGCGGCTGTGGGACGCGGCGAAAGGCCGCTTCATCGACGAAGCCGCGTTGGTCGACCAACTGGCCAAGGCACGCTTCGTGATCCTTGGCGAAAAGCATGACAACCCCGACCACCACAGCCTCCGCGCCCGCTTGATCGCTGGCATGGTGGCACGCGGACGCACTCCGACGGTGGCGCTCGAAATGCTCGACGATAGCCAAGCCGAGGCCCTGGCCGCCCATTTGCGCGACCACCCCGGCGATGCCGCCGGACTGGGGGCTGCGGTGGCGTGGGACAAAACCGGCTGGCCGGCATGGGAGTTCTACCAGCCCATTGCGAAGGCGGCCCTGGCCGGCGGCCTGCCGCTGGTGACGGCCAACCTGTCGCGCGATGCCGTCCGCGCCCTGGCGCGTGAAGGACTGTCGTCCTTGCCCCCGGACCGGTTAAAGGCGCTGGCCTTGCCCGACGCCCTGCCGCCGGAGGTGGACGGCGTGCTGCGAACGGCGGTGGTCGAAGGTCACTGCGGCATGATGCCTGAAACGATGGCCGAACCGATGGTCCGCGTGCAGGCGGCGCGCGACGCCCTGATGGCGCGGGCCATGATCGACGGCGCGGCGCTGCCCGGTGCCGATGGCGCGGTGCTGATCGCCGGCAACGGGCATGTTCGCGATGACGCCGGCGTGCCGTGGCACCTCAAGCGGCTGGGCGGGGCGGACGACGTGATGACGGTTGCCATGATGGAAGTCAGCGACGGCGTGACAGACCCTGCCGACTATGGACCGCGCTTCTGGACCCGTGCCCTGCCGTTCGATGTGGTGTGGTTCACCCCGGTCATTGACCAGGGCGACCCCTGCGACGCCATGCGCAAGCATATGAAAGGGACGGCGCGGCATTCAGCCGAACCGCCCCCTCAAGAGCAGAAATAGCCGCTATTCCAGCGACTGGAGATAGGCAATCAGGTCCTTGCGCTTGGTCTCATCCCGCAAACCGGCATAGGTCATCTTGTTGCCGGGAATGGCTTCCTTGGGATTGGCGAGGTAGGCGTCCAGCGCCTCGACGGTCCAGGCGCCCTCGGCAGCCTGGAGGGCAGCCGAATAACTGTAGCCGTCCTTGGACGCAATATCGTTTCCAACAACCCCATGCAGGTTGGGGCCGACCCGGTTCGGGCCACCGGCATCAAAGGTGTGGCAAGCAGCGCAAACGCGCGACGCGGTCTGCCCGGCCTTGGGATCGCCCGCAGCCGGCGCCGCGGCCTGCTGCGGAGCGGCTTCGGCAGGAGTTGCTTCAGCGGGGGCTGCTTCAGCGGAAGTCGCCTCGGCGGGGGCGGCATCGGGTTTTGCCTCAGCTTGGGCTTCCGTCTGGGCCGCCGAGCCTTCCTGGGTCGGCACCGCATCGCCCGTTTGGGCCTCTGGCTCGGTCGTGACAGTCGGGGCGTCCTGACCGGCCTTACCGACATCGGCCGTCGTCACGGCCGGCGTTTCAGGCAGGGGAGCGCCACGGACATCCCGATTCTCCGCCGTCGGAGTATTGGCGTCGTACACCAGATTGCCGATGCCATTGATGGCGATCACCAGGACGATGGCAGCCGCAACAGCGGCCAGGGTCTTCCAGATCATAACGTACCCCCATGCTGGGTTGGACGATGGCGGAGTGCACCGCGAGGTCCGTACATAGGCGCATCAGACCGCATGATCCACCCTTTCACTCACAACGCGCGAAAGACGGGGGATGTTCATAAACTGCTGGAGCCGATAAACGGCGGCGCTCCAGGCGGCCAGCCGCCCCTCCTCGGGGACCGGAAAGCCCGGCACCGGGGCGGGCACACCGTCCGTCCACGGCACAGAAACTGGATCTGGGCCGAGATTGAACACGCACAGTAGGCGTTCGTCCCCCTCGACCCGCTCGAAGGCCAACAACGGGGCATCCGCCGGGCGCAAGGTCAGACTGCCGGTGCGCAGGGCCGGGCTGGTTTTCCGCCATGCCAGCAGCGCCCGCGTCGTATTCAGCATAGAGCCCGCATCGGCCTCCTGCACTGCCACAGACAGGCCCAGATGCTCGGATGGTAACGGCAGCCAAGTGTTGCCAGCGGGCGCCTCGGGCGTCCACGGCATTGGGGTGCGGCAGCCGTCGCGCCCGGCGAACTCAGGCCAGAAGGTCAGGCCAAACGGGTCTTGCAGGCGATCAAAGGGAACATCGGCCTCGGGCAGCCCCAGTTCTTCGCCCTGATACAGGCACACCGAACCGCGCAGGCACAAAAGCAGCGCCATGTAACACTGTGCCGCCCGCCGGTCGCCGTTGCCCCAGCGGGTCGCCACGCGGGCCACGTCATGGTTGGAGAACGCCCACACCAGCCACCCCTGCCCGGCTTCGTCCTCAGCCTCGCGGATGAAGGCGGCAAGGCTCGCCGCATCGCCCGGCTGCTTCATCATGCGCAGGGAATAGGCCATGTGCATTGGCCCGGCCTGGGCATCGGTGTACTGCCCCGCGCGGGCCAGCGGCGGGATACGGGTCATCTGAGAGCCGACCTCGGCCATCGCCACGGTGCCAGGATAGGTGTTCAGCAAGCCCCGGATGGCGGCCAAGACCTCGACGGTCTGCGGCCCAGCCATGTCGTGCAGGTGGTCCTGCATGGCGAATGGCTTGGACGGCACCTCGGCCAGCGGGCGGGCCGGGTTGTCGGTCAGCGCGGGGTCGTGGGCCATGAAGTCGAGGGCATCCAGGCGGAACCCGTCCACCCCGCGATCCAGCCAGAACCGCCCGGCATTGAGAACGGCGTCTAATACGTCGGGATGGGCCAGGTTCAGCTTGGGCTGCTGTGGCAGGAAATGGTGCAGGTAGTACTGCCGCCGTCGCGGCTCCCACGTCCACGCGCTGCCACCGAACACGCCGAGCCAATTGTTGGGCGGTCCACCATCGGGGCGCGGGTCGACCCAGATGTACCAGTCATCCCGCCCAAAGCGTCGCGCCCGGCTGTCGGCGAACCATGGGTGAGCATCCGACGAGTGGCTCCACACCTGATCGATCAGCACCCGCAGGCCCAACCGATGCGCCTCTGCCACCACCGCGTCGAAGTCCTCCAGCGTCCCAAACTGCGGGTCCACGCCGGTATAGTCGGACACGTCATAGCCGAAGTCGTGCTGCGGACTGGGGAAGAACGGGGCGATCCAGATGGCGTCCGCCCCCAGCCCGGCGACGTGGCGCAGGCGCGCCCGCACGCCGCGCAGGTCGCCGATGCCGTCTCCGTTGCTGTCCTGGAAACTGCGGGGGTAGATCTGATAGATCACCGCGCCGCGCCACCACTCGCCCACCGCCGCCCACTCTATTGACCAACTCTCCGTCAACAGTGGTAGCCGCCAACCATGGCCGAAGCAAGGCGGTGCTGGAACCCCGTCGCGCGCCCGGACGTTGTGAATGCGGCGGTCGAAAGGGGTCTAGAGGGGCCTCTAAGGAACCTGGGCGGGTTGACGGGCGCAGTCAGCGCGCCAAAATAAACTTATGACAATTCAGCCTCCGCCGAAAATCCTCGTCACGGAGATGGGTGCCCTCATGAGCCAAGCCGTAGGTCCAAGAGGGCCCAGAATATACAATCTGTTCCCACTTCTCGTGGGGGCAATTTCAGACTGGATGACGCATCTGCCGCGAATTCAGGCGATGGGGTTCAATTGGATTTACGTGAACCCGTTCCACTTCCCAGGATTTTCCGGCAGCCTGTATGCTGTCAAAGATTACTACCGCCTGAACCCGCTGTTCCGGGGGGCTGGGTACGAATCCGATGATGACCTCATCCGCGACTTCACGCAGGCCGCCTCGGCCCGTGGGATGAGTGTCATGATGGATCTGGTGATTAATCATACATCCAAGGATTCCGTGCTGGCCCAGGAGCACCCGGAGTTCTTCCTGCGCGACGAGGCTGGGGATCTTATATCGCCCTTTGCCGTCGATCCCGATAATCCGGCAAAGAAAACCGTGTGGGGCGATCTGGCCGAGATCGACTTCAGCGAACGCCCCGACCGCGACGCCCTGATCGCGGTGTGGGAGGACTTGGTGCGGCACTACGTAGGGCTGGGTATTCGTGGCTTTCGCTGCGACGCCGCGTACAAGGTTCCGGCCGACGTGTGGCAGCGGGTGATCGCCGCCGCCCACGCCGAGAACCCCGACGTCCTGTTCTTTGCCGAAACGCTGGGCTGCCGCCTGGACGAGGTGGAGGCCCTGCGCCCGGCGCGCTTCGACTACATCTTCAACTCCGCCAAGTGGTGGGATTTCGGCGCGCCGTGGCTGCTGGAGCAGTACGAGCAGTTCCGCGGCATCGCCCCCTCCGTCGCCTTTCCCGAAAGCCACGACACGCCCCGTCTAGCTGGCGACATGATCGCGCAGGGCATCAGCGATAGCCGCAGCATCGAAGCCGCCTACCGGCAACGCGCCTTGTTCACGGCGGTTTTCTCGGCCGGGGTGATGATCCCCATCGGCTTTGAATTCGGTTTCGCCACGCCGCTGAATGTCGTCACCACCCGCCCCGGCGATTGGGAGGAACCGCGCTTTGACCTGTCGGGCTTCATTGGCGAGGTTAACCGCCTGAAGGCCGAACTGTCCGTTCTCAACCAGGAAGGCCCGCAGCACCGCATCTCGTCGCCGACCGGGGCGTTCGGGCTGCTCCGCCGCAACGACTCCGGGCCGGAATGGGTTCTGATAGTCATCAATCCCGATGACAACGGCCCCTGGAGCCTGGAGACGGACGGCTCCGACCCGGTGGCGGCCATCGCCATAAAGGGCGAGGAAGTCACCCCCGGCTGGCCCCGCGGCGCGCCCACCCTGGACGGCAGCGGCAGCCTTGCCCTCAAGGCCGGCGAGATCCGCATTTTCGCCGGCACCAGTTCCGTGGAGTAAGCTGATGACTGAGACTCATCCGTCGGCCACGCCCCCGGACCTTGAAGGGTCCGTGCGCAGCCGCCGTATCGTCATCCAGAACGTCCGCCCGTCCATCAACTGCGGCCGTTACCCCGTCAAACGCGTGGTCGGCGATGCCCTGGAGGTGACGGCAGAAGTGTTCAAGGAAGGCCACGGCCACCTGCAAGCCGTCCTCAAACTGCGCCCCGCCCCCACCGTGGCGTGGACCGAAATCCACATGATGCAAGCCAACGCCGGGCTGGATCTGTGGACGGCCAAGGGGCCCCTAGTGTCACTCGGCCGGTGGCAGTTCAGCGTCGAAGCGTGGGAGGACGACTACGGCTCCTGGGCCTCGGACACCACTAAAAAACGCGATGCCGACCAGGACGTGGCGCTGGAACTCGATGAAGGCGTTGCGCTTCTGGAGGCCGCCTGCGACCGTGCCGACGGTCTCAGCGCCGACCGCCTAAAGGACATTCTGGCCCGCGCCACCGCCGCCAGTGCCGACGAGGATGCCGAGACCCTGGCCGACGTTCTCCTGTCGCCGGACCTGCAGATGCTGATGGACCGCTGCCCCGACCGCTCCAACAGCATCGAGCTGGACACTCCGCTGGAGGTGGTGGTGGACCCCGTCAACGCGCGCTATGCCGCGTGGTACGAGATGTTCCCCCGCTCCCAGGGCACCGATCCGAAAAAGGGCGCGACCTTTAACGACTGCATCAAGCGCATTCCGGACGTCGCGGCGATGGGCTTTGACGTGCTGTACTTCGTGCCCATCCACCCCATCGGCGAGCAGTACCGCAAGGGCAAGAACAACACCTTCCCGGCCAAACCCGGCGAACCCGGCAGCCCCTATGCCATTGGGTCCAAGCACGGCGGGCACACCGCCATCGATCCGGGGCTGGGCACGCTGGAGGACTTCCGCCGCGTCGTGAAGGTGGCCGGGGAGCACGGCATGGCCGTGGCGCTCGACATCGCCGTCCAGTGTTCGCAGGACCACCCCTGGCTGATCGAGCATCCCGACTGGTTCATCTGGCGGCCCGACGGCACCATCAAGTACGCCGAGAACCCGCCGAAAAAGTATCAGGACATTGTGAACGTGAACTTCTACGGCGGCCATCAACAGGCGCTGTGGGAGGAACTGCGCGCCATGTTCCTGTTCTGGTGCGACCAGGGGGTCCGCATCTTCCGCGTCGACAACCCGCACACCAAGCCGGTGCCGTTCTGGGAATGGGTCATCCGCGAGGTCAAGGACGCCTATCCCGACGCGGTTTTCCTGTCCGAAGCCTTCACCCGACCGACCATGCTCAAGATGCTGGCCAAGGTGGGGTTCTCGCAGTCCTACACCTACTTCACATGGCGCAATTTCAAAGGCGAACTGACCGACTACCTGAACGATCTGGTGAACACCGAGGCGCGGGAGTACCTGCGGCCCAATTTTTTCACCTCCACCCCCGATATCCTGCCCGACTTCCTGCAACGCGGCGGGCGGCCCGCGTTCATGATCCGCGCCGTCTTGGCAGCCACGCTGTCGTCGGTCTATGGCATCTACAACGGCTATGAGCTGTGCGAAAACCGCGCCCTGCCCGGCAAGGAAGAATACCTGGATTCCGAAAAGTACCAGTACAAGGTCTGGGACTGGGACCGGCCGGGCAATATCAAGAGCTACATCACCACGATCAACCGCATCCGGCATGACAACGCGGCGCTGCACGAACTCCATAATCTGGAGTTTCACAATTGCAACAGCGATAGTGTGTTATTTTATTCCAAGACATCGGCCGACGAGGCCAACATGATTTTCATCGCCGTCAATCTGGACCCGTTCGAGGCCCACGAGGCGACGCTGGACTTTCCGCTCGACCGCATGGGCTTGCGCGAGGGCGACAGCTTCGCGGTCGAGGAATTGTTCACCGGGGTCCGCCGCCTGTGGCGCGGCGCACGCCATGCCGTCACCCTGGACCCGGCCGAAAACCCGGCCGTGGTGTTCCGTGTGCGGCGGTGGAAGTCGGTCGACTACGTCGATCCCTGCTACGGATGATGGAGACTGCCCGGCCCATGACGGACCAGACCCCCGCCCTGCTGACCGAGCCTCGCGTGAGGACCGACGATCCCTTGTGGTACAAGGACGCGATCATCTATCAGCTTCATATCAAGGCGTTCTTCGACTCGACCAACGACGGCATCGGCACGTTCGAAGGGCTGTCGGCCAAGCTGGACTATCTGGTCAGTTTGGGGATCACCACGGTCTGGCTGCTGCCGTTCTATCCGTCGCCCTTGAAGGACGACGGGTATGACATTGGCGACTACAAGGACGTCAATCCGGCCTTCGGCACCGTCCGGCACTTCCGGGAGTTCGTGAAGGCGGCCCACAAGCGGGGCCTGCGGGTCATCACCGAACTGGTCATCAACCACACGTCGGACCAGCACCCGTGGTTCCAGCGGGCGCGGCGGGCCAAGCGCGGGTCGGTCTACCGCGATTACTATGTGTGGTCGGACGACGACAAGAAATGGCCGGAAACCCGGATCATTTTCTGCGACACCGAAACGTCCAATTGGTCGTGGGATCCGGTGGCCGGTCAATACTATTGGCACCGCTTTTTCAGCCACCAACCGGACCTGAACTTCGACAACCCGCGCGTCATCGAGGAAGTGCAGCGGGTCATGAAGTTCTGGCTCGACATGGGCGTGGACGGGATGCGCCTGGACGCCATCCCCTATCTGGTCGAGCGCGACGGCACCAACAACGAGAACCTGCCCGAAACCCATAGGGTCATCAAGCAACTGCGCGCCTGGGTCGATACCCACTACCCCGGCCGGATGCTGCTGGGCGAGGCGAACCAGTGGCCCGAGGACGTGCTGCCCTACTTCGGCGAGGGTGAGGGCGACGAGTGCAACATGGCGTTCCACTTCCCGCTGATGCCACGCATGTACATGGCGCTGGCCCAGGAAGACCGCCACCCGATCACCGACATCATGCGCCAGACGCCCGACATTCCGGCCAAGGCGCAGTGGGCCATCTTCCTGCGCAATCACGACGAACTGACCCTCGAAATGGTCACGGACCGCGAGCGCGATTACTTGTGGAACTACTACGCCGCCGAGCCGCGCGCCCGCATCAACATGGGCATCCGCCGCCGCCTTGCCCCGCTGGTCGATAACGACCGCCGCAAGATCGAACTGCTGAACAGCCTTTTGATGTCCATGCCCGGCACTCCCATCGTCTATTACGGCGACGAGATCGGCATGGGCGACAACATCTACCTTGGCGACCGCGATGGCGTGCGAACACCGATGCAGTGGAGCCCCGACCGCAACGGCGGGTTCTCCAAGGCCAACCCGCAAAAGCTCTACCTGCCTGCCGTGGGTGATCCGATCTATGGCTATCAGGCGGTCAACGTGGAGGCCCAGCACGCCAACCCGTCGTCGCTGCTCAACTGGATGCGCCGCCTGATTACCGTGCGCAAGAACCACCAGAGCTTTGGGCGCGGCGCGTTGCGGTTCCTGTATCCGGGCAACCGCAAGGTTCTGGCATACCTGCGCGAGTACGAGGGCGAAACCATTCTATGCGTTGCCAACCTGTCGCGCGCCGCGCAGCCTGTGGAACTGGATCTGTCGGAGTTTCAGGGCCGGGTGCCGCTGGAACTGCTCGGCCGGTCGTCATTCCCGCCGATTGGCGAGTTGCCCTACTTCGTGACCCTGCCCGCCTATGCGTTCTATTGGTTCCTGCTGGCCGACAAGGCCGCCGCGCCGTCCTGGCACGAGAACTTCCTCAGCCCGCTGCCGGAGTTCGTGACCGTGGTCACGACCGAAGGCTGGTCCGGCGTGTTGTCCGGGCGCGGTGCCCATAGCCTCCAGGATCAGGCCCTGCCCGCGTTCCTGCCCAACCAACGCTGGTTCGGCGCCAAGGGTGGAAAGATCGAGGCCGTCAGCCGGACCTCGATCACGCTGTTCGAGACACCGGCGCAATCGTACCTTCTCAGCACATGGCAGGTCGCCCTGCGCGGTCAGGAGCCGCAAACCTACCTGCTGCCGCTCGGCATGGCGTGGGAAAGCCGCGATTATGAGCCGCTCACCGCGCTGGCCGCGCAGACGGTCGCCAAGGTGCGGCGCGGGGCGCGCGTGGGGGTGATCCATGACGCCGCCTTCGAGGACCAATTCGCTCCCGCCTTTGCCCGCGCCATCCTGGCCGGGGGGCGGATTGAAGGCTCCGACGGGTCCGTCCTGCGCCTGGAGCCGACAGCCGCCGGGAGCACCGTCACAGTGCCAGAGGAGTGCCATGCCTCGCGCCTTGGCAAGGAACAATCCAATACCTCGGTGCGGATTGGTGAGGACCTCGTCCTCAAACTTTACCGCCGCCTGGAACCGGGCATCCATCCCGAGGTTGAACTGGGCCGCTACCTGACCGACGTGGCGGGATTTGCCAACACGCCGCCGGTTTACGGCCACGCCGTTTTGGAGGCGCCCGACGGCACGCCGAAAAACGCCATCGCAGTCGCGGTTCTGCAAGGCTTCGTCAGGAACCAGGGCGACGGCTGGACCTATGTCATGGACTACCTCGACCGCTTCTTCGACGAGGCCGAGTTGAACGGCCCAGCCACTGAGGACGGGCAGCCCCATGCCTACATCCAGAGCCTCGCCCGGACCTTGGGCGTGCGTACCGGCGAAATGCACCGCGCCTTTGCCTTGCCCAGCGACGACCCGGCCTTTGCGCCAAAACCGATCACCGAGCATGACCTTGAGTCCTGGCGGTCCCACGCTCACGATCAGGCGCGCGATGCCAAGCAAGCGTTGAAGCGCCTTGTAAAAACTGCCGAAGGAGCGCGGCGCGAGGAAATCGAGGCGGCCCTCAATGACTGGAAATCGGTCAAGGACCGCATCGACACTTTGCTGCGCGGACCGCTGGACACGGTGAAGACGCGCTTTCATGGCGACTTTCATCTGGGGCAGGTGGTGCTGGTCCGCGATGACTTTTTCATGCTGGATTTCGAGGGAGAACCCGCCCGCGCCCTCGCCGACCGGCGGCGCAAGCATAGCCCGCTCAAGGACGTGGCGGGGATGGTGCGGTCCTTCGACTACGCCGTCTGGGCGGCCCTGTTCAAACGCGCCGAGCTAAAGCCCACGGCTGTCGAAACCCTCGCCCCACACGCCGAGGCGTGGGAAGCCCTGATGGTCAAGGAGTTCCTGGACGGGTACCGCGAAACCGTCGCGGGCGTTGCCATCCTGCCGGAGTCCGCAGAGGATGCCCAGCGGCTCATGGACGCTTTCATCCTTGAGAAGTCGCTTTACGAAGTTTGCTACGAGGCGGCAAACCGTCCAGACTGGCTGCGCATCCCGCTCAAGGGGTTGCGCCGCGTGCTGTCAGAGGAAGTTCGATGAAACGTCTCGTCCCCCAGGCCCAGATCGATGCCATCAAGTACGGTGACGCTCACGACCCGTTCAGCATCCTCGGCATGCAGCGGCCCGGCGGCGAAGGCCCGGTGCAAGTCCGCGTCTATGAACCCCGCGCCACCCGCGTCGAGGTTCTGGACGGCGCCGACGGCAAGGTTTTGACCGACCTGCCGCGCATCGACTCCGAAGGGTTCTTTGCCGGGCAGATTGCCGGCCGCGATATGTGGTTCCACTATCGCCTGCGCATCCACGAAGGCGACACGTACCGCGATGTCGAGGACACCTATCGCTTTGGGCCGTATCTGGGCGAACTGGACTGCCACCTGCTGGCCGAGGGCAACCACCTGCGGCCGTTTGAAAAGCTGGGCGCGCATCCGGTCGAAATGGGCGGTGTGCGTGGTGTGGCCTTTGCGGTGTGGGCACCCAACGCCCGGCGCGTGTCGGTGGTCGGGCCGTTCAACAATTGGGATGGCCGCGTCAACCTGATGCGCAACCGCGTCGATTGCGGCGTGTGGGAAATCTTCATCCCGCACATCGACGCCGGGGAAATCTATAAGTACGAGATCAAGAGCCGCGACGGCGTGGTCCTGCCGCTGAAGTTCGACCCCTATGCGTTCTATGGCGAACGGCCCCCGGCCAATGCGTCAGTGGTGCATGGTCTGCGCGACTATGCCTGGGGCGACGAACACTGGATGCGCCGCCGCGAAGACATCCACAACGGCCCCGGCGGCGGCCTGGACACCCCCATGAGCATCTACGAGGTGCACCTGGGATCGTGGCGGCGCGTGCCCGAGGACGGCCTGCGGTACCTGACCTACCGCGAGATGGCAGACCAGCTTGTCGGCTACATCAAGGACCTGGGCTTCACCCACATCGAATTGCTGCCGATCCACGAGTTCCCCTTCGACGGGTCGTGGGGATACCAGCCCATCGGCCTGTTCGCGCCGACCAGCCGGTTCGGCACGCCCGAGGACTTCAAGTTCTTCATCGACCGCTGCCACCAGGAAGACATCGGCGTCATCATCGACTGGGTGCCCGGCCATTTCCCGACCGACGCGCACGGCCTGGGGTTCTTTGACGGCACGCACCTGTACGAGCATTCCGATCCGCGACTCGGGATGCACATGGACTGGAACACGCTGATCTACAACTACGGCCGGACGGAGGTTCAGAACTTCCTGATCGCCAACGCCCTGTACTGGATCGAGCAGTTCCACATCGACGGCCTGCGGGTCGATGCCGTGGCGTCCATGCTGTACCTCGACTATTCGCGCAAGGAAGGCGAGTGGATCCCCAACCGCTACGGCGGCAACGAGAACCTCGACGCCATCGCCTTCATCAAGCGCCTTAACGAGATCGTCTACGCCCAAGGGCGCGGCGCCATGATGATCGCCGAGGAGTCTACCGCGTGGCCGATGGTCAGCCGGCCGACCTACCTGGGTGGCCTGGGGTTCGGGTACAAGTGGAACATGGGGTGGATGCACGACACCCTCGAATACTTCAAGAAAGACCCCATCCATCGGCGTTACCACGGCAACCAGCTCACGTTCGGGCTGCTGTATGCCTTCAACGAGAACTTCCTGCTGCCGCTGTCCCATGACGAAGTGGTCCACGGCAAGGGATCGCTGTACACGCGCATGGCCGGGGACCGCTGGCAGAAGTTCGCCAACCTGCGGGCCTACTATGCGTTCATGTACGCCCATCCCGGCAAGAAGCTGCTGTTCATGGGCGCCGAGTTCGGCCAGGAGCGG
>Ga0172382_10003864_pt1 | contig 23454 bp, 18 predicted proteins | sample Leawel138RmetaG_FD_122245 | JGI IMG/M metagenome (GOLD analysis project Ga0172382, IMG submission 122245) | Leachate microbial communities from a municipal landfill in Southern Ontario, Canada - Leachate well 138R metaG | ecosystem: Engineered > Solid waste > Landfill > Unclassified | place... | reverse complement strand
GCAAACCCTTCCGGCCCGCTGCCCTGCGGCAACGCCCGCTCGACATGCGCGACGTCATGCCGCAGATGCACCAGCACATCGACCGGCCCGGCGGCAGGATCGAAGCGCAGCGCGGGATCGATCTGGACCGAGGCGGAGGCTCCCATGGCCAGCATGCAACAGACCAAAGCGGTATAGGACCGCATCAGGTGGCGAAATGCCGCAGTTCGGGTCACGGCCAGGCACCGGGGGAAGCGGGATCCGCAAAATACTACGAACCCGGCCCCGTCATGGAGGGTGGCCCCATCACTGCTACCCGAGCTGCTCGAAACCCAGCTCCACCAGTTTGCCGCTGACCTGCTCGCGCAATTCCTGCTCCAGTACCGCTGGAAATCCGCCCGGCTCCGCGTCCGGCCGCAGCTGCGCCAACATCAGCTGATGCACCAGGCGCAACACCGGATACCAGTCCGGATGCTGGAAATCCTTCTGTGCAGCCTTTCTCACATGGAATCGCTGTTCAAGCAGATTGAAGTGCACTTCAACGTGAACCAGTCCTTCCAGAACCTCTTGCGCAACCCCCATGCCCGGCGCATCGCGCTGTCGCATACGGCATGGCATCGTCGCTTTTCGCAGTGCCGCCTCAAGGTGCACCTTGTCCAGCCACCAGCGCAGCTCCCAATGTGGCACGATGTCATCGCCCACCTGCTGTCCGGGCATGAGGGCATGGAGTCTTTGGTCACGCAGCTCCACCGCTTTTGACGACCACTCGAACGCCTCATCGGCATCGCCGCATTCCAGCAGCCAGACCGCATACCAGCCGGCTGCGTCTACGCCCTTCGGACTCCAGCCGTACTTCATCGCATCGCGCCAGCCGGAGAACGTACGGCCATCTCCGCTGTTGTCCCGATAATGGATTTTCCGGGCGACTTCGATCTCGAATGCCTGGAGGAAATCCCCGGCGGACACGCCGGGCTCCAGCTCGACCGCCAGATCCAGGCCGACAGCCGGCCCGGCAAGCACACGCTGGGCGGACGCCAGGCAGGAACGTGCAAACACCTCGTGTTCCCCGAGGTATCCAAGATAAGCTGCTCCCAGCCAACAGCCGAACGCGAACCCCGTACCGTCCCCAGGCACGGTACGGGCCGCAGCAACCAGCACATCCGGCAGTTCCCGGTGGTTCCGGCCAGCCCGCGCAAGACTGAAGACCCAGACCCAACCGACTGCGCCGGAGCGGGCTGTCTCAACACGACCCAGGGAACGGTTGAACTGCTTCCTCGCCTTCTTTGCCGTGTCCGCTCCCTGCTGCTCCCTGATCCTGTCGCTGACCTGCGCCATTGCATCCTTGCAGCCCTGCACCAGAGCCTGGAGTCCGGGAAGGATTTCCGCTCCGACCGCCTCAACCATCAGGGCCACAGCACCCACCATGCCCAGACTCTGGATGATTTTTCCCAAGTGGGTGCTTCTGTTCCGCTTGAACTCCCACGCCATCGCCTGTTTCAGCAGCCCCAGCGCCGCATCGGGATCACCTGAAATCAGACGTGCACGGCCCGCATTCAAATACGCCACGGCGAGGTCCTGTGCCATGCCAGCGTGTTCCGTGTGTCCAAACACCCTCCGCAGAAGGTCGTCCAACCGCTCCCGGGAGCCGGCCTGGGCAACGCTTTCAACCATTGCATTGATTGTGCGCCGCTGGTGGTCGCCGCCGGCATGGTCAAGTGCCAGCTCGTAATAGCGGACCGCCGCCTCGTACTCCCTCCGGTTACGGTGCAGCTTCGCCAGAAATGCGGCCTGGATCGCCAGCGCGGTACGGTCACCACTCTGCTCCGCCTGCGCCAGCGCTTCGCGCAACGCATCTTCGGAGGCGACGATGGCGGCGAAGTAGTGCGCAGGAAGGCGGGAGAAATCAATATCGTCAAACGGCAGCGAGTCCACCTCGTCCTGTCTGCGCAGCAGTTGCAGGCAACGGCGGCGGCCCATGAGCGCCTGAAACATGGCCTGGTCACCCAGCTTATGCTTGCGACATAGCGATTCCGCACACTGGTAAATCGCCAGTGCGTCATCCGTCCTGTCCAGATGCCGCTTGGCCTTGGCCAGGTTCAACATCACCTGGAAGCAGCGCCGAGCATCCCGTCGGTTCAAAAGGGGAAGCACCGGCTTCCTGCCCCCTCCTCGCTCCTCGAAGCGGGCAGGCGCCCCCTCCAGCTCCACACCGAGCCGAGCAAGCAACACTTCCAGCAGGCTGCATGCCGCAGAAAAGGCACCAGCAGCAATCCAGTCGACCGCTGCCAGATTCAAGCTGATGGAGCTGATCACTGTTTCCGGAACCTGCCGCCAGTCGATCATCATGCAGCTCTCAACCCGCTGTCTGATGCGATCCCACTCGCTGTCCATCGCATCACTGCGATTCAGCAGCATCTGTACCCGCAGGGCGAGCGCTTGTTCCGTCGTGAACGTCCCATCCCCGGGCCCCTCCCACACGAACTCGGAAGCGGCCATGTCGAGCAGAGTCCTGCGATCCCTGACTTCCAGCTGGAGGATCGAGACAGATGCACCGCGCAACTCATCCTCCCGCGACCGCAGCTCGCCGTGCTCATTGAAAGAGCGCCCCACCCAATCAGCCAGGTGGTTTTGAAGCATCCGCCTGAGGGCAGGAGCATGCTCGTGCTGGGCCATCCGGGCGTAATCCTTGGCCGCCTCCAGCCAGAGCCGGTCCCTGAACTGTCCGAAGAGTTCGCCGGGAAACTCCAGCACGGCATAGGGATCGGCGCATTCGTCCAGCATTGTGACGATCCGGTCCGGCGGCAGGACTTCCTCCAATCCGTCGAGGCAAAGCTGCCGGGCAGAGTTTTCCACCACCTGTCGCAGGAAGCCGGGGCCGGAGTGGCTTGCCAGACCAAGCATTTCCCTATGGCCGTCCTGCAGCGCGTAGAACCGGCTGTGCACGCGCTGTTTGCGCTCCCCAACAAGCTGTCCTATCGCCTGCACTCCCATTTCCGTCAGCATGCCGGCAGGATTTCGATCAACAAAGCAGGGAGGAGTCATTCGCAGAAAGCCGACATCCTCCACCAGGCTGAGGAAGTTGCCATCCGCCTTCTCCAGCAGCAGGGAGCGCTGCGCCGGTGAGAGCCCGGGAAGCTTCGAATCCAGATAGTCGCCAAGGTCATCGGCGGTGCTTTTGGAAAGCATCCACTCGCATACTTTGCCTGCTCTGCCGTCTTCCTCCATACGCCGGAAGAGTCCGGCAAAGCTGCGCTGTGCCTCCTCCGACCCGGAGGTGGTGGTGCGCCGCCACTCCTGCTCCCAGTGGGTTGCCACAATCAACAGCGGCCAGCCGTTCGGGCAAGCGGTGGCTGCCGACCACAGCCGCTCTACGAACTCCACCGTCAACGCGTCCATGTTCTGGGCATCATCCAGCGCGAGGACCACAGGAACAGGCGCCTTGCTTCCCATGATCAGTTCCAGCAGAGCCAATAGCTCATCTCCTGCGGACATGTGGCTCTGACGTTCACGCTCCGTCGGCCCCAAGGCCTGCTCGTCAAGCTTTTTCGCCGCCGAATAGCATGCTCTGAGCCCATTGATCACGAAGCCGGGCACCCCAACAGTGTTAGCGACGTTAGCGACACCATCCCAGATAAGCTCGGCTGGGGCTTTCCTGCCCTTGTCCTTGAGCTCGCACACGAACTGGGTGAATCGCGATTCCTTGCTGCGCACCGTCTCCACATGGGAGCGGAGTTTCTCCCGCAGAATCGGCAACGCGTAGCTGCTGCCATCCAGCTTTACACCCAGCCAATAGAAGGCAGGTGGCCCTTTGATATGGTCGCTGGCTATCGGCGCATTGAGATCGGCAGCCTGGCCCAGGCTCTCCGGCCAGTATCTGAATTCCCCAGGATTCCAGAGCGGGTGGGCTGCGAGCCACCGGTACAGCTCCCGGAGCAGGCGTGTCTTGCCCATGCCACTTTCAGCGATGATCGTCAGCATGTGCGGCGCAGACAGCCGGCGGACGGTTGCTGGCGTACCGATTGATCCGGCGTCCCCATCGTGGCCCGTCACCTCATGCCAGACACTCCGGAGGAACTCCAGCTCTTTTGCGCGCCCGTAGAACTCCATAAGCCCCCCCCGGCTTTCCATGGTCATGTGATGATATTGAAGTAGCAGTTGCGGGCGACCCGCGCAAGCTGAGCCACCGCATGTATCGACAACCCATGGATTCCTCATTCCCATCCCGGCGAAGCGGCCATGTGCTGCGACGGATGCTTGCGCTGAGCCTGACGCTGGGGTCGATCACCGGATGCGGTGGCGGTCAACCGCCACAGATACAACCTCCTCCGATTGCAAGCGGCAATGCCACTGGGCTGCACATGCGCGACCCATGCGAGGATCACCTGCTCGGGCTGTACCGGCTCACCGGTGATCTGCGACTGCCACGCCCCCTCCGGCCCGGCGAAGCGGCCCACTTCGATACCTGCAGTGGGCCGCCACCCGCCGATGACAGCGCCCAATGGAGCGCGCGAACCTACTGGGCGACACGCCTCGCAGGCGGCACGCTGGCACCTCGCGACACCCACCACCAGCAACTTCTGGAGGGGCTCTGGCATGGCTATGCAGAGGATGTTGCGCGTTTCTTCGAGCATCACACCAGGTTGCCACCACCACGCCTGGCAAGCTCGTTTTCCGTGCCCGGTGTGGATGAGGGTCGAGTGGCATCGGCACCGGTCATTTTCGATTTTGGCGTGGTGGCAGTGGCCGTGGACCGGATGCTGGATGGGACCACGGCGCCGGCACGCGGCGTGAATCTGGCACAGCATCGACACAGCGGTGCCGCCGGCCAACATGAGCGGGCGTTGCAGGCGCTTGCTACGCAACAGCAGCATCTGGACCCGGCGCAGTGCCTGGCTTCCGAACTCGGTGCGATCCTGCTGGTGGACCTGCTGGATGCACCGGTGCGGCGACAGGCCTATCTGCGACTGTGCGGACACCCGGAAATAGCACTCGCCTGGCAGGTCGTGCTCGACCAGCGTGATCTGATCGGGCCGCAAGAGGCGGTACGACAGGCCTGTCAACGCGAGTTCGACCAGCTGGCGGTCACCATGCTGCCGCAAGCGGAACGCGACGAAAACCAGCCGCCGCCTCTTGCTGGAGCCCCGCTTCCGCTGCGGCTGTGGTTTGAAGCGATCAGTGCCGCTGACACCACTGGCTCCGGACCCGGAGTCCGATCCCGCAACCTGAGCGAGATAGCTTGCTCGGGACTGCACCACCTTCCTTTTGCCGACACCCGGTTTCTGCATGGGCTCGTCCGCGCTTCCGCTGCGGCACCGGGCGCGGGACCTTGATTTCCCGTCCGGGCGACATGCCGGCCCGCCCGTGGCGGCCTTGCCGCTCCTGTCGTGTGGTTGACCGTGTTGCCCCAGCCAAACACACTCGATCCGCTTTCAATCGGTAACACGCGTCCACTGCCCGACGGAGAACATGCATGAAGGGCACCCGCCCCAAGGAACCCCCCATGCCGCGCACGCTACCCGTCGATGGGCTGCTGATCGGGTGGTCGATGGAAACACGTAACCGCAGCCTGCCGATAGGATTCCTCCCGCCTCGCCAAGAAGGAGCGCGCGCCCGTACCAGGCAGCCCTTTCTCCATACCGGCGGCGGCCACCTGATGACCATCGCCCCGACCGGGGCCGGCAAAGGCGTCGGCTGCATCATCCCCGCGCTGCTGCGCCACCCCGGCCCGGTGATCGTCATCGACCCCAAAGGCGAGAATCACGCGGTTACCGCTCGTCGCCGGCGCGAGCTCGGGCAGCGCGTGGTGTTGCTTGATCCATTCAACGTGACCGGTGAGCGTGCGGACGCCTTCAATCCACTCGACCTGCTTTCCCAGAACGACCCTGGAGTAGTGGACGAGGCCGGAATGCTGGCCGACCTGCTGGCGCCACCCACGATCAGCGACGATCCGTTCTGGAACAACCGTGCGCGCCAGGCCATCCATGTGCTGCTGCTGACCATCGCACTGCAGCGCCCGCTTCCGCTGCGCAATCTCGCAGAGTTGTGCTACCTGTTACATCAGAGCGAAAACGACCTGGCCTACACCGTGGCCGAACTGCGTCGTTCCTCCATCGACGCCATCTCCGCAGGCGCGTCGATCCTGGATCGCGGCAACGCTGAAAACGTCAAGGCGTCCTATCTGTCCATCGCCCAGGATCATGTGGCGATATTCGGAAGTTCGGCGGTCAACCGGGCCACCGCCATGAGCACTTTCGACGTTCACGGGATTACCCGTGGTGACCCGCTGTCACTGTATATCGTGCTGCCACCGGATAAGCTCACCTCGCACCGGCATCTGCTGCGGATCTGGATAGGTGCACTGTTCGGGCTGATCCTGCGGCGCCGCAAACGGGTGAACCCGCCCACGCTGTTCCTCCTCGACGAAGCGGCCCAGCTCGGACCGTTGCCGCAACTTCGCCAAGCGCTCACGCTGCTGCGCGGCTACGGGCTTCAGACCTGGAGCTTCTGGCAGGACCTGAGCCAGTTGCAGCGCCTGTATCCGCATGACTGGTCCACGATGTACAACAACTGCTCGGTCCACCAGGTTTTCGGAATCACCACGATGCGGCTGGCGCGTTCGATCGCCGCATTGAACCGCACCCACGCTGCACAGGCGCTGCTGGAGCTGGAGCACGACGAAATGGAGCTGTCTCTCGCCGGCTCCCGGCCCCTGATTGCGACCCGTCCCAGCTATCTGGCCGATCCCTGCTTCGCCGACCAGTACGATCGCAACCCCATGTTCGGTGAAGCGACACCACCGCCACCAGACCATCCACCCAGGATCTACGATGCCCGCAGCCTGCAGCTTCAACCCAGTCAGGAACAATGGTCCAGGGAAATAGAGGCGCACTGGCAACTGGGTGAAATCGACAGCCTCGAGCCCGAAACACGCCAACGCCTGGCACCCGAATACTGGCTGCACGAAGATACCGACGGCCATGTGGACATAATCGAGCGGACCTCCGGAGGCGACGGGAAGCCATCGCCATGAACACCTCATCCAAGCTTCCGGCATCCATCCCGGAACATGGCCTGCTCGTCGGTTGGCAAGGTGCGGACGCATCCCACTGGCCGCCCTCCGGTTTCAGTTTCGGCTTTATGCCCAAGCAACGGGTCACTGGTCGGCCGGACTGGACACCTGTGCTTTATCACGGCGACGGCCACCTTATGACAATTGCTCCGACAGGCAGCGGCAAAGGCGTCGGAGCCATCATTCCAGCGCTGTTGCGCCACCGCGGACCGGTGATCGTGATCGACCCGAAAGGTGAGAATCACGCGGTCACGGCGCGACGGCGTCACGAGCTGGGCCACGAAGTGGTGCTGCTGGACCCTTTCGGCGTCACCGGCGAGCCAGGCGCATCGTTCAATCCTCTTGATCTGCTGCGAGGCCCGGAAGCAGAGAACGAGGCTGATGCGCAGACGCTGGCCGGACTGATCGTGCCGACCACGGATAGCCAGCGCGACCCGTACTGGGACAACCGCGCACGCTTCCTGGTTTCGGCCCTGATGCTGCACCTGGATGCAACATGCGATAGCGGCGCCACCCTCAAAGCTCTGCGCAGCGCACTCCACGGCGACAACGCGGCAATGGCGGCACTGGCTGACGGGATGTTGCGCTCCGGCAGTTCCATGGTCCGGAACGGTGCCCATGCACTGACGATGGGATCAAGCAAAACATTGGCTTCCATCCTCTCCACTGCCCAGAGTCATGTGGCCGACCTCGTCGGACCGCGCGTCGAAGGAGCCACGATGGACAGCAGCTTCGATCTCCAGGCGGTGGTGGACGGGCGCCCACTGTCCATCTACATCGTGATTCCGCCACAGCACATGGAGTCGGCACGACGGCTGCTCAGGCTCTGGATCGGCGCCCTGTTCGCACTCATCCTGCGGCGTCGACGACGTATCAGCCCCTCAACCTTGTTCCTGCTGGACGAGGCCGCCCAGCTCGGCCCACTCGACCAGCTCCGCCAGGCCATTACCCTGCTTCGCGGCTATGGCCTGCAAACCTGGAGCTTCTGGCAGGATCTGAGCCAGTTGCAGTCCACTTATCCGCAAGACTGGGAAACCCTCTACAACAACTGCCATGTGCACCAGGTGTTCGGCATCACCACAATGCATCTGGCCACTTCCATCGAAGCGGTGAACGAGGTTCATACCGCCGGTGAATTGATCGACATGGGACCCGAAGAACTGCAGCTGGCCATTGCCGGCGCTCTTCCTCTCATGGCGCGCCGCCCCGACTACCTCAGCGACCCGGTATTTGCCGGCCAGTTCGATCCCAATCCTTTCCACGCCTGAAAGTTGGTCAGCCCACCATGAGCTATCTGCTGTTTCTCGACGACCGACGCACACCCACCGATGTCAGCTGGGTACACCTGCCACGGGGCAACTGGGTCTTGGCGCGCAGCTTCCGGGATTTCGTGGACCGGATCGAGAGTCTTGGCCTGCCACGCTTCGTCAGTTTCGACTACGACCTCGGCGCGACACAGAGCGGTTGTGACTGCGCAAAATGGCTGGTCCGGTACTGCCTGGACAACGATGAAGCCCTTCCGGTCTACGAGGTGCACTCCACCCACTCTGCAGGAGCGGCGGAAATCAGCCAGATACTGGGCGCAGCGCGCAGCGCAATGGATTTCATCGGCTGAAAAACGCAAACGGCCCCGTTTCCGGGGCCGTTGCGGGTGTTGCGTGATGCGGAAGCGTGGAAGCGTGGATCAGGCGGCGAACAGCGCCTTCATCTTCTTCATCGCATTGGCCTCGATCTGGCGGATGCGTTCGGCCGAGACGCCGTATTCGTCAGCCAGTTCCTGCAGCGTGACCTTGCTCTCGTCGTCGTTGAGCCAACGGCGACGGATGATGTCGCGCGAGCGCGCATCGAGCTTGGCCAGACCCTGCTGCAACAGGTCGAGCTGGGAGTCCTGCTCGTCCTGGTAAGCGTAGGCCTGGGCCGGATCGGCTTCGGCCGCGATCAGATAGGCGGTCGGTGCCGGCGGGCGGTCATCGTTGTCATCGGTCGGCGCATCGAAGCCGATGTCGCGGCCGGACAGGCGCGATTCCATCTCCAACACTTCGGCTTCGGGCACATTGAGATCACGCGCCACGGCCTGCACTTCGGCGTGGTTCAACCAGCCCAGGCGCTTCTTGCTCTTGCGCAGATTGAAGAACAGCTTGCGCTGCGCCTTGGTGGTCGCGACCTTGACGATGCGCCAGTTCTTCAGGATGAACTCGTGCATCTCGGCACGGATCCAGTGCACCGCGAAGCTGACCAGACGCACGCCGTGGCTCGGGTCGAAACGCTTGACCGCCTTCATCAGGCCGATATTGCCTTCCTGGATCAGGTCGGCCATCTGCAGGCCGTAGCCGTTGTAGCCACGCGCCACATGCACCACGAAGCGCAGGTGCGAGAGCACCAGCGAGCGGGCGGCGGACAGGTCCTGATCGTCGACCAGACGCTGGCCCAGCTCCTGTTCTTCTTCCACCGTCAGCACCGGGATGCGGTTGACGGCGCCGATGTAGGCATCCAGCGAACCGAGCGCGCTGGGGATGGGGAGGTTGTTTGCCACCAAAGCCTGATTCATGTGGATCTCCTTAGTGGTGGGTGATGGGTCAAGTTTAGCAGTCGGGGGGTTAGAGTGCTAAACCGACACAAAGTTCCACCATCCCCAATGGGTCTGAAATGGCGCCGTTGTGCGGAAAAGCCAGATTTGGGCGGGTTTGCATTCAGCTTTCCGACAGCGATGCGTCCAGTTCCGCCCTGGCCGGCAGGCGCCAGTCGACCGGTTCGATGCCGTGCTGTTGCAGGTAGCGGTTGGCGGCGGAAAAGTGACCGCAGCCGATGAAGCCGCGATGCGCTGACAGCGGCGAAGGGTGCGGGGCGCGCAGCACGCGGTGGCGGCGGGCGTCGATGACCTGGCCCTTCTTCTGCGCGTAGCTGCCCCACAGCAGGAACACCAGATTTTCGCGATCTTCGGCCAGCCGCGCGATGACCTGATCGGTGAACTCCTCCCAGCCGCGCTTCTGGTGCGAGCCGGCGCGCGCCTTTTCCACCGTCAGCACCGCGTTCAGCAGCAGCACGCCGCGCTGCGCCCAAGGCAACAGGCAGCCATGGTCCGGGCGCGGGATATGCAGGTCGCGTTCGAGCTCGGCAAAGATGTTCTGCAGCGAAGGCGGCGGCGGCACGCCAAGCGGCACCGAAAAACTCAGCCCGTGCGCCTGTCCCGGGCCGTGGTACGGATCCTGCCCGAGGATGACGACCTTGACCTGGTCGAACGGGGTGGCATCCAGCGCCGCGAAGATCTGCCGCGCCGGCGGGAAGAGGGTCCGGCCACGGCCGCGTTCCTGCAGCAGGAATTCCCGCAATGCCTGCATCGAAGGCGCGGCGAAGGCGTCCAGCAGGCGGGATTTCCAGCCCGGCTCAAGCCGGATACGGTCCTGGTCCGGGGCCTGGCTCACGATGATGCAGCGGCGGCAATCCGTTCGCGCATCAGGCGGCCGACACGCAGCTGGAAGATCAGCTTGGTGATCAGCAGGCGCTCCTCGATCGGCTTTTGCACCAGATCGTTGGCGCCGGCCTTGAGCAGGGCGCTCTGGTTGGCCGGATTGTCGTCACCGGTCATCACCAGGATCGGCAGCTGGCCCTTGCCGTAGCCGTATTCGGGGCCGCGCAGGCATTCCAGCAGATCCTTGCCGGTCAGGCCGCTCTTCAGATAGACGTCGGTCAGGATCACGTCCGGGCCGGGAATGCGGCCCTGCGCGCGGGCGGTTTCCAGATGCGCCAGCGCGTCTTCCACGCTGATCACATGGGTCACCTTGAGGCCGTGCTTTTCCATCATGCGGCGCGTGGCCATCGCCACCACCTTGCTGTCTTCCACATACAGCACATCGCCGCCGGCCTCGGCCTCGGGCCGCACATAGCCCTGGATGAAGGCCGACAATGCGGAAAAGCCCAGACCCTTGTCGAAATAGTCGGTGACGTCGTCGCCGAAGCTGCGGTTGATCAGGCGCTCCTGTGCATCGCCGGACACCACGATGATCGGGATATACGCCTGCGGCGCGTGCTCGCGGATGTAATGCGCCAGATCCAGGCCGTCCATGTCGGGCAGGCGCAGCGCGGTGGTGACCAGATCGACCACGCCTTCCTGCAGCGCGGTCTTGGCTTCCTCGCCGGTTTCACAGGAAATCACGGTGACGCCGGGCACGTCCTTGACCAGCACCTGTTCGATCAGCTTGCGCGCCACGCGCGAGCCGTCCACGACCAGAATGCGCGGGGTTTCACTGGTGATATGGCGGGCGACGCCGACGCCGGTACTCATGCCTTGGCCTCCGCATCGGGTGTGGTCTGGCGCAGATGGTGACCGGCCGCCAGCCAGGCGCCGAGCCAGCCCAGCGCAATCGATACCAGCAGGGTGATTCCAGCCACGCCCCAGCCCAGCCCGCGCAGGCGGAAACCGGCGCCGTAGCTTTCCACCAGCCCGGCCACCGCCGGTTGCAGCGCCAACGGCACCAGTGTGGCCACGATCAACGCCAGGATGGCCGCAAACAGGCCATACCATGCGCCCAGATACAGGAATGGCCGTCTCACGAAACCATCCGTCGCCCCCAGCAGTTGCACCGTCTGTATCTCCTCGGCCCGGCCCTGGATATCAAGGCGCACAGTATTGCCCACTACCAGCAACACACCAACACCCAGCAGGCCGGCGACCACCAGCGCCAGGTGGCGGCCAAAGCCCAGCCAGGCGTTGAGCCGTGCGCGCCATTGCGCATCATGCTGGACGAAGTCGGCTTCGGGCAACGCGCGCAGGCGTTGCGCCAGCACCAGAGGCTCAAGCTGTGACGCAGGCGTCACCACCAGCACTGCCGGCAGCGGGTTTTCCGACAACAGCGCCAACGCGTCGGAGAAATCGGTCATCTGGCGGAATTCGGCCAGGCCTTCCTCCGGGCTGCGCACCAGCACCGATTCGATCTGCGGATCGTCGCGCAAGCGCTGCGCCAGCGTTTCGACCGCCCCGGCATCGGCCTGCGGCACGAGGAACACGCTGACTTCACGCGATTGGCGGAAATCACCCGACAGCCGCTCCAGGTTGTCGACCAGCATCACCAGACACAGCGGCAGCACCAGCGCGATTGCCATGACGCCGGCAGTCAGCACCGTGGCCCAGGGCCGCTGCATCATCCGCCCGATGCTGGAGAACAGGCTGTAAAGATGCAGCTCGCGCCAGGCGCGCAGGCGTTCGCCCAGGCCAGGGCCGGCATCGCGCGGGCGCGGGGTGTTGCGCGCCGGACGGGCGCCGGACGCGCTCATGCCGCCGCCTCCGGGCGGAAATCATCGATCAGGCGGCCGTGTTCGAGCACCAGTACGCGCTTCTTCAGCCGCCGAACCTGATGCAGATCGTGGCTGGCGACCAGCACGCAGGTGCCCTGGGCCGGCAATTCGGTGAACAGCTCCATGATCTCGGCCGCCAGCTGCGGATCCAGATTGCCGGTCGGTTCGTCGGCGACCAGCACGCGCGGCCGCGCCACCACTGCGCGCGCGATGCCCACGCGCTGCTGTTCGCCACTGGACAGCGCCATCGGCAGCGCACGTTCGCGCCCGCCCAGGCCGACCTTTTCCAGCACCACCCGCACCCGTTTGGCGATCTCGGCGCGCGCCACGCCGGCGATCACCAGCGGCAGCGCGACGTTGTCGAACACGCTGCGGTCCATCAACAGGCGATGGTCCTGGAACACCACACCAACCTGACGCCGATGCTGCGGCAGGCCGCGTCGCCGCACCGTGGCCAGATTGCGCCCACCGACGAACACCGCGCCCCGGGTCGGGCGCTCGCTCAGATGGATCAGGCGCAGCAGCGTGCTCTTGCCGGCGCCGGAGTGGCCGGTGACGAACAGCATCTCGCCTTCCTCCATCGAAAACCCGACATCGACCAGCGCCTCGTGCCCGCCCGGATAGCGCTTGCTGACATGCTCGAATCGAAGCTGGGACATGCACTCGTACAACGGGATCAACGATCCCGGCACGTTAGCACCGCACCCTGTGCTTGACCATTGCGCCAGCGCGGGAAAGAGCGGCGGATGCCGGTCCGCGACCAGCCATGCAGTTCGCTGACGCTCAGCGCACCAGCGTGTTGAGCGAAAAGATCGGCAGCAGGATCGCCAGCACGATGAACAGCACCAGCGCGCCGACCAGCAGGATCACGCCCGGCCCCAGCACCGTGGTGGCCACGCCCAGCGCGGTGTCCAGCTCGCGCTCCTGGTGGTTGGCGGCATCGAACAGCATCGTGTCCAGCCGCCCACTTTTTTCGCCGCTGGCGATCAGGCGCAGCGCCACCGGCGGGAACTGCCCGCTTTCCTCCAGCGCGCGCGCCAGCCCCTGTCCTTCGCGCACCCGCACCGCGACCTTGCCCAACGCCTGCCGCAGATGGCTGTTGACCACCACCTGCGAGGCGATGTTCAGCGCTTCCAGCAGCGGCACCGCACTGGACACCAGCAAGGCCAGGGTGCGGGCGAAACGTGCGGTGTCGGCGGCGCGCACCAGACGGCCGATGACCGGCAGCCTCAACAGCAAGCGATGCCAGCCTGCCCTCAATGCCGGTACCCGCAACACCGCGATGCCGGCGCCCACCAGCAAGGCCGGCGGCACCAGCAACCACAAGCCGAATTGCTGGATCAGTTCGGACGCTCCGACCAGCACCTGCGTCGGCCACGGCAGCGCCTGCTGCGCCTGCGCGAACACACCGATCACCTGCGGCACCACCCAGACCATCAATCCAGCCACGACCGCCAACGCCACACAGGTCAGCAGGATCGGATAGGCCAGCGCCAGCACCACCTTGCTGCGCAGCGCCTCGCGGCTTTCGGTGTAATCGGCCAGCCGTGCCAGCACCGTATCGAGCCGCCCGGAGGCTTCACCGGCGGCGATGGTGGCGCGATACAGCACCGGAAACGTGCCCGGCGATTCGGCCATCGCGGCGGCCAGCGTGGCGCCTTCCATGACGCGGGCACGCAGCGATACCAGGCGCGAACGCAGGCGCCCGTCGCTGCCGTCGGCCAGCGCACCGAGGGCTTCATCGATCGGCAGGCCGGAACCGATCAGCGCCGAAAGCTGCCGCGTCAGCAGCGCCAGCTGCGCACTGGAAAGCCCCTGCCCGGCATCGACACCGACGCCGGTTTGCGCGCCGGATTCGGACAGCGGCGAAATCTTCAGCGCATTGAGCCCACGCTCGCGCAGGCTGGCGCGGGCGGCGCGGGCGGTATCGGCCTGCAGCACACCCTTGCGGGTGCGGCCATCGGCATCGAGGGCGTGGTAGGCGAAAGCGGGCATGGCGCGCAGTCTATCCGCTCCGCCGCCGTGCGATCAGGCCACATCGCGATGGATTCGCACCGCGTGCCCGCCGGCGCGCGGCGAGGGCTGCGGTAGCATGGCCCCGCGCCCCACCAGGACTTCCCCATGCAGGTACTTGCCGATGGCGTCGCGGCCCGCATCCGCAACGGTTTCGAGGATTACCACGCGCGTTTCGCGGCGGTCACGCGGCGCGCGAAATCGCGCTTCCAGGCACGCGACTGGGCCGGCATGCGCGCCGATCTGGTGGAACGGATCGAGCTGTACGACGTCTGCGTGGCGCAGATGCAGGGCTGGCTGGAACACGTGCTCGGCGACCAGGCCCAGACCCGCCCGTTGTGGGCGAAGATCCGCGACGCCTACGCGCTGGAAGTGGCCGGCCTGCTGGACCAAGAGCTCTACAAGACCTTCTACAACACCCTGACGCGGCGCTTCTTCGGCACCCGCGGCGTCGACCCGGCGATCGAATTCGTGGCGTTGGACATCGAGCCGACCGACCAGATCAGCCACCCGGTCGCGCGCCACAGCCACGCCGTGCACGGCGATATGGCGGCCGTGTTCCGGCGCGTGCTGGACGGCTACCAGTTCGATCTTCCCTACGCCGATCCACAACGCTGCGCCGAAGCGATGGCGGCCACGGTGCACGCACGCTTTGCGCACTGGGGCGAACACCCGCTGGTGCAGGTGGAGCTGCTGGAAACCGTGTTCTACCGTGAGCAGCGCGCCTTCCTGGTCGGGCGCGCACTGGGCGAATACCGGCACACGCCGTTCACCATCGCGCTGGCGCATGGCGAAGACGGTCTGTATGTGGATGCGCTGCTGACCGATCGCGATCATCTGGCGCAGCTGTTCGGCTTCACCCGCAGCTATTTCTTCGCCGACCTGCCGACCGTGGGTGATGCGGTGGTGTTCCTGCGAGCGATGCTGCCGCACAAGCCGCTGGACGAGCTCTACACCGTGCTGGGCCGCGCCAAGCAGGGCAAGACCGAACGCTATCGCGCCTTCTTCCGACATCTGGCGCAGCGCCCGGACGAGCAGTTCGTGCATGCCGACGGCGAGCGCGGCATGGTGATGCTGGTGTTCACCCTGCCCTCGTATCCGCTGGTGTTCAAGCTGATCCGTGACAGCTTCGCCTGGCCCAAGGAGATGGCGCGCGAGGAGGTGATGGAGAAGTACCGCATCGTCTCGCGCCACGACCGCGCCGGCCGGCTGGTGGACGCGCAGGAATTCAAGTTCCTGCGTTTTTCCCGCGACCAGTTCGCGCCCGAATTGCTGGATGAACTGTTGCAGGGCTGCACCGCCAGCGTCTATGCCGAGGGCGAAGACATCGTCATCGCGCACTGCTACATCGAGCGCCGGCTGCGGCCGTTGAACCTGTATCTGAAGGAAGTGCCGCGCGAGGATGCGCTGCGTGCCGTGCTCGACTACGGTCAGGCGATCCGCGACCTGGCGCGTTCGGATATTTTCCCTGGCGATCTGTTGCTGAAGAACTTCGGCGTCACCCGCAACCACCGCGCCATCTTCTATGACTACGACGAGCTGTGCCTGGTACGCGACTGCCGCTTCAAGCGACTGCCGCAGGCGCGCAACGACGACGAGGAAATGCGCCACGGCGCCTGGTACTACGTCGATCCGAACGATGTCTTCCCCGAGCAGTTCCCGCGCTTCCTCGGGCTGGACCAGGAACAGTTGCAGGCGCTGCTGGCCGAACACGGCGAAATCTTCGACATCGACTGGTGGACCACGCTGCAGGAATCCCTGCGCCACGACGGCCATGCCGATGTGCCACCCTATCCGGATGCCACACGGCTGCAGCGGACCGGCACGCCGGCCACCGCTGGCGGAACGCGATGACGCGACCTTTCGACCCACCACACCACCGTTTTTTCCAGGAGAACCTCACGATGCGTCCTTCCCATTCCCTGCTCGCCCTGGCCTGCGCCCTTGGCCTGGCCGCCTGCCAGCCGCAGGCCGAAACACCCGTGCCGACAGCGGCGCCTGATCCGGCTCCGGCTCCGGCTCCGATGCCAGAACCCGCGCCGGCCATGGTTGATGCCAGCCAGGAGATGCGCCAGCGCCTTGAAACCGTGGCCGCCGGCGAGCACCGCAAGGACACCGACCGCGCCCGCGACCGCTACCGCAACCCAGTTGAGACGCTGCTGTTCTTCGGCCTGAAGCCTGATTCCACGGTGGTCGAAATCACTCCCGGCGGCGGCTGGTACAGCGACATCCTGGCGCCGTTCCTGCGCCCGCACGGCACCTACATCGGCGCAATCTGGGATGACACCCTGCCCGACCAGCCGGCGTATTACGCTCGCCTCAACACCACCCTGAGCGAGAAGATCGCCGCCGCGCCGGAGGTCTATGGCGAACCGACGCTGCTGCGCTTCAACCCGCAGGCACCAGCCTTCGGCGAGCCGGCATCCGCCGACATGGTGTTGACCTTCCGCAACGCCCACAACTGGATCGGCGCCGGCACGGCGGAGGCTTACTTCAGCGCCTTCTTCGACGTGCTCAAGCCCGGCGGCGTACTCGGCTTCACCGACCACCGCGCCAAGGGCGACACGCCCACCGACGGCAAGTCCGGCTACGTCACCGAACAGCAGATCATCGACCTTGCCACCGCGGCCGGCTTCCAGCTGGCCGAACGCAGCGAGATCAACGCCAACCCGAACGACAGCGCCGACTACCCGCGCGGCGTCTGGACCCTGCCGCCGAGCCTGGCGCTGGGCGACGAGGACCGGGAAAAGTACCTGGCCATCGGCGAATCGGACCGGATGACGTTGAAGTTCGTGAAGCCCTGATTCCGTCAAATCCTGACGGGAGCCGCAGCTGAAGGTTCCAGCCGCTCCGGGGTCGGAGCGGCAAGGTTGCAGATCGGCGGTGGGCGAATGCGCACTGCCGATCAACCCGCTGAAGCCCCGCATCCGCAAGACCGGAACATCACACGTTTTGCCAGCCCAGGAGTCGTGGCAATGCAGACCTTCCAGACCAGACGATCCATACCTTCCCGGGTCATGATCGTGAATGCCGTCCTGGCGATATCGGGCGCCCTGCTGTTCGTCGGATATTTTGGTGGCTGGCTTGAAGGGCCCGACTTCGTTGGAGGACTGCTTCTGCTGTTTGGCTCAGGGTGTGCGGCAGAAGGCGTGTTGAGGCGCATTGGATGGCTGGCTGAATCCGGTCATCCAACATCGCGGATAGCGCCGTGGCTGGTCCTGTTCGGGGTGAGCATGATGGTCTGGGGTGTTCTGATGCTGCTTGGAGGCTGAGCAACGCCTTCAGCGCGGGCTTTGCCTTTGCCGGTTTCGCGCACCGTCGGTGAACCAGGGCCAGGCGCGAATATCAGCCACCACCATCCAGCCTGCGGTAGCCGATCGCTTCGGCCAGATGGGCGCTGCCGATGTTCTCGGCGCCGGCCAGGTCGGCGATGGTGCGGGCCACGCGCAGGATGCGCTGGCTGGCGCGGGCCGAAAGGTGCAGCTGGTCGATGGCGCGTTCCAGCAGTTGCCGGTCGCGCGCTGCGAGCAGGCAGTCGCGTTCGGTCAGGGCCTGCGGCAACGCGGCATTGGGCACGCCGGCGCGCTGTTGCTGACGCTGGCGCGCGGCCTGCACACGGGTGCGCACAGTGGCACTCGATTCGCCGGGAGTGCCGTCCGGTCGCAGTTCGGCGGCGGCCACGCGCGGCACTTCAATCTGGATATCGATGCGATCCAGCAGTGGGCCGGAGATGCGTCCGCGATAGCGCGCGATCTGTTCGCGGCTGCAATTGCAGCGGCCGGACGGATCACCGGCCCAGCCGCAGGGACAGGGATTCATCGCCGCGACCAACTGGAAGCGGGCCGGGAATTCGGCCTGACGCGCGGCCCGCGAAATCACGATACGGCCCGATTCCAGCGGCTCGCGCAGCACCTCCAGCGTGCGCCGCTCCCATTCGGGTAATTCGTCCAGGAACAACACACCGTGATGCGCCAGGCTGATTTCGCCCGGGCGCAGCGACGCGGCACCCCCACCGCCGGTCAGCGCCACCGCCGTCGCGGTGTGGTGCGGCGCGCGGAATCCGGGACGGCGCCAGCGTGAAAGATCCAGCGGCTGGCCGCAAAGCGAAGCGATCGCAGCACATTCCAGCGCCTGGGCTTCGTCGTTGAGCGGCAGCAGCGTCGGCAGGCGCATCGCGAGCATGGATTTGCCACTGCCCGGCGGGCCGACCATCAACAGGTTGTGGGCGCCGGCCGCGGCCACTTCCAGCGCCCGTCGCGCGAGCGGCTGACCACGCACTTCGGCCAGATCCGGCGCATGGCTGTCCGTCTCCGGCTTGGCGCCGATGTCTTTGAACGACGCCGGGCCGGGCAGTTCGCGCCCGCTCTGCAGCAGGGCGCAGACTTCCAGCAGGGTGCGTGCGAACCGGCTGCCCGGGTGTCCGACCAGCGAGGCTTCTTCGCGATTGGCGGCCGGCAGGATGATGTCGCGCCCGGCGCGCGCGGCCGCCAGTACCGCCGGCAACGCGCCTTCGATTGGACGCAGTTCGCCGGTCAAGGCCAGTTCGCCGTAGAACTCCACATCGCGCAGCGCCTCGCGCGGCAACTGCCCGGAGGCCGCCAGGATGCCGAGCGCGATCGGCAGGTCGAAGCGGCTGCCGTCCTTGGGCACGTCGGCCGGTGCCAGGTTGATCGTGATGCGGCGCTGCGGCAGTTCCAGCTGCGCGCATTGCAGCGCGGCGCGCACCCGGTCGCGGCTTTCGCGCACCGCGGCATCCGGCAAGCCGACGATCGACACCGCCGGCAGACCACCGGCGATATGCACTTCCACGCGCACTTCCGGCGCCTGGACGCCGGCCTGGGCGCGGCAATGGACAAGGGCAAGCGACATCGCGGAACTCCGGGCAAGCGTCGCCCGTCGCGGGCCGGAGCGGCCCACGTATGGCAACAGGAAAAAGGAAAGGATTCGCGGCGGGCGGTCAGCCCGGTGGAACCTGCTGTTCGGCCAGCTGGCGTTCGAGCGCGTCGAGCTTTTCGCGGGTGCGCAGCAGCACCGCGCGTTGCACTTCAAATTCCTCGCGCGTCACCAGATCCAGGCGTTGCAGCCCGGCCTGCAGCGCGGCGCGGAAGTTCTGTTCCAGGTCGGAACGGGCCTCGGACAGGCCCGGCGGCAGCAGCGCGCCGAGGCGGCGGGCCAGGTCGTCGATCAGTTGCAGGTTCACCATTGCGAAGATTCCTTGGCGGTCAGGATCATCCTGCCACGCGCGCGGCATTGCCGCAGTCGGAGGACGTACTAAAATCGTCTGGGAAAATTCCTAACCGGCCCAGACGGGGACACAACATGAAAATGGTGATGGCGATCATCAAGCCGTTCAAGCTCGACGATGTGCGCGAGGCTCTGTCGGATGTCGGTGTGAACGGCGTGACGGTGACCGAGGTCAAGGGTTTCGGTCGCCAGAAGGGCCACACCGAGCTGTATCGCGGGGCCGAGTACGTGGTCGATTTCCTGCCCAAGGTGAAGATCGAGGTGGCGGTGACCGAGGACCAGCTGGAACGCGTGGTCGATGCAATCCAGCGTTCGGCCAACAGCGGCAAGATCGGCGACGGCAAGATCTTCGTATCACCGTTGGAACAGGTGATCCGCATCCGCACCGGCGAGCTGGACGCGGACGCACTCTGATCCGGCAACCGCCGGCAGCTCAGTAACGCGGGTCGTCGCTGTCGCGCGGCTCGCGCAGGAAGCGGGCAATCGACGGCGCTGGCGCGCTTGGCGCGAATTCGCCGGCGATGTCGATGTAGCCGCGCATCAGCGCGATTTCGGCCGGGCGCCGGTTCAGCACATCGCGCTGATCCGGATCGGCACCGGCCGCCAGCAGACGCCGCACCACGCGGCCCAGGCCATGCAGCGCAGCCAGGTGCAGGGCGCCGAAGCCACGCCGTTCGCGCGCACGCAGGTCCACGCCGTGCGACAGCAGCACATCCAGTTGCGCCAGGATCACGTCCTCACGGCAAGCGGTGCCCGGTTCAAAACTGGCACCCAGCAGCAGCAGTAGCGGGGTTTCATGCACCGCATTGATGGCGTTGACATCGGCATAGGCGGCCAGCAGGGATTCCCAGGCCGCCACGACGGATTCCGCATCCCGGGTACCGAATCCGAACTGCGCCAGCGCGTGCAGCACGGTGCCGCCATGGCTGTCGCTGGCGCGCGCGTCGGCGCCGTGTGTCAGCAGGGCGCCGATGGCTTCGTGCTGACCCAGCGCGGCCGCGATCATCAGTGGGGTGATGTCGCCGGGCAGGCGCTGGTCGACCTGCACCCGGTTTTCCAGCAAGGCCCAGACCACTTCGCGCTGGCGCGCGGTCAGCGCAACGCTCAGGCAGGTGGCGCCGGAATTGGCCGCGACGCCAGCATCGGCACCGCGTGCCAGCAGGCGCCGCACCAGTTCCACATGACCGCCGCCACAGGCGCGTAGCAAGGCGGTGCAGCCCTGCGGATCGGTGGCGTTCAATGACAGGCCAAGATCGAGCAGACGCTCAACCGCGTCCGCATCGCCGCGTTGTGCGGCCGCGACCAGATCGGTATCGCGCAGCGCGCGACGCGGCAGCCGCCAGTGCGACCAGTCCATCCAGCGCGCCAGATGCGGGCGGCCCAGCGCCAGCGCCAGACCATGCGCGGTCTGGCCGTCCGGGGTGCGGGCCGAGGGTTGCGCGCCGTGCACCACCAGACGCCGCACCGCGTGTTCGTTGTCGAGCTGGCAGGCCAGCAGCAGCGCGGTGACGCCATGCGCATCGCGGGTTTCCGGATCGACGCCGCAGGCCAGCAGCGCATCGAGCAAGCGACGCCAATCCAGCCGCAAGGCCTGCAACAGCGGCGCGGCGCCATCGGCACCAGCGCCGAAAGGGTCGGCGCCACGGGCGAGCAATTCCAGCGCCAGCGTTTCGGCATCCGGGCGCAATTCGGCATCCAGCAGTGCTGCATTCAAATAGCGCGCCAAGCTGCCATGACCGACCGGTGCCGCTCCCTTTTCCAGCAGTGCCACCAGTGCCGGCCCGGCGCCCGGCCCCAGGGCCAGCACCTGCCAGACCAGCGCCTGGCCGTCTTCATCGCAGGCGTGCGGGTCGAGCGCATCAGCCAGCACCTGGGCGGCGCCACGTTCCAGCCCCGGTGCCTGATCCAGATAGAAGGCGACACGTTCGGCCACAGTGCCGAGTGCATACGGAAGCAGCTCGCGGGCGGTGGCGTAACTTTCCCGGTCCAGTGCCAGGCGCAGGCGCATCAGCGGTGGCGCGTCCTGCAGTTCCTCGTCGTTCTCGGCCAGACAGGCCGGCAGCACGTAACCCGGATCCAGTAGCGCGACATGCGCCCAGCGTCCGGCCGATACTGCGTGGTCGATGGCGCGGCGGCCATCGGCTGCGGGTTGCTGCGGGTCCACGCCCAAGGCCAGCAGCGCCTTGACCGTAGCCGTATCGCAGCTGGCGGCCTGGCAGGCGATCGCCAGCGCATTGCGGCCATGGGCATCACGGGTATCGGGTGCGACACCGGCAGCGGCCAGCCGTTCGACGCAGGCGCTGGCACCGGCGCGCACCGCTTCCAGCAACGGAGTGACGCCTTGTTCGTCGGCCAGATCGGGATTGGCGCCGGCATCCAGCAGGGCTTCGACGATGCGCAGATTGGCGTTCAGGCAAGCGGCATGCAGCGCGGTGCGTCCGAGCCGGCCGCGTGCATCGAGGCGAGCCTTGTGGCGCAGCAGCAGATGCAGCATCGCCGGCTCATCGTCCTCACGCGCGGCCGCCAGCAACAAGGCCGGTTCGCCACCGCGCGGCTCGGTGCCGGCGCGGCGTTCGAGCAGGTAACGGGCGACCTCCACATTGCCGTGCCCGACCGCGATGCCAAGCGGGCTGACGCCCTGCGCATCGAGCGCATCCAGCGGTGCGCCGGCATCCAGCAACAAGGCGGCAATCGCCGGATCGGCGGCACGCGCGGCAGCATGCAGCGCGGTCTGCCCTTCCGCATCGGCCGGGCGCGGATCGGCGCCATTGGCCAGCAGCATCAGCACCGCATCCGGGCGGCCGTGGTAGCTGTCGCGCACGGCGGCCAGCAGCGGTGTCAGACCACCCTGGACCAGATTCAGATCGACCCCGGCGGCGATCAGCGCGCGCAGCAGGCGAAGATCGGACAGCACCGCGGCCAGCATCGGCAGGCTGCGCTGGTCGCGTGCGTCGGCTGCCGGCAACGCCCAAGGATCGGCGCCCATGTCCAACAGCGCCAGCGCCTCGTCGACCCGGCCGGCACGCGCGGCGGTATACAGCGCGGCGTCGACGCTGGGGCCGGGGGCATAGGAGGTCAGCGGCGTCTGCGCCGCGACCTGCAGGGCCAGATCCTGTTCGACCTTGGCGCGGGCCTGCGCCAAATGGCGACGCGAAGCCGCCAGCGCCAGCCATGCCAGTACCGGCGCCAACAGCAGCGCGTACGCCAGCAGCGCCACGCTGCGCATGCCCGTCTGCGGCCACAGCGCTGGCCAGAGCAGTGCCAGCGTCGCCAATGCCAGCGCCATGATCCAGATCGCGCAGAGCCAGCCATGGGCGCCGGTAAGCAGCAGCGGCGCGAGCGGACGCAGGCGCGCCAGACCGGTCTGTTCGTCGGCTTCGGCCAGCAACGCCGGCAACGCGGCGAAACGGAACACCAGCACCAGCCCGATACCGATGCCGGCACTGCCCATCAGTACCGCACCCAGCCCACCCCCCTCCAGCAGGCGCTGGGCCGGCCAGTACAACCAGGCCGCCAACGCCAGGATCAGTGCCAGTGCCAGCCAGGCGCCGCCGTGCAGCGGCCGCAACCAGCCCGCCAGCACCGGTTCCGGGCGCGAACCGGTGGCGGCCGCCATCAGGTACAGCGCGAACGCCGGCAGCAACGCGACGGCAAAGGCCGGATGCCACGGCGCCAAGGCTAGCAACGCCACTGCGATCGCCGGGAAAAAGGCCACGATGCGCCGCAGCAGGCCCGGAGCATCCGCTGGATCAGGCGGCAGCGACGGCATCGGGTTCATTCCGGCTCGAACGGGGAAGGCGGCAGTTGCAGATAACAGCCGCTCTCGCGCAGTGCACGGATCACGCTGTCCGCATCCG
>Ga0172382_10003861_pt1 | contig 23481 bp, 25 predicted proteins | sample Leawel138RmetaG_FD_122245 | JGI IMG/M metagenome (GOLD analysis project Ga0172382, IMG submission 122245) | Leachate microbial communities from a municipal landfill in Southern Ontario, Canada - Leachate well 138R metaG | ecosystem: Engineered > Solid waste > Landfill > Unclassified | place... | reverse complement strand
TTTTTCATACCTACTTATTAAAAGCTCCAGGGAAACAGTCAAACAAAAAGAAGAGCTTGAAATTTTATCCAAAAAATTGGCCAAGAATAACAGGAAACTCAAGGAACTGGATGACGCCAAAAATGAATTTATCTCCATCACCGCCCATCAGCTAAGGACTCCGCCGACGGTCATCAAGGGATATATAAATATGGCGCAGGAAGATCCCAACAATGAATTGGACGACGAGACGAGGGATGCTTTGGATAGGGCGCTGATTTCCAACGAAAGACTCATTGATCTTATCGAAGACATCCTTAGCGTTTCTAGGATAGAATCGGGCAAGATGAGATATGAGATGAAGGAGGATCAAGATATAGAGGGAGTATTGGAAGAAATTTACGAGTCTTTTCTTTTACGGGCGCAGGATAAGGGCTTGGAGCTGGTTTTAAGCAATCCGAAAGAACGCTTGCCTAAGATATTTATGGACGGAAAAAAGATCAGGGAAGTCATTTCCAACCTGGTGGACAACGCCATAAAATATACCCGCGAAGGAAAAGTTGAGATTGTAGCTTCGGAAAGGGATGGGAATATCCGCATCGAAGTGAAAGACACGGGCGTGGGAGTTCCTCGAGAAGAAATGCCTTATCTGTTCAAGAAATTTTCCCGGGGAAAAAATCCCGGCCGGCTGGGAGCCGAAGGCACCGGTCTGGGCATATTTGTCGGCAAAAAAATTGTCGAAGACCATGGCGGAAAAATTTGGATCGAGTCCGAGGGAGCTAATAAGGGGTCGACTTTCATAATCGAGCTTCCCGTCAGAGCCGTGGAGCAGGAAGAAAAAAGGATCATTGAGGAAGAAAGGCGGGAAAAAATAAAAGAAGCTCGGCAAGAAAAAGAAGTTGAAAAATTTGTGGAAGAGATTTAAATAAAAAATAATCACCCGGGCATTTTTTGATTTTTCATCAAAAAATTTACGGGACAAAAATATGACAGCCTCAATATCCACCCTGGTTTTTTCTTTACTTTCTTTGATCATTGCTTCCGGAATCTTTGGATCTTATCTGGGAAGCGGGAGAAAAAGCAAAAAATTAAAAAGGCTCTACATTTTTTTCGCGCTTTTTTCCGTCTATCAGTTGTGCTTTTCCTATTTCTTTTTTTTCGACAATCTCTACTTTGCCGCTTGGGCATATAATCTGGCGGTTGTGATTGTTTTTGCGATGATTGCCTTGATTTTTGGGATAATTATGGACATATTCGATTTTACCTTGAGCGGCAGGAGGCTGACCTACGCTTTGATAATTTTCGTCGGAGCGTCCGTATCGGCTGTTCAAATATATGATCTGCACTTTCCCATAGTCGAGGAAGACGGAATTGTAAACTGGAACGCCAATGTCATTGCCGCCCGCGCCACTTCTCTTTCTGTTTTTTTCGTTTCCTTGACTTGGGTCTACGGAATTTTAAAGAACTTTTCGGCTTTTGAATATTTTTCTCAGAAGGCGAAGGCGATCTTTCTTTCTTCGGGAGGACTTTTTTTGGGATTATCCGGTCTTACCACTTACCACTCCTACGAAAGAGAGATAGCGATAATATCGCATATTTTTGCTTTTGTCGGAGGCTTCTTGATTTTGGCCACTCTTTTGATCTACGATAAAAATAAGGAGAAGTGATATGAAAAAAGTGATGGTTTTCGGAACTTTTGATATTTTTCATCCCGGCCATGATAATTTTTTAAAGCAAGCCCGAAAGTGTGGGGATTATTTAATAGTTGTAGTAGCCAGGGACGAGACGGTTTTGGCCGTGAAAGGAAGACGGCCATTAAATGATGAAAGTTTCCGGATAAAAAAAATCAGGGAGAGCGGATTGGCGGATGAAGTCGTACCGGGAAGATCCTTGGACAAAAAATCGCCCCTCTCCAACCCTCCTCTCAAGGAGGGGAAGGGGTCATCGAGGCAGTATGAGATTATCAAAAAATTCAGGCCGGATGTGATCTGTCTCGGCTATGACCAGAAATTCTTTGTCGACGGGCTGGAGGATAAATTGGAAGAGTTCGGATTGGGCGGAACTGAAATAATAAGATTAAAGCCTTTCAAGCCTGATATTTATAAGTCGTCGAAATTGAGATAAAATTTACAAAAACGTAGCATGTTAATGCGGTCGTATTTTGTTGCTACAATATTTTATGCATAAGTTCGGTTCCACGCAAAAGAAGATCATGTTGATATTTTTAGGAGGCTTGGCGCTAGGGACGTCCTCATCTCCCCGCCAATATTTTAGGAATCTCCGGCTGATCAGGAAGGAATGGAAGAATATAGATCAGCGCACTTTCAATCATTCCATAGCCAGACTCTCCGAGGAGAAATTATTGGAAGAAAAGATCCTTCCGAACGGATCTTTCAAATTGATTCTGACAAAAGAAGGAAGGCGCCAAGCTGAAATACTCAGCATTCTTGGCAGTTCGATAAAATTCAATAAGCCGAAGCGTTGGGATAAAAAGTGGAGGATCGTCGTTTTTGATATTCCGGAGAAGGACAGGATTTTTAGAAATATTTTGCGAGGGCATCTTAGGTATCTTGAATTTTATAAGCTTCAAAACAGTGTTTTTGTCTCTCCTTATCCTTTTGAAAAATCGATTTTAGAATTAGTAGAGGTGTATTCGGCCGGAAAGTATGTTAGAGTTATTGTCGCTACGAATATCGATAATGAAAAAACTATTAAGAATTATTTTTTTAGACGCAAAAAATAATAACGTAGCATATTAATGCGGTCGCATTTTGTCGCTACTTTTTTGAGGTATGAAAATAATCAGACTGGATTTGAAAAATTTTTCTTCCAAGGATATCGAGACGATTTCTTCCGAATTGAAAAGGGGGAAAGTCTTGGTTCTGCCGACGGATACGATTTACGGATTAAGCGCTTTGGCGGAAAATAAAGAGGCTGTGGAAAAAATTTATCGGATAAAGAAGAGGGACTGGAATAAGCCCCTGGTCACGGTTATGAAAAACTTCCGTATGCTGAGGGATTATTGCTATCTGAGCCGGAGGCAGTATGATTTTTTGAAAAAAGAGCTTTCAAAAACCCGGCCGGTGACGGTCATTCTGAAAGGAAGGAAAAATCTGCCTGAATATCTGTCGGACAAAGAAGGGGGAGTTGCCGTGCGGATTCCTGCAGGAAGCGAATTTTTGATGAATATCTTAAAAAAAGTAGGTAGGCCTCTGGTTTCAACCAGTCTGAACGTTTCCGGGGAGAAAGAGTTGACGAATCTCAACAGATTGGAAGAATATTTCAAATCTACAAGACCCGAGCTGGCGGTCGATGGGGGAAAAATTATCGGAAAATCCTCGAAAATTATCGATGTCAGGGAAATAAATGATGCAAAGGTTATCAGAAAATAACGCAGTATCTCATGACGTTCGTTATTTGATGCTGCGTTTCTAGGTTCTGAATTATCTGAATTATTAATCACTAAATTATCGAATTTATCTAATCATTTTTTACTACGTATCATTATGCCAAAAAGAAAAAGACAGCTATTCGTAATCCACGGCGGAATGACTTTCAGAAGCAAGAAAGATTATTTAAATTTTTTGAAAAGCAGGGAAATATCCGTCGAAAGGAAGACAAAATGGGCCGATGAATATCTGGACAAGAAACTAGGAAAATATTTTGACATAATAAGACCGAGGATGCCTCTTTCGGAGAATGCCAAATATGGGGAATGAAAGATGAATTTCGAGAGATATTTCCCTTATTTCAAAAACGGCGTTATGCTCATCGGTAATTCGCTCGGCGGGATTTTTTTGGCCAAATATCTTTCCGAAAACGGATTTCCCAAAAAAATCTTGTCCGTTTATCTGGTCTGTCCTCCGTTTGACGGCAGTTTGTCGGAGGAGGATCTGGTCGGAGGCTTCAGGCTCAGGTCCGATCTGTCGGCGCTGGAAGAAAAGACAAAAAATCTCAATCTGTTTTTTTCAAAAGATGACGACGTGGTTCCGGCCGAGCATGCGGAAAAATATCGCAAAAAATTGAAAAATGCCCGAATCTTCATCTATGAAGGGAAAAACGGACATTTTAAAATTTCCGAATTTCCCGAAATAGTGAAAATGATAAAAGAAGAAGCAAAAATAAAGTGATTGAAATTGCCAAGAGAGTTTTTCTTTGATACGATTATTATCGTATAGTGATTAATGTGCAACGCATAGCGCACATTTCATTCAAAATTCATAATTCAAAATTCATAATTCACAAAAAATGTTAGACATAAGATTCATCAGGGAAAATAAAAAGGCTGTAAAGAAGGCCATTGAGGATAAAAATGTCGATTTGGATCTGGATAAGCTTTTGGATTTGGACAAAAAAAGGGTCAGGGCCCTTCAGAAAATCGAAAAACTTCAGAAAGAAAGAAACCAGCTTAATGATAGAATCGCAAAGGCTGAAAATAAAGAGGAAATTATTGCTGAAGGTTCAAAAATAAAAGAGCAGTTGGCCGAGCTCGATCCGGAATATAAAAAAATAAAAGACGAATTTGATGAGCTGATGGTAAGGGTTCCCACGATTCCTTCCAAAGATACTCCCAAAGGTAAGAGCGACGCGGACAATGTCGAAATTGACAAATGGGGAGAAAAGACCGAATTCAAATTCAAAGCGAAAGACCACATAGAGCTCGGAAAAGATCTGGATATTTTGGATCTCGAGAAGGGCTCGAAAGTAGGAGGATACCGGGGTTATTATCTGAAAAATGAAGGAGTTTCTCTGGTTATGGGACTGATGATGTATGCGATAAACAAGATGATTAAAAAAGGTTTTGCGCCGATGATTCCGCCGACTCTGGTAAAGGAATTCGCGCTTTTTGGAAGCGGTTATTTCAAAGGGAAGAAATATGACGGAGAGACGGACGAGATCTATCAGGTCGCGACATCGGACAAAGAAGCTGATGGAAGCGAAAGCAAAGAAAAAAAATTTTTGGTGGGAACCGCCGAGCCGTCGCTTCTGGCTTATTATTCCGATGAACTTCTGGACGAAAAAGATCTGCCTATAAGGACCTGCGGTTATTCGCAATGCTACAGGAGCGAGATAGGGAGCTATGGAAAAGACACCAAGGGAATGTATCGGGTGCACGAATTCATGAAAGTGGAGCAGATCATCGTTTCCAAGGCCGATATCGGAGAAGCCGATGCGCTTCAGAAGGAAATGGTTGGAATTACGAGGGAGATGCATGAGGAGCTGGGGCTTCCTTACAGGGTTCTTCAGATCTGTACCGGAGATATGGGAGTCGGGAAATACAAGATGTTTGACATAGAAGCCTGGATGCCGGGACTTGACCGCTGGGGAGAGACCGGAAGCGCTTCCAATTTTTTGGACTGGCAATCGAGACGGCTCAATGTAAAATATGTCGACAAGGAAGGAAAAAAGAAATACGCTTATCTTTTGAATAACACCGCTCTTCCCAGTCCGCGAATCTTTATCGCAATTCTGGAGAATTACCAACAAGCCGACGGAAGCGTGGTCATTCCGGAAGTTCTTCGCAAATGGATGCCAGGGAATATTGAAAGGATCGAAAGGAAATAGAAGTTAATATTCGAATATATTTAAAGGGGTAACGCATCATTATTTACGTTACCTTTTTTATTTGTATCTTTTGTGTTTGATCCACACCCTGATTCTACATTGCGCTACCGCTAAAGCTGCGGCGATACGCGGTCGAAGGTGGAAGGAGGTTATTTTTTAGAGTACAATTAAAACGCCGAGCTATTTCAGTTCCGATACCGCATCGGGGCGAGACAGAAACCGGTGGTGCTAGCAAATATTTTTGATTTTTTTAGAAGCCTATTAAAAAAACGTAAAATAATGTAGAATGATATAGGAATAAAAATTTCCAATAATTTTTTAAATACAAGAAAATGTTTGGGAAAAATAAAAGAGGAAATCATAGCAAAGACCCTTTCGGTGACAGGGCGGCTGATAAGATAACGGAAATAATAGGAAGCTGGAAGTTTATAATAATCCAGAGCATCCTTTTGTTTTTGTGGGTAGCTGTCAATATAGTGGCGTGGATGAGCCATTGGGATCCCTATCCTTTCATCCTTCTTAACTTGGCCTTGAGTTTTCAAGCGGCTTACGCGGCTCCCATAATAATGATGAGCCAGAACCGCGTGGCTGATAGAGACAGAAAAAAGTGGGAACAGGATCTAGCTACTGACAGGCGGGCGGAAAGGAGGATTATCGAGTTGCAAAAACAATTAAATGGTATAGAGAGGAACAAGCTGGCAAGGATTTGCCAGGCGGTGGAAAAAAATAATAGAAAAATATTATGAGAGATAAAAGCGGATCGGAGATGAGTTTTCCGGAAAAAAAAGCGGAAGAATCAGGAGTGAAGACAAGGCTTGAAAGCATCCGTGATTCAGTCGTAAATATCCATGACAAATTGATCGAATGCGATAGAACGACGGACAACGCTCTTCCCGAATGTTTTACCGATTTGGTTACGGGAATCGTCATTAATGCGCAAATTATTTCGATGGAAAATGGCAAAAATCCTTTTTTGTCAGATGAAGAAATCAAAATTTTAAACGAGCATGCTAAAAATTTAATCGACTTGGAAAAAGAAAGAAGAGAAAAAATTAAAATCGAAGGAGGAACGTACAGCGTCTTGAAGAGCGGATCGACGAAAAAAGGAAAAATAGTAAACCCGGAAGAATATGAACCCATATTAATAAAAGCCATCGAGGAAATGGAATCTTTGAGCAATTATATTTCAAAAATTTTGGAATCCAGGAACGTAAAGGGAGACTAATTTATCTCAACAACGGACATTTTTTAATAATGTGATCTTTGAAGATGGATAAAAAAATAAAATTTCCAAAAGATTTTTTGTGGGGATCGGCCGTTTCTTCTTATCAAGTTGAGGGATGGAATGATAATTCCGATTGGTATGAGTGGGAGAAATCCGGAAGGACAAAAGAGAAAAACGGAATAGCTTGCGATTATTGGAATCGGTATAAGGAAGATCATTCTATTATAAGCCAACTTGGGCAAAACGCTTTTCGCCTGTCTCTGGAATGGTCGAAAATAGAGCCGGAAGAGGGAAAATTTTCCGAGGAAGCCATAAATCACTACAGGGAAATTCTGAAAGACTTAAAAAGCCGGGGAATAAAAACGGCCGTTACTCTTTGGCATTGGACTTTGCCGATTTGGCTTTCGAAAGATGGCGGGTGGCACAATTGTGATACTGTTGATTATTTTGTTCGATTCTGCGAGAGGGTGGTTAAGGATCTCGGAGAGGATATTGACCTCTTTATATTGATGAACGAGCCTAGAATACCTCTTAACAAAGGATATTTATGGGGCGTTTTCCCCCCAGGGAAAAAGAACCCTTTTCTATATTTCAAGGCCCGAAAGAATATGATAAGGGCTTGCATCAGAAGTTACGATGCGACAAAAAAAATCAATCCTGACGTAAAAATAGGAATTACTCAATTTACAAATGCTATTTACTATTTAGGTTCATCGAAAATTCTCAAAGGCATCAGTAAAATTATAAGCAATCTATACAATTGGAGATTTCAAGACGGGATTGGTGAAAAGCAAGATTTTATTGGAGTTAATTATTATTTTGCAGTAGAAACCAGAGTTGGGTATCCGTTTTTTAAGATGATAAATAACAACAAGTTCCCAACAAATATGGGCTGGGGAGTCTTTCCGGATGGACTAAGAGAGGTCTTGGAAGATGGTTGGAAAAGATACAAAAAGCCAATGTATGTTTTTGAAAACGGAATTGCGATTGACCAAGATGAAGTTCGCGCTGAATTTATCAAAGAACATATAAAGGCGATTGCGCAGGCGATCAAAAACGGCGCGGATGTAAGAGGATATTTTTATTGGTCTCTTATGGATAATTTTGAATGGAACGAAGGTTTCAAAATGAAGTTTGGCCTAGTTGAAATCGATCGCAAAACCCTCGAAAGGAAAATCCGCCCAAGCGCTTGGGAATATGCAAAAATCTGCAAAAACGGAGAGTTTTAAAAATATTAATAAAATAGAAATAATCGATTAAGAAGCAAAAAGCATGAGGAAAAACAAGAGTTATTTCAGTCTGAAAAAAGTCAACAGAATTATCAGGCTTTTGATCGTTTCCGACCTTTTTGTGGTGGGAGGATTCGCTTTGGTGGCGCCTATTTTTGCCATTTACATAACAAGGACCATTGAAGGAGCCGACTTGGCGGTATTGGGGATAGCGGAGGCGATCTATCTGCTTACCAGAAGTGTTTTTCAAGTGCCTTTTGCTATGGTTGTCGATAGGATAAAAGGGGAAAACGATAATTTTTGGGCGGTGGTGATAGGGCTTTCGATTTATGCAATCGTGCCTTTGCTATATCTTTCGATATCTTTTTCTTGGCAGTTGTATGCGATCCAATTTTTATATGGCTTGGGTTCCGCCATAGCTGTTCCTTCGTGGATGGCGATATTTATAAAAAATGTCGACAAAAATCACGAAGGACTGGAATGGGGAGTTTACGAAATGTCCGTCGGTCTGGGCTCGGCGCTGGCGGCTTTTATGGGGGGAGTCTTATCCGAAATCCTCGGATTTGCTCCGGTGTTTTTGATGATTTCCTTCATGTCCTTGGCGGGAATCGCGATGATTTTTATGATAAGAAAAGATATATATTCGGGAAAATCCAAAATTGGCGGATAAATGATTTATTTTTTTTAGATTTTTTAGAAGGTGTGCTACAATTACAAGTTAGAGCGATGAAAAAATTGCAATCCGTTTTTTTTATTTTTTAACTTGGTAAAGCTTATACTCAGAAAACAAAAATGGAAGAAATTACTACAAAATACGAAGAGGTTATCATTGAGTTGCAAAGTGTCAATTTTATCTATAACAAAGGAAAGGACAATGCCTATCAGGCTCTTTATGATATAAACCTCAAAATAAAAAAGAATGACTTTTTGATAATATTCGGTCCGTCCGGATGCGGAAAATCAAGTCTTCTTAACGTCATATCCGGATTGGAATATCCCGATGAGGGAGAGGTTTTTGTTCTGGATAAAAAGAGAAGTGAAATGACCAAGAAAGACCAAGTTCAATTTCACAGGAAAACCATAGGCATGATTTTCCAGGCCTATAATCTGATTCCCACTCTTAATGTTTTGGACAATGTGGCTATCCCGCAAATTTTCATCAATAAAAGGAAAAAAGAAAGGGAAGCCAGAGCCATGGAGCTTTTGGATAAATTCGGAATAAAGGAATATGCTGAAAGGATTCCCACCGAACTTTCCGGAGGGCAGCAGCAGAGGATCGGCATTGCTAGGACGCTCATAAACGATCAGCCGATCATATTGGCCGATGAGCCGGTGGGAAATTTGGATTCCAAGTCGGCTACCAACGTGATGCACATCCTTAACCGGCTCAATACGGAAGAAAACAAAACAATAATAATGGTTTCCCATAATCCGGAAAACATAATCTGGGGAAACCATATCATATATATGAAGGACGGGAGGATCGAAAAAGAAGAATTCAGGGATATTAAGGGAGATATTACCGAAGTAAACAAGATGAAACAGCAAGATATCACCGATATCGAGGCGCTTCTGAGAAATTTCCAAGGGCTCACCAAAGAGCAGATCCGCATGATGATAGCTCCCATGAAGGCCAAAATATTGGCGCGGGCGGCCATCTTTGATCTGGAGGAGGATCAGCACAAAAAATTGGAGGATGGCATAAGGCAGAGGATCTTAAATACCATCAATCCGAAAGAATTTTTTGACATATTGGACAGGCCGGAAGAGAGAGGAGGAGTGGAGTTAAACGCCAGAACGGCTCATAAGATATCCGAAAAGGTGGAGGAAATCATAAAGATCGCCCGCATTTCAGGGGACAGGGAGAAGTTTAGCGACGACGAAAGAGCCAGCATCGTTTCCAAATATATAAGCAATCAGGACGGAGTTTCCATCCAGCCCGATAAATTCAATAATTTGAGAGTCCTCATAAAAAACAGGCTCAACAGCGAAATAAATAGGAAGGAATTTTCCGAGCTTCTCGATAAGGACAAGGAAGATGGGGGCGCCGGACTGAATAAGCAGACGGCCAAAAAAATCGCCAAGCACATAGATCTGATCCTGATGATCAGCTACGGAATGACATAGTTTTATTTATTTTTTAAGACGAATTTATTTAATTTATTTTTTTATGTTGATTACGGATGTATTCAAAATATCGGCGCGATCTTTCAAAAATAACCGTTTAAGGACATTTTTGACTGTCGCAGGAATCGGAGTGGGAATCGGATCCATATTCTTTTTGGTTTCCTTGGGATACGGAGTGCAGAAAGTGGTTTTGGAAAAGATAGCTACCAGCGATTCGCTGCTTTCCTTGGATGTTTTTTCCAGCGATAAGGAAAAACCGATTTCCAGCGAAGATGTAAATGTTTTGGAGCAAGTGGACGGAGTTTCCAAAATATCTCCGGTTATCAATCAAAAGACAAAGATAAGCGGAAATAATTTTACGACTGATTCCACAATAAACATCGTCAACCAGAATTTTTTCAGCTTGGAAGGAATTACTGTGAAAGAGGGAGAGCTTTTTGAAGATTCTGACACGGACAAAATAGTGGTTACCCAGGCGGTTTTGGATCTATTGCATATCGGCGAAGATGATTTTGAAGGCAGGAAAATAACCATAGTCATAGAAGCGGCAGAGAACGGTTCGGCCAAAATGGTTGAAAGGACGTATGAGGTCATAGGATCCATAAAAGACAAATCAAAAGCCAATATCTACGTTCCCAGCAGTTCGGTCCGGGATCTCGGGTTTAGCAGTTTTAGCAGGATAAAGGTGAAAGCTTCTTCCGACGGGCAGGTTGATGCGGTAAGAAACTCTTTGATGGAGAAGGGATATTTTGTTTCTGCAATTTCCGATACGGTCGATCAGACGAGAAAAATATTCCGAGTGATCCAAATAGTTCTTCTCTCATTCGGAATGCTGGCTTTGATAGTAAGTGCCATAGGAATGTTTAATACTATGACCATTTCTCTTTTGGAAAGGACCCAAGAGATCGCCATTATGAAATCTTTGGGGGCTTCGGTGATCGATATCTGGAGCATGTTTTTGGCGGAATCGGTCTTGATCGGATTTTCGGGAGGAACGATGGGAGTGGCGCTGGGATACGCGTCGACCGAAGCTTTTAATCTGCTTCTAAATTTCATAGCCACCCGGTTCGGGGGAGCGAGCGTCGATCTTTTCGCAATACCGATATGGTTCGTTTTCTTCATAGTGGTTTTTTCCACGGCAGTAGGATTGATTACCGGATTTTATCCGGCCAGAAGGGCGGCCAATCTGGACACTTTGGAGGCGCTCAGATATAAATAATTATTTTTTTAATCAAACAATATGAAATTTTACAAAGATACGTTGGAAATAATATTTTTTGCCAGAGCCGGTCAGGGAGCGAAAAGCGCGGCTGAGATTTTGGCGCAAGCGGCGGTTGCGGAAGGAAAACATATACAAGCCTTCCCTTATTACGGTCCGGAAAGGAGCGGTGCGCCTACGAAAGCTTACGTAAGAATCTCTTCAAGACCCATCCGAACCCATGAACCGATTACCGACCCCGATCTGGTGGTGGTGATGGACGATACTCTTCTAAAAACCGAAAATGTTACCAAAAATCTTGATGAAAACGAATCTTTGATAGTGAACACCAAAAAGACGGAAGAAGAAATCCGTAAATTGGCCAAAGGATTCAAGGGTAACATAAAAACCATCGATGCTATCGGAATAGCCGAAGACACCATCGGCCAGCCCCGCCCGAACGGAGTGATGCTGGGGAAAATAGTGAGCGTCATCAAGGTTGTCAAGCTGGAAAATGTTTTCGATCAGTTCAGGAAAATATTCGAGAAGAAAGTGGGCAAAGCGATCACCCAGAAAAATATTCTGGCTATAGAGAGGGGGCACGATTCTTTGTAATCTTTACTAATTACTAATAAAATACGAATATAACTAATTAGAATTTTTTAATGGCCATGAGAAATTATTTAATTTATAAAGACGAATGTTATAGGATAATAGGTTTGATTTTTTAAATATTTAATGAAATAGGATAAGAGCACAAGGAAGAATTCTATCAAAAAGCTGTAGCGAATATTTTTTCGGAAAATAATATAAAATTTAAGGAGCAATTAAAATCCAAAGTTAAGTTTAAGGGCAGGGAAGCGGGATATTACATATTTGATTTCTTAGTTTTTGATAAAATAGTTGTTGAACTGAAACAGAAGAATTATTTTTCCAGTAAAGACATTGATCAATTATATTTTTATTTGAAAGCAAAAGACATAAAATTGGGCATTTTGGTCTATTTTACAAAGGAGGGGATACGTTATAAAAGAATAGTAAGTTTAAATTGAAATTAGTATATATTAGTAAAAATTAGTAATTGTAATAATTTATGAATAAAGGATCAATCATAAAGCACAAGATAAAAAATGCGGCAGATACTGGCGCGTGGAGGAACCAATCTCCTTATTTAGATAAGAAGACCTGTATCGGTTGCGGGAACTGCGTCAAATATTGTCCGGATGCCTGCATCGTTCTCAGAGAAGCCGTAAAAAAAGGGAAAAAAGTGAAATTCGCCAATATCGACAAAAAATTCTGCAAGGGTTGCGGGGTGTGCGCGCAAGTCTGCCCGGTAAAAGCGATTGCTATGAAGTAAGAGGGAAAAATATGGCTCATGATCCATGATTTTATATTTTAAAAAAATAAATAAGATAAAAGATGAAAAATAATAAATACAAAAAAGCTTTAACGGGAGGCGCGGCAGCCGCCGAAGCTTTGCGCCAGATAAATCCTGATGTGGCGCCGGTCTATCCGATCACGCCCCAAACTCCGATAATAGAAACTTTTGCCAAATTTTGCGCCGACGGAAAAGCGCGGACGGAAATAATGACCGCCGAGTCCGAGCACAGCGCCATAAGCGCGGCCGTGGGATCGCAAGCGGCCGGAGCCAGAACCGTCACCGCCACCAGCTCCCAAGGACTGGCGCTTATGAACGAGATTCTCTATATCGCCAGCGGGATGCGCCTGCCGATCGTGATGCTTATTTCGGCCAGAGCCTTGAGCGCGCCGATAAATATCCATGGCGACCACAGCGATGTGATGGGTGCGCGCGATACAGGCTGGATACAATTATTTTCAGAAAATTCCCAGGAAGTCTATGATAATACCATCATCGGTACGAAATTGGCAGAAAGATCAGAACTGCCGATCATGGTCATAATGGACGGATTCACCACTTCCCACAGCGTGGAAAATTTGGAAATGCTTCCTGACGGCACGGTGAGAAAATTTGTCGGAAGATATAAGAATAAGGAAGCGCTTTTGAATGTAAAAAAACCTCATACTTTCGGCCCGGTGTCGCTTCCTGATTCGTATTTCGAATTAAAGATCGATCAGGATGAAGCTATGAAAGAAGTTTTAAAAAATTATGAGGAGACAGCCGGAGAATTCAAGGAAGTCTCCGGAAGAGACTATGAGCTTATTGAAGAATACAGAGCCAAGGACGCCGATCATATTCTTGTTTTGATCGGATCGACCGCCGGAACCGCCAAGGATGTGGTTGATAATATCAGGGAGAAAGGGGAGAAGGTCGGACTTGTGAAAATAAAACTTTTCAGGCCTTTTCCTTACAAGGAGGTTGCTGTGGCTGTTTCAAAAGCCAAAAGTATCGCGGTTATGGACAGATCTATATCTTTCGGCTCTGTTCCGCCTCTCTATTCTGAAATAATAAATAGCGTCAAAGATTGTGATATGCGGGTTGCGAGCTACGTTTACGCTTTAGGCGGACGGGATATTTTTACCAAGGATATCGAGAGAGTCTTTGAAGATCTGATTTCTGGAAATATTTCTGATAAGACGGAATACTTAAACGCTAAGACGCAATGATATGGATAATATGCAAATTTGTCCTCAGGTTTGCGTGGAACAGATAAAAGTATCCTTTACTGTCATAGGATTTGTATTTGTCTTTTTTTCTTTTTTGACAATTTATTTATTGAAGAACAAATTGACTAGAAAAGCACTAATTTTCCTAGTTGCGGCTTCAACAATATTATTTATATTATTATTAAATTTTAAATATGATGCATGCGCCAGCGGTTGTTCTTCTAGCGGTCTTAGCTTGGGAGAAATTAAACCTGTCCCATCATGGTTTATAAATCATTAATTTTAAGGATAATTCTTATTAATATCTTTAATAAAAATAAAATGAATAAAAAATTGACTGAAAAATTTTATCCGGGACACGCGACCTGCGCAGGATGCGGAATTCCGGCGATCGTGAGGCACGTCTTGGACGAAGCGGATTGTCCCGTGGTCGTGATAAACGCCACGGGCTGCCTTGAGGTGACTTCGACGCTTTATCCTTATAGCGCTTGGAAAGTTCCCTATATCCACAACGCTTTTGAAAACGCGGCGGCTACTGCGGCGGGAGTGGAAACCGCTTACCGGGCGCTCAAAAAAAAGGGAAAAATAAAAGATAAGATGAAGTTCGTGGTGTTTGCAGGAGACGGAGGGACTTTTGATATCGGCCTGCAAGCTCTCTCCGGAATGCTTGAGCACGGACACGATGTCCTTTATGTGGCTTACGACAATGAAGGATATATGAATACGGGCGGACAACGCTCGAGCGCCACTCCCGTGGGAGCGGATATGGAAACCACTCCGGCGGGAAAGAAGTCCTCGGGAAACAAGCTTCCCAGAAAAGACATGATGGAGATAGTCAAAAGCCATCACATCAAATATCTGGCCCAGGCCAATGTCGCCTATATCGAAGATCTGAGGAAAAAGGCCAGAAAGGCGCTGGAAACGGAAGGACCGTCCTTCCTTCTGGTTCTACAGCCCTGCACCAATGTTTGGAAATTTCCGACTTCCGATTATGTAAAAATCGGAAAACTTGCGACTGAGACCAATTACTGGCCTCTTTACGAGATCGAAGACGGAAGATATATTTTGAATCTAAAAATTGAAAAACCGAAAAAGATTGAAGAATATCTAAAGACGCAAAAAAGGTTCGGACATCTTTTGAGTCCCAAGAACAAAGAGCTGGTGAAAAATATCCAGGAAAATATAAACAGGGAATGGGAAGGGTTGATTGAAAGGGAAAATGGTGGGATAGTAGAGCAGTAAGGCGGTAAAACTGCAATGCCATGTCGGCGATGCTTATTTTTTAAATTTTTTTATGAAAATAGTAAGAGATAAAATTTCAGTCGAAGAGCTCAAGGAAATGTCGGAAAGGATGTTCGGCAATCTGGTCAAAGCGGTCGTAGATGTTAAGAAGGAAATTATGGCCGTGGACGCTGAACTGCATGCCGACCAGGAAGCTTTTCTTTTAGAAGAGGGATCCGAGCAAAAAGATTTGTGGGGAATAAACTTGTATCCGGAAATGAAAGGCGATGATTTTATCGAATTTGATTCGATGATAAATCTGCGTCCGTCGCAGGATAACAGGAGCCGAGGCGTAGATGATTCCGAACTGCAGAAAAGGATAATTGAAATAGTCTATAAATTAGTGGAAAGATAATTTTTATGGAAGAGATCCAGCACAAAAATTTAGCCGGAGGAGAATGGCTCAAGCTTTCTTTTTTCGAGCAGATGGCCAATGTCGGAAGCGAGGTAGAAAGATCGATTATCTGGAAGGATAAGAATAATAGAGAATATAGCCGAATAGCATTTGAAAGAGCGCTGGAGCTTTTGGATCTGACGATTGCCGATCCCAAGAATAAAAAACGTCTCAAAGAGCTTCTGCGCGTGCGCGAATGTCTGGCCGACCATTTCGTCTTTGAAAATGAGTATGCTTCAACAGACAAAAACTGGCAAAATTATTTTTTCGTTTTCAACTGGGCGGCGAGGACAAGGAATAAAATGTAAAATCGGAGTCAAATTTAAATTTTCCAGTTTTAACGCTTGAGCCATGAGCGAGATTCGAAATCGCGGCCTACGAATGGAGTTTATCCGCTTGCCTCGGCGAGCGGAAATGCTTTACCCCGCCAGCCCTGAGACTATAATCGGACTTGCTATCAATTTGTCAAAATTTTAATTTTGCGACAAATTGGAATCTGCCTCTGGCGGAAACCCTATTTTTTCGTCTAGACTAATTTTTATTTTTATGCATAATTAAATAGAGCTGAGCGAATCAGCCACCTTAGCTCAGTTGGCAGACCTTCCCGCCATTGCCTAAGCCCACGTAGCTCAGTTGGTAGAGCGACGCACTCGTAACGCGTAGGTCATCGGTTCAATCCCGGTCGTGGGCTCAGGCTTAGGCAGGCGGGGCGACGCACTTACGCTCGCCGAGGCAAGCGGATAAACTCCATGCGTAGGTCATCGGTTCAATTCCGATAGGTGGCTCATAATTTTTTATGAACAACAGAGATAAAAAAAATATAAATTTGGAGGATTTCCTGAAAAATATAAATTCGGGAAAAAACAAGAGAATAAACCCTTTTATAACCGTAGTGCTGCTGATTTTCGTCTTTTTAAATATTCTCGCCGACACGGGCGGGTTTAGCCTAATAATTAATCATCTAAAATCTATGGGAACACTCACGACGCTGATTATCATTGCGGCAGTGATCATATTGATCTCCATCCGCCAGATCAATCAGTACCAAAAAGGTGTAAAATTCATGTTGGGAAAATATGTCGGTATCATGGAGCCTGGCTGGAGGCTGGTTTTTCCGATAATCCAGGGCTATCAAAAAGTCGATATGCGCATCAAGGCGGTTGATGTGCCGGATCAGGAAGCTATCACTAAGGACAACATTTCCGTAACGGTCAACGCGGTGATATATTACAAGGTGGCCGATGCGGAAAAAGCGATAATCGAAGTGGAGGATTTTTATTATGCCGTATCCCAGCTGGCGCAGACTACGATGCGAAACGTAGTCGGAGAGGTCGATCTGGACGAGCTTCTCTCCAATCGGGACGCGATTGCGGAGAAAATCAGAAAAATTGTTGATGAAGCGACGGACGCTTGGGGAGTGAAAGTCAACTCGGTGGAGCTCAAAGACGTCACTCTTCCCGAGGAGATGAAAAGGGTTATCGGAAAGCAGGCTGAGGCGGAAAGGGAGAAAAGAGCGGTTATAATAAAATCGGAAGGAGAGGTCGTGGCAGCCGGCAATATTTCCAAAGCGGCTGAAATGCTTTCTGCCAAGCCGGGGTCGCTTCATCTGAGAACGCTTCACACCCTTAATGATCTTTCATCTGATCAGTCCAATACGGTAATCTTTGCCGTACCCATAGAAGTTCTGAGGGCTCTTGAAAAAATAGGCGGTCAGGGGAAATAACAAGAACGTACTTACGAACGTACTTACGTCCGTAATTACGAAAAAATATGAAAAAAGAAATAAGGAAATTAAGCAAAACATCGACCCATAGCTACTCAATCGTTATCCCGAAAGCGATAATCGATAGATATGGATGGCGGGAAAAACAAAAACTTGTCATTGAAGACAAGGGCAGGGGAAAATTGGAAGTAAGAGATTGGCGGAAGCGTTAAGGCGTTATAACAATTAAACAATATAACAATTAAACAATATAACAATATGCGTACATTTATCTGTGAAATTTGCGGGGACGCTTATCTGGGAACGGAGGCGCCTTCAAAATGTCCTTTCTGCGGGGCTGATCATTCTTATATAAAGCCGGGAGCCGAAGCCAATCCTGTTTTTAAAAGAGCGGGAGAAATAGGCGAAAAATCCAAGGAAAATTTGATGCTGACCTTAGATTTGGAAATGAAAGCCAGCGCCATCTATCTTTGTATGGCGGGAAAAACCGAAAAATTTGAAATTAAGCAGATGTATAAGCGTCTGGCCAAGGTTGAGCTGGAGCACGCGACGGTCGTGACGAAGCTTCTGGGGATAGAGATGCCGAAAAGCTCGGTCGAAGAGTGCGGAGACGAAGATCTGGAAAATTTCGAAAAAACCGTGGAGCTGGAAGAGCACGCCACGTCTCTTTACGGAAGATTCGCTGCGGAATCCGAAGAAGAAAAAGTGAAAACTTTTTTCGTGGCTCTTATGAAGGTCGAAGCGGAGCATATCGAGCTTATAAGGAATTATATGTAAAAATATTTTAAATCCTGTTTAATCTTTTGATTTATAAAAAATCGCCGGCTTTTCCGGCGTTTTTCATTTTGCAACTATATAATTCCGCATATTTATATTTTAGAAAGAGATTTTTTTTAATCCTTATTTTCTTCTTCTTCCGAATATTGCCTTATCGCATCTTCCCATCTTTTGAGCATCTCTGGATCTACGTGCATCGTTTCGGACAGATAATAAAGCAAAGAATGATTATCTTCGATTTCCACTTTTTCTTCAATCTTGTCGCTGTCTGTTTTTTCAGCTTTTTCAGCGCTTATTTTTTTCCCTGTTTTTATATTATAGTAAACAGTTTTCTTTTTAAGCCTGGAATCTCCGGAAATCATCGGAATATTTTTTATCTCAGGGACATACCCGATGAAATTTTCTTTAGGGACATCAGTTATTATTTGCGAGATGAATTTATTCCAGATCGGCGCGGCGACATAAGAGCCGTCTGCTCCCATTTTCATAGGACGGTTATCATTGTTTCCTGCCCAGACCCCCACAGCTATTGAAGGCGTATACCCCACAGTCCAGGCATCTCTGTAATCCTGGGTAGTTCCCGTTTTGGCCGCTAGGGCATATCCGTCCAGATGCAGGAGATTATTCGGTCCGAAAATTGGCGTTCGCGCTGCATTATCGGATAAGATGGAATTTATCTTTCTGGCGATTTCCGGATCGATCGCCCTTATTTCTTCTTTTGTAAATGTCTGGATTTCTTTGCCGGAAGAATTTGTTATTTTTATGATAGGAGTCGCGGGATTTCTTATTCCGTCATTGGCGAAAACCGAAAAAGCAGAAGTTTCTTCCAATAATTTCATAGCGCCTCCGCCAAGGGCAAGCGCCAGGCCGTAGTTTCTATCGTCGTTCAATGTCGTTACTCCCAGCCTCTTTGCCAGTTCTATCGTTTCAGGAATTCCGGCTAAGTAGAGAGTTTGCACTGCCGGAATATTTAGCGACATTGCAAGAGCCTGTCGCATTGAAACTCGTCCATGAAATTTCCCGTCATAATTTCGGGGAATATAATCTTTGCCGCTTCCGTCCGGACCGAAGTTTGTGCGTGCGTCGAAAAGAAGAGTTTCTGGCTGGAAGCCTTTTTCGAAAGCCTTGGCGTAAACTATGGGCTTAAAGGATGATCCGGGCTGTCTTTCCCTTAATGAAACGTTTACTTGTCCGTCTATCGATTTGTCAAAATAATCCAAGGATCCTGCCATCGCCAAAATCTGTCCTGTTTTAGGATCGATAGCCACCAGCGAAGCATTGGTCGCCCCATACCTATTGAGATGATCTTTGGAGTTTTTGAGAATTTCTTCCGCAAGCATCTGCTTTTCCCAATCAAGGGAAGTGATTATTCTCAGTCCTCCTTTTTCAAGAAAATCTCTTCCATATTCGCTTTCCATCTTTTCAAGGACATACATTACAAAATGGGGCGCTTTGATGTCGCGGTTAAGGGGCTGTATTTTTTCCTCTATATTTTCATTCAGCGCTTTTTCTGCCGTTTCTCCCGAGACCAGTCCCAATTCTCGAGTCCTTTCTATTATTTTGCGCTGTTTTTTTACCAGTTCTCCGATATTTTCTCCGTAAGGAAGATACAAACTGGGTGCGTTGGGAAGGATCGCAAGCAACGAGGCCTCATCTAAGGTGAGATCTTTTGCGTCTTTTTTAAAATACGTCTGGGCGGCCGCTTGGATTCCGTAGGCGTTGGCTCCGTAAGGAACTTTGTTGAGGTACATATCAAGAATCTCGTCTTTGGAATAGATCCGTTCTATCTTTATAGCCAAGACCGCCTCTTTGATCTTTCTTTTAAAAGTTTTTTCCCGGGTCAAAAAAACGTTTCTGGCCAGTTGCTGGGTTATGGTTGAAGCTCCCTGTTCGATGTTTTCCGCCTTTAGATTCTCTCTGGCAGCTCGAAGCGAGGATTTTATATCTATACCGAAGTGATGGTAGAAATTATCGTCTTCGGCCGCGATGGTCGCCCAGCGTATCGTGTCAGGTATCTCGTCGTGAGAAAGAACTTTCCTATTTTCCTCTCCAAAAATTTTATAAAGGACATGCTTGCCGCTCCTGTCATAAATTATCGAAGTCTCATTCATCTCAAATTTTTTTTCCGTCACTTCTGAAGTATTGGTATAAAAATATATGAAAGTCAGGAGAAAGGCCAGAAAAATCGAAACTAGGACGTCAAATATTCCCAGCGCCGTCTGAAGCGCTAAGCGCGCGTATTTATTGCGGGGAGGATTTTTAGCTTTGCGGGTCATTTTTCTAAAAAATAAAAAATAAAAAACGGCTTATCGATAAGCCATTATAGACTTTTTTTTACGGCAAGTCAATTTTCTTTCTTTAATGCCGGTTTTTATTTGCATTTTTTAGGGAAGTTTATTATAATTCACTATGAGTTTTGAAGCTTTAAAACTGAATTTTTTAAAAGTCAGTTTTGTTTTTATTAAAAATTTAAATAAAGAAAAAAATATGAAAAACTATTTTACCGGAAAGGGGATAAATCTCAGATCGCACGATTCTGAGGAGAGTGTCGCGAGCATTGCCAAAGAAACCGATCAAAGGAAAGAAAATATAGCGAAAAGCATAGACAAACTCATGTCGTTCAGCCTTTTTATGATATTTTTCGGGTTGCCGTTGTTTTTTACCGGGCTGGCTTTTCAGGGAGTTGTTTTTGAAAAGCAAATATATTTCTATTTTTGGGCTCTTCTGGCTTTGGTTTCTTGGGCGGCCAAGGGAGTTATTTTGGGAAAGATGAAGATTCGGAGAACTCCCCTTGATATTCCGATTGTCGCTTTTTGGTTGACCTATGTCATATCTACGGTATTCTCTGTCGATAGATGGCACAGCATTTGGGGATTTTTTGGAGATCCTTCCAGGGGACTTATGAATGTGACGGCGATAATAGTAATTTATTATCTGATAATGAGTAACTTCACCAAGGAAAGAATGCGCTTGATGATAGGCGGACTGGTGTCGGCGGGAATCATATTATCCTTGTGGTCCCTTATTCTTTTTATGGGAATTGATATTGTTCCGGACAAAATCAAGCCGTTTATCCCTTTCAATATAGTCGGGACTTCTACCGGACTTAAGCTTCTTTTTGGCGCCATGATTCCTTTAATTATCCTGTTTTTATTCGAGATGGATACGGAAAAAAGCCGGCTTAAAAAAATTACTTCTTATGTCTTGCTCGCTTTCGTTCCGATAAACATATTTTTGACTTCGATTCTTTTTGATAAGACCGGAGCGATTATAATATTGATAGGCGTGGGAATTTTTCTTCTGTATATCCTTTCCAATATTGTGAGGCCGAAAGACAAGATGACATGGGTTCCTATGGTTGCTTTTGTTTTGGTCATGATAGCCTTAATGGTGGGAAGAAATAATATCAGCAGAGTAGATATTCCTTTGGAGGTAAGTCCGAATGCCAAAATATCTTGGGAGATTGCCAAGGGAAGCCTGAAGGAAAATGCCTTTTTGGGTTCCGGTCCTGCTACTTACGGATATAATTTTTCCATGTTCAAGCCCCAGGAATTCAATGATAATGTCTTTTTTGAATTGAGGTTCTATCAGGCGACCGGACTATTTTTCGAAGCTCTTTCGACCATCGGAGTTATCGGATTGGTAGCTTTTCTGATCGTGACAATCGCTTTTATAAATGTTTCGATTTATCTAGTGAGCAAAGATAAGGAGAAGAACAAAATTTATTCCCTGAGTCTTTTTTCGGCGGTTCTGATCCTTATGGCAGGCTCGCTTTTTCTCAGAGTGGAAGGGACGATATTGATTATCGGGGGACTTTTGGGCGCTTTGGCTTTGGCAACTATATTTTGGGAAAGCGGAGTCGAGGAAAAATCAGTCAAGCTTTCTTTCAAGGCTTCTCCGAAGTTTGCCCTAACACTAGCTTTCATCTTTATAATGATAAGTTCAGGAGTGGCCGCTTTATTCGTCTACATCGGAAGGGCTTACGTGGCTGATATTCTCGCTGGAAAGAGCCTCAGAGAACCGGTTGTTTCAGAAAATTCCGTTTCCAATGTGGTAAAGGCCGTAAGTTTGAACAATAAGGAAGGAAGATATTATTCGAGAGCCAGCCAGGAGTTTATGGTGTTGGCCAATAATGAAGCTTTGAAGCCTGAAGAGGAGAGGGATATAAACTTTATAAGGGACAATATTAATAATGCTTTGGCTTACGGCAAAGCGGGAGTTGAGAATATGCCCAATGACGCTTTGGCCATAGCGGTGCTGGCTCAGATTTATGAAAATGCCGGCCTTTACGTTTCCGATACGCTGAATGATTCCATAGAAACTTACAATAAAATTTTGGAAGTCGAGCCGCATAACCCGATTGCCTATATGAAAGCCGGACAGATAAAGATAACTATAGCATCGATGGAACAAGATGAAGTCAAGAGAGAAGAATTGATAAAAGAGGCCAAAGATCTTCTTGAAACGGCAATAGAGAAAAAGCCCAGCTTGGATGCGGCCCATTATTATTTAGCTATCGCTCAAAACGCTTTGGGAGATAAAAAAGAATCAATCATATCCATGTCAAACGCCGTTTCCATCAATCCTAATAATATAACTTATCTTTTTAATCTGGGAAGGCTTTATCAGGACAGAAACGAAGGGGATGACAGCGAGAATGCCAGAAAGATATTTGAATATATCCTGACGGTCAATCCAGACGAAATCAACACTAATTTTTCATTAGGTCTTATCTACGAAAGAGCCAATGAGGATAGCAAGGCCATTGAAAAATACAGGAAGGTCTTAAGTCTTGTGACCGGAGACGGCGAGAACGAGAAAAATACCAGGGAACAGCTTGAAAAAATGATAAGCAATGTCCAATCCGGAATAAGCAATGAGGGAGGAGTGCAGGAGCAGGTCAATATTCCTCAAGAAGAAGAGCAGGTTCAGCCTGAAGAAATTGAGCTGATTGAAGCGAACAATCAGGCAAGTCAAGTCCAGGGTCCGGCCGAAGCTTCTCAAGAGGAAGAACAGTCTGATCAGCCTGAAGAAAATATCGGGCAATAAAAAATAATTAGATTAAATATTTGAATATAAAAAAATGTCAATAGAAATTACCGATAAAAATTTCAAGCAAGAAGTTCTGGAAAGCGACAAAGTCACTATGGTTGACTTTTGGGCGCCTTGGTGCGGACCTTGCCAGATGATGGGACCTATATTGGATGAGCTTTCAAAAGAGGTGGGAGATAGATTTAAGATCTGCAAGCTGAATGTAGATGAAAATCCTTCTTCGGCTTCGGAGTATGGAATTATGTCCATTCCGGCGCTGAAAATATTCAAAGACGGAAAGGTCGTGAAGGAACTGGTCGGTCTGCAGAATAAGGATTCATTGAAAGATGAGCTGGAAAAAGCCTA
>Ga0172382_10003858_pt1 | contig 23485 bp, 21 predicted proteins | sample Leawel138RmetaG_FD_122245 | JGI IMG/M metagenome (GOLD analysis project Ga0172382, IMG submission 122245) | Leachate microbial communities from a municipal landfill in Southern Ontario, Canada - Leachate well 138R metaG | ecosystem: Engineered > Solid waste > Landfill > Unclassified | place... | reverse complement strand
GCATCGTCGGGGAACCACTCCCGGAATTCCTGGTAGGTCCGTGGATAGTCCACACCACCCACGGGAGCGCCCTGGATACCCATGCTGACCAGCATAGGTCCACTTAAGTAGATAAGCAGTACAAACTTTCGAACATAAACCCGACGCTACACCGCGCCCCCGACAAAACTGGGGTCAGCCTTCCAGGTCACCCTCGGTTTCCAGCAGCACCTGCTTGAGACCGTCGAGAGTCGCCTGTTCGGGTGCCGCCCACATCCCGCGCCCGGCCGCCTCGAGCAGTCGTTCGGCCATCCCGTGCAGTGCCCACGGGTTGGACTCGGCCATGAACTTGCGGTTCTCATCGTCGAGCACGTAGCTCTGCGACAGCTGCTCGTACATCCAGTCGGCCATCACACCGGCGGTCGCGTCGTAACCGAACAGGTAGTCGACGGTGGCAGCCATCTCGAAGGCGCCCTTGTACCCGTGCCTGCGCATCGCGGTGATCCAGCGGGGGTTGATGACACGGGCGCGGAACACCCGGGTGGTCTCCTCCGACAGCGTGCGGGTGCGCACGGCGTCGGGACGGGTGTTGTCGCCGATGTAGGCGGCCGGGTCCTTTCCGGTCAGCGCCCGCACGGTGGCCACCATGCCGCCGTGGTACTGGAAGTAGTCGTCGGAGTCGGCGATGTCGTGTTCGCGGGTGTCGGTGTTCTTGGCCGCCACCGCGATCCGCCGGTAGGCCCGGTTCATGTCATCGGTGGCCGGTGCGCCGTCCAGTCCCCGGCCGTAGGCGAAGCCGCCCCACGCGGTGTACACCGCCGCCAGGTCCGCGTCGTCGCGCCAGTTGCGGCTGTCGATCAACTGCAGCAGACCGGCACCGTAGGTTCCCGGCTTGGAACCGAAAATCCTTGTGGTGGCACGCCTTTGGTCGCCATGCTCAGACAGGTCGACCTGGGCGTGCGCACGAACGTAGTTGTCCTCGGCCGGCTCGTCGAGACCCGCGACGAGTTGCACGGCATCGTCGAGCATCGCGACCACGTGCGGGAACGCGTCGCGGAAGAACCCGGAGATCCGCACCGTGACGTCGATGCGCGGCCGTCCCAGCTCGGCGAGCGGGATCGCTTCGAGGTCGACCACGCGCCGCGACGCGTCATCCCAGATCGGCCGGACCCCGAGCAGCGCGAGAACTTCGGCGATGTCGTCACCCGACGTGCGCATCGCCGACGTGCCCCACACCGACAGCCCCACCGACTCCGGCCAGCGGCCGTAGTCGGTGCGGTAGCGCTCCAGCAGCGAATCTGCCATCGCCACACCGGTTTCCCACGCCAGCCGGGAGGGCACGGCTTTGGGATCGACGGAGTAGAAGTTGCGGCCGGTGGGCAAAACGTTGACCAGGCCGCGCAGCGGCGAACCGGACGGACCCGACGCGATGAAACGGCCGTCGAGGGCGCGCAGGATCTGGCCGATCTCACCGGCGGTGCCGGCCAGCCGCGGCACCACCTCGGTTGCGGCGAACCGCAGGATCGCCGCAACGTCGGCGTGATCGGTCAGGGTGTCGACGACGTCGGCGTCCCAGCCGCTGTCCTGCAGTGCGGCGACCAGCTCGCGGGCCTGCGCCTCGGCGATATCGACGCTCGCCCGATCGTCACTGCCGTCCTCGGCGAGCCCCAGCGCCTGCCGCAGACCCGGCACCGTCTGCTCCCCACCGAACAGCTGACGTGCCCGCAGGATCGCCAGCACCAGGTCGAGTTGCGCTTCGCCCGTCGGGGTTTGGCCGAGGATGTGCAGGCCGTCGCGGATCTGGACGTCCTTGATCTCGCACAGCCAGCCGTCGACGTGCAACAGCATGTCATCGAACGAGTCCTCGTCGGGGCGATCTTCCAGCCCCAGGTCGTGGTCCATCTTCGCCGCCCGCATCAGCGTCCAGATCTGCTGACGGATCGCGGGTAGCTTGCCCGGATCCAGCGCGGACACGTTGGCGTGCTCGTCGAGCAGCTGTTCCAGACGCGCGATGTCGCCATAGGTTTCGGCCCTGGCCATCGGCGGGATGAGGTGGTCGACCAGGGTGGCGTGGGCGCGCCGCTTGGCCTGGGTGCCCTCGCCGGGATCATTGACCAGGAACGGATAGACCAGCGGCAGGTCACCCAGCGCCGCGTCGGTGCCGCACGCCGCCGACATGCCCAGCGTCTTGCCCGGCAGCCATTCCAGGTTCCCGTGCTTGCCGAGATGCACGACGACGTCCGCCCTGAAAGACGGGGAGGAGCCTTCGAATTGTCCGTCCAGCCAGCGGTAGGCAGCCAGATAGTGGTGGCTGGGCGGCAGGTCGGGATCGTGATAGATCGCCACCGGGTTCTCCCCGAAGCCGCGCGGCGGCTGCACCATCAGCACGATGTTGCCGGCCTGCATGGCAGCGATGACGATCTCGCCGTCGGGGTCGTGGCTGCGGTCGACGAACAGTTCCCCCGGTGGCGGACCCCAGTGCTCGACGACGGCGTCGGCGAACTCGGTGGGCAGTGTCGCGAACCAGGCCCGATAGTCCTTGGCGGACACCCGGATCGGGTTGCCGGCAAGTTGCCCCTCGGTGAGCCAGGCGGGATCCTGACCGCCGCGTTCGATCATCGCGTGGATCAGGGCGTCACCATCGCCGGCTTCGAGTCCGGGGATCTCGCCGACGTGGTACCCCGCCTCCGCCATCGCGTTCAGCACGGCGATGGCGCTGGCCGGGGTGTCCAGCCCGACCGCGTTTCCGATGCGGGCATGCTTGGTCGGGTAGGCGGAGAACACCAGTGCGACGCGCTTGTCGGCGGGCGCGATGGAGCGCAGCCGGGCGTGCCGGACGGCCAGCCCGGCCACCCGGGCGCAACGTTCCGGATCAGGCACGTAGGAGATCAGCCCTTCGTCGTCAATCTCCTTGAACGAGAACGGAACCGTGATGATGCGGCCGTCGAACTCGGGCACCGCGACCTGGGTGGCGACGTCCAGCGGTGAGAGGCCGTCGTCGTTCTCGTCCCACTGCGCTTTCGAACTCGTCAGGCACAAGCCCTGGAGGATCGGGATGTCCAGTGCGGCCAGGTGCGCGACGTTCCACGTGTCGTCCGTGCCGCCGGCTCCCACGGCGGCGGGGGTGGCACCGCCGGCGGCCAGCACCGTGGTGACGAGCGCATCGGCGGTGCCGAGCAGCTCGATCAGGGCGTCGTCTGCGGTGCGCAGCGACGCGCAGAACACCGGAAGCGCGGATCCCCCTGCGCTTTCGATGGCATCACAGAGCGCCTCGACGTAGCCGGTGTTGCCGGCCAGGTGCTGGGCCCGGTAGTACAACACGGCCACGGTGGGGCCGCCGGTCGCGGCGGCCTTCCGCTCCAGCACGCCCCAGCTCGGCGTCGCAGTCGGCTCGGCGAAACCGAAGCCGGTCATCAGCAGGGTGTCGGACAGGAACGCGTGCAGATTGGCGAGATTTTCGACCCCTCCCTGCGCGAGGTAGATGTGCGACTGCAGCGCCACGCCGGCGGGCGTGGTCGAGTGGTTCATCAGGTCGGCGTCGGGAGACTGTTCGCCGCTGACCACGACCGTGGGCAGCCCGCCGGCGACCACGGTGTCGATGCCGTCCTCCCAGGCCCGGTAGCCGCCGAGGATGCGCACCACGACGATGTCCGCGCCGCTGAGCAGGTCTTCGAGCTCACCGTCGACCAGTCGCGACGGGTTGGCCCAGCGGTACGCGGCCCCGCTGGCGCGGGCGGTGATCAGGTCGGTGTCCGAGGTCGACAGGAGCAGAACGGTTGGGGGGGTCTGGCTGGCGGCGTCGGGCGCGGTCACCCCCTATTCGTACCCGACGGGCTCAGCCGTGCCAGCGGCCGTACCAGGTCTGCCGGTACGGCGTACCGATTGCCGCGACGAGCACGGCGATGAGCGCGGTGAAAACAATGAATGCCAGCATTGCCATTCCTTCCAGGTGCCCGCGTCCAACGCGGGTTCGATAGCCGGAACGGTACCGCCGGTATCGGATAGAAAGTACGTTCTGTAAGTCACGAGACTGTCCGCTCAGCGAAGTGGCGACCGTCACACCGCAGCGGTGCGTACGTCGAAATCGCTCACCTGCGGGGACCGCAACAGTTCGGCGTACCTGGACGCCTCCCAGGGGAAGAGCTCAGGCAGCCCGTCCTTGCCGAGGTACCAGCTGCGGCAGCCTGTCGTCCAGACGGTTCTGGGCATCGCCGCTTTCATCGCGTCGTTGTACTGCTTGGTAGCGGCCTCAGTCGGAGCAGCCGAAACGATTCGGCCGGAACGCAGTTGATCAATCCACCACATGACGTAGTCGGCCTGGTCTTCGGCGACCGGCACCAGAGAGTTGTTTCCGACCGGGGCGTGGGGGCCCATCAGCATGAACATGTTGGGAAACCCGGGAACCGCGACCGCCCGGTAGGCCGTGGGCCCGTCGGCCCACGCGTCGTCAAGTGTGCGACCGTGCTCGCCGGTGATGGTCAGCGGCCGAACGTAGGCGTGGAAATCGAACCCGGTGGCCAGTGCCAACAGGTCCACTTCGTGCAGCGTTCCGTCGGCGGTGACCACTCCCCGCGGTTGCACCTCCACGATCGGATCGGTGACGATCTCGACGTCCGGTCTTTGGACGGTCCGGTAGTAGTGGCCCGCGAAGATCATCCGCTTGCACATCGGCTGGTCCGGCGGCGTGAGCTTCTTCTTGAGCTCCTTGTCACGCACCGACAGCCGGAGATTCCAGTGGCACTGCGTCTGATAGAGCCACCGCTGCCAGCCCGGCCGCACAGGTGCGACGCCGAAAATTGACCGGACGAAGCCGCCCCAGAACCAGTAGCCGAAGCTGTTGAGCCACGTCCAGCGGCGCATCGCCGCTTTGGTGTGCTCGGACACCCTGAGGTTGGGCCATGGGCAGATCCACTGGGGCGTGCGTTGAAAGACCTTGAGGTGCCTGACGTTGCCGCCGAGTGCGGAGGTGATCTGTACGCCGGTGGAACCTGTGCCGATAAGCCCGATCCGTTTGTCGGACAGGGAAACCGAGTGATCCCAGCGCGACGAATGGAACATGGGCCCGGTGAAAGTGTCCAGTCCAAGGATATCGGGATAGCGCGGGACGCGCAGGAACCCGGTCGCGGTCACCAACACGTCGAACTCCTCGACACCGGCAGGGGAGGTCAGCCACCATTTGCCGTCGCGGAAGCGGGCCGCGGTGACGTCGGCACCGAAGCGGATGTGCCGACGGATACCCCGCTCGGTGGCGAACTGGCGGAAGTACCGGAACACCTCGGGGCCCGGAGGCATCATGTGCGACCACTCCGGGTTGGGCCGGAACGAGTACGCGTAGTACCGGGACGGGACGTCACATGCTAGGCCCGGGTAGGTGTTGTCGCGCCACGTGCCGCCCACCTCGTCGGCCTTCTCGAAGACCGTGAAGTCCTCGATGCCCGCGTCCTGCAACTTCGCGGCCATGCACAGACCGGACATGCCTGCGCCGATGATCGCCACCCTGATCCCCATGCCGAACCCCCTAGGAGCAGGCCCGACGTTACTCCGGCCGCCCGCAGGCCACGGCGGAATCGTTGCCATCGCCGCTGCGGTTGGCGAGCTGGGGACTCACAGCCGATCCATCATCCGTGCCATCCGCGCATCCTCGATGAACGCGTAGTGCTCCGGATAGTGCCGGTGCTTCTCCTCCCCTGCCGACGGGGTGAGCCGGGCGCGCAGCATCGCGAAATAGTTGCGCCGCACCTTGGGTGCGCCCAACACCGCCGCCGAGCCGAGAAGGACCTGCTGTTCGGTGACGAGTACGGGTTCAGGGGCCGGAATCACCGCAGCAGCGGTGTCGGGCTCTGGCCGGTGAACAGGTTGTGTTGCCAGATCGGTCATTTCAATCACTTCCCTACGAGATTCTGGGTGGGATCCGGCCCCTCACCGGACCCCACATGGAGCAAACGTAGGAGGGCAGGCGCGCGCGATCACGAGTACCTCGGTACGTAAATCCGCGAACCCCTCGTCACCGACTACTCAGGCGGTCCGATGCCCTACCTAGGTGCCACCCGGGTACCGTGGACGGATGGCCAGGGCGAGGGACGACGACGCCTGTCCCGGCGCGCTGCAGACCCACCGCGCCGCCGACGGCGATCTGGCCCGGATCCGACTGCCCGGCGGCGCGATCACCGCCCGCCAGCTGGAGGCGGTGGCGCAGGCCGCCGTCGATTTCGGCACCGCGACGCTGGAGCTGACATCGCGGGCCAACCTCCAGATTCGCGGTATCCACGACACCGGGGCCGTGGCCGCACTGCTGACCGACGCCGGCCTGCTGCCTTCGGCGACCCACGAGCGGGTGCGCAACATCGTCGCCTCACCGTTGTCGGGCCGCAGCGGAGAGTTCTGCGACGCAAGGGATCTGGTGCGCTCACTGGATCATGCGGTGCAACAGGATCCTCGGCTGGCCCGGTTGCCCGGCCGGTTCCTGTTCGGCATCGACGACGGCCGTGGTGACATCTCGGGCCTGGGCGCGGATGCCGGCATCCACGTCCTCGACGGACACACTGCGGCACTGCTTCTCGCCGGCCGTGACACCGGGGTGCGGCTCCCGCTGGGCCACGTGGTCGACGAGTTGCTCTCTGTCGCAGCACGATTCCTCCAGGTACGCGGAACCGCCTGGCGCGTGGACGAACTCGACGATCCCACGACGCTTCTGGGTGACCGGACACCGACGGCGGAGCCTGGCGCGACGTGGCCCGCACACTCCCGTCCGCCGGTCGGCTGGATCGAGCAGGACGACGGGCGCATCGCGCTCGGCGCCGCGGTGCCGCTCGGCGTCCTCGACGCGCAGGTGGCGCGCTACCTCGCCGCCGTCGAGGCCCCGCTGGCCGTCACCCCGTGGCGCTCGGTGCTGCTGTTCGATCTGGACGAAGGAGTCGCCGACGTCGCGCTGCGGGTGCTGGCACCGCTCGGGCTGGTCTTCGACGAGAACTCGCCCTGGCTCTCGGTGTCCGCGTGCACCGGCAGCCCGGGCTGTGAGCGCTCCGTCGCCGATGTGCGCGCCGACGCCGCGGCAGCGGTCGACGATCCGGTGACGGTCCACCGGCACTTCGTCGGCTGTGAGCGCGCCTGCGGCAGTCCGGCAGACGGTGAGGTCCTGGTCGCGACCGGAGACGGCTACCGGGCCCGCAAACGCCACCCGTAGGGTGATCGGGTGCTCGACTACATCCGCGACGCCAGCGAGATCTACCGCCAGTCGTTTGCGACCATCCGCGCCGAGGCGGACCTGTCGCGGTTCCCCGAGGACGTCGCGCGGGTGGTGGTGCGCCTGATCCACACCTGCGGCCAGGTCGATGTCGCCGAGCACGTCGCGTTCACCCCGGATGTCACCGCGCGCACCCACGCCGCGCTGGCCGCCGGCGCCCCGATCCTGTGCGATTCCTCGATGGTCGCCGCCGGGATCACCCGGCTGCGGCTTCCCGCCGACAACGAGGTGGTGTCCCTGGTCGCCGATCCGCGCGCGCCCGGACTGGCGGCCGAGCTGGGCACCACCCGCTCGGCGGCCGCCGTCGACCTGTGGTCGGAGCGGATCCCCGGCGCGGTCGTGGCCATCGGCAACGCCCCCACCGCGCTGTTCCGGCTGCTCGAGCTCGTCGACGACGGTCTTGCCCCACCCGCCTCCGTGCTGGGCGGCCCGGTCGGGTTCGTCGGTTCGGCGCAGTCCAAACAGGAGCTCATCGACAACCCCAGGGGGATGTCCTACCTGGTGGTGACCGGCAGGCGCGGCGGCAGCGCGATGGCCGCCGCCGCCGTGAACTCGATTGCGGCAGAAGAAGAATGACAGGATCCCAGGAACCCAAGGGAACACTGTGGGGTGTCGGGCTCGGTCCGGGTGACCCCGAGTTGGTGACGGTCAAGGCGGCCAGGGTGATCGGGGCCGCCGATGTCGTCGCCTACCACAGCGCACGGCACGGGCGCAGCATCGCGCGCTCGATCGCCGAGCCCTATCTGCGGGAAGGGCAGATCGAGGAGCACCTCGTCTACCCGGTCACCACCGAGACGTCCGACCATCCGGGTGGCTACGCCGGTGCGATGGAGGACTTCTACCGCGAATCCGCCGACCGCATCGCCGCCCACCTGGATGCCGGGCGCGACGTCGCGCTGCTGGCCGAAGGCGACCCGCTGTTCTACAGCTCCTACATGCACATGCACACCCGCCTGACGGAACGCTTCGACGCGCTGATCGTGCCCGGGGTGACCTCGGTCAGTGCGGCGTCGGCCGCGGTGTCCACGCCGCTCGTGCAGGGCGACCAGGTGCTGACGATCCTGCCCGGCACGTTGCCCGCCGACGAACTCCGTCGGAGACTCGCCGACACCGACGCCGCGGTGATCCTCAAACTGGGGCGCTCGTATCCGGCGGTGCGGCAGGCACTTTCGGCGGCCGGGCGCATCGACGACGCCTTCTACGTCGAGCGGGCGAGCACCGAGCGGCAACGGGTGCTGCCGGCCTCGGAGGTCGATGACCAGTCGGTGCCGTATTTCGCCCTGACGATGCTGCCCGGCGGCAGGCGCGCCGCGTCGGTGACGGGTTCGGTGGCGGTGGTCGGGCTCGGCCCCGGCGACGCGGGCTGGACGACACCGCAGAGCAGACAGGTTCTGGCGGCCGCCACTGATCTGATCGGTTACGGGCCGTACCTGGACCGGGTGCCGGTCCGTGACGGTCAACGCCGACACCCCAGCGACAACACCGACGAGCCCGCCCGCGCCCGGCTGGCCTGCGAGCTGGCCGAACAGGGCCGGACGGTCGCCGTCGTCTCATCCGGTGACCCCGGCGTGTTCGCGATGGCCACCGCGGTGCTCGAGGAGGCCGAGCAGTGGCCGGACGTCGACGTACGGGTGGTGCCGGCCATGACCGCCGCGCAGGCCGTGGCCAGCCGGGTCGGCGCGCCGCTCGGGCACGACTACGCCGTGATCTCGTTGTCCGACCGGCTCAAGCCGTGGGACATCATCGCCAGACGGCTGACGGCCGCGGCTGCGGCGGACATGGTGCTCGCCGTCTACAACCCGGCGTCCAAGACCCGGAACTGGCAGGTCGCGGCGATGCGGGATCTGCTGCTGGAGCACCGCGATGCGGACACCCCCGTGGTCATCGGCCGCGACGTGGCCGGCCCCCGCGAATCGGTCCGCGTGGTGCGGCTCGGCGAGTTGGATCCCGCCGACGTCGACATGCGCTGCCTCCTCATCGTCGGGTCCTCCCGGACCCGTTGGCACACCACGACCGACGGGGCCGACCGGGTGTTCACCCCGCGGACCTACCCGGGGTAGCCGGCCCATCGCGCGAACATCCGCCACAGCTGACAGGCGTCTTGCATCGTTGACAGTCGTCAGAACTGCGGGTTAGTCTCGCGCGTGCAGCGAGGCCTTCCGGTGCGGTCGCCGACCGACCGGCGTCAACCGCAGAAGAGCGACCTGCGGCGCAGCGCGATCCTGGAGTCACTGGACCAGCACCTGCGCGAATCCGGTTTCGACGGCCTCAACATCGCCGACGTGACCCGCCGCGCCGGGGTGACCCGATCGGCGTTCTACTTCTACTTCGAGAACAAGGCGGCCGCGGTGGCCGCCCTTCTCGAGCCGATGTACGACGACGGCTTCCTGGCCGGCGACCTGCTGGCCAACATCGAGCAGCCGCCGCGCGCACGCATCCGGGCCATGCTCGAGGCGCTGCTGGACACCGTCGATCAACATCGCTACCTGCTGCAGGCGATGCTGGAGGCCAGGGCCAGCAGCACCGTGATCCGCGAGGTCTGGGACGACGCGCGCGAATCTTTCGTCCCCACCGTCGCCAGGATGATCACCGCCGAACGGGACAGCGGGCGCGCCCCGGCCGGTTCCTCTGCGGAGGTGGTCGCCAGCATGCTGCTGGAGTTCAACGACCGGCTGATGGAGCGCCACACCCTCGGCGGCCGACTCGGCAGGGACGAACTGCTGGCCGGCGCCGAGACGATCTGGTTGCGCACGATCTACGCCCACGACGGCGACTTGTGAAAGGCGATCCGATGACCATTCCCCGCAGCCCCCAGGACATCACGCCGACATGGCTCGCATCGGTGCTCGGCACCGAGGTGAGCGGTGTCGAGGTGGCCGCCATCGGCACCGGCCAGACCGGCGCCACCTACCGGGTGACCGCCACCTATCCCGAATCGCCCTCGCCGCCCGCGACTTTCGCGGTCAAGCTGCCCGCCCAGGACGACGCGGTGCGGGAGCGGGTGGCGCTGGGCTACCTGTCCGAGGTGGACTTCTACGCGGCGATCAACAGGGACGTCGCGATCCCGGTGCCTGACTGCTTCCACACCGAGATTTCCACTGACGGCAAAGATTTCGTGCTGGTCCTGGCTGACATGGCGCCCGCCGAGCAGGGTGACCAGATCGCCGGGTGCACGCCCGCCGAGGCCGCCCTGGCCGTCGAGGCGCTGGCCGGGCTGCACGGGCCGAGCTGGAACGAGCGGCGATATTTCGACCTGCCGTCGATCGTGATGCCCAAGCCCGGCGACGAGGCGGCCGCAGCCGGCATGGGCGAGGTGGCCAAGATGGCGGCCGACATCACGCTGGACAAGCTCGGAGGCTCGGTCAGCGACGAGGACCGCGACACCCTGGTCACGTCGATGAGCCTGGTGACGCCGTGGCTGCTCGCGGTGCCCGACCGCTTCTCGCTGATGCACGGCGACTACCGGCTGGACAACCTGCTCTACGATCCGGACCGCACCCGGGTGACCGTGGTGGACTGGCAGACGATGGGCATCGGCCTTCCGTCTCGGGACCTGGCGTACTTCACCGCCACCAGCCTGCTGCCCGAAACGCGGGCCGAGGTCGAACGCGACCTGGTCGAGCACTACCACGCGGCACTGCTCGGTCACGGGGTCAGCGGCTACGACGTCGAGACGTGCTGGCACGACTACCGGCTCGGGGTGCTGCAGGCGCCGCTGATCACGGTGCTGGGCACCGCGTTCGCGTCGTCGACCGAGCGCGGTGACGAGATGATGCTGACCATGCTGCACCGCGGCTGCCGGGCCATCCGGGAGCTGGCGTCGATCGATCTGGTCAGGTCGTATCAGGTTTCGTCACCGACCACTGCGTGACCGGCATCGCCGGACGCCAGCCGGTGAACGAGCCGACCGCTTCGCCGCGATAGTGCTGGTAGCGGCGGAGCTCACCCCCGACACCCGAATACCACTGCGCCAGTACCGCTTCGGACTCCACGGTGACCGCGTTGGCGACCAGCCGACCGCCCGGCCCCAACCTCTCCCAGCAGGCGTCGATCATGCCGGGCCGGCTGACACCACCGCCGACGAACACCGCCGCGGGCGGCGGCGAGGAGTCGAACGACTCCGGCGCGTCGAACCGCACCTCCACGCCCGCGCCGTGGGCCACCGCGTTCTCGGTGATCCTGGCGCGTCGGGCCTCGTCGCGTTCGAACGCGATCGCCCGACAGCCGGGTCCACTGCGGCACCACTCGATCGAGATGCTGCCCGACCCCGCGCCGACGTCCCACAGCAGCTCGCCCGGCCGCGGTGCCAACGCCGCCAGGGTCGCCGCGCGGATCATCTGCTTGGTGAGCTGCCCGTCGTGGGCGAACGCATCGTCGGGCAACGTCCCCAGCACGCGCACGTCGGGCAGGTAGCGCACGGCCATCACGTTGAGGTCGTCGACGTCCGCCGGCGGCCGGGCCGCCCACTCCCTCGCGGTCGAGGTACGGCGCAATTCCTTTGGGCCACCCAGCTGTTCGAGGACGGTGAGCTCCGAGTCGCCCCGCCCGGCGTCGGTGAGCAGCCGGGCCAGTTCGGCCGGCGTCGAGCCGTCGCGGGACAGCACGACGGCCTGTCCCCCGCGGCGCACGGCAGTGTGCGGCTCGTGCCAGACCAGGCTGATGATCTCGGTGTCCTGGACCGACCATCCGACCCGCGCGCAGGCCAGCGTCACCGACGACACATGCGGAAGCACCGCGACCTTGTCCGGACCGTGCAGGCGGATCAGTGTGCTGCCGATCCCGTGCAACATCGGGTCCCCGCTGGCCACCACGTGTACGTCGGCGTCCCCGCCGTCCAACAGGGTGCCCAGCGCCGGCAGCAGCGGCGTCGGCCATGCCCGCCGGGGCGCCGTCACGGTCCCGTCCAACAGCTCCAGTTGTCTACGGGAACCGTAAACAACTGTGGCCCTGGCCAATTCAGCTCTGGATGCGGGCGCCAACCCGGCCATGCCGTCCGCGCCGATCCCCACCACGATGATCACCTCGGCAGCCTCCGCCACACGAACCTCGGCATCGTCCGGAACGCGAACGCCAGCAGCACCAGCGGCGCGGGAATCCACACCGTGCCGCGGCCTTTCCGTAACGCCCGCACCGTCGCCTCGGCCACCTGACCCGGAGTGCTCGACAGCGGCGCCGGGGACATGCCCTGCGTCATCCGGCCGACCACGAAACCCGGCCGCACCAACAGCAACCGCACGCCGGTGCCGTGCAGCGCATCGGCCAGCCCGCTGGAGAAGCCGTCCAGGCCCGCCTTGGCCGACCCGTAGACGTAGTTCGCCCGGCGCACCCGCACACCCGCCACCGACGAGAACACCACCAGCGTCCCCGACCCGGCGTCCCGCATGGAGGCCGCCAGCACCGTCAGCAGGCTCACCTGCGCGACGTAGTCGGTGTGCGCGATGGCGGCCGCATGCGCCGGATCCTTCTCGGCGCGGGCCTGATCCCCCAGGATCCCGAAGGCCAGCACCGCGATGCCGATCGGGCCGTGCTCGGCGACGATGCCGTCGACGACCCCGCGATGCGAGGCCAGGTCGTCGGCGTCGAAGCCGACGGTGTGCACGGCCACCGCACCCGCCCGCTGCAACTCGGCGACCTCACCCTGCAACTCGTCCGGCCTGCGCGCCGCCAGCACCACCGTGGCCCCCGGCGCCAGCCGGCGGGCCACCTCCACGCCGATCTCGCTGCGACCGCCGAAGATCACCACCGGGCCCGCGTTCGTGTCCTTCACGGGCCTGATTATCGCCTGCGCTAGCGTGGACCCGATGGCCAAGGCAACGACCCGACTGACCGACGACGCGCTGACGTTCCTCTCCGAACGCCACCTCGCGATGCTGACCACGTTGCGGGCGGACGGCTCGCCCCATGTGGTGGCGGTCGGGTTCACCTTCGACCCCACCACCCATATCGCCCGTGTCATCACCTCGGGCGGCTCCCAGAAGGCCGTCAACGCCGAGCAACGCGGCGTCGCGGTGCTGAGCCAGGTCGACGGCGCCCGGTGGTTGTCGCTGGAGGGCAAGTCGACCGTGCACACCGACATCGAGGCCGTCCGCGACGCCGAACTGCGGTACGCCCAGCGCTACCGCACGCCACGCCCCAACCCGAAACGGGTGGTGATCGAGGTCCGCATCGCGCGGGTGCTGGGGTCGTCGAGTCTGCTGGACCGCGGCCAGGACTGACCCCCGGTCAGGGCACCGGTACGACGACGAGTTCGTGCGGCCGGTGGTTGACCGGCTCGGCGCCGTCGCCGGTGACGATCACGATGTCCTCGATGCGCGCACCCCACTGCCCCGGGAAGTAGATACCGGGCTCGACGGAGAACGCCATCCCCTCCTGCAGCGGCAGTGAGTTGCCCGCCACGATGTAGGGCTCCTCGTGCACCGAGAGACCGATCCCGTGTCCGGTCCGGTGTACGAACGCCTCGGCCAGCCCTTCGGCGGCCAGCACGTCGCGGGCGGCCGCGTCGACCTGTTCGGCCGTGACCCCGGGGCGCACCATGTCGACCGCCACGCGCTGGGCGCGCTGCAGCACCGCGTAGCGGCGCGCCACCTCCGGATCGGGTTCGCCGATGCTGTACGTGCGTGTCGAGTCGGAATTGTAGCCGGGGTCATACGGGCCGCCGATGTCGACGACGACGATGTCGCCTGCGCGCAGCTCGCGGTCCGAACATTCATGGTGGGGATCGGCCCCGTGCGGCCCCGACCCGACGATGATGAACGCGACCTCCGAATGGCCCTCGGCGACAATGGCTTCGGCGATGTCAGCAGCGACGTCGGCCTCGGTGCGCCCGGGCCGAAGGAACTGCGGAACACGTTCGTGCACACGGTCGATCGCCGCGCCCGCTTTGCGCAGTGCGTCGATCTCGGCGGGGTCCTTGACCATCCGCAGGTTGCGCAGCACATCGGTGGCGAGCACCGGCTTCGCGCCGAGGACCTCGGCCAGCGGCAGCAGATGCAGCGCGGGCATCGAGTCGGTCACGGCCACGGCGAGCGGCCCGTCTCCGGGCAACGCCTCGACGACCAGGCGGTAGGGGTCGTCGCCGTCCACCCAATCTCGCACGGCCACACCGAGTTCGGTGACCGCCGAGTCCTTGAGCGAGGCCAGCTCGAGGCGGGGCACCACGACGGTCGGGTCTCCCGCCGCCGGCAGCACCAGCGCGGTCAGCCGCTCGAACGTCTGCGCGCGCGAGCCCACCAGATAGCGAAGGTCGTAGCCGGGCGTGATGACCAGACCGGCCAGCCCGGCGTCGGCGGCCGCCGCGGCGGCGGCTCGCAGTCGGCGGGCGTACACCTCGGTGTCGAAACGGTCCTGGCTCATGTCTCAAGGCTAATCCCGGCGCGACCCGGGCGCCCTGGCAGGATGGCGCGCATGAACACGCCTCCGCTGGTGCTGCTCGACGGTGCGAGCATGTGGTTCCGCTCGTACTTCGGCGTTCCGTCGTCGATCACCGCGTCGGACGGCCGACCGGTCAACGCGCTGCGCGGCTTCCTCGACGCGGTCGCGACCGTCATCACCCGGGAAAGGCCGCACCGGCTGGTGGTGTGCCGCGACGACGACTGGCGCCCGCAGTGGCGGGTGGACCTGATCCCGTCCTACAAGGCCCACCGCGTGGCCGTGCCGGCCGAGGAAGCGAACCCGCCGACGGACGTCGACGTCGAGGAAGTCCCCGACGACCTGACCCCGCAGGTCGACATGATCATGGAGATGCTGGACGCCTTCGGGATCGCAACGGCCGGAGCGCAGCAGTGCGAGGCCGACGACGTGCTGGGCACGCTGGCGGGCCGGGAGACCCGCGACCCGGTGGTGGTGGTCAGCGGGGACCGCGACCTGCTTCAGCTGGTACGCGACGAACCGGTACCGGTGCGGGTGCTCTACCTCGGCCGCGGACTGGCCAGAGCGACGACGTACGGACCCGTCGAGGTGTCCGAGACCTACAACGTGCCTGTCGACCGCGCCGGACCCGCGTACGCGGAGTTGGCGCTGCTGCGCGGCGACCCTTCCGACGGGCTGCCCGGCGTCCCCGGCATCGGCGAGAAAACCGCGGCCACCCTGCTCGCCCAGCACGGATCGCTGGAGGCGATTCTCGCGGCGGCGCAGGATCCTAAATCGAAGCTGTCCAGGGCGCACCGGACCAAGCTGCTGGCCGCGTCCGACTACATCGCGAAGGCCGGCCCGGTGGTGCGGGTGGCCACCGATGCCGACGTCAACTTCTCCACCGACGATGACGCATTGCCGCTGGCCGCGCGTCATCCCCGCAAAGTCGCCGAACTGGCCGAACGCTACGGCGTGTCGTCGTCGCTGGGACGGCTGCAGACGGCGCTCGACAAGCTACCCGGATAGGGGCCGCGCCCCTACTACTTCGGGCGACCGACCTCGTAGGTGCCGTTGTCGTCCTGGAACGTCACGGTGACCTGCCGTTTGGTGCCGTCGATGCTGACCTCGCAGTTGAAGGTGTCACCCTTCTTCACCGTGGGGCTGACGCCGTTGTTGCATTTCACGTCGTTGACGTTGGTGGCGCCGTAACCGTTGGTCTCATCGGTGAGGATCTGCTTCACACCGTTCTGAGCGGCGTTGACATCGAGCTTGGTGGTCACGAAGAAGCCCGGCTTCCAGAATCCGAGCACCAGCACGGCGGCGATGACGACCGCGGCGAGCACACCCACCACGCCACCGATGACCGCCAACGACCGCTTCGACCCCTCCTCCGAGCCCGGGGCGGGGTAGCCCGGGGCGCCGGGTGCACCCGGGTATTGGCCGTACTGGCCCGGTTGTCCCGGCTGCTGGCCGTACTGGCCCGGCTGCCCGTAGGGCTGACCGTACTGCTGGCCGTAACCGCCGGGCTGGCCGTACTGGCCCGGAGGCGGGTAACCGGCGGGGCTGTACTCGGCGGGCTGCTGCCCGTATTGATCGGCCGGGTACTGCTGCGGAGAGTATGTGGGCGGCTGGGCGGGCTGCTGGTACTGCGGATACTGCTGCGGCGTGTAGGCCGGCGGCTGCCACGACGGCTGCTCGGGCTGCTGCCCGGCTCCGGGGGTCGGGGGCTGCCACCCCTGGTTGGCCGCCGAATCGCCCGCGGGCTGGTCCGTGCCCTGCTCAGGCTGCTGACCCGGCCACGGCTGCGTCGGGTCGGATCCCTGCGGTCCGCTCATTTCTCTCCTTGGTCATCCGGGGCTGGTGTGCCGGGGGCCTGCTGGCACCACACACTACCCGGCATCAACAGCTACGACGCCGCGCCGAACGTCGTTGATTGCGCGTTTCGCGGTTGCCCGCAACGCAGCTGACGGGGCCGCATTGCGCACCTGGTCGGCGAGGTCGAGCACCTGCCTGCACCAGCGGACGAAATCGCCGGCCGACATCGACGCGCCGGTGCCGGCGTGGTCGGACGCCGTCAGCGCCGACGCCAGGTCGCCGGTGCTCGCCCAACGGTGCACGGCGGCGACGAATCCGTCGTCGGGTTCGCGGCTGGGCGGGAGGCGGTGCCGCTGCTCGTCGGCGCGCAGCTCGCTCCACAACCTGCGGGTCTGGTTGAGCGCGCGACGCAGCCTGCCGGTGGGGATGTCGGACCCGTCACCGGGGCCGTGACCCTCGCGTCGCGATTCGTAGAGCACCGCCGACAGCGCCGCGGCCAACTCTGCGGAATCGAGCCCCTCCCACACCCCGGCCCGCAGGCACTCGGCGACCAGCAGGTCGCTCTCGCTGTAGATGCGCGCCAGCAGCCGGCCGTCGTCGGTGACCGCGGGCGTGTCCTGCTCTCCTCTGATGAACCCGCGGTCCGTCAGCAGCACGACGATCCGGTCGAACGTCTGAGCCAGCGAGTTCGTCGCCGCGGCGATCTTCTTGCGGAGCTGCTCGTTGTCCTCCTCGATGCGCAGGTAGCGTTCGGCGACGCGGGCCAGCTTCTCCCGGTCGGGCAGGCCGTGGGCCCGGTGCGCGCGCATCCGGTCCCGCAGCACGTTCAGTTCCGGGTCCACGTCGTGTTCCGGTGGCGGCCCGCTCCTGCGCGCCCGCACCGACGGAACGTCGAGACGAGCGGCTGCCGACCGCAGCGCCGACGCCAGATCGCGGCGGACCCGCGGGTTGCGGTGCTCGATGCGTTTCGGTAGCGACATCTTCCCGAGCGGGCCGGGCGCCCCGGTGTAGTCGGCCGACGAGATCCGGCCTGCCCAGCGGTGTTCGGAGAGAACCAGTGGTCGAGGGTCCTCGTCGTCGCGTGCCGGTTCGAGGACCACGGCCAGTCCGCCTCGCCGGCCCGCGGTGATCGTGATGATGTCGCCGGGACGCAGCGCGGCCAGCGCCTCGTTGGTGGCCTGGCGGCGCTGCAATCTGGAGGCGCGCGACTGCGCGCGTTCGCGTTGCGAGATCTGCGCGCGCAGCCTGACATAGTCGAGGATCGCCGAATCCGGACCGCCCATCTCGGCGGCGAGCTCGCCGAGCATGCGCTCGCCGCGTTCGACGCCGCGCACCAGTCCCACCACCGATCGGTCGGCCTGGTACTGCGCGAAAGACCGTTCGAGCAGCTGATGCGCCTGTGCCGGACCCATCTGGTGCACCAGGTTGATCGTCATGTTGTAGGTGGGCGCGAACGAACTGCGCAGCGGGAACGTCCGGGTCGAGGCGAGCCCCGCGACTTCGGCGGGATCCACATCAGGATTCCACAGCACCACGGCGTGGCCCTCGACGTCGATGCCGCGGCGGCCGGCCCGGCCCGTCAGCTGGGTGTACTCCCCCGGCGTCAACGGCATGTGCTGCTCGCCGTTGAACTTGACCAGTTTCTCCAACACGACCGTGCGCGCGGGCATGTTGATGCCCAGAGCCAGTGTCTCCGTGGCGAATACGGCCTTCACCAGGCCGGCGGTGAACAGCTCCTCCACGGTGTGGCGGAAGACCGGCAGCATGCCTGCGTGATGTGCCGCCAGACCCCGCAGCAGCCCCTCCCGCCACTCGTGGAAGTCCAGCACGATCAGGTCGGAGTCGTTGAGATCGGCGGTGCGGCGGTCCACGATGTCGGCGATGCGCGCGCGCTCCTCATCGGTGGTCAGCCGCAGCGACGAGCGCAGACACTGTTTGACCGCGGCGTCGCAACCGGCGCGGGAGAAGATGAACGTGATGGCGGGCAGCAGGTTGTCCTGCGCGAGCACGTTGATCACCTCGGCCCTGCCGGGTGTCCGGTACAGTCCCGACGGCCGGCCGGATCGCCCACGGCCACGAGGCTGCCAGTCGGTCAGGCGTTCGGCTTCACGCCGATGTGCGATGTGGCGCAACAACTCCGGGTCCACCAGCAGGTTGCGGCCTGCGGGGCCGGAGGCGCGGTAGTCGAACAGGTCCAACAGCCGCTTGCCGACCATCACGTGCTGCCACAGCGGCACCGGGCGGTGCTCGTCGACCACCACCGTGGTGTCGCCCCGGACGGTCTTGATCCAGCCGCCGAACTCCTCGGCATTGCTCACCGTGGCCGACAGGCTCACCAGCCGTACTTCTTCGGGCAGGTGCAGGATGACCTCCTCCCACACCGCCCCGCGCATCCGGTCGGCGAGGAAATGCACCTCGTCCATCACGACGTAGGAAAGACCCTGCAGCGCACGCGAATCCGCGTACAGCATGTTGCGCAGGACCTCCGTGGTCATCACGACGACGTCGGCGTCACCGTTGATGGCCTGGTCACCGGTGAGCAGACCGATGCGCTTCGGCCCGTACCGGAGCACCAGATCGTTGTGCTTCTGATTGCTCAGCGCCTTGATCGGGGTGGTGTAGAAACACTTCCGCCCCGCCGCCAACGCCAGGTGTACCGCGAACTCACCGACGACGGTCTTGCCCGCGCCAGTCGGGGCGCAGACCAGCACTCCGTGGCCCTGGGCCAACGCCTCGCAGGCGCGGCGCTGGAAGTCGTCGAGTTCGAAGGGCAGCAGCGCGGTGAACGCCGCCACGCTTTCGGTCGCCGTACCCGGATCAGGTTGCGTCGTCATCGACCACGAGCCGCGACGGGGCCGGCACCGCGGTCGGCGCCTCGATGGTCTCGACCGGGCCGATCGGCGCGGCCTCGTCGTCGTCGACCGCGTCCAGCGCGGCGCGGCGCGCCTTGCGGCGGTCGCTGAGTCGTGCCACCTGGATAGCCAACTCCATCAACAGCGTCATCGCCAATGCCAGCGCCAGCATCGAGAAGGGATCCGAGCCGGGCGTGGCGAACGCGCAGAAGACGAACACCCCCATGATGAGTCCGCGGCGCCACGCCTTGAGCCTCTCGTAGGTGAGGATGCCGACGAGGTTGAGCATGATGATCAGCAGCGGGAACTCGAAGCTGATCCCGAACACCAGCAGCAGGTTGATCAGGAAGCCGAAGTACTGGTCACCCGAGAGCGCGGTCACCTGCACGTCGCTGCCGACGGTGAGCAGAAATCCCAGCGCCTTGGACAGCACGACGTAGGCCAGGATCGCGCCCGCGACGAACAGCACCGCGCCCACCATCACGAACGCCACCGCGAAACGGCGCTCCTTGGCGTAGAGCCCGGGGGTGATGAAGGCCCACAGCTGGTAGAGCCACACCGGGCACGCCAGCACGATTCCCGCCGTCATGCCGACCTTGAGGCGCAACATGAACTGGTCGAACGGCGCGGTCGCCAACAGCCGGCATCCCCCGTCGGGGGTGATCGAGGCCCGCGCCGAATCCGGCAGGGCACAGTAGGGTCCGCGCAGCCAGTCACCCAGGCTGGGCAATCCGAGCACGCCGTGGCTGTACCAGAGGAACCCGAGGATCGTGGTCACCAGCACGGCGAGGACCGCGATCAGCAGCCGGCTGCGCAGCTCGGTGAGGTGGTCGACCAACGACATCGTGCCGTCGGGGTTGACCCGTGAACGTCGCTGTCGGGGATCGAGCTTCTTGAGGATTCCGGGAATCTGCACGGGAGGGGTTGCCTAGATGCTGCGGACAGCCGCGAAGTCACGCCCGCGGCCGCGGCCGCGCACCACCGACGGACCGGTCAGGCCGGTCGCTTGTCAGGAGAAGACGGCTCGGCCTCGGGGACGCGCTCGGATGCGATCTGCGTCGGTGCCGCGGGCTGATCCGGCTTCGCCGACTGCGAATCCGCCTGCATCTCCTTGATCTCGGACTTGAAGATGCGCATCGACTTGCCCAGCGAGCGCGCCGCGTCCGGGAGCTTCTTGGCACCGAAGAGCAGCACGAACACGGCGATGACGATGACCCAGTGCCAGGGTTGTAGACCACCCAATTTGGTTACCTCCAGACGTCTGGGCCGAGTTTACCCGTCCGCGGGGTCGATGCCGACCCCACCGACGCGATACGCCTCCAGCGCCGCCGCCGCCGACCGCCGGACCCGGTCGGCCAGGTCGGCGGGCTCGAGCACCCGCACGGCAGATCCGAAACCCAGCACGAACCGCGCCATCCACTGATCGGAGGCGTAGGTCATCGTCGCCTCGCACGACCCGTCGTCGAACTCGCGCAGCACGCGCAGCGGGTAGTAGTCGAACATCCACGCCGCGGACCGTTCGATGAGCAGTGTCGCGACCGGCAGGGACGGGTCCGCGGTATCGGGATCGAACAGCGAGGTGTCCGGGCCGGCCTGCACGGCGGGCGGCGGCGGCACCGACGGCTCGTCGAGCACCCGGGCGTCGACGATGCGGTCGAAACGGAACAGCCGCACCGCCTCCGCGGAGCGGCACCACGCCTCCAGGTAACTGTGGTCGGCGACGAGAACCACCCGGATCGGGTCGACCACCCGGCTGGACATCGTGTCGTGGGAGGCGGCGTAGTACTCGATCGCCAGCGCCCGGTCGTCCCGCACCGCCTTGCGCACGGCCGCGGCGGCCGCGCTCTCCACCGGGGCGGGTTCCTCGACCGCGGCACCCTCCACCCCGTGGCCGACCTTGCCCGCGGCCGACTCGATCTTGGCGATCGCGCTGCGGGCCGCCTCGGGATCCACCATCCCGGGGACGTCGACCAGTGCCCGCAACGCCACCAGCACCCCGGTGGCCTCGGGCGAGGTCAGCCGCAGCGGATGGTCGATGCCCGCCGAGAACGTGACCTCGATGGTGTCGCCGGAGAATTCGAAGTCGATCAGGTCACCCGGCCCGTAGCCCGGCAGCCCGCACATCCACAGCTGGTTGAGGTCCTCACGCAGCTGTTTGACACTGACCCCGAGATCGGATGCGGCCTCGGCGTAGGTGATCCTCGGGTTGGCCTGGAAGTACGGCACCATGTTCAACAACCGCACCAGCCGGGCGCTGACGGCCGTCACCGTGCCTCCACCTCGCTGACCGTGGACAGCTGGGCCCGCAGCCGGGCGATCACGTCGTCGCGCAGCGACTGCGGCTCCAGCGCAAGCGCGTCGGCGCCGTAGCTCGCGACCTCGCGCGCCAAGCGGTCGAACATGCCGATGTCGACGGTGATCTCGTCGCCGGCCCGTCCGCCGACCATCTTGGGCCCCACCACGGTGCCGCGGCGGCGCAGCGCGGTCGCGCGTCCCTCGGCCACCCACACCCTGGCCTGTCCGGTCGCGGGCCAGTCGCCGACCACCCGCTTGACGATCTCGCGCAGGTCGATCCCGTCGGGTCTGCTCACGCTGCCCGCGTCCCCGATCGGGGTCACATCGGCCCCGATGCGCGAGAGCCGGAACGTCCGGACGGCGTCGCGGTCCCGGTCGTGGCCGACCAGGTACCAGCGACCCCGGTCGGTGACCACACCCCAGGGCTCCACCGTGCGGGTCAGGTACGGCTCGCTGCGCGACGGCCGGTGCCGAAACCGCACGGCGCGCCCGGAATCGATGGCCGACAACAGAATCCCGAGCACCTCCTCGGATCCTCGAAGCCCGGGCAGCGCGGCCGTCGAGGTGATCGCGATGTCGTCGTCGGCGGCTTCGATGTCGATGCCGGCGGCGCGCAGCTTCAGCAGGGCGCTCTGGGTCGCGGTGATCAGTTCCGGGGACTCCCACAGTTGGGTCGCCACCGCCACGGCGGCCGCCTCGTCGGGGGTCAGCTCCACAGCGGGCAGCGCGTACGACTCGCGGTTGATGCGGTAGCCCTCTGCCGGGTCACTCGGCGACACCCGCCCGGTCTCCAGCGGGATGCCGAGATCACGCAGTTCGTTCTTGTCACGCTCGAACATCCGCGAGAAGGCCTCGTCGCTGGCGTCGTCGGAGTAGCCGAAGACCGTCTCGCGTATCCGGTCTGCGGTGATGAAGGACCGCGTGGACAGCAACGCGATGACGAGGTTCATCAGGCGTTCGACTTTCGAGATCCCCACGACGTAGAGCTTAAGGCGCGTGAGACGCGATCCCGCTCATGAGCACGCGGGGGCAGGGTTGAGGAATCCGACTCACATCGACGCGATGAGCCGCTTGACCCTCTCGTCGACCGACCGGAACGGGTCCTTGCACAGCACGGTCCGCTGGGCCTGGTCGTTGAGCTTGAGATGCACCCAGTCGACGGTGAAATCCCGGCCGGCTTCCTGGGCGGCGCTGATGAACTCGCCGCGCAGCTTGGCCCTGGTGGTCTGGGGCGGGGTGTTGACCGCCGCCTCGATCTCCTCGTCGGTGGTGATCCGGGCGGCCAGACCCTTGCGCTGCAACAGATCGAAGACGCCGCGGCCCCGCTTGATGTCGTGGTAGGCCAGGTCGAGCTGGCTGATCTTCGGGTCGGACAGCTCCATGTTGTAGCGGTCCTGGTAGCGCTGGAAGAGTTTGCGCTTGATCACCCAGTCGATCTCGGTGTCGACCTTCGCGAAGTCCTGACTCTCGACAGCGTCGAGCTGGCGCCCCCACAGGTCCACGACCTGCTCGATCTGGGTGTTCGGTTCCCGGGTCTGCAGGTATTCGACGGCCCGGGCGTAGTACTCGCGCTGGATGTCCAGCGCGCTGGCCTGCCTTCCGCCGGCCAGCCGCACCGGCCGCCTGCCGGTCAGGTCGTGGCTGACCTCGCGGATGGCGCGGATCGGGTTGTCCAGTGAGAAATCGCGGAACGCGACGCCGGCCTCGATCATCTCCAGGACCAGTGACGCCGAACCGACCTTGAGCATCGTGGTCGACTCACTCATGTTCGAGTCGCCGACGATGACGTGCAGCCGCCGGTACTTCTCGGCGTCGGCGTGGGGTTCGTCGCGGGTATTGATGATGGGGCGCGATCGGGTCGTTGCCGAGGAGACGCCCTCCCAGATGTGCTCGGCGCGCTGACTCGGACGGCGGCGCGGATGCGGCGGCAGGGGAGACTACGAAGGCCGTC